>FWWL01003430.1_pt1 | contig 28866 bp, 24 predicted proteins | sample 2228331 | NCBI WGS metagenome assembly FWWL01 (sample SAMEA103939775, study PRJEB20133) | metagenome
AGCAGGAAATGCAGGGATCGTAGGTGCGCACCAGGTGTTCGCAGATTTGAGTGGCCTCCGCGTGAGGTTTTTCGAGCAAAGTAGGGGCAATAGCCCACAAATCGGCTTCCATGCGGGCGTAGTTCTGGGCTGTGGGTGGGGTAATTTTGGCGAATTGCACCATGCCCTGCTGATCGAGAATATAACGGTGATAGAGCAGACCACGTGGCGCCTCCGAAGCTCCCATGCCCTCGCCGGCCCGTAGTCGAATCTCAGCCCGGCTCTTGCCCTGTGGCTGGTAGGCGCGTGCCAGTTCCAGGGCCTCGTCGCAGACCTCGACCAGTTCGAGGGCACGCGCGATCAGGCCTTTGTAGGGGTTCTTGAGCGGCAAACGCAGGCCGATTTCTTCGGCCATGGCTCGCGCTGCCGGACGTAGCTGGGCGAAATTCAGGTTCAGGCGTGCCAGTGGGCCGACCAGGTAGGGCTGTTTATCCACCGTTTGACTGTGCAGGGCGGTGGAATGGCGCACCTGATACTCCAGGTAGCCTTTTTCGAATTCTTTCGGACTCAACCTCCGTCCGGTCGAGGAGAGCACCTCGCCATCGTAGATCGCGTATTCGTCGGCGCGGGTCAGGGCTACGAATTCGTATTCTTGTTCAAATTCCGGGTAGGGTAGGGTAGCCGCCCAGCGGACGGTTTCGCGTGCCGCCTCCAGTGCCCATTCCAGATCAGGCAGCAAGGCGTGGATGGCGGCCGGGTCGGGCCAGCGGTGGAATCCGCCTACGCAGACGTTGACCGGATGGACAGAGCGCCCGCCAATGGCTTTGAGCAGGTCGTTGCCGGCCTTTTTCAGGCGCAGGGCGCGCTTGACGACCTCAGGGGCCACCGCGGCCAGCGAGAGGGCACTCTCGTGGCCGGTCAGGTCGGGCCCCTGCAACATGTAGACGTGCAGAGCGTGACTCTCAATGTACTCGGCGCAATAGAGCAATCGCCGCAGGGCGCGCACCTCGTCGCTGATCTCCACGCCCAGGGCCATTTCCAGGGCCTGGACGGAACTCATCTGATAGGCGACCGGGCAGATACCACAGATGCGCGCGGTGATGTCGGGTACCTCCTGAAAGTAGCGCCCTTTCAGGAAGCCCTCAAAGAAGCGTGGCGGTTCGTAGATATTCAACTCGACGTGGGTAACCGCCCCGTCCTTGAAGTGAATATAGAGTGCGCCTTCTCCCTCCACGCGAGAAAGCGCGGCGACTTCGATGTTTCTGGTCATTTTCGTCCTCGCTCCATTTCGATCGTGGCGGCGGCCTCACGGAAGGCAGGGGCGTTGTTGCTGACGTGTTGCAGGAGGTGAGTGACCTCGCCAGGGTAGCGCTCGAGTGGTAGCATGGTGTTCGTCAGAGCGCGCAGATCGGCCTGGGGTGCCGGACCGAAGCATCCGTAACAACCGCGTCCATTGGCCGGGCACAAAGCTCCACAGCCGGCGCGCGTTGCCGGCCCCAGGCAGGGAATCCCCTGTGCCACGACCACGCAGATTGCCCCGCGTCGCTTGCATTCCAGACAAACGCTATGGTTGGGCAGGTTCGGCCGCCGTTTCTGCAGGATAGCCTGAATCACCTCGAGTACCTGGTATTTGTTGACCGGGCACCCCCAGAGTTCATAATCTACCTGGACGTGTTCGGAAATCGGCGTGGCCTCGCGCAGTGTGTGCAGGTATTCCGGATGGGGATAAACCGACTCGGCCAACCTCTTGGAATCGATCACGTTGCGCAGGGCCTGAATCCCGCCAGCCGTGGCACATGTTCCCAGGGCAATCAGGGTTTTGGCCTCCTTGCGAACTTCCTGAATCCGCTCGCGTTCATGCGGCGTGGAAACCGAACCTTCTACCAACGCGATGTCGTAGGGGCCGGGCAGGACGCGACTGCGAGCCTCCAGAAAGTACGCGATCTCCACGGCCGCGGCCAGGTCGAGCAGCTCATCTTCCAGGTTCAGGATGGATAACTGACAACCATCGCAGGAGGAGAATTTGTACACGGCCACAGTAGGTTTACTCATAGTTCCTCCACGCGGTAGTAGGGTTCGAGTTGGGCGTAACTGAAGACCGGGCCATCCTTGCAGACGAAATAGGGGCCGAGTTGGCAGTGGCCGCAGGAGGCTCGCCCGCACTTCATATTGCGTTCCATAGAGAGGAAGATGCGCTCTGGCGGTACGCGTCGGGCCAGGGCTTCGAAGACGACAAAGCGCATCATGATTTCCGGGCCGCAGGTGAGCACAAGACTGCGCGCCGGGTCAAGGCGGGTGTAGTAGAACATCATCGGCACGACCCCAACCTGCCCCTTCCAGGTCTCGTCAGCGCGGTCCACGGTGACCAGCATTTCTACGCCGGCCGATTCCCAGGAGCGATATTCGTTCACGAACTGCAAGTCGGCCGGTGTGCGCGCGCCGTATAGGACGGTGATCTTGCCGAAATCGGAACGGTGGTTGATCAGGTAGTAGAGCAGGGAACGTAGCGGCGGCAGGCCGATCCCACCAGCAACCAGGTACACATCCTGTCCACGACAGGCTTCGAGCGGCCAGGGGCGGCCAAAGGGACCGCGTACGCCAACCCGGTCACCGACTTTCAGGCTACTCAAGGCGCGCGTCAGGTTGCCAACGTGGCGAACGGTATGGCCGACGCGTTCGCGATTCTCCGGATCGGAACTGATCGAAATGGCCGCTTCCCCATAGCCGGGCACGTAGAGCATGTTGAACTGACCGGCTTGAAAACGATAGGCCGCGCGCACCGACCGTTCGCAGAAGCGCAACCAGTAAGTTGCAATGCCGGGCGCCTCCGCCGTGATCTCGACAATCTCTGCCCATTGGGGTTCCATCGGGCGTTCGGGCGTGAAGGCAGGGTGAGTGGCAGTCATGACTGAGCCTCCTGTCGAATGGCCGCCAGTTCCTCGGTAATGTCAATGCCGGCTGGACACCAGGTAATGCACCGTCCGCATCCCACGCATCCAAATGTGTCAAACTGGTGCTTCCAGGTGGCAAATTTGTGGATTAACCACTGGCGGTAGCGCGCCAGCGTGGACGGACGGGAGTTCCCGCCGGCTACGTAGGAGTAATCGGGATTGAAGCAGGAATCCCAGATTCGCTCACGCCGGCTGACTTTGCCATCGAGTGTCATAACATCGCGTACATCCCAGCAAAAACAGGTTGGGCAAACCTGGGTACAGTTCGCGCAGGAGAGGCAGCGACGGGCTACCTCTTGCCAGCGCTGGGCTTCCAGGTGGCTGAGCAACAATTCCGGCAGTTCGTCCACGGCAGGTACTTGCCGCCCCATGTGCTGGCGGGCCGCACGCAAGGCTGACTGGGCCTGGCGCTTCTGCTCAGCGGTGGCCGCTTGCAGGGGCAGGCGTGCGAGCAATTCACTGCCGCGCGGACTGCCTGCCTCGATCAGAAAGACGTCTTCCAGTTCAGTCAGGCAGACGTCGAAGCCCTGTTTAGCCTGCGGACCGGTTCCCATCGAGTCACAGAAGCATACTCCGCAGGGATGCAGGCAGTTGACAGCCAGCAGAAAGGCGCGTTCGCGGCGGGCCGCGTAGATGGGATCGCGCCAATCCTCGCGCAGGAAAACGCGATCCTGCACCTGGATCGCCGCCAGTTCACAGGGACGTACGCCAACGAAAGCCAGTGCGGGAGGTTCTTCGGCAGAGGACAGAATTTGCCAGTGATCGCCTTGCTTCTGGACGTTCAAAATTTGGGAAATTGAAGGAAAGAGAAACTGCTTCCAGGATTGCGGCCCCGGCGTAATGTCGAAGTAGTTCGCATGGCCTGTGTAGACCAGGCGATAGTAGCCAGGCTTCTGTTCGCTGAGGTACCCGCGCGGTAAATCCTCCGCGCGGTTCAGGATGTCATACACGATAGTCTCATCGCGAACGCGCGGGCCGAACGGCTGGTACCCCATCTGACGCAGAGCATCCAGCAGAGCGCCTAACGCCTCCTTCCGCAGGGCAGTGCTGGCGGCAACGGTTTGTTCGGTCATCATCTTCGCTCCTCGCCAGAATTAGGATTGGCGAACATGTCCAGCAACTGTAACCGTGTGGCCGTCAGACGATTGGCGATGACATTGGCCACGTGTTGCATGAACAGATACCCGAAGTGATAATCTTCCTGACACAGCTGGTGCAGGCCGGCCGCGTCCAGGGCGACCAGGCGCGTGGCGACGACAGCGCGCGCTGCGGCTGTCCGTCGTTGGATCGCAGGTATGACGCTCGACCAGCCGACCAGGTCCAGCGGTTCGATGGTGCTGACGCGCACGCGTCCGCGCCCGGGTACGGTGATCTCAATGGCTACCCGTCCCTCCAGGACGATGTAGAGGTAATCCTCGCGATCCCCCTCCAGAAAGAGAGCCTCGCCAGCCTTCTTTTCGACCAGGCGAGCCAGTTGCAGGACTTTCTCGAAATGGGCCTCGCTCAAGGCCTGCAACCAGGGCACACGGCGCAGGGCTTGAGCCACATGTTCCCTTTCCTCCATAGGATACCTCCTCGAGTTTGCCAGCGGATTCTGTTTGTAGTTTATCACATTTTTCACAAATAACAGCCAATATGTGATATTTGTCACAAGAAAACAGGAAGTCGTTCCATCAGGGAAATGGAGGTAAAATGAAAGGCAGCTATCTTGTCTATGGTCTCTTCTGGGAGAATCCTGCTGCCTGGAATCGCGGCGATCTGGCTTCTGATCGTACTTATGGCCTGCGTGCGTCCGGCCAGCCGTTCCCCGGCATGGAGTGTGCCGGGTGCAGGGGGAAATACCCCTGTGGTGGGGAAGGAGATGCCGCGCCACACGCCTACCGCCGCCTTTCGTTTACCCCCCACGCGTCGGCCTGGCGATCCGATTCTCTCACCAACTCCGGATGCGCCGCATTTCGTCGTGCAGACAAGTTCCGGAGTGTCCACGTATGAAGTGCAACCGGGGGATACATTGAGCGCCATCGCGGAGCGACTGGGGGTCAGTCTGGAGGCGTTGATTACGGCCAATCACTTAACCGATCCGAATCGGCTGGATGTCGGCCAGGTGTTGACGGTGCCAGTGGTAACGCCGCAAGCGCAGGGCCCGGCCTTCAAGATCATTCCCGATTCGGAACTGGTGTATGGGCCGATGAGTTTGACGCTGGATGTGTCCGCCTTTGTCCGTCAGCAGGGTGGTTACCTGGCGGCTTACCAGGAACAGGTCGGCGATCTCCTATTGAGCGGTGCGCAGGTTGTGGAACGCGTGGCGCAAGATTATTCGGTCAACCCGCGCCTGTTGTTAGCCATCCTGGAGCATCGCGCCGGCTGGGTCACGCGTGCCCATCCGGACGCGACAACGCTGGACTGGCCACTGGGTGTGCGCGATGGCCGCCCGGCTGGGCTCTACCGTCAATTAACCTGGGCCGCCAACGCGTTGAATCGCGGTTACTATCTCTGGCGGGCAGGTGGCGTGCCACAGTGGACTCTGGCTGATGGACAAGTGGTGGCCGTGGACCCGACGATCAATGCCGGAACGGCCGGCGTACAGTACTTGTTCGCCCAACTGGATGAGTATCCACAATGGGCGCAAGATGTTTCCCCGCAGGGGTTGGCGGCTACCTATCAACGTCTATTTGGGTATCCATTTGATCTGGCGATTGAGCCGCTGGTGCCACCAGATTTGCAACAGCCGCCGATGCAATTGCCGTTCGAGATCGGCGCGCTCTGGGCATTTACCGCGGGGCCGCATGGCGGTTGGGATACTGGCTCGGCCTGGGCGGCTCTGGATTTCGCCCCCTGGGGTATGCAGGGATGTATGGAGAGCGATCTGTGGGTGGTGGCCGTGGCCGATGGTTGGATTGTGCGCGCCGCGGATGGGGCTGTGGTACAGGACCTGGACGATGGCCATGAGCAAACCGGTTGGGCCGTGCTGTACCTGCATATCGCGACTCGCGAACGCGTACGCGCCGGCGTGTACTTGCGGGCAGGTGAGCGCATTGGCCATCCCTCCTGTGAAGGAGGAGTATATACCGGGACCCATCTTCACCTGGCACGCAAATTCAACGGGGAGTGGATTCCGGCAGACGGCCCAGTACCCTTTAACCTGGATGGCTGGGTTTCTTCCGGAGCTGGCCTGGTCAACGAGGGGTACCTGACGCGCCAGGGCGTCGTCTTGCAGGCGTACGACGGCAGCGAGAGCATCAACCAGATAAGGCGGTAGAGGGGCGATAGACGATAGACGGTGGACGATGGGCGGTAGACGGTAGGGAGGTAATGTTCTGGGCTGGAAGCAGGATTGGGCAGTTCCCCTGGGCGGTGAAATGCATTCGTGTAGTCATTGATGATATTCGCTTCCTCGCGCGGGAGCGCCTGCCTTATTCCGCCTGAAATCATTGTATAGTCTTGTCGCGTATGCAAGCCCTGACTTTCTGGAAGACCGTCACCATGGACAACTCCAACCTGCTCGAAACCTTGTTCCACATCAGTTCATCGTCCACGGTCTACGGTCCATCGTCCACGGTCCACCGTCCATCGTCCAAAAAGCGGGTAGAATTGGGGGCATGAATATGAGCCTGGCGCGTGTCTTCTCAATTCTGGCTTGTGGGCTCAGTGTGTGGTTAGCTGGCTGTGGGCCGTTGTGGGGGCAGTATGGCTGGAGTACGCCGACCCCCTGGTCACTTCCGACGCTCATCCCTACGGTAGATCCGCTTACGCTGGTTGTGCCTGGCACTCCTACAGCGGCCCCTATCCCAACGGCGACGCCGACGGATAAGCCTCCTCTTCTTTATTATTCCCAATCGGGCGATTCGCTTAAGAGTGTAGCAGCCCGTTTTGGAGTTGGCGTGGAGGAAATTCTGTCACCTGTTCCTTTGCCGTCCCCTGATCATTTGCTTGCTCCAGAGACTCCCTTGCTCATTCCCGATCGTTTGACGCTGATGACGCCGGATATGCGCCTGCTACCGGACAGTGAGGTGGTATATTCTCCTTCGGCGTTGGATTTCGACATCGAAGCGTATGTCCGGGCGGCGGGCGGCAAACTCAGCGGAGAAAAATACTATGTCAACAATGTAGGCTGGTTGAGTGGGGCACAGGCCATCCAGAAAATTGCCACCGAGAGTTCCACTAATCCACGCCTGTTGCTGGCTTTGCTGCAATACGAAAGCGGTTGGGTATATGGCCAGCCCTCCACGATCGCCCAGGAGGATTATCCCTTCGGTTACATCAACTATCTTTACCGTGGTCTATATCAGCAACTAATCTGGGTAGTACAGCAGCTTTCCGTGGGCTATTATGGCTGGCGGGAGGGAACATTGACCAGCCTGACTTTTCGCGATGGTGTCACGTTGCGCCTGGCGCCGACGTTGAATGCCGGTAGCGTAGCCCTTCATTACTACTTTTCCCGACGCTACACGTATGCGGAGTGGTTGGGGGCCATGGATGTCAATGTAGGCTTCCCGGCTCTCTATCGGGAGATGTTCGGTGATCCATGGGTGCGGGCCCAGAGCGTGGAACCGCTCTTTCCACCAGGCATCGAACAACCGCCCTTGATTCTGCCTTTCCGGAAGGGCGAGGAATGGGCTTTTACGAATGGTCCGCACGCGGCCTGGTACGGGCGCAGTAAGGAGGCAGAAGTATCTCAGCCGCGCGCCGCCCTGGATTTTGCCCCGTCTTCTATGGAGGCTGGCTGCGTCCCGAGCACGAAGGCGGTTCTGGCGGCCGCGCCGGGCCTGGTGGTACGGACGGGCCCCGGCCTGATCGTGCTCGATCTGGATGGAGATGGTCATGAACAGACCGGGTGGACGTTAGTCTATTTGCACGTGAGCACGGAGGGCAAACCAGGGGTTGGTGCCTGGGTGGATACAGGAGACATTCTGGGATACCCCTCTTGCGAAGGCGGTTTTGCGACCGGGACGCACATTCATCTGGTGCGTAAATACAACGGGGAATGGGTGCTTGCGGCGGGTCCTTTGCCTTTCACGTTAAGCGGCTGGGTGTTGCGCCAGGAGGCGCCAACGGCAAAGGCCCAATTGGTCAAGGGGGAACAGGTTGTCACGGAGAATCGCTATGGGATGCAGGGCAGTCAGATTGTCCGAAAGGCGGATGAGTGAGAGAGTCCATTGGTGAGGAGACTATGAGCAAAATCCCTGGCACGGTTCCTCTCTTCCGTCTGTGGGTGGCCCTGATGCTATCGTTCTTTCTAGCTGCCTGCTTGCCCCCGTATTCAGAGTCAGGCGTTGCGGTAGAGGGCGCTCTCACGCCGGAACCTGTGATCACGGCTACGGCCTTGCCCACGCGGCGGATATATGCTCCGGGGGAATTGGTGGAATATATAGCCCAAACCGGCGATACCTTGCCTGCCCTGGCCGCGCATTTTAATACGACTGTGGAGGAGATTCGGGCGGCCAATCCACAGATTCCGGAGGATGCCACGACCATGCCGCCTGGCATGCCCATGCAAATTCCCATTTACTACCTTCCTCTCTGGGGCACGCCCTTCCAGATTTTGCCGGATAGTCTCTTTGTCAACGGCCCGGCGGTCGTGGGATTCGATACGTCTGCTTTCGTCAACAGTCGGCCGGGGTGGTTGAAGGATTTCGCTCAGTATGCCGGGGGTCAGAATCGCACGGGTGCGCAAATCGTAGATTACGTGGCAACGAACTTCAGCCTGAGTCCACGCCTGCTGCTGGCTCTGCTGGAATACGAAAGCGGGGCGCTTTCGCGAGCGGAGTTGCCGGATACCGAGTATCTGTTCGGTTACCGTAGTGATTACTATCGGGGCTTTTACATGCAACTGGTCTGGGCGGCGAACATGCTCAACCACGGTTACTATGGTTGGCGAAGCGGCCGCTTGACCGAGTTCGAGCACCCAGACGGCCGCCTGGAACGTCCGGACCCGTGGCAGAATGCTGCTACGGTGGCTTTGCAATACTATTTCTCTCGCCTACACAACAAGGAAGCGTATGAGCAGGCCGTTGGTCCACAGGGGTTCGCCAAGACCTATCAGGCATTGTTCGGCGATCCCTGGCAGAACGATCAACCCCACATCCCGGTTAGCCTGATGCAGCCACCGTTGCGTTTGCCTTTTCCGAATGGCAAGACCTGGGTCTTCACCAGTGGTCCCCATAATCCGTGGGGACGAGATGAATTGGATCCGCTGGCGGCATTGGACTTTGCTCCGTCTTCTGGATCCGGTTGCGAGCCAAGCGATGAGCCGGTTGTGGCAATGGCCGATGGCGTGATTGTGCGCACGGCGCCAGGCGTGCTCGTGCTTGACCTGGATGGAGATGGCGAGGAGCGCACCGGCTGGGTGATTTTCTATTTGCATATTGCCCATCAGGGCAAGTGGACGCCCGGTACTTTTGTACACGCCGGCGAGGCTCTCGGTTTTCCCTCGTGTGAGGGTGGTTATGCGACCGGCACACACGTGCATGTGGCCCGCAAGTATAATGGTGAGTGGATACCGGCCGATGGGGCGCTGGCGTTTGACCTGGAGGGCTGGATCGCACACAACGGAGCGTTGCCCCGTCAGGGTTGGCTGCAACGCGGCACTCAGACGGTAGTGGCCGGGGAAAATGCGACTGCCGCCAGTCAGTTGACGGCTGGACGCTAATGCTCTAGTGGAGATTTCGGCAACCCATACCAATACCAGGAGAGTGGAAAATGATTTTGCGTACCGGGATTGATTTAATTGAGATTGGCCGTATACAGCAGGCTTGGGAACGCTATGGGGAGCGTTTTCTGCACCGCATTTTTACGGCGGCAGAACGCAAGGCCTGTGCCGGCAAGGCCGAATCCCTTGCGGCGCGCTTTGCAGCTAAGGAAGCGGTCTCCAAGGCGCTGGGCACTGGCATTGGAGAGGTGGGCTGGCTGGAGATCGAGATCGTGGGTAGCGAGGTCGAGGCGCCGCGAGTATGCTTGCATGGTCGGGCGGAGGAGGTGGCGCGTCAACTGGGCCTGACGGAGTGGTCGGTCAGTTTGACGCACAGTCGTGAGATGGCGGCCGCCATGGTCGTTGCATGGGGTCGCGAAGCCGGCGCAATCGAGTAAAATACGTACTATGCTTCTCAACCAGCCTGTGATCGCTACCAGGAATAGTGTGCGTGCGACCTGGGCGGAGGTGGACCTGGCGCGCCTGCGGCAGAATCTGGAGGCGATTCGTCAGCGTGTTGCGCCGGCGAAGGTGATGATTATCGTCAAGGCCAATGCCTACGGCCATGGGCTGGCGGAGGTTGCAAAGTATCTTGCCCCGTATGCCGACGCCTTGGGGGTCGCCGTGCTGGAAGAAGGGATTCTGCTGCGCGAACTGGGGATTACGGCCCCGATCATCGTCCTGGGGGGGGTGTGGGGCGATCAGATTCCGGCCTACTTACAGTATGATCTGACCTTGACTGCTTCCTCCGTCGAGCGTCTGGAGCAGATTGATGCAGCCGCGGCCCAATTGGGCTGTAAAGCGCGCGTGCACCTCAAGATTGATACCGGCATGGAACGCATTGGCGTTCACTACTACAACGCCCATACCCTCCAGGAGGCCGCCTTACGTTGCAAGAACGTGGAGGTCGAGGGGATTTATTCGCACTTCGCCAATGCGGATTCGGCGGATTTGACACACGCACGTTTGCAGCTGGAGCGCTTTCAGGAGGTCTTGCGGTTTTACGAGCGCCATGGCCTGCCCATGCCTGTGCGCCACATCGCGAATTCGGCCGCCATTCTGCAATTGCCGGAGAGCTACCTGGATATGGTACGGCCGGGTATTCTGCTCTATGGTGTCTATCCTTCGCGCGAAGTGGCGCGGACGATTGAAGTCAAGCCGGCGCTGAGCTGGAAGTCGCGGGTGGTGTACTTCAAAGTAGTTTTGCCGGGGCATCCAGTCAGTTATGGCTCTACCTGGCAGACAGACCATCCTGTGCGTGTAGTCACCGTGCCGGTCGGGTATGGGGATGGCTACTTTCGCAGTATGTCTAACCGCGCCCAGGTGATCATTCGCGGCAAGAGGTACTCTCAAATAGGGCGTATTTGCATGGATCAGATGATGGTCAATATCGAGCAGGATTCGGCCTATAACGGTGACGAGGTGATCTTGCTTGGGGAATCGGGCGACGAACGTATCACGGCTGAGGATCTGGCAGAATGGGCCGGGACGATTCCCTATGAAATTCTCACGAATATCAACACCCGGGTCCCGCGCCTGTATCGGCTGGGTGATTCTTTTGTGCAGGAAACCGTATGAAACGACCTTTATCTTTCTGGCTGCGCGAGTATTCTCTCTTGCTGGGCGTGGCGGGATGGATCGTTTTGTTGGATCAGTGGACGAAGTGGTTGGTGCGCTCCTCTTTGCCGCTGGGAGGAATGTGGGCTCCCTGGGATTGGTTGCTACCTTACGCGCGCATTGTCCACTGGCAAAACAGCGGCGCGGCGTTCGGCATGTTTCAGGGGTGGGGGCTGGTCTTTACCGTTCTGGCGATCCTGGTCTCAATTTTGATTCTGTACTATTACCCGCGCTTGCCGTCCGGGGAATGGGCCTGGCGCGTGGCAATGTGGATGCAATTGGGAGGAGCGGTCGGCAACCTGATCGATCGGTTGACTTTGGGCCAGGTGACCGATTTCATCTCCATAGGCACATTCCCAGTCTTCAATCTGGCAGATACGAGCATCACCCTGAGCGTCTTCGTCTTGCTTTTCTGGAATGAGGTAAAGAAGCGCCTGGAACGCAAGCGTTTGCTGCAGGACGGACAGACGGCAGATGGGCGAGACCGTTGAGACGTTTACGTATGAGGTGGATGGGGAGGGGGGCAGGCTGGATGTCTTTCTGGTGGGGCGTCTACCTCATCTCTCGCGCAGTCGCGTGCAGACTTTGATTCGCGAGGGGTACGTCCGGGTCAACGGCCGCGTCGTGACCAAGAGCGGTTTCGCGCTGACTGCCGGCGCGCGCGTCGAGATAGACGTTCCCCCTCCTCGCTCCACTTCACTGGTGGCCGAGTCCATTCCGCTAGATGTTATCTTCGAGAACGCGGACATGCTCGTGATCAACAAGCCGGCTGGCATGGTGGTGCACCCCGCGCCTGGTCACGAAAGCGGGACTCTGGTGCACGCCGTGTTGGGGTACGCAGACGACCTGGAAGGCATTGGCGGCGAAGAGCGTCCGGGCATTGTTCATCGTCTGGATAAGGATACCTCCGGTCTGCTGGTGATTGCCAAGAACGAACAGGCACAGCGCTGGTTGCAGGAACAGTTCCAGAATCGCCAGGTAGAAAAGGTCTATTTCGCCCTGGTGGATGGTGTGCCGCCCACGCCGGCCGGTCGCATTGAGGCACCAATTGGCCGTCATCCTGGGGATCGGAAGCGCATGGCGATCGTGAGTTCGGCCAAAGGACGCCAGGCGGTCAGCGAGTATCGGACTCTGGAGCGTTTCCCGCACCATACCCTGCTGGAAGTCCGCCCGTTGACGGGCCGCACGCACCAGATACGCCTGCACCTGGCTTTCCTGGGTTGTCCGGTGGTGGGAGATGTCGTCTACGGCAGACGCCGCTCGAGTATTCCCCTGGAGCGCCATTTCCTCCATGCGTTTCGGTTGAAGATTACCTTGCCGGGCGAGGCAGAACCGCGTTGCTTCGAGGCGCCTCTGCCGCCCGAGTTGCAGGCAGTGCTTGACCAATTGCGCCGAACGAAAGTACAATAACTCATCGGCAGTGGTCCAAAGAAACTTGTCGGGTGTTTTCCAAGCCAGGCAGGCACTCCTTGTGATTTTGCCCAGGTGCTCGCTGGCTCCTGTTCCCGAATCGGGAGAGTGGCCTGCTCCGGCAAGAGGCTAGCTTAGACAACTTTGCTTGTCACTTGGGAGAGTGGTATGGGTGTACTGTCCATTGATGAACAGGTAGCCTTGCTCATGCAGGGCACGGACTACGGCGATGACGACCTGCGCGCCGCGATGCAGGAGGAATTGCGTCAACGCCTGATTGAGGCCGAGCAGGAGGGACGGCCGCTGCGCGTCTATTGCGGCTACGATCCGACCTCCACAGATTTGCACCTGGGACATACGATTACGATGCGTAAGTTGCGTCAGTTCCAGGACCTTGGGCATGAAGTCACCTTTTTGATTGGCACCTATACCGCGTTGGTGGGCGATCCTTCGGACAAGAACAAGGCGCGTCCGATCCTGACTGAGGATCAAGTGGCCGAGAACGCGCGCACCTACGCGGAACAGGCCTTTCGTGTCCTTGATCGCGAAAAGACCCGCATTCGCTACAACGGGGAATGGCTCTCGAAGTTGACTCTGGTGGACTTGATTCGCCTGGGACAAAATTTCACCGTGCAACAATTCCTGGCGCGTGAAAACTTTGCCAAACGGCTGGAAGCCGGCGAACCGATCTTCCTGCACGAGACCTTCTACGCTCTAATGCAGGGGTACGATGCCGTGGCCTTGCAGACCGATGTGCAGGTGGGTGGGCGTGATCAACTCTTCAACATCATCGTTGCCGGTCGAAAGCTCCAGGAGGTCATGGGGCAGAAGCCGCTGGTGGGCATTATCTGCGGCATCCTGCCTGGCACCGATGGGGTCCAGCGCATGTCGAAATCCACCGGCAATGTAATTCCGATCAATACGAATGCCGAGGACATGTACGGCAAGGTCATGTCTATCCCCGACTTTGCTATGGGACAATACTTCCGCCTGGTCACGCGCTGGTCGCCGCACGAGATTGCTTCCTTGGAGCAAGACCTGGCGGCCGGACGAGTCCATCCGCGTGACGCCAAGATGAAACTGGCGCGCGAAATTGTCAGTATTTTCTACGGCGAGGAGGAGGCGCAACAGGCGGAGGAAGCCTTCGTGCGCTTATTCCAAAAGAAAGACTTGCCGGAAACCATGCCCGAATACACACTTCAGGCCGGGCAGACTGTACTGGATGTCCTGATGGCGACCGGCATGGTGACAAGCAAATCGGAAGGCCGGCGGTTGATCGAACAACACGGCGTCCGCCTGGATGGGACGGTTCTGGAGAGAGCCGATGTGCCTTTCCCGCATCCAGGCATCCTACAGGTAGGCAAGCGCAAGTTCGTGCGCGTCCGCTGAGGAGGTAGAAGGTGAGAGTGGCATTTCAAGGCGAACCCGGCGCATTCTCCGAAGAAGCCTGCTATGGCTACTTTGGAGAGGTGGAAACGTTGCCCTGCGAGACGTTCGACGATGTCTTCGCCAGGGTGACTGCCGGGGAGTGCGATTATGGGCTGATTCCCATTGAGAATTCCCTGGCTGGCAGTGTTCATCAGAATTACGATTTGTTATTGCGTCATGATTTGTATATTGTCGGGGAGTATTTCCTGCGCGTACGTCACTGCTTGATCGCTTTCCCTGGGGTGGAGCAAGCCAGTATCCAGAAGGTCATCAGTCATCCCCAGGCGTTAGGGCAATGTGCGGCGTTCTTGCGCGCGCTGGGTGTAAAAACCGAGCCGGTGTACGATACTGCTGGCAGCGTAAAGTTGCTCAAGGCCTCCGGCGAACGGACGACGGCCGCCATCGCCTCGCGGCGCGCGGCGGAGATCTACGGTATGCAGATTCTGCAAGAAGGCATTGAGGATAATCGCGAGAATTACACGCGTTTCCTGGCGATTGCTCGCCAGCCGGTCGAGCCGGAAGGGGAAGCGAAGACCTCTATCGTCTTTACCCTTCGTAACCAACCGGGCGCGCTCTTCAAAGCCTTGAGCGTCTTTGCCCTGCGCGAGATTGACCTGACCAAGATCGAGTCGCGGCCACTGGCAGGCAAGCCATGGGAGTATCTGTTCTACCTGGACTTCTGTGGCTCAACGCGGGAAGAGAAAATTCAGCGCGCGCTGGATAACCTGCGCGAGTACGCGTTGATGTTGCGCATCTTCGGCTCGTTCCCGCGCGCCAAAATGTTGTAAGCCAGGTGGCTTTGGGGAATCAGACTGGGTGAAGGCGTAAGCGCTTTTTCAGACCCTGACGGTTCAACCAGTCGAAGACGAGATATATGGGGCGAATGCTTGCCAGAGTGCCCAGGATTGCGCCTTGCAGGTTGATCAGAGGGGACGGCCGGGCCGGCAGGGTGATATGCGGGGCAAAATCTACCAGGTGCCCATCCAGGTACCACAGGTAACGCCCCACCTGTTCGCCAGCGGGCTGACGGAAGAGGAACTCCTTTAGGGCTTGTCGTTCCTCGGCCGTCAGCCAGGATGGAACATCTGAAGTGGCCTTAAAATCACAGATTTGCGCCAGGGCCTGTAACAGGCTTTTTTGTTTTTCACTCAGCTGATTAAGCGTATGGCGGAAGTAGACCACATCTGGGTCGGTGTGGACGAGTGGTTTCAACCACAGGCGATGGAGCGAGGTGCGCAGGGCGTTGCGTCCCCCAGGAATGGTGAAATTCCTTAGGAGACGATCATCTCGATCCGAGGCCCAGTACTCGGCCACATCAGGCCCAATGCGCATGGCATCGCATAGTCCCAGGGAAGGGAGAATGGGCGCGCCGCAGGTCAGGAGATAGGCGTCGCCCAGGGCCTCCCGGATGACCTGCAGGCCCTGACGGTAGGCCGCCTCGCGTGGCACAGGCGCGTAACGCTTGCCAGGCAGCGCGCCAGCGTAGAGGAAATCCAGTTTCAGGTAGTCATATCCCCAGGCACGCACCGTCCGCATGAGGGTAGCCAGCCAGGCCAGGGCTTCCGGATGGGTGGTGTCCAGGGCGTACAGCGGCTCGCCCCAGTTGAAGCCAGCGCGTACCAGGCGCCCCCTTTCCTCGCGCAACAACCAGTCGCGATGTTGGCGATAGAGGGAGGAAGACGGCACGACCAGCAGCGGGGCAAGCCACAGCCCGGCTTTACGCCCGCTTTCCCGAATGCGCTCGGCCAGATAGGCCATGCCATGGGGGAATTTCTCGTTGGCCTCCCAATCCCCGATGCGTTTTTGCCAGCCATCGTCAATTTGAAAGACCTCGAACGGTAAATCGCCCAAGTCGGTCAGGATTTTGAGCAGGGATTGCTCGCTGATTTCCGTGTAGAGACTATACCAGGAGCACCACACGCGAGGGGCGCCTTCGGCGCGTTTCTGGCCGAAGCGTTCGCCAAGTAGCGTGGCGTAACGTTGCAGGATGGCGTTCTCTTCGCCACGCGCTAAGAACCATTCGCCGCTGCCGGTCTCGTACCAGCCTTGCAACGTGTGACCGTCCAGGAGAACATGGCTCTCCAGACCCAGGGCGCCGAGGAAGAGGATCTGCCCGTCCGGCATTTCCACCGCGCCGTACCAGGAACCATGCGGGCGTCGTTCGTGCGCATAGCGCGGGTCCGCCTGTTGCGGTCGGAACATCGCCGGGCGTATAGGTGGCAAAGGGTGATCGCTATCTACCCAGCCGGTGAATGACCAGGATTGCCAGCCGGAGTAGAGGTAGCGTGCTGGCCTGGCCGGCAGGTTGACGGCCAGGCGCTCTCCGTGAAGAATCTGTCCTTGTTCCGTCAGATAGCTGTGTTCGATTGTCAGAGTGTTCACGGTGTTGTTGGCATGGATGGAAATTTCCATGATTTCCCTCAGAGAGAATGATGTCTGGTATGGATGATTGTATCATGAGTCGATTCTGTTGGCGAACGCTAGAACGGGGACCTCCGTTACGGCATGACGGGGAGCCTGCCAATGGATGGGATCACGGAGAAACGAAGGCGGCCACAACCCTATTCGTGGATATGGCTTTTGGTCTACCCAGAGACAGGCTGGAGGTCCGTCTGACGCACTGTGGGGCAACTCTCCGATGTGCCGATGCTCGCTAGTCGGAGACTTGCGCCACCGGTGGGCAGTTCGTTGGCTTAGGATTTGGATTGGCCGGTGACCTGCCTCGGAAATTGTGTCCAAGTAGTGAGAGTCGAGCCTTCGAAAAAGGAGCGAAACTCTTATCTCGTATTTAGACAAAATCAGCAAAACCGCCACATATAGCGGTCAGCGGGCAGTGCCCACCACCATATATAGGAGCAAAATGTGTTTTGTCTAAACTCGAGTCTTATGAACCGACGGAAACCAGAACAAATCGTACAACTTTTGCACAAGGCAGACGAGGCTCTTGGGCAAGGGAAGAGCATCGAAGACATCTGCCGAGAGCAAGGGATTAGTCCGGCGACCTATCACCGCTGGAAGCAGAAGTATGGTGGCCTGAGCGTGCAAGATGCCAGGCGTCTCAAGGAATTGGAACTAGAGAATGCGAAATGGAAACGTCTGTTGGCGGAGGCGATGCTGGCCAATGATGCCCTGCGGGAATTTCTATCCAAAAAAGCATGACGGCCGCCGAACGGCACGCCCGGATTGGTGAAATGGAAAGTCGGGGCTTATCTGGGCGTTCGGCGTGCTGCTGGGCAGGGTATTCACGGGCTGTCAGCCGGTATGCGTTACGGCGTCCTGCCCAGGAGGCGGAATGGTTGGAAAAGGTGCGAGAAGCGACGAGAGCCAATCCGAGGTACGGCTATCGGCAGATTGCGGTTGTGGACAGTCTCCCTATTTTATGTTGATAGGGACAGGTACGACAGAAAACAATTTTAGCAATACCACGCGCCACGCGCAAACGAGTAGCGGTATCCAAGTAGGTAGAACGCCAAAATTGTCCGTTTTCATCCCGTTTCCGGGTAACTTTTTTCTCCTTTATGGCCCACATAAACCCACATAGCGTCTAACTGACCGCGTGTGATGTGGTAATCTTTCATCAGGATGGCTTCTACGATTGCCAAGTGAGCGTAGGCCTCTCGTACCCAACTTAAAATCGTATCTTCTTTGTGCCCTTTTGCACGCGCAATACTGCTGATGCGGCTCCCTTCGGCAATAAGAGCCAGTGTTTCCAGGATTTCATCAGCACTGGTATGCTTCCCAAAAATATTGTGCCAATGTTCTCTATGAAAGTTCGCTTACAGCTACGACATTGGAAGCGCTGAACGCCTTGCGCAGTTTTGCTATATTTTCGGATGTTCTTTTGCTTTTCATTCTGTAACTTACCATACTCGCTACAGGCAGGATTTGGACATTTGCAAGTAGTTCCATTTTGCTCCCTCAGGTTGTGTTTCACGAAGTTTACAACAAAACATCCACATCATAGGGAGACTATCTCGGTCCATAGGGCGCGGAATGTAGGCATAAACTATCCCTAGGAGCTATTCTGTTGTGCGACTTTCCAAGATTGGACTCTATTGCAAAAAGGTTGTTTACCGCTGAGATCGCAGAGTACGCAGAGACTTAACTAAACTTTGCGCTCTCGGCACTTTCTGCGGTTCGTTTTTGCAGTGGACTCAAGATTTGCTATGACCACAGCCTTTCCTGTACAGCCGGCGCGGCAGGAAGGTAGCAGAGGTAGGGCAAAAACTGAAGTAAAATGGTTTCGCCAGTTCTCAAGGTGATGTGAGTCACGCGAACCACCTCGGGCAAAAGGTGCGTTCAGGAAGAAAAGACCTGTTCCGGAAAGGACGACCATGGTGAGTGATCCTTCTCTCACAAACGTTCAGGCTCTTGTAGAACGCTTTCCCGCCCTGCATCAGGCCGGTCTGCAATGCCTCCAGGAGACTTCTTTGAGGCGCCTGTTACTTCGTCTTCTCTCCCTTGTTCAGGAACAGGTTGGGGTGTCCTGTGTCGCGTTGGAGGTGCACGATGAAGATGGTATCGTCTACTGGGCAATTGCCGATGGGGAAGTAAGGAAGGTAAGGAAGGCCTTGCGTCTGCCCAGGTCTGCTGACGGGATGCGCCTTGTGGCCTCACCCTTACCTGATGATCCAGCCCCGACCCTTGAGGTGCCGATCGTCCTAGAGGATAAACAGATCGGGAAAGTTTATCTGGCGGGTAAACAAAACAGCGCGACTTTCTCGTGGGAAGACGAAAGAGTGATCGAGATTCTGGTGGGCTATGCTGGGGTAGCGATTCGGAATGCGCAGCGGTACGAAAGATCGCGGAAACGGGAACAAGACCTGGAGCGCCGTAACCGGGACCTTGCCCTGTTGAATCAAATCGGCGTGACTCTGGCATCGTCCCTGGAATTGGATGAGATTCTTCAAAAGACTCTCAGCCTGCTCATGGAGTATTTCCGTATGGAGGCGGGGGAAATCTTTTTGTACGAGGAGGGGGATCAGAGCCTGCGGATGGTATTGCATCGTGGTGAGGCTGCCCAGGCTTTCTGGACGCGAACACGTTTCCGCCTAGGGGAGGGGATCATCGGTCTGACAGCACAGACCTTACAATCCATCGTTAGTGATGATTTGCGGCGCGAGGCGCACTTCGTGCGCGAGGCTGTTGTTCAGGCTGGTTTTCGTCAGGTGGCCTGTGTCCCGCTCATGGCGCGCGATCGCTTGAAGGGCGTCTTGAGCCTGAGCAGCCGTACGCGCCGGACGTTGGACAAAGACGACATCCGTCTGCTGGAATCGGTGGCTGGTTGGGCTGGCATGGCGATCGAAAACGCTCAATTGCACTATAATGCCCGTCGCCTGGCTGTGCTGGAGGAACGCGAGCGAATTGGCATGGATTTACACGATGGCGTTATGCAAGCCATTTATGGTGTTGGCTTGATGCTGGAGGAGACTCGTCGCTTGGCGGCAGAGCCTCAAGAGGTCGAGGCGCGCCTCAAGAAAGCCATCGAAAGTCTGAATCAGGTGATGCGCGACATGCGTAATTACATCCTTGACCTCCGCCCTCACCAATTACGCGATGAGGATTGGTTGGGTGGTCTGCGCCGCTTGATTGCCGAGTTTCAACAAAATACGCGCCTGGAGGTTGCTGTCCACATCCCGAAAAGCGAGGCCTTTTCGGGATTGCCGCATTCGCACGCACTGGCCTTGTTCCATGTTTGCCAGGAGGCGCTCGCGAATGTGGCCAAACATGCTCAGGCCCGCAAGGTGACAATCTCGGTATGGGCAGCGACGGATCGCGTCTTGCTCGAAGTTCATGATGACGGAAAGGGTTTTGACATGCGAGAGATACGCCACACGATAGGACATGGCCTGGCAAATATGTCCACGCGGGTACAGCATGTTGGTGGCGATCTCGAAGTCTCATCGACGCCTGGTGAGGGTACGACTATCCTGGCCTGGGTGCCGCGTTGTCCATCCGGTTGAGAGAAGCCCTCACTTTCGGATTATGGTCGCTCCGAAACGTTCGATCGCGCGTTTCACAGGACATGGAGAAGGCCTGGTATTTTTGCAGAATTTTCCCTAAAAATTCCCCATATCTGGTGTCTGGCCCTGAACCCGGACTTTTGACTCCCATATCTGGTGGTTTCTATGCCAGATAGCGGCGCAATTGGTGTGGAACGAGTGTTCTATGGGGATGGCCAGTGCCTTTTTCCGAACGAAGAATTTTTTAAGGTGGATAAATCTTAAAAATTCTCGCTTTTTTAGAATAGCGTAGGTTTAACGTCTGGAAAACCAGGCCGCTTTCTGCTATACTCATAATGCGTTTCGGCCTGCCCGTTTGGCCCTCTTTCCCAAGTCAAGACTGTCAAGAGAATATTTTCCTGCTTCCCACTGCGATTGGCAGCGGGTTTTGTTCTCTATGCCTGGTTGCCGGCCAATCTTCGCGATGGAGTACAGACATGGATGTCAAACAGGCTTGGTCCTCTGTCCTTGACCAATTGCAAATGGAAATGCCCAAAGCCTCGTTCGATACCTGGGTGCGCGATACCCAGGTGATGGCTGAGGCAGATGGGGTCGTTACCATCGGAGTGCGCAATGCGTATGCTCGCGATTGGTTGGAAAGTCGGCTAACTGAGCTCGCGAGAGACCATCTCCGAACGCTCTTGCAGCGTGAGGTGGAGGTTCGTTTTGTCGTGGCTTCTGGCAATGGCAAAGGACGGGTAGCGGATGCGGAGGAGGAAGAGAGCCTGGCGGAAGAGCACGTCCCTGACCAGCCTCGTAACGATACGTTGAATCCGCGCTATACCTTCGAGAATTTCGTGGTGGGGCCGGGCAATCGCCTGGCACACGCGGCGGCTCAAGCCGTGGCAGAACGACCCGCGGCGGCCTACAACCCCCTCTTTCTCTATGGTGGGGTTGGGCTGGGGAAAACCCATTTGCTCCACGCGATTGGCAACGCTTGTCATGTGCGCGGCTTGAGAGTGCTCTACGTTTCCTCCGAAGAGTTCACCAATGACCTCATCCACGCGATTCGCACTCACACGACCCAGGCTTTTCGTGAGAAATATCGCTCCATAGACGTTCTCCTGATTGATGACATCCAGTTCATCGCTGGCAAGGAATCTACCCAGGAGGAATTCTTCCACACGTTCAATTGCTTGCATGGCCAGAATAAGCAGATCATCATTTCTTCCGATCGGCCTCCGAAGTCCATGGTGACTCTGGAAGAAAGGTTGCGTTCGCGTTTCGAGTGGGGACTGACCGCCGATATTCAGCCGCCGGATTTTGAGACCCGCCTCGCTATTTTGCGCGCCAAGTGTGAGTCGGCCAGGCGCTCCATTCCACAGGAAGTGCTAGAGTTCATTGCCCGCCGGGTGCAATCGAACATCCGTGAACTCGAGGGGGCGCTGAATCGACTCCTGGCCTTCTCTGATTTGAGCGGTCTCTCTCCGACCCTGTCGCTGGCCGAGTCGGCCCTGGCCGATTTCCTGCCGCCGCGCGGCGATGTCAAGCCAGATACCGTCTTGCAGATCGTCGCGCGCACGTTCAACTTGCCCCCGGAACGTTTGTGCTCGCCGGATCGTTCGCGCGAGGTCGCCTTGCCACGCCAGATCGCCATGTACCTGATGCGCGAGACGAATATCTCCTTACCTCAGATCGGCAAGGCCCTGGGCGGGCGCGACCATACCACCGTGATGTACGCGTGTGAAAAGGTGGCGGATCTGCTGGAGCGAGATGACCATTTACGCCGGCAGGTCGTGCAGATTCGACAACAAATCTACGGCGGTCAGGTTTCCGCCTCGTAATCTGCCCGTCGCGCCGCACCCGGCGCAGGTCTTGGGAAAACAAATGCGCATAGGACGGGCCAGTGGACAAAAACAGGGGGAACAGGCCTGGCGAGAATTACCAGGACGTCTTGTCGGAATGACGAGGCGTCCATCGTTTTTTGAGAAAAGCATAGCGGGAAGCCAGGAGCGCCCATGGCAAACGGGTGGGGCGAATCTGCAACTGCCCCTGAGCGATGACAGCGCGCAATTCCTCGGCGCCGTTAAACGGCGGGAGTAATAACGCCGCGCGGCCGATTTCGAAAGCGGCGTGGGCATCCGAACCGGCGGTCCCGGCCAGCCCATGCTGACGGGCGAATTCTGCGGCACGGCGGTTAAAGGACGACAACAGGCAACGTCCGTTGAAAATCTCTACCGCATCTACCAGCGGTGCGATTTCCAGTAAGTGATCCAGACGCCAGCCGCGCATAGCGTCTAAAGGGTGCGAGACAGAGATGAAAGCACCCTGCTCGCGCAGACGACGGATCGCCTCCTGTGGCGCTAACCCAGACGGTACTTCCTCGCGCACGTAAATGGCCAGCAATTCGCCTTGTGTGGTACGAATTTCCTCGCCGATGATGACGTGCTGTGGGTCGAGAGCGTGCGCCAGACGCGCTCCGGCGATCGTGTTGTGGTCCGTGATCACAATCCGGTCAATGCCCCGCTGCCGGGCCACTTTCAGGATGGCCTGCGGGGTTAGCAACGAATCGGAGGAAAAGAGGGTATGAACGTGGAAATCTACGGCAATGGTCATCGGTTTTCCTGCTTGACAGAGCATCTCTCCCAAGTATATACTGGTTTTCAAGAAAGATGATTTTTCATTCGGCAGGTTGTTGTTTCCGGAAACGGCTGTGAGGATTGCGTCGGATGTAGGCCGATCGTGCGGCAGCTACGGACCTGGATAGCCCTCACATCCCTTCTCACAGAATATCATCCATAATAGGCTTCCCTATGGGTATTGTAGAACAGTGGCTGACGCGCATAAACCAGTGGCTAGAGATCGCTTTGCTGGGTGCCCTGGTCGTCGGAGTCGTTTATCTCTGGGTGGTGCGCCCTGCGCTGGGCGCGTTTCGGCATTCCGGCAGTCGCGCGAGGGTCCGGCAGATCGTAGAGCGTCTTGCTCTACTGCTTTTGCTTGCCGTTATGGTTTTATTGGCTCGCTGGTTTTGGATGCGACTTGGAGAACCCTGGATAGGAGAACCCTGGATAATAGTGGTATTCAAGGTTTTGTTCTGGCTCATCCTCATTGGGGCGCCGCCTATTTTGGTGTACTTGTTGACGCGCCGCTACAGCAGGCAGCGCGGGCTTCGTACTGCTCTTTTCCATGTCCTGGTACTGGCCCTCGGGTGGTGGTTGGGACGGGCTTTGGGCCTGCTGGTCTTCTCCTTGCCGCTGCTCGTTATTTTCTATTGGTATCTCTACCATGCAGCCCTGGTGATCGTACCGGCCTCCAGGCCAGAAGACAGGGCAGAGCAAATAAGACGATTCCAGGTCTTGCTTTACTATGCCTGGGGTATGCAGGCGTCTATGTACGTGGTTGCCGATCACGCCGGGCGTCGAGTCGAGCGACGTATCAGTGGGCCAATTGCGCGTGGCTTTGGCGCGCCGGGTTTGATCTGGATGCGCGCTCATCAGGTGGCCGGTATCACAAGCGGGGTAGAATTCCGCCGCGTGGACGGCCCCGGCCTCGTCTTCTTGGACAGGCTGGAGCGTCCGTTCCAGATCGTGGACCTGCGCAATCAGTTGCGCGTTTCCTCCCTGGAAGTCACTTCGCAGGACGGGATTCGGTATACGGCCATTCTGTTTATGGCGTTTCGCCTGGACCGCGAGGTCTGGGATGCGGAACTCTATGATAGGATACGTAAGGAAAATCCCCTTCTAGAACGTGCCAGACGACCCGACCACCGCAATACCACATACCCGTTTTCTTCGTTGCGTGTCCAGGCCGTGTTGAGCAAGACGGGTCTCAAAATCCGTGAAGGGGAGCAGGCTCCCTTATACTGGGATGAGTGGGTCGTATCGCAGGTGGAGGAGGTCGCGCGCCAGGAACTGCATCAGCATCCCATTGATGGTTTCTGGCAGCGGGAGGGAGGGGTGACCGGCACTTTGGAGGCAATTTCGCGCACGATCACGGAACGTGCCCGCTCCCGCTTGCGCGTGGTCGGCGTACATTTGTTGACGGCTCGTATCGTCAATTTCCGTTTCCCAGAAGGCGCGGAAAGAGATATTGACCGCATCTCTCAGCAGCAGATCGAATCCTGGAAAGCCAGCTGGGAACGAAAGAGGGAAGAAACGCTGGCCCAATCCGAGGCCGAGGCCAATCGCTTACAGCAAGAAGCCTGGGCGTATGCGCAATCCCTGTTACTGACCTCCATTGCCGAGGGCTTTGAACAGGTTAAGAAGTTGCACCCGGAACTTCCTCCCTCGGCGATCGCGTTACTCTTTCTCAGTGCCGTTCAGGATTACCTTACCCGTTATCAGTCTGCCGAGGAAGCCAATCTGGCGACTATGCCGATGGCGTGGGGTCGGCGCAAGTCCGGTGGCCATGGGGAGAAAGGCCAGGAGGGCTAAACCCTATGCCGTTCCATCCTTCCTCCGAGCCTGCTGACTGGCAAACGAGAGTTTACAATCGCGAAGAGGCCCATCGTGATTCTGCAGTACGCTCGGCCGCATTCCTTTGGTCCTTTTTGCTGGCTTTCCTGCCGGCCGGTTTCTTGCTGGTCCGGATTCTTCTAATTCAATGGCTCGGTGAACAGCTGACTTTACTTGTTTGGGTCGTAGCCCTTATCAGCTTTCTGGTACTGGTGGCTCTGCTTGACTTGGCTATAAGGGAGTCCAGCTTGAGCCTGGCAGTGCAGTTCTTCCAAGAATTCTACCGGCCGCCGGAGAACGTAAACCTACGGCGTCTTGTCCGACTTCGCCTGTACGGGGTCTTGAAGCCACTATGCCGTTTGTTAGAAAGATTTCTTCCCCAATTCCCTTATCTTCTGGTGAAAGATGGACAACTGGTAGAGGAGAATGGTGGTTGGCAAGCCTGGATGGCTCAGCACCTGGGGGGGCCGTTGCGCCTCATTATCTTTGATGGCAATGCGGTGTACCTGGAACGCGGCGGATGCTTTTCACGTGTGGTGGGGCCAGGGCGTAGGACGGCTTTCCTGGACTGGTTTGAGACGGTCAAAGAGGTCGTAGATATCCGCCCGCAAGTCAGGGAAGAGACTCTTGCTCCTTGCTGGACGAAAGATGGCATCAAGGTCAACGTTACCGTGCGGGTAGAATGTTGTCTGGGAGACCCCGCGCGCCGTAGGCCCGGTTTGCTCTATCCTTTTGACCCGGTGGCTGTGAGAGCGGCGGTCGAGCGCACCTCCGTGCGCATGCCGGATGGGAAAACGCTCACCGAGATGAAAGGCGTGGATCTCGTCTGGGGGCAGGTGACCAGTGTGGTTCCGGATTACCTCGGTAGCCTCAACCTGGATGAAATCCTGATCAATCACGGAGAGGGCGTTATTCTGAGCGAGCAGACCAGGCAGGAATTGCTTCAGAGACTCAATGATTTGACACGGCCCTTCGGTTACTATGTGACCGACATCCAGATCACCCGTCTGGAGCCGCCGGCTGTCGTCAGGGAACAGCGTGAGCGCAACTGGCAGGCCGATTTACAGAGTCGGGCCAATCTGCTGCGTGCCCAGGCCGAAGCCGCACGCATTCGCGCTGTGGAGCAGGCACGGGCGGAGGCCCAACGTGACCTGATTCTGGCCATTGCCGAGGGCCTGAACCGCGATCCTACCCGACGCTTTGCCGAGCCTCTCCTGGTCGCCTTGACTTCGACCATTACTACCAGCCTGGCGAATCCCCTGGTACCACCTCTTCTAACGCCGGAGACATTGCGTTCGCTCGAGCAATTGAAGTCCTTGTTGGAGGGGCAGTATGGAAAGTGAGATCCAATTCATTCTGCGGCAGGTGAAGTTCTCTCCAGGCTGTGAGATGTTTGCGGAGCAACGTGATCAATTGCTGGAGATGGATGGTTCGGGGCTTCTTTCTGCCCTGTTATTTATCGAGGAACAATTACAGCAACCCGCTACTCACCAGGTGCAATATTGCGCGTATGAGTACTTGTTTGCAGGGGCCATCACCCTGGATCAAGGTCGTCCTCATCTGGCTTGTATGCGATTGGATCAGGCCGTTTGTGCTTTCCGTCGCCAGAATGACTCCTATAATGAAGGGCTGGCTCTCTGGCTGTTGATGCTGGCCTATAGCCGCGACCGCCAGGTTGCGGCCGCGTCCGCATGTTATCAGGAAGCAATGCGGAAGTTCCGCAACTGGGCCTCCTCGGAACTACCGAATGGTGAAAACCATCCGGACTATCTCATGCTCAAGGAGGCTCTACGGAAAAGTTACGAGTCGGCGCGTACGGCGCAACCAGCCACTGCCTCCTCGGCCCGCCCGGCAGAGTCGGCCGTTGGCCTCGATTTCCTCTCGATTCGCTTGTTCCCGGAAATCCTTGCTGTTCAAGCCGGCCCGGATGGCTCTTTGTGGGTAGAGAACTCGCAGGAGGAGATTCGCCTGGATGTAAACAGTTTTCGACTTGGGGAGGAGGCATACGCGATTTTCTCGGTGCGTCCTGACGACAGATGTATTTCGATCCAGCGTGATCGGCAATACGGATGGGCCAGGGTGCAGGGGAACAGCATGAATGCGGCCACCCCTGTCCCTATTGTAGAAGGTGATCTGGCACTCTTCTACCAGAGCGAGGGGACGGCGAACGAGAATGCCATCGTCATCGCCTCTCGCCCGGATGACCATGACCCAAAGGCATATCAGTACATGATCAAACGCTGGAGAGCGGGCCAGTTTCTCTCCGAGTCGACAGAAGACTATCCGCCTATTCCCGTGGACGATCGTCACCGCATCTTGGGTGTCGTGGTAGCCATTGCCAAACGCAAGAGTGCCTGATTGGACGCATACAGGAGTGATAGGGAAGAGAATGGCAGGAACAGATCGTAGCAGGGATGCTTCTTCCTCGTGCCTGCTCCTGGGCGCTTCCAGCCTGGACTTGATCGGTCGGCTGGAGGCCGCGATTCAGCGCGGCACCTCCAATCCGGCGCGGATACGCGCGGCCTATGGTGGTGTGGCGCGTAACGTGGCCGAGAATCTGGCGCGGCTGGGAGAACATGTCGCCCTGGTCACGGCTGTCGGCGCCGATCGTATTGGGGAGGAGATTCTGGCCCATACTGCCGAGGCCGGAGTAGACGTTTCTGCCTCGATTCGCAGTGCGGAGTTCCCCAGTGGTGTTTATCTGGCGACTCTCGATGCGCGCGGCTCGCTGGCTTTTGCCCTGGATGACATGCGCGTAATGGCCAGCCTGACGCCGGAGGCTTTGCGTGAGCGCCAGGCTCTGTTTCGTTCTGCCTCTCTGGTCTTCGTGGATGCCAACTTATCGCCGGCGGCGCTCAAAGTTGTTTTCGCACTGGCGCGCAAGGCCGGGGTGCCCGTTTGCGCCGACCCGACTTCGGTTAGTTTGGCGGAACGCTTGAAGGCTCATCTGAGCGAGGCTTTTCTGATCACTCCGAACAGTGCGGAGGCGGCTGTCTTAATCGGTCAGTCCTTCGATCCGGCCGATGTGGCGGCGGCTACGGCTGCAGCGCGTCAACTGGTCGCACAGGGAGTCAAGATTGCTATCGTAACCCTGGCGGAGTTCGGGGTCTGTTATGCTACCTCTGAGACGACCGGTCACATCCCTGCCTTGCGCACGAAAATTGTAGATCCGACCGGCGCCGGCGATGCCTTGACGGCTGCCGTGATCTTCGGTTTGTTGAATGACATTCCTCTGGACGACGCGCTCCGCCTCGGTGTCTCGGCGGCTTCGCTGACGCTGCGCGCCGAGGGTACGGTGGACCCACAACTATCCCTCGAAAGGCTGTATGATCAACTGCTGATATGACCGCCTTGCCGTCTCATTTCATCTACTCCCGCGAGGTCAGCCGGGCGTTGCAGCGAGGCTTACCGATCGTGGCCCTGGAATCGGCGGTGATCACCCATGGCCTGCCTCGGCCGAGCAATCATGCCCTGGCGCGCGGTATGGAACAGGCTATTCAGGACGAAGGGGTAACACCAGCCACAATAGCTGTGCTGGATGGTAAGATTCGCGTGGGCATGACCGAGGAGGAGATTCAACAACTTGCGTACAAAACGGATGCTCAGAAGATCAGCCCTCGCAATCTGGCCGCTACTGTATTTCGGGGCGAAAGCGGTGGCACGACCGTCTCGGCGACGCTCTGGATCGCACGACGCGCGGGCCTGAAGGTCTTTGCCACCGGCGGAATTGGCGGTGTCTACTCCCCGGTGACGCTGGATATCTCCGCGGATTTACCTCTCCTGGCCGAATCGCCGCTGATTGTCGTGTGCGCGGGCGCGAAAGCGATCATGGACCTGCCAGCGACGTTGGAGTACCTGGAGACAATTGGGGTACCGATCGTCGGCTATCGGACCAACGAGTTCCCGGCGTTCTACTGGCGCGAGAGTGGTTTGCCGGTCACCTTGCGACTGGATACTCCCAAAGAGGTTGCAGAGTTTGCTCGTTTGCACTGGGAGATGGGAATGCGCAGTGCGGTGCTGGTCTGCCAGCCGCCGCCGGTAGACCAGACCCTGCCGCGCACCAGCCTGGAACCCCTGATTCAACGCGTGCGTGCCGAGGCAGAAAAGCAAAACATTCGTCGTCACGCCTTGACCCCTTTCCTCTTGCAGCGTCTGAGTGACCTGACCCGCGATGAAACCTTGCGTACCAATCTGGCGGTTTTGCTAAACAATGCTTCGCTGGCGGCACAGATTGCCCGCGCGATGCCCTCCGAGAAAAGCCCGAAGATGATTTGATGGGATTTTGGGTGCCGGCATGGTGAATTGTGTGGCTATGTCTTTTCGCTGTACCCCTGGGGCGGTGGTACAGGCGACGGCGCAAGGGTATCAATTGAGCGTACCGGCCGGGAAAGAGTGTA
>FWWL01003431.1_pt1 | contig 28864 bp, 37 predicted proteins | sample 2228331 | NCBI WGS metagenome assembly FWWL01 (sample SAMEA103939775, study PRJEB20133) | metagenome
CGCCTGACCGCGGTCAGCCAGCCGGCCCACGCGATGGGGCGGCGCCTGGCCGCGATGCTGCTGGCGCGCATCGAGGGCGCGCGCCAGCCGTGGCGCCGCGAACTGCTGCAGGGGACCCTGGTGGTGCGCCAGTCCACCGCCCCCGCGCCCTGAGCCAGGAGTTCGCGGCAGAAGCCCGTCGGCGCTTCGACTCCTTCCGCCGCCAGACTCCTAGCCGCCGGCGTCGCCCTGCGGCGAGCGCGCCGCGAACAGCGGGGGGCGCCCGCCGCCGTCGCGCACTTCCTTGCGGCCGCCATCCCGCTCCTCGTCGCGCGCCGGGGGCGTGTCGTTGACCACGTGCAGGGTCTGGGTCGGGAAGGCGAACTCGATGCCGCGCTCGTTGAACGCCTTCACCAGCCGGAAATAGATCTCCTGCTTGACGTCCATGTAGGCGCGGTAGTCGGCCGTGTTGATGATGTACACCGCCTCGAAGTCGAGCGAGGACGCGTTGAAGGCGCTGAAGTGCGCCCGGTCGAAGCTGACGTTCTCCTGCTCGCCGATGATGCGCTCGATGATCGACGGGATCTCGCGCAGCACCGGTTCCGGCGTGTCGTAGGTCACGCCGAGGGTGAACACCGCGCGCCGGGTCTGCATCCGCCGCATGTTGTGGATCCGGCTGTTGAGCAGGTCGGCGTTCGAGAACACGATCTGCTCGCCGCCCAGGCTGCGCACCCGGGTCGTCTTCAGGCCCACGTACTCGACCGTGCCGACCACCCCGTCGACCATGATGAAGTCGCCGATCACGAACGGCTTGTCGAGCACGATCGAGAGCGAGGCGAACAGGTCGCCCAGGATGTTCTGCACCGCCAGCGCGACCGCGATACCGCCGATGCCCAGGCTGGCCACCAGGGTCGTGATGTTGAACCCGAGGTTGTCCAGGATCATCAGGAGGATCACCGACCACAGCGCGATGCGGGCGATGAAGCCGATCGCCGCGGCCGAGGTCGCCCGCGCCGGGTCGTCCGCGGCGTGGCGCCGGTAACGGTTGAGCCAGCCGTGCAGGCCGGCGTCGGCCCACAGCGCGACCTGGATCAGGCCGGTCGCCAGGGCCGCGCGCGTCACGAACAGCTGGGTGCGCGGCGCCAGTTCCAGCACCGTCGAGCCCGCGTACAGGCCGAGGATCAGGATCACCAGCGGCTTGGTCGAGGACAGCGCCGCCACCGCCACGTCGTCGAGCAGCGTGGCGGTGCGCGCCGCCAGCGCCGCCAGGCGCCGTACCGCGACCAGCTTGACCAGGTGCAGGAGCCCGGCCACCAGCAGGGCGACCCCGAGCGCGATCAGCCAGTCACCGGCGGTGTTGCCCCAGAAGACGTATTGGTTCCAGAAGACGAATTCCATATGCCGTTTCCCGTTCAGGCCGCCTGTGCCGGCGTGACCTCCAGCAGCGCCGCGTCGGCGCCGTCCACCGCCGCCAGGAAGTCCTCGCCCCAGCGCGCCACGTCGTGCTCGGTGACGATGGCGGCCATGCGCTCGGCCCGGTAGGCGACCTCGTCGCGGCCCATGGTCAGCGCCTGGTACAGGGTGCCGGTCATGGAGTTGATGTCATACGGATTGGCCAGCAGCGCGCCGTGCAGTTCGACCGCCGCCCCGGCGAACTCGGACAGGATCAGCACGCCCGGCTGGTCCACCGCGTGGCGCGCCGCGATGTATTCCTTGGCCACCAGGTTCAGGCCGTCGCGCAGCGGCGTGATCCAGGCGATGTCGCAGGCGGCGTAGTGGGCCACCACCTCCTCGAACGGCAGCGAGCGGTAGAAATAACGCACCGGGACCCAGTCCAGGGTCGAGAAGCGCCCGTTGATGCGGCCCACCGTGCGGTCGAGTTCCTCGCGCAGGCTGTCGTAGATCTCCATGCCCGACGCGGCCGGGGTGATGATGTTGAGCAGGGTGACGCGCCCGGCCAGTTCCGGGTGCCGCTCGAGCATGCGCTCGTAGGCCTGCAGCTTCTCCAGCGACCCCTTGACGTAGTCCAGGCGCTCGATCGAGATGATGCCGGTGCGCCCGTTCAGGTAGGCCGAGATCTCGTCGACCTGCTGGCGTACGGCCGGGGTCTGCACCAGGTTGCCGATCAGGCGCGCGTCGGTGCCCACCGGGTGCGCGCCCAGGTGCACGCGGCGCCCGCTCACTTCGATCGCCGTGGTGGTGCGGTCCACGCCCAGCGCGCAGCCGTAGGTCAGGAAGCGCGGCGCGCATTGCTCGGTCTCGAGCACGTCCAGCGGCGCGAACGAGCGTACCGCGTCGACGAAGTTCTCGACGTAGCGCGGCACGTGGAAACCGACGTAGTCGCACTGCAGCAGGCTGCCGATGATGTCGCGCCGCCACGGCAGGATGTTGAAGGCGTCGCTCGACGGGAAGGCGGTGTGGTGGAAGAAGGCGATCTTCAGGTCCGGGCGCAGCGGGCGCAGGAAGGCCGGCACCATCCACAGGTTGTAGTCATGGATCCAGGCGGTCGCGCCCTCGGCCGCCTCGCGCGCGGTCTGCTCGGCGAACAGGCGGTTCACCTCCAGGAAACGCTCCCAGTGGGCCTGGTTGAACTCGGCCTTGTCGGGGAAGGAGAAGATGATCGGCCAGAACGCCTCTTTCGAGAACTTCTTGTAGAACAGGTCGACGTCCTCGGCGGTGAGCGCCACGCGCGCCGCCTTCAGGTTCGGGTAGCGCTCGGCGTCCACCGCGACGTGGGTCTCGAAGCCTTCCGGCTCGCGGCTGTCCTGTTGCGACCAGCCGATCCAGGAGCCCTTGCGCTCGCCGGCGAAAAAGCTCAGCAGCGTGGGCATGATGCCGTTCGGGCTCTTCGGGCGGCGGCGCACCACCACGCCATCCTCGACCGACTCGTCGTAGGGCAGGCGGTGGTAGACCATCACCAGGTCGGCGTCGCCGCGCACCGGGACCGGGCCCTTGCCGTCAGCGGCGTCATCGAAGGTCATGCCGTGCCGCACAAGGCCCTCGAGGATGCCGCCGCAACCTTCGGCGGTGGCGATGACGGTGCGCGGCTGCTTGCGCACGCGCTCGACCAGGGCCGGCTCCGCGCCGCCCACCACCACGCCGCGAAAGCCCGCTTCGAACATCGACAGGTCGTTCAGGGTGTCGCCGGCCACCACCACGCTGGCCGGATCGAAGCCTTCGGCCTCGACCAGGCGGCGCAGCGCCGGACCCTTGCCCACGCCGCGCGGCAGCACGTCCAGGTAGCGGCCGGCCGAGAACAGCAGGTCGCAGCCGAGCGCCTCGACCGCGGCGCGCAGTTCGGGGGTGATCCCGCCTTCGTTGACCAGGAACGAGCAGCGGCGGTCCTGCGGCACGGTCTGGCGCACCAGCTGGGGGAAGTCGGCCAGCGCCTTGAGCACGGCGTGGCTGCCCGGCCAGTGGGAGGCGATCTCGTGGTGCAGCGGTTCGACCGGGCGCAGGTCGCCGTGGACCACGGTGGCGCCGACGTCGGCGATGATGTATTGCGGGGTCGGGATGGTGGGGTCGCTCAGCAGGGGGATGATCGTTTCCAGCCCGCGTCCGGTGACGAAGACCAGTTGCACGCCTTCCAGGCCGCCGCTGAACAGGTCGCGCAGGCGGCGGCGCGATTCGTGGGTGCCGGCCAGCAGGGTGCCGTCCAGGTCGGTGGCGAGCACGAGTTTGGTGGGATCGAGGGCGCGCGGCCAACGTTGGGTTTCGATAACAGGCATCGGATCATCCTTTTTCAAGCGATGGGTCCGCCATAGCGGCGAACCGTTCAGTGTGCACCGTGCGTCCGGGAGGACGCGCACACGAGGGATAGGCAACGGGAGTTGCCCGGCGAAGGGAGGGATAACTGGGCCAGCGATGGCTGGCACGCCAGGATAGAATGGGCTTGGGTGTCTCGGCCCGGATGGCGCTTAACCCTCATGAAGCCTCATCAGTCTAACATTGCAACATGACATGGGCAACCCGCGTCACAGTCGTGCGCTGCCCTGCGTCACGAAAAAATCGCGCAATCGGCGCGCGGGGTATTGCAAAATCTTATCCGGGCTACGTATAATGCGGCTCCCCGGGCGGTTAGTTCAGCTGGTTAGAATACTTGGTCGACATCCAAGGGGTCGCAGGTTCGAATCCTGCACCGCCCACCAGACTTCCAGAGCGCAGGATCGCTTGATCCTGCAGAGAAAAGGTGCGTAGACGCGCCTTTTCTGTGCTGACCAGCAAGGTCAGATTCTTTTTTCTCCAAAGACTGCGATCCACGCAACAAGCCGGCGCTGCGCCAGGAAGAACTTGTTGCGTCAAGCCCTTTTGCGCGCTATACTAGCCGGCTTCGGTATGAATTCGTCTTTTTAGGATTCGTACGTTTTTTAGTAGTTAAACAACCCCCGCCCAATCGTAGGTGGGAATGGAGAAAAAATGAGCCTGGGCCTCCTCGGTCGCAAGGTTGGCATGATGCGTATCTTCACGGACGACGGGGATTCGATCCCTGTGACCGTGCTGGACGTGTCGAACAACCGTGTTGCGCAAGTCAAAACTCCTGAAACCGACGGCTATGCCGCTGTTCAGGTCGCATTCGGTCAACGTCGCGCATCCCGCGTGAACAAGGCCGCTGCGGGTCACTACGCCAAAGCTGGCGTGGAAGCCGGTACGCTGCTGAAGGAATTCCGCATCGACGCCGCCAAGGCCGCCGAATTCAAAGCCGGCGACGCCATCAATGCTTCGATGTTCGAAGTGGGCCAGAAGATCGACGTGCAGGGCACCTCGATCGGTAAGGGCTACGCCGGCACCATCAAGCGTTACAACTTCGCCTCGGGCCGCCAGACCCACGGTAACTCGCGTTCGCACAACGTGCCGGGTTCCATCGGTATGGCACAGGATCCGGGTCGCGTCTTCCCGGGCAAGCGCATGACCGGTCACCTGGGTGATGTCACCGTCACCACCCAGAACCTGGAAATCGCCCGCATCGACGCCGATCGTCAACTGCTGCTCGTGAAGGGTGCCGTTCCCGGCGCCAAGAACGGCCAGGTGGTCGTCAAGCCGGCTGTCAAAATCAAAGCCAAGAAAGGAGCTTAAATATGGAACTTCAGCTCCTGAATGAGCAAGGTCAAGCTGGCGCCGGCGTTGCCGCCGCCGATACCGTGTTCGGCCGCGAATACAACGAAGCCCTGATCCACCAGATCGTGGTCGCCTACGCCGCCAACGCGCGCAGCGGCAACCGCAAGCAGAAGGATCGTGAAGAAGTCAGCCACACCACGAAGAAGCCATGGCGCCAGAAGGGCACCGGCCGCGCTCGTGCCGGTATGTCGTCGTCGCCCCTGTGGCGCGGCGGTGGCCGTATCTTCCCGAACACCCCTGACGAGAACTTCTCGCACAAGGTCAACAAGAAGATGTTCCGCGCAGGTATCTGCTCGATCTTCTCGCAACTGGCCCGCGAAGGCCGCCTGAACGTGGTGGAAAACCTGTCGATCGAAGCGCCGAAGACCAAGCTGCTGTCGCAAAAGCTGCAGGGCATGGGCCTGGAGTCGGTCCTGGTGATCACCGATACCATCGACGAGAACCTGCTGCTGGCCTCGCGCAACCTGCCGAACGTGCTGGTCGTCGAGCCGAAGTCGGCCGATCCGATGTCGCTGGTGTTCTACAAAAAAGTCCTGGTCACCAAAGCTGCACTGGCCAAGATCGAGGAGATGTACGCATGAGCGCCGCAATCAAATTCAGCGAAGAGCGCCTGATGAAGGTGCTGCTGGCTCCGGTCATTTCCGAGAAGGCTACCTTCGTCGCGGAAAAGAACGAGCAGATCGTGTTCAAGGTCCTGCCTGACGCGACCAAGCCGGAAATCAAGGCCGCCGTCGAACTGCTGTTCAAGGTGGAAGTGGAATCGGTGCAAACCGTCAACCGCGAAGGCAAGGTCAAGCGCGCAGGCCGTTTCACCGGTCGCCGCAACCACACCAAGCGCGCTTTCGTGTGCCTGAAGCCGGGCCAGGAAATCAATTTTGTCGAGGAGGCTAAATAATGGCACTCGTTAAGATGAAGCCAACCTCCCCAGGCCGTCGCGGCATGGTCAAGGTTGTGAACGCCGACCTGTACAAGGGCCGTCCGTTCGCAGCGCTGGTTGAGAAGAAATCGAAGACTGCTGGCCGTAACAACAACGGCCACATCACCACCCGTCACATCGGTGGTGGTCACAAGCAACACTACCGCCTGGTTGACTTCAAGCGCAACAAGGACGGCATCCCTGCCAAGGTCGAGCGTATCGAGTACGACCCGAACCGTACCGCGCACATCGCACTGCTGTGCTACGCGGACGGCGAGCGCAAGTACATCATCGCCACCAAGGGCATGGCCGTGGGCGACACCGTCATGAACGGCTCGGAAGCGCCGATCAAGTCGGGCAACTGCCTGCCGATCCGCAACATCCCGGTCGGCACCACGATGCACTGCGTCGAAATGCTGCCAGGCAAGGGCGCCCAGATGGCGCGCACCGCCGGCGCCGGCGTCGTGCTGATGGCGCGTGAAGGCACCTACGCCCAGGTCCGCCTGCGCTCGGGTGAAGTGCGTCGCGTGCACATCGAGTGCCGCGCAACGGTTGGCGAAGTCGGCAACGGCGAGCACAACCTGCGCAAGATTGGTAAGGCTGGTGCGATGCGCTGGCGCGGTGTCCGTCCCACCGTTCGCGGTGTGGTCATGAACCCGATCGACCACCCGCACGGTGGTGGTGAAGGTCGTACGGCTGCCGGTCGTCATCCTGTGTCGCCTTGGGGCCAGCAGACGAAGGGTAAGAAGACGCGTTCGAACAAGCGCACGTCTTCGATGATCGTCTCGCGCCGCGGTAAGAAATAAGGGATAAGACATGACTCGTTCATTGAAAAAAGGGCCGTTCACTGACGCCCACCTGGTGAAAAAAGTCGAGACCGCGCAAGCGACCAAAGACAAGAAGCCAGTCAAAACCTGGTCGCGCCGCTCGACGATCACGCCAGACTTCATCGGCCTGACGATCGCGGTTCACAACGGCAAGCTGCACGTGCCGGTGTACGTCTCCGAGAACATGGTTGGCCACAAGCTCGGCGAATTCGCACTGACGCGTACCTTCAAGGGTCACGCTGCTGACAAGAAGGCGAAGAAATAATGGAAACTAAAGCTATCCTCAAAGGCGTGCGCCTGTCGGAACAGAAGGGCCGCCTGGTTGCGGACCTGATCCGTGGCAAGAAAGTTGACGCGGCACTCAACATTCTGCAGTTCAGCCCGAAGAAAGGTGCGACCATCATCAAGAAGGTGCTCGAGTCCGCGATCGCGAACGCCGAGCACAACGATGGCGCCGACATCGACGAACTGAAGGTCACCCAGATCTACGTGGAAAAGGGCCCGATCCTGAAGCGCTTCACCGCACGTGCGAAGGGCCGCGGCGATCGCATTTCCAAACAATCCTGTCACATCTACGTGACTGTCGGTAACTAAGGAGTCATAAGATGGGTCAGAAAATCCACCCAACCGGCTTCCGCCTGGCGGTCACCCGTAACTGGGCGTCGCGCTGGTACGCGGGCAACGGCAACTTCGCCGACATGCTCAAGGAAGACCTGGAAGCACGCGCTTTCCTGAAGAAGAAGCTGAAGAACGCTTCGGTTGGCCGTATCGTCATCGAGCGTCCCGCCAAGAACGCGCGCTTCACCGTGTACAGCTCGCGTCCGGGCGTGGTCATCGGCAAGAAGGGCGAGGACATCGAAGTCCTGAAGTCGTCGCTGACCAAGATCATGGGCGTGCCGGTGCACGTGAACATCGAAGAAATCCGCAAGCCGGAAATCGATGCGCAACTGATCGCCGATTCGATCTCGCAGCAGCTGGAAAAGCGGATCATGTTCCGCCGCGCCATGAAGCGCGCGATGCAGAACGCGATGCGCCTGGGTGCCCAGGGCATCAAGATCATGTCGTCGGGCCGCCTGAACGGCATCGAGATCGCACGTACCGAATGGTACCGCGAAGGCCGTGTGCCTCTGCACACCCTGCGCGCCGATATCGACTACGGCACCAGCGAAGCATCGACCACCTACGGCATCATCGGCGTCAAGGTCTGGGTCTACAAGGGCGATCGTTCGGCAACGGGCGAAGCACCTGTGATCGACACCCCGGCCGACGAGAAGAAGCCACGTGGTCCGCGTCGCGATGACGGCAAGCCGGCCGGCCGTGGCCGTCCGGGCGCCAAACCAGGAACCGCTCCAGCCGGTCGCCGCGCTGCCAAGCCGGCCGCAGCTGAGAAAGCAGGAGAATAAGCATGCTGCAGCCATCCCGCAGAAAGTATCGTAAAGAGCAGAAAGGCCGTAACACCGGCATTTCGCACACCCGTGGCACCTCGGTGTCGTTCGGTGAGTTCGGCCTGAAGGCGGTTGCCCGCGGCCGTATCACCGCACGCCAGATCGAAGCGGCGCGTCGTGCCATGACCCGTCACATCAAGCGTGGCGGCCGTATCTGGATCCGTATCTTCCCGGACAAGCCGATTTCGAACAAGCCGGCCGAAGTCCGTATGGGTAACGGTAAGGGTAACCCGGAGTACTACGTCGCTGAAATCCAGCCAGGCAAGGTCCTGTACGAGATGGACGGCGTCGCAGAAGAACTGGCGCGCGAAGCATTCCGCCTGGCCGCTGCCAAACTGCCGCTGGCAACCACCTTCGTGGTGCGCCAGGTCGGCCAATAACAGGAGTTGAATATGAAAGCTAGTGAACTCCGCGGCAAAGACCAGGAAGCCCTGAAAAAGGAGCTGAATGAACTGCTGAAGGCCCAGTTCGGCCTGCGCATGCAAATCGCGACCCAGCAGCTGTCGAACACCGCGCAGCTCAAGAAGGTACGCCGCGATATCGCGCGTGTGAAGACTGTGATGAACCAGAAGGAAGCCAAATGAACGACACCACTAAAACGGCGCTGAAGCGTACGCTGGTCGGCAAGGTCGTGTCCGACAAGATGGACAAGACGGTGACCGTGCTGATCGAACGTCACGTCAAGCACCCGCTGTACGGCAAGATCATCGTGCGCTCGAACAAGTATCACGCGCACGACGAGACCAACCAGGCCAAGACCGGCGACACGGTCGAGATCCAGGAAGGTCGCCCGATCTCGAAGACGAAGGCGTGGACCCTGACCCGTGTTGTGCAAGTAGCACAGGTCATCTAAGCCTGAAAAAATTTGTCTTGCGGGGCCCGCTGGTATTGTGTAATACTAGCGGGCTTCGTTCATGTGTTGCCGCAGTTTCTCCCCCGCGGTGTCTGCGGCCTGTGTAACGTAAGTTAATTGGAAAGTCCAATCACCCAATCGGGTCGCTCCAGCAGGGGCGGTACGGCGGGACCAAGACTGACCGCAGGCCCACGGCATGCCGTGGGGTTTCTTCGGCTTAAGTTGGGAAAGAAAATACTATGATTCAAACTGAAAGCCGGCTCGAAGTGGCCGACAACACCGGTGCGAAAGAAGTACTGTGCATCAAGGTGTTGGGCGGCTCCAAGCGCCGTTATGCGAGCATTGGCGACGTGATCAAGGTCACCGTGAAGGTGGCGCAGCCGCGTGGTCGTGTCAAAAAAGGTGAAATTTACAACGCCGTGGTTGTGCGTACCGCCAAGGGTGTGCGCCGCCAGGACGGTTCCCTGGTGAAGTTCGATGGCAACGCCGCTGTCCTGCTGAACAGCAAGCTGGAGCCGATCGGTACCCGTATCTTCGGACCAGTCACCCGCGAACTGCGGACTGAGAAGTTCATGAAGATCGTGTCCCTGGCACCTGAAGTTCTGTAAGGAGTCGCAATGGATAAGATTCGTAAAAACGACGAAGTCATCGTTCTGGCCGGGAAAGACAAGGGCAAACGCGGTGTCGTTCAGCAGCGTGTTGACGCTGAGCACGTCATCGTCGAGGGTGTCAACGTGGCCAAGAAGGCCGTGAAGCCGAACCCGATGACCGGCGTAACTGGTGGTATCGTCGACAAGACTATGCCGATTCACGTGTCGAACGTCGCGCTGTTCAACGCCGCGACCGGCAAGGCCGACCGCGTGGGCTTCAAGGATGTGGACGGCAAAAAAGTCCGCGTCTTCAAGTCGACCGGCGAAGTAGTGAAGGGGTAAGAACAATGGCCCGTCTCCAACAACTGTACAAAGATAAAGTCGTCGCCGAGCTGACCGAGAAATTCGGTTACAAGTCGGTGATGGAAGTGCCGCGCCTGACCAAGATCACCCTGAACATGGGTCTGTCGGAAGCCGTTGCGGACAAGAAAGTCATCGAGCACGCCACTGGCGACCTGAGCAAGATCGCCGGCCAGAAGCCGGTCGTCACCAAGGCGCGCAAGGCGATCGCGGGCTTCAAGATCCGCGAAGGCTACCCGATCGGCACGATGGTCACCCTGCGCGGTGCCCGCATGTACGAATTCCTGGACCGCTTCATCACCGTGGCCCTGCCGCGCGTGCGTGACTTCCGCGGCGTGAATGGCCGTTCGTTCGATGGCCGTGGTAACTACAATATCGGCGTCAAAGAGCAGATCATCTTCCCGGAAATCGATTACGACAAGATCGATGCGCTGCGTGGCATGAACATCTCGATCACGACCACCGCCAAGACCGACGAAGAAGCCAAAGCGCTGCTCGCCGCCTTCAAATTCCCGTTCAGGAACTAAGCATGGCAAAACTTGCACTGATTAACCGCGAACAGAAGCGTGCAGACCTGGTGGAGAAATTCGCCGCAAAGCGTGCCGCTCTGAAAGCAATCATCGACGACCAATCCAAGTCGGAAGAAGAGCGTTACGAAGCACGCCTGAAGCTGCAGGCACTGCCGCGTAACTCGAACCCGACCCGTCAGCGCAACCGTTGCGCAATGACCGGCCGTCCACGTGGCACCTTCCGTAAATTCGGTCTGGCCCGTACCAAACTCCGTGAATTCGCCATGCGTGGCGAGATCCCGGGCATGACCAAAGCTAGCTGGTAATAGGAGAACAAGCAATGAGTATGAGCGATCCTATCGCCGATATGCTGACCCGCATTCGCAACGCACAGGGCGTGGCCAAGACCTCGGTGGCAATGCCGTCGTCGAAAGTGAAGGTTGCAATTGCCAACGTCCTGAAGGACGAGGGTTACATTGAAGATTTCGCCGTGACCACCGAAGGTGGCAAGTCGGAACTGAAGATCGGTTTGAAGTATTACACCGGCCGTCCGGTCATCGAGCGCCTCGAGCGCGTGTCCCGTCCTGGCCTGCGCATCTACAAGGGCAAGGATGAAATCCCGTCGGTCATGAACGGCCTGGGCGTGGCGATCGTCTCGACCCCGAAGGGCGTGATGACCGATCGCAAAGCACGTGCTACCGGTGTCGGTGGCGAAGTGATTTGCTACGTGGCTTAAGGAGTAGACGATGTCTCGAGTAGCTAAGATGCCAATCGCTGTACCCGCCGGCGCCGAAGTGGCGATCACCGCGGCAGCGATCACGGTCAAGGGCCCCCTGGGCACGCTGACCCAGCCGCTGAACGGCCTGGTCAAGGTAGAAAACAACAACGGCACGCTGACCTTCGACGTGGTCGACGAGTCGCGTGAATCGAACGCCATGAGCGGCACCCTGCGTGCACTGGTCAACAACATGGTCACCGGCGTCACCAAGGGCTTCGAGAAGAAGCTGAGCCTGGTGGGCGTGGGCTACAAGGCAGCTGTCCAGGGCAACGCCCTGAACCTGTCGCTGGGCTTCTCGCACCCGGTGCTGCACGCGATGCCGGAAGGCGTCACCGCGGTGACCCCGACCCCGACCGAGATCGTGATCAAGGGTATCGACCGCCAGAAGGTTGGCCAGGTCGCCGCCGAAGTGCGCGCTTACCGCTCGCCTGAGCCTTACAAGGGCAAGGGTGTCCGCTATGCGGACGAAGTGGTGAAGCTTAAAGAAACCAAGAAGAAATAATCGGAGCTGACGATGGACAAGAAAGAATCGCGTCTGCGTCGCGGACGTCAAACCCGCATCAAGATCGCGCAGCTGGGCGTGAACCGTCTGTCGGTTCACCGCACCAACCTGCACATCTATGCGAACCTGATCAGCCCGGACGCAAAGGTGCTGGTGTCGGCTTCGACGCTGGAAGCAGAAGTGCGTGCCGAGCTGGCCGGCAAGACCGGCGGCGGCGGCAACGCCGCGGCCGCTGCCCTGGTTGGCAAGCGCGTCGCAGAGAAAGCACTGAAAGCAGGAATCACCGAAGTAGCGTTCGACCGCTCGGGTTTCCGTTACCACGGCCGTGTGAAGGCGCTGGCGGAAGCCGCGCGCGAAGCCGGTCTGAAGTTCTAAGGAAGAATCGTCATGGCAAAAATGCAAGCGAAGATGGCAAGCGACAAGCCGGATGATGGCATGCGCGAGAAAATGATCGCGATCAACCGCGTGACCAAGGTGGTCAAGGGTGGTCGTATCATGGGTTTTGCAGCGCTGACCGTTGTCGGTGACGGCGATGGCCGCATCGGCATGGGCAAGGGCAAGTCGAAGGAAGTTCCTGTCGGCGTGCAAAAGGCAATGGAAGAAGCCCGCCGCAACCTGATCAAGGTGCCCCTCAAGAACGGCACCCTGCACCACACCGTTACCGGTCGTCACGGCGCCTCGCGCGTCCTGATGTCGCCGGCCAAGCCGGGTACCGGCGTGATCGCAGGTGGCGCGATGCGCGCGATCTTCGAGGTGATGGGCGTGACCGACGTGGTGGCGAAGTCGACCGGTTCGAGCAATCCGTACAACCTGGTGCGCGCGACCCTCGACGGCCTGTCGAAAATGAGCACTCCGGCTGACATCGCTGCCAAGCGCGGCAAGTCGGTTGAAGACATCCTGGGTTAAGGGGAACAAACATGGCAAACACTGTCAAAGTCAAGCTCGTCAAGGGCCTGATCGGTACCCGTCAGGATCACCGTGCCACCGTGCGCGGCCTGGGTCTGCGTCGTGTCAACTCGGTTTCCGAGCTGCAGGACACCCCGTCCGTGCGTGGCATGATCAACAAAGTCGCGTACCTCGTTAAAGTTGTTTCGTAAGCCTCGGCTTACGTACGGAGAAATCAATGGAACTCAATACCATTCAACCTGCTGACGGCGCCAAGCACGCGAAGCGCCGCGTCGGTCGCGGTATCGGCTCCGGCCTGGGCAAGACCGCCGGTCGCGGTCACAAGGGTCAGAAGTCGCGTTCGGGCGGCTTCCACAAGGTCGGTTTCGAAGGCGGCCAGATGCCGCTGCAGCGCCGTCTGCCGAAGCGCGGCTTCAAGTCGCTCAACGCCACCTTCAAGGCGGAAGTGCGCCTGTCGGAACTGAACAACCTGGCCGTCGGCGAGATCGACATCCTGGTGCTCAAGCAAGCGGGCATCCTGCCGGTGGTGGCACGCGACGTGCGCGTCATCCTGTCGGGCGAGATCACCAAGCCGGTGAACCTCAAGGGCCTGAAGGCGACCGCCGGCGCGAAAGCGGCAATCGAAGCAGCTGGCGGTTCGGTCGCTTAACGCGGCCGCTGCCTGATCGGAGCAAAAATTGGCGACTAATACACAACTTGGTAAAAGCGCTGCGGCCGGCTTCCCCTGGGGTCGGTTGTGGTTTTTGCTTGGCGCATTGGTCGTGTACCGTATCGGCGCTCACATCCCGGTCCCCGGGATTGACCCGGTCGCGCTGGCGCAGTTGTTCAGGCAGAACGAGGGCGGCATCCTGGGCATGTTCAACATGTTCTCGGGCGGCGCCTTGTCCCGCTTTACCGTGTTCGCTCTCGGCATCATGCCCTACATTTCGGCTTCGATCATCATGCAGCTCGCATCGATGGTGTCGCCGCATCTGGAGGCGCTGAAGAAGGAGGGCGAGGCCGGCCGCCGCAAGATCACCCAGTACACCCGTTACTTCACGGTTGGACTGGCGCTGTTCCAGGCGTTCGGTATCGCGGTCGCGCTCGAGGCGCAACCGGGGCTGGTGCTCGATCCGGGCATGGGCTTCCGCTTCGTCACGGTGGTGACGCTCCTGACCGGCACCATGTTCCTGATGTGGCTGGGCGAGCAGATCACCGAGCGCGGTATCGGCAACGGCATTTCGATCATCATCTTCGCCGGTATCGCAGCCGGTTTGCCATCGGCCCTGGGCGGCTTGTTCACCCTGGTGTCGAACGGTTCGATCGGCAGCTTCTCGGCCATCCTGATCGTGGTGCTGGTGGCGGCGGTGACCTACGGCGTGGTGTTCGTTGAACGCGGACAGCGCAAGATCCTGGTCAATTATGCCAAGCGTCAGGTGGGCAACAAGGTGTACGGTGGCCAAACCAGCCACCTGCCGCTGAAGCTGAACATGGCCGGCGTGATCCCGCCGATCTTCGCTTCGTCGATCATCCTGTTCCCGGCTACGATCGTCGACTGGTTCACCCGTGGCAAGGACTCCACGAGCCCGTTCATCGGGTTCCTGAAGGACCTGGCCGCGTCGTTGGCACCAGGCGAGCCGATCCACGCGTTGCTGTATGCGGCGGCGATCGTGTTCTTCTGCTTCTTCTACACGGCGCTGGTATTTAACAGCAAGGAAACGGCGGAGAACTTGAAGAAGAGCGGCGCTTTCGTCCCGGGCATCCGCCCAGGCGAGCAGACGGCCCGCTATATCGACAAGATCCTGATGCGCCTGACCCTGGCCGGTGCGGTCTACATCACCCTGGTGTGCCTGGTGCCGGAGTTTATGACTGCACAGTGGAAGGTACCTTTCTACTTTGGCGGCACGTCGCTCCTGATCATCGTCGTGGTGACCATGGACTTCATGGCGCAGGTGCAGAACTACGTCATGTCGCAGCAATACGATTCGCTGCTGCGCAAGGCTAACTTCAAGGGCGGAATTCCGTCGCGATAAGCGGGAAGAGCATAGACCGAATGGCAAAAGACGACGTCATCCAAATGCAAGGGGAGATTCTCGAGAATCTCCCGAACGCAACATTTCGCGTAAAGCTGGAAAACGGGCACGTGGTGTTGGGACATATCTCGGGTAAAATGCGGATGAATTACATCCGCATCCTCCCGGGCGACAAGGTGACGGTGGAGTTGACCCCGTACGACTTGTCCCGGGCCCGCATCGTGTTCCGCACCAAATAAAAATTTAAGTAAACGAACCGAAGAGAGTGCAAAATGAAAGTTAACGCTTCAGTCAAGCGGATCTGCCGCAACTGCAAGATCATCAAGCGCAAAGGCGTGGTCCGTGTGATCTGCGTCGAGCCGCGTCACAAGCAGCGTCAAGGTTAATTTCGAGGAATAACGAATGGCACGTATTGCAGGGGTTAACATCCCAAATCATCAGCACACCGTTATCGGCCTGACGGCGATCTACGGTATCGGCCGTCCGCGCTCGCAGAAGATCTGCGCTGCAACCGGCGTTCCGACCGACAAGAAGGTCAAGGACCTGGACGATAACGAACTCGAGAAGCTGCGCGACGAAGTTGCGAAGTTTGTCGTGGAAGGCGACCTGCGCCGCGAGCTGTCCATGAACATCAAGCGTCTGATGGACCTGGGTTGCTACCGTGGCATGCGTCACCGCAAGGGCCTGCCGGTCCGTGGTCAGCGTACCCGCACCAATGCTCGTACCCGCAAGGGCCCGCGCAAGGCAGCACAAGCTCTCAAGAAATAATCTAGGAACCGACCATGGCTAAGCAACAAAGCAGTGCAGCAGCAGCGCGCATTCGCAAGAAAGTCAAGAAGAACGTGGCTGAGGGCATCGCCCACGTCCACGCTTCGTTCAACAACACCATCATCACGATCACCGATCGCCAGGGCAACGCCCTGTCGTGGGCGACCTCGGGTGGTGCCGGCTTCAAGGGTTCGCGTAAATCGACCCCGTTCGCAGCGCAGGTTGCTGCCGAAGCCGCTGGCAAGGTCGCGCAGGAATACGGCGTGAAGAACCTGGAAGTGCGTATCAAGGGCCCTGGCCCTGGCCGTGAGTCGGCTGTGCGCGCGCTGAACAACCTGGGCATCAAGATCACCGAGATCCAGGACGTGACGCCGGTTCCGCACAACGGCTGCCGTCCGCCGAAGCGTCGCCGCATCTAAGGATCGCAGCGGGCCGGCCTGCCGGTCCGCCCGTCTTCCGATGCGCTACGCTGGGTGACCAGTGTTGTAGCAAGAATCGCCGGTGCAGTGCCCTGGAAAATGGGTTATACTGCCCGGCTATTGTCGCCTGCCCCCGTGGCAGGTCGTTTTTTCAGCCACGTCTGGCCTCAATGCAGAGCCAGACTAGCGCCTGGACATCTCCGGATGCCGCTGGGGCGTGAATTCTATTTAATAAAGGTAACAACGTGGCACGTTATATCGGACCAAAAGCAAAACTGTCGCGCCGTGAAGGCACCGACCTGTTCCTCAAGAGCGCACGCCGCTCGCTCGACTCGAAGTGCAAGCTGGACGTCAAGCCAGGCCAGCACGGCGTGAAGTCGGGTGCTCGCACCTCGGACTACGGCAACCAACTGCGCGAAAAGCAGAAGGTCAAGCGTATCTACGGCGTGCTCGAGCGCCAGTTCCGCCGCTACTTCGCGGAAGCCAACCGCCGCAAGGGCAACACCGGCGAGACCCTGCTCAAGCTGCTGGAAGCACGCCTGGACAACGTCGCCTACCGCATGGGCTTTGGCTCGACCCGCGCCGAAGCGCGCCAGCTGGTCAGCCACAAGGCGTTCACCGTGAACGGCCAGGTCGTCAACATCGCATCGTACAGCGTCAAGGCTGGCGACGTGATCGCCGTGCGTGAGAAGGCCAAGAAGCAGACCCGTATCGTCGAGGCCCTGTCGCTGGCCGAGCAGGTCGGCTTCCCGAGCTGGGTGTCGGTCGACGCCAAGAAGATGGAAGGCACCTTCAAGTCCTTCCCGGAGCGCAACGAGATCGCCGCTGACGTCAACGAAGCGCTGATCGTCGAACTGTACTCGCGTTAATTGACAAGCCGGGGCGGCTCGCCGCCCGGCTTGTCATCCCCGCGCAAGCCTCGGCGGCCCTGCGGGGATCCATACTGAGGCGATCGAAGCTTGCGACGTATGGGCCCCCGCCTTCGCGGGGGCGACGGTGAGCTCGGCAGCAGATGCCAGCAACATAGAATTCGCAATACCGCCTGCCTGTCCCCGCGACTGGCAGGCTTTCTTACTGATGCCATCAGCCTTATCGGTGTAACGAGCCGAGGGTATTGAAGAGGACACTCATGCAAAATAGTTTGTTGAAGCCACGTATTATCGATGTCGAGGCGCTGGGCGCCGGTCACGCCAAGGTCGTGATGGAGCCATTCGAGCGTGGTTATGGCCACACCCTGGGCAACGCGCTGCGCCGCGTGCTGCTGTCGTCGATGGTGGGCTACGCGCCGACCGAAGTGACGATCGCCGGCGTCGTGCACGAATACTCGTCGCTGGATGGCGTCCAGGAAGACGTGGTCGACCTGCTGCTGAACCTGAAGGGTGTCGTGTTCAAGGTGCACAACCGTGATTCCGTCACGCTGACCCTGAAGAAGGAAGGCGAAGGCGCGGTCCTGGCCTCGGACATCGACCTGCCGCATGACGTGGAACTGATCAACCCGGATCACGTGATCGCCCACCTGACCGCCGGTGGCAAGCTCGACATGCAGATCAAGGTCGAGAAGGGCCGCGGCTATGTGCCGGGCAATGTGCGCCGCCTGTCGGAAGACACCAACAAGACCATCGGCCGCATCATCCTGGACGCGTCGTTCTCGCCGGTGCGCCGCGTGTCGTACGCCGTGGAATCGGCCCGCGTCGAGCAGCGTACCGACCTGGACAAGCTGATCATCAACATCGAGACCAACGGCGTCATCACCCCGGAAGAGGCGATCCGCCAGTCGGCCCGCGTGCTGGTCGACCAGCTGAACGTGTTCGCCGCCCTGGAGGGCACCGAAGCCGCCGCCGAGGCGCCGTCGCGCGCCCCGCTGGTCGATCCGATCCTGCTGCGTCCGGTGGACGACCTGGAACTGACCGTGCGTTCGGCGAACTGCCTGAAGGCCGAGAACATCTACTACATCGGCGACCTGATCCAGCGTTCGGAAAACGAACTGCTGAAGACCCCGAACCTGGGCCGCAAGTCGCTGAACGAGATCAAGGAAGTGCTCGCTTCGCGCGGCCTGACCCTTGGCATGAAGCTGGAGAACTGGCCGCCGGCTGGTCTGGAGAAGTAATCCGCTTCGCAGTAACAGATGCAGTACCCCGCCCGGACAATTCGGTCCGGGTGGTTTTCAACCTTGAACCGGTCCGCGGTCACGCGCAAGCGTGAACGATCGAAGAACTGGAATCGAAAAACACCGAAAGGAACTACCATGCGTCACCGTCACGGCCTCCGTAAGCTGAACCGTACTTCTTCCCACCGCCTGGCAATGCTGCGCAACATGACCGTTTCGCTGCTGCGTCATGAAGCCATCAAGACCACCGTGCCGAAAGCCAAGGAACTGCGTCGCGTCATCGAGCCGATCCTGACCCTGGGCAAAACCGACACGCTGGCCAACAAGCGCCTGGCATTCGCCCGCCTGCGCGACCGCGAAATGGTGCAGAAGCTGTTCGCCGAACTGGGCCCGCGCTACGCGAACCGCAACGGCGGCTACCTGCGCATCCTGAAGATGGGCTTCCGCGTCGGCGACAACGCGCCGATGGCCTACGTCGAACTGCTGGATCGTCCGGAAGTCACCACCGCCGAAGAAGCACCGACCGCCGAGTAAGCTGTTGCGCTTCACGAAAAGACCAGGCCTCGCGCCTGGTTTTTTTTCGACCGCCGTTTCCTGAGCGACACCGCACATCCTGGCGCCAGTGGGTGTAACATTCTGCTGCGCAGTTCATGTCCAAAGGAAGCCATGTCCCGTTTTTCCTCCCGCCCGCGGTTCGAGCGGCTGACCCATTTGTTGAGCCTCGTGCTCGTCCTGTTCGCCTGCCTTGCCGGCGCCGCGCCGGCGCGTGCGGACGAGGAGTTCCTGGACCCCTCGGTTGCATTCCGCTTCTCGGCGCGCATGGAGGACCCGCAGACCGTCGCCGTCACCTACGCGATCGCCGACAAGTACTACATATACCGGGAGCGCTTCGGCTTCAAGGCGAGCGGCGTGCGGCTCGGCGAGCCGCGGATCCCGCCGGGCAAGGTCAAGTTCGACCAGACTTTCCAGAAGGACGTGGAAACCTACAAGGGCACGCTGACGATCCGCATTCCGGTCGAGGGAAGCGGCCCGTTCACCCTGACCGCGACCAGCCAGGGCTGCGCCGACGCCGGCCTGTGCTACCCCCCGCAAGAGGCCAGCGCCAACCTGGTCGCGGGCATCGGCGCGACGCCGCAGGCCAGCGGCGCGGGCGGCGCCAGCCTGCCGTTCGGCGGCTCTTCCGCGCTGTCCGGCACGCCCCTGAGCGAATCGGCGCCGCAGGGCGTGGCGCTCGCCGGCCCGCCCGCGTCCACGGCCGCGCCGGCGCAGGAATCGGACCTGGGCGGCATCGCCCGGTTGCTCGACGGCGGCAAACTGGCGGCGATCGTGCCCGCCTTCGTGCTGCTCGGACTCGGGCTGGCGTTCACGCCCTGCGTCCTGCCGATGGTGCCGATCCTGTCTTCGATCATCCTCGGCGAGGGCGGTCGGGTGAAGCGCTCGCGCGGCCTGGTCCTCTCGCTCGCCTATTCGCTGGGCATGGCCATCGTCTACACCGCCCTGGGCGTGGCGGCCGGCCTGGCAGGCGAAGGGCTGGCGGCCGCCCTGCAGAACCCCTGGGTGCTGGGTGCGTTCGCACTGCTGATCGTCGGGCTGGCGATGTCGATGTTCGGCTTCTATGAGTTGCAGGTGCCGGCGGCGCTGCAGTCGCGACTGGCGAACTTGTCGGGCCGCCAGTCCTCGGGCAAGCTGGCCGGCGTGTTCGCCATGGGCGCCATCTCCGCGCTGATCGTCGGGCCGTGCGTGGCCGCTCCGCTGGCCGGCGCCCTGGTCTACATCAGCCAGACGCGCGACGTCTTCATCGGCGGCGCGGCGCTGTTCTCGATGGCCATCGGCATGAGCATTCCGCTGCTGCTGGTTGGCGTGTCCGCCGGCTCGCTGCTGCCGCGCGCGGGCGCCTGGATGGAGTCGGTCAAGCGCTTCTTCGGCGTGCTGATGCTGGCGATGGCCATCTGGCTGGTGTCGCCCGTGCTGCCGGCGGTCGTCGAGATGCTGCTGTGGGCGGTGCTCCTGCTCGGCTATGGCTTTTACCTGCTCAAGGGGCGGGGGCACTGGGCGGGCATGGCCGCCGGCGCCGCCTTCGCCCTGCTGGGCGGCGTGCAACTGGTCGGCGCCGCGACCGGCGGGCGCGACGCGCTCGCCCCCCTGGCCCACCTGAATGGCGGGCAGCAGCACGGGCTGGCGTTCACGCGCGTCAAGACCGTCGCGGAACTGGACGCCGCGCTGGCCAATGCCGCCGGCAAGACCGTGATGCTGGATTTCTACGCCGACTGGTGCGTCTCGTGCAAGGAAATGGAGATGCTGACCTTCGTCGATCCGGCGGTGCAGGCGAAGCTGGCCGACACGGTGCTGCTGCAGGTCGACGTGACCGAGCACAACGAACATGACAAGGCCCTGCTCAAGCGCTTCAAGCTGTTCGGCCCGCCGGGGATCATCCTGTTCGACCGCACGGGGCAGGAGATTCCGGACAGCCGCGTGATCGGGTACCAGGACGCGAAGAAGTTCCTGAATTCGCTGGCGAAGCTGGACTGAGGAGAGGTCGGCAGGCCGCGCGTCGAGCTGAGCCGGCCGCGGGGGAAGCTCCCTGTAGGGTGGGCACTTGTGCCCACGGTGGGGTGCGGCGCAGGTGGGCACGAGTGCCCACCCTACCGAGCGGACGCTGCGCGGGCCGCTTGACGGATCGATGTCCGTGCCGCAGGATGACCGAATGGAAGCACGGATTGCCAGACTGGAGGCCCTTGCCGAGCGCAACGCGCAGCGGCTGGCCGCGCTCGAGCAGGATGTCGCCATCATTCGTTCCAATCATGCCACGAGGGAAGACCTGCGCAAGGAGCTCGGGGCGCTCACATGGAAGCTGGTCAGCTTCGTGTGCGGCTTCGGCACAGTGCTCGTCAGCGCCACCTGGTTCATCGCGACGCGGGCGGCCTAGCCGCCGCAAGCGCACGACAAAAGGGACACCGAGGTGTCCCTTTTGTCCTTCAAGCCTGCCGGATCAGCCCTGCATGCCGTGCTGCCCGCGCTTGTGCCAGCGGTGCTTGCCGCCGTGGCGCATCGAGCGCTCGTCGAACACCTTGCGCTGCTCAGGGGTGAGCACCGCGTAGAAGCTGTTCAGCGCTGCCAGGCGCTGTTCCATCCTCTCGGTGCGCGCCTTCTGCATGGCGATGCGGGCTTCCAGGCGCTGCGGCGCCGACATCTCCTTGAAAGCGCCGTGCTGGTGGCGCGCTTTCGCCTCCCCCGCTTGGGTCGCCGCGACGAAGGCGTTCCAGGCCGGCTCCTGTGCCGGAGTGAGCTTGAGCGCCTCGTGCAGCTTCGCCTGGCGTTCGGCGCGGCGCTCGGCGCGCTTGGCCTGGCGCTCGGCGAACTTCGCCGCGCGCTCTTGCGGGCTCATCTTGTGGCCGTGCCCGGACGGGCCCTGCGCGGCGGGCGCCGTGCCCTGTTCCTGTTGTGCCTGTTGCGCCTGGACGCCGACGGCGGCCCCGGCCATGCCAAAGGCGGTCAGGCCGACGAGGATGGACTTGCGAACGGTATTCATGTTGGATCCTTTACGGTGCGGTGGGTAGCCCACGAAGACGTGCGGCAAACTGCTTGCGGCACAGGTCGATCATCGCGGCAAACTGTAACCGCCGGATTTCCCCTGTCGAATACTTTGTATCAATATGTTTCCGCATCTCATCCTTATACATATCCGATACAAAACGGCTGTCCACTCGGTCCTTAAGTCGGGATAATTGAGGTTATGGACACACCCTCTACCATCCTCATCGTCGACGACGACCGCGACATCCGCACCCTGCTGGCCGATTACCTGGAATCGAACGGTTACCGTACCCTCACGGCCGCCGACGGCAACGCGATGTGGAAAGCGCTGGACGAGGCGCGTCCCGAGCTGATCGTGCTCGACCTGAACCTGCCGGGCGACGACGGCCTGACCTTGTGCCGCAAGCTGCGCGCGAACTCCACGCTGCCGGTGATCATGCTCACCGCGCGCAACGAGCCGCTGGACCGCATCCTGGGCCTGGAGATGGGGGCCGACGATTACCTGCCCAAGCCGTTCGAGCCGCGCGAACTGCTCGCGCGCATCCGCAGCGTGCTGCGCCGGTCGCACGCGATGCCATCGAACGCCCCGTCCGAGAACGTGCAGCAGATGCGCTTCTCGGGCTGGACCCTGGACCTGACCGCGCGCCACCTGGTCAACCCGCAGGGCGTCGTGATCATGCTCTCCGGCGCCGAGTTCCGCCTGCTGCGGGTCTTCCTCGAGCATCCCAACCGCGTGCTGAACCGCGACCAGCTGCTGAACCTGACCCAGGGCCGCGACGCCGACCCGTTCGACCGCTCGATCGACATCCAGATCAGCCGCCTGCGCCAGAAGCTGGGTGAGGACGCGCGCATGCCGCAGATCATCAAGACCGTGCGCAACGGCGGCTACGTGCTGGCCGGCCAGGTCACCGTGGAGCCGGCCGCGTGAGGGCTTTTCTCGGCTCGATGACCGGCCGCGTGTTCATCACACTGCTGCTGGGCGTCCTGACCTCGGCGGCGCTGACCCAGCTGGCCGCCGACATCGAACAGCTGCGCGTGGTCGAGCGCCAGCGCGACCAGCACCTGCTCGAGCGCGCGGAGCAATTGGTGATGGCCACCGAGATCGTGCCGGCGTCGGCGCGCGCCGTCTACCTGTCGGTGGCGAACCGCCCGGGCCTGCGGCTGGAGGTGGGCACGCCGCTGCCGCAAGCGCCGGTCAACACCTGGTTCGCCGCCGCGCTGGCCGAACGCCTGGGCGAGGGCTACCACGTGGCATCGGCCACGCCGCGGCCGGCCGCCTGCGACATCGAACACCGCCAGACGGTGCTGTACGGGTTGCTGCGCACCCAGTGGCGCGGCGCCTGCGAGATGATCAACCTGCGCCTGCGCGACGGCGAGGAACTGCGCCTGTCGGTGCTGCCGCCGCGCTCGGCCATCACGGGCCCGGCGACGGACTACCGCGCCGTGATCGGCCTGTTCCTGCTCAGCATCGCCTTCCTCGCCTACCTGGTGGCGCGCATGACGACCCGGCCGCTCAAGCAGCTGGCGCGCGCGGCCAAGGACCTGGGCAACGACATCAACCGCCCACCGCTGGAGCTGGCGGGCGCCAGCGAGATCCGCCAGGCCAGCGCCGCCTTCAACGCGATGCAGGCGCGCATCCGCCAGTACATCTTCCAGCGCACCCAGATGCTGGCTGCGATCACCCACGACCTGCAAACGCCATTGACCCGCATGCGCCTGCGCCTGGAGAAGGTGGCCGACCCCGAGCTGCAGGAGCGCCTGATCGGCGACCTGTCGGCGATGCAGGAGATGGTGCGCGAGGGCCTGGTGCTGGCGCGCAGCATGGACGCGAGCGAAGCGATGCAGATGCTCGACCTCGATTCGCTGCTCGACTCGGTGTGCGCCGACGCGACCGACGCCGGCCAGCCGGTCACCCTGACCGGTCGTGCGGGGATGGCCTTGCTGGGACGTCCGCTCGACCTGCGCCGCTGCCTGGGCAACCTGATCGACAACGCCGTCAAGTATGGCCGCGAGGCCCAGGTCAGCGTCGAAAGCCTGAACGGCGCGGCGCGCATCCGGGTGCGTGACCGCGGGCCCGGGGTGCCGGCGGCGGAGCTGGCGCGCGTATTCGAGCCCTTCTACCGGGTCGAGGTCTCGCGCTCGCGCGAGTCGGGCGGCACCGGGCTGGGCCTGACGATCGCGCGCAATATCGCCGAACAGCATGGCGGCAGCATCGCGCTGGCCAACCATCCGGATGGCGGCCTGGAAGTGACGCTGGTACTGCCCGAGTATTACCCGAACACATAGAGACATCATCCTGACATTTCCCCGTGCGAGACTGCGTCGCCTGCTTCGCGCTTGCACACGAACAACCAGAGAAAGCGCCGCCGGTTGGCGGCGGGGACGAACATGAGAAAGAAGAATCTTGGATTAATCGTTGGCGCCGTGGCACTGGTCGCCGCCGGCGCCTGGTACCTGGACAAGGGCGAGGGCGCCCTGGCCGAGGGCAAGGGCGGTGGCGGGGGACCGGGCGGGAAGGGCGGCATGCCGCCGGTGACCGTGAACGTGGTGGCGCCGCAGCGCCAGGACGTGGCCGTCGAGCTGGCCGCGAACGGCACCGTCACCCCGGTGCGAACCGTCGACCTGCATCCGCAGACGACGGCCACCGTGCGCGAGGTGCACATCCGCGAAGGCCAGTTCGTCAAACAGGGCCAGCTCATGTTCTCGCTGGACGACCGCGCCGACCGCGCCAACGTCGCCCGCGCCGAAGCGCAGGTGACGCAGAACCGCGCCACCCTGGCCGACCTCGAACGCCAGTACAAGCGCAGCCAGGAACTGGCCGCCCAGAATTTCCTGTCCCAGAGCGCGGTCGACTCGCTCAGGAGCCAGGTCGAGGCGGCGCGCGCGCTGGTCCAGAGCAATGCCGCGGCGGCGCGCGCCAGCCAGGTCAGCGCCAGCTACACCAGCATCCGCGCGCCGATGGCCGGACGGGTCGGCGCGATCGACATCCACCCGGGCGCGCTGGTCCAGCCAAGCACGTCGCTGGCCACCGTCACCCAGCTCGATCCGATCGACGTCTCGTTCACGCTGCCGGAATCGGCGCTCGGCGCGGTGCTTGCGGCCCAGCGCGCCGGCAAGGTGCCGGTGCTGGCGACCGCCGGCGATGCGGGCCGGCCGGTCGCCGGCGAGCTAAAATTCGTGGACAACGCGGTCGATCCCGCGACCGGAACCATCCGCGTCAAGGCCCAGTTCGCCAACCCGGACGCCGGCCTGTGGCCGGGCCAGTACGTGACCACCCGCCTGACGGTGCGGACCCTGCGCGACGCGGTCGTGATCCCGCAGAACGCCATCATCACCAACACCCAGGGCACCTTCGTCTACGTGGTGGGCGAGGGCAACCAGGCGCGCCAGGTGAAGGTGGCGCGCGTGCACGGCTTTGGCGAGCATGCCGCGGTGACCGGGTTGGCGGGCAACGAGCAGGTCATCACCGAAGGCAAGCAGAACCTGCGTCCGGGCGGCAAGGTGCGCCTGGCCACGGCGGGCAAACCCGCGGCGGCGCCCGCGAAAGGTGACGAGGCATGAACCTGTCCGAACTGTGTATCCGCCGTCCCGTGATGGTGGTGCTGCTGTCGCTCAGCCTCGTCCTGGCGGGCGTGCTGGCCTACATGCAGATCCCGGTCGCCGCCCTGCCGAGCTATAACACGCCGGTCATCAACGTCAGTGCCGACCTGCCGGGCGCCAGTCCCGAAACCATGGCCTCGTCGGTCGCGCTGCCGCTGGAGAAACAGTTCGCGACGATCGCCGGCATCACCATGATCAGCTCGACGAGCACCGAGGGCGACACCAATATCACGCTCGAATTCGACCCCTCGGTCGACGTCAACCAGGCCGCGATCGATGTCCAGGCGGCGCTGCTGCTGGCGCAGCGCCGCCTGCCGCAGGAGATGACCGAGCTGCCGTCCTACCGCAAGGTCAATCCCGCCGACGCGCCGGTCCTGTTCATGCACATGACCTCGCCGTCCATGGACCTGGCCGAGCTGAACGACTACGCGGAGAACCTCGTTTCACCGGCGATCTCGACCCTGCCCGGCGTGGCCCAGGTGACGGTCAACGGCGGCAAGCGCTTCGCGGTCCGGGTGCGCGCCAAGCACGACCTGATGAATGCCCGCAACATCTCCATGGACGAGCTGGCGGCGGCGCTGCGCTCGGCCAACTCGAACACTCCGCTGGGCATGCTCGACGGCCCCACCCAGACCCTGACCATCCAGGGCAGCGGACAGCTGATGCGCGCCGCGGACTTCGCCAGCCTGATCGTCGCCACGCGCAACGGCCAGCCGGTGCGCGTGCGCGACGTCGCCGAAGTCGAGGACAGCTACCAGTCGGTCAAGGCGAACGGCAGCCTGAACGGCGAGCGCTCGATCGTGCTGATGCTGCAGCGCCAGCCCGACGCCAACACCGTGGCGGTGGTCGACGCCGTGCGTGCGCTGATGCCGCGCTTCGAGGAGCAACTGCCAAAGTCGATCAAGATCCACCTCGTCAGCGACCGCTCGGTCTCGATCCGCGAGGCGATCCACGACGTCAACCTGACCCTGGCCGGCACCATCATCCTCGTGATCCTGGTGATCTTCCTGTTCCTGCACCGCGCGAGCGCGACCTTCATCCCGGCCGTCACCGTGCCGATCTCGCTGCTGGGCGGCCTGTCCCTGTTCTACGCCCTGGGCTACAGCCTGAACAACATCTCGCTGCTCGGGATCACCCTCGCGGTCGGCCTGGTGGTCGACGATGCCATCGTGGTGCTGGAGAACATCGTGCGCCACATGGAGATGGGCAAGAAGCCGATCAAGGCCGCCCTCGTCGGTTCGCGCGAGATGGGCTTCACCATCATCTCGATCTCGATTTCCCTGGTCGCGGTGTTCATCCCCATCTTCTTCATGCCCGGCGTGATCGGCCTGCTGTTCCGCGAGTTCGCGGTGATCGTCGGCCTGGCTGTGCTGGTCTCGGCCCTGGTCTCGCTGACGCTGGTGCCGATGCTGTCCTCGCGCCTGATCAAGCACGGTGGCCACGTCGCCACCAAGGACATGTCCTGGGTCGGCCGCCGTTTCGAAGCCATGTTCACCAACGTGCGCGACGCCTACACGCGCACCCTGGACATGGCGCTGCGCCACCGCTTCCTGGTGCTGATGGTGGCGGTCGGCACCTTCGTGCTGACCGTCGTGATGTACATGGCCATGCCGAAGGGCTTCTTCCCGGAGGAAGACATCGGCCAGATCCGGGTCGCCGTCGAGGCTTCCGAGGACACGTCCTCGATGGCCCTGGTCGGCCTGCAGGCCCAGGTCCGCGACATCATGCGCGCCAGCCCCTACGTGCAGGACGTGACCTCGTTCACCGGGGGCGGCAACGTCGGCCGCATGTTCATCGTGCTCAAGCCGCGCAGCGAGCGTCCGCCGATGTCGAAGGTGGTCGACGAGTTGCGCAAGGCCACGCGCCAGGTCGCGGGGGTGCAGGTGTTCATGGCCCCGCTGCAAAACCTGCAACTCGGCGGGCGCCAGAGCAAGAGCCGCTACCAGTACACGCTGCAGAGCGTGTCGGGCGGCGAGATCGGCGGCTGGGCCGAGCGCTTCCTCGAGCGCATGCGCGCCGACCAGCGCTTCCGCGACGTCACCAGCGATTCGCAGAACAAGGCGCTGCAGGCCACGATCGACATCGACCGCGACAAGGCGGCCCTGCTGGGCGTGGAGATGGCCGACGTGCGCACCGTGCTGTACGCCGCGTTCGGCGAACGCCAGGTCTCGACCATCTACTCCACCGCGGCCAGCTATTCGGTGATCCTGGAGGCGGCGCCCGCCGACCGCTACTACGACGAGGCGCTGTCGCGGGTGTCGGTGCGCGCCAGCAGCGGCGAACTGGTCAAGCTGTCCAGCTTCGCCACGGTGCGGCGCACGGTCGGCCCGCTGGCGGTCAACCACCAGGGCCAGTTGCAGGCGATCACGCTGTCGTTCAATCTCGCGCCGGGCGTGCCGCTCGGCGAGGCGACCGCGGCCATCGAGCAGATGGCACGCGACATGAAGCTGCCGGCATCGGTCATCACCAGCTACGGCGGCGACGCGGCGGTGTTCAAGGACACCCAGTCCAGCCAGCTCATCCTGATCCTGGCGGCGGTCGGCGTGATCTACGTGTTGCTCGGCGTGCTGTACGAGAGCTACATCCACCCGATCACGATCCTGGCCGGCCTGCCGTCGGCGGCGGTCGGAGCGCTGTTGACGCTGTGGCTGTTCGACATGGACCTGACCCTGATTGCGATGATCGGCATCCTGATGTTGATCGGCATCGTGAAGAAGAACGCGATCATGATGATCGACTTCGCGCTGGACGCGCAGCGCCATGGCGGCATGGCGCCCGCCGAGGCGATCCGCGAGGCCTGCATCCTGCGTTTCCGTCCGATCCTGATGACGACGCTGGCGGCGATGATGGGCGCGCTGCCGATCGCGCTGGGCATCGGCGCCGGCGCCGAACTGCGCCAGCCGCTGGGCCTGGCGGTGGTCGGCGGCCTGATCTTCTCGCAGGTGGTCACGCTGTACATCACGCCGGTCATCTACCTGTACCTGGACAAGTACAGCGGCACCGGACCGATGACCGATGAGCAGCTGGACAAGCTGGAGCCGGGCACGGTGGTGGCGGTCGGCCAGCCGGCACGCTGACGCGAGCCTCTGTCATTTCCGGCATTGCCGGAAATGACTTCCGGTGAAAACGGGAACCAATGCCGAGCGTGGGTGTGCCGCGCCGTATGCGCTCCCGCCTTCGCGTCGGGCGATGGGTCTTCCGGGATAGGTCCCGGTAACATCCTGTTACATCCAAAGGGGCGCCGGCACGGTAAGCTGTGGCGCTAGCCAGCCGTGCACGGGCCGCCCAAACCGGATAGACTTCGGCACTCGTACGCCTTTTCATTGATGCCGCTTCCAGGAAAACCGTTTCATCTTGCGTGACCACTCCCATCACTTCGCCGAGAACGTCGACGTCTGCCCGCACTGCGGCCAGTCGCTGCCGCGTTCGGCGCTCGTGTACGGCGAGCGGCGCATCAACCGCACCGGCCTGGCGCTCACGATCGGACTGCACCTGCTGTTGATCGGCCTGTACATGTTCCAGCCGGAACGCGAGCAGAAACAGGCGCGGCCGGCCTCGCCCGAGGCCGAGACGGTGTGGATCGCGCCACAGGGCAAGCCGAAGCCGCCGCCGCCGCGCGCGCAGGCGCCGCGCCCGTCGCCGCG
>FWWL01002679.1_pt1 | contig 28847 bp, 24 predicted proteins | sample 2228331 | NCBI WGS metagenome assembly FWWL01 (sample SAMEA103939775, study PRJEB20133) | metagenome
TCATAGGCCTCTTCGCTGGAGGGGAGCTTTTCGTCCTCGGCCAAGCGCAAATAGCAATCGGCCATGATCCCGACTTTGTAGGGGCCCACGTGAGGAACGAACAACACGCGCACAGCAGACACTGAAGCCAAGCGCTTGTTGCGCTTGGCCGCGGCGGTTAGTTCTTGCTCGATTTCCGGGGTGTGCTGGTGATTACCGATACGGTAGGCACGCACGTTCTCCGCAACGGCAATGAAGAGGTTTTCGGCTTTTGGAGCCCGCCCCGCGCCAGAGACTCCCGAAATCGCATCGATGAGCACAGGGAATCGCACGCCGTAACCGGCTCGAATGAGAGGAGCGCAAGCAAGAATGGCCGTGGTGGTGTAGCAGCCGGGATTGGCCACGATTCGCGCTTTGGCAATTTTAGCGCGATAGAGTTCGGGGAGACCGTAGACGGCCTCCCGCAAAAGCTTGGGATACTGATGCTCGAGTTTGTACCAACGGGGATAGTCGCCGGGATCCTTGAGCCGATAGTCTGCACTGAGATCGATGAATCGTGCCCCGGATTTGAGAACGTCTTGAATATAGGGGAAAGTCTCGCCCGGGCGCTTGCAGGAAAAAATGAGATCACAAGAAGAAAGCTTTTTCGCGTCAAAGTCGTCGAACGTTAGATCGACGTCTCGGAGCTGAGAATGAACTGACCAAACAGGCGCTCCAGGACTGGACTCACTGATGAGTGTGACGATTTTGACATGAGGATGCCTGAGAAGGATATCGATGAGGCGTCCAGCCCCTAACCCAGCAGCTCCGATTATTCCGACACGAACCGTTTTCGCTTTCAGACTTTTGCCCATGCGATTCTTCCACCTATTGTTGGAGACTGACCGAACATCAATTGAGAGCCAGACATTTCTTGTACACTGTTAGCGAGAATAGGACGTTGTATTTTAGAGAGAAAGTACAAACCTTCGTGCGGAAAGCTCAAACATTTCCCGACGAGAAAGGGGGGGAGAATGAAAGAGAATTTCTACAAGATTTTGGGCGTTCCGGAAAACGCTACCCAGGATGAAATCAAAAAGGCTTACCGAAAACTCGCGCTCAAATATCATCCCGATCGCAACCGCAACAATCCTGATGCTGAAGAAAAGTTTAAACAGATCACGGAAGCCTATGAGGTTTTGAGTGATCCGAAAAAGCGAGCCCAGTATGATGCCATGCTGCGCGGAGCTTTCACGGGAAGCTTCGCGGGAGCCGGCACCCAAGGTGGATTTGGCGGCACTGGGGCGACATCCTTTTCGTTCTCGGATCTTGGCGGTTTTGCGGACATCTTTGAGAATCTGTTTGGTGCTCGAACAGGAAGCCGCCGAAGCTCTCCTTTTACTGGTTTCGATTTCGACGAGGAGGAGGCGAGCCGAGGCAACGATATCGAGCTCGATATCACGATCCCCTTTGAAGTGAGCGTACGCGGCGGGAAACAGACTATCACATTCAACAAGACCGACCGCTGCCCGAATTGCGGAGGAGCGGGAGCTCAACCAGGCTCGCGCGTCGCCCCTTGCGCCCAGTGCGGCGGACGGGGGACGATTTTGATTTCGCAGGGCGCGTTTGGAGTAAGCCGCATCTGTCCGGGTTGTGGGGGACGCGGCAGTGTCATCACCAATCCTTGCGTCGTCTGCCGCGGCTCGGGATATGCCTCGCGCCCACGCACTCTCACTGTGAAGATTCCCGCGGGGGTGCGCGATGGACAGATTATTCGGCTTGCAGGCGAGGGGCAGCCTGGGTTGAACGGCGGCCCGTCTGGAGATCTCTTACTGAGGGTTCGCGTGCTGCCGCACCCCGTCTTTAGGCGCGAAGGCGACGATCTAGTCACGGAGAAAGAAATCGATTTGGCGACGGCGGTGCTGGGCGGGCAGATTACTGTCCCCACTCTCGACGGTGAAGTGAAGCTCAAGATCCCCGCTGGCACACAAAGCGGCACACGGTTCCGGCTTCGTGGACGTGGGGTGCATCGCCGCGGTGGGTCTGCTGGGGATCAATACGTCGTCGTGAAAGTCGTGACCCCGAAGAATCTCACTGAGAACCAGAAAGAAGCCTTTAAAGCCTTTGCCCGAGAAATGGGGTGGAAGGTCTAACGGGTTGCCTGGTCCGGGCCGAGCGGGTTCGGCCCGGCCGGCCGCACCAAGATGTGGATTTCCCCGCGGCCGGGAAAGCGTGCAGCCGGTTGGAAGTGGTCGTGAATAAGTTTCCAATATTCAGGCGGCCTCACTCGATCGAGAAACGGACTAACGAACCAAAGCCGCCGGGGTGTTTCGAGCGCACGCTTCAGAGCCTCGGCGCTCGCCGTGTCGAGGCGACGGCCATTCTCAACGATGAGCCAGCGGGGCACTTGCTCATCCCAGCCGAGCGGCTGCGTATAGGCCCAAAGGACTTCAATGTCGGCGTTCGGACCGCAGAAAACTATATCATTGGGACCTAAACGCTCGTGAAGCCATCTGACGGCAGCAAGCCAGTTATGCACAGGCGTGCGCGCATAGTCGATTGCAGAGGGCACCTGAATAGCAGCAAAAACAAGCGCCCCAAGGCCCAGGAGTGCTCGCGCACGACGCTTTCCCCAACGCTTGGCACTCCACAAAAAGGCTCGCTGAACCGCGAGACCAAGCGCCCACACGAGCGGGACACTATAACCCACGAAGTAGCGGGGAACCAAGAAGAAGCACGTTAGTAGGTACGTGCCTACCCCTACGCCGGCGAGGATCACCAATACAGAGGAAAGTCTTGCCACCCTCCACATGGGGCGCTTTGTGGACAGGCGCCATGTGAATAATGTGAGCACGACCGCCCCTAGAACCAGCCCTGCGTACCACGGCTCATCGATAATAAGATTATTCCCAAAATCCCGCAGGCGCGCCAATACTAACAAAGGATCGCTTGAACCAAGTGCGCCTGCATTTGCCCTTAACCGCGTTTGCCAAAGGGCGGCGTAAGGAACGACGAGAGTGCTTCCCACCCCCAAAACACCGAGGAGATTCACGCACGAAAACGCTTTGGGAGTCCTAAGAGCAGCAACAAGGAACGCCAGCCAAAAGGGAACACAGTAAACAAGGTTGATGGGCGAAATATAAAAGGCTACCACCGAGAGAAGGAGAAGCTGCCTTGCATGACGGGGGCCTCTGCACACCGCGCCTAAGGCACGCTTACGTAAAAAATCCTGTAGGACGGCGAAGTGCAGGAGCAAACAGAGCACCGTCCACATGTAGCCTCGAGCGCCAGTGGAAAAATCGACCCAAGGTGGGAAGACAGCAGCCCAGAGAGCCGTGACCGTTGCCACGGCGCGCCCCCCCCACCAAAACTTCCCGACCCGAGAAATCAGAAGCACGGCTAACACCGCGGCGAAAATGCCGGGCAAGCGAATCCAGAACTCTCCACCGTGAGGGCGAGCCCATTTTCCAAGGGCTCCTTCGAGGAGATAAGTGAGGGGGCCGGGGCCCGTATCCTGCAGAGTAAACCCGAAGAGACTTCGAACGGGGGGCATCTTGGGGTTCCATACGTCAGGCCCTATCAAGGGCCGCTGAGCGACTTGCGCCGTGATGAGTTCATCAATCCACCAGCTCCGCTCGCCAAGGGAGGGCAGACGCACGGCTATCGCGAGGATCACAGCAAGGAATAGTAGTCCCCGTTGACCCCAAAGCGAACGCATGGCTTAAGCCTGACTGGAAAGCTGGGCCTGGTACCACTCGATTGTTCGGCGCAAGCCCTCGCGGAAGTCGACAACGACTGAATAGCCCAGGGCTTTCTGAGCGGCGCTGATGTCTGCCAGCGAGTGACGCACGTCTCCGGCGCGCGGTGGAGCGAAAATCGGCTCAATCGACGTGCCGAGAATTGCATTGATCTCGCGAACAAGGTCGAGCAAACTGAAAGATGTCCCGCATGCAATATTGAAAACGCGACCAGAAACGTTGGGAGCTGTCGCCGCCGCAATGTTCGCAAGAACGTTGTTCAGAACGAACGTAAAATCGCGCGTCTGGGTGCCATCGCCGTAAATGGTCGGCCGCTCGCCACGCAGCATCGCTGAAATAAACTTGGGAATGACGGCACTGTACTGAGAAGTAGGATCCTGGCGAGGGCCAAAAACGTTGAAATAGCGCAGCGAAACTGTTTCCAACCCGTAGCACGTGGCGAACGCCTGCATGTAATACTCGCCTGCTAATTTGGAAACAGCGTAAGGTGACTTGGGGCGAGGAAGCAAATCTTCGGTTTTGACGAGAGTCGGCTGGTCGCCATAAGCTGAGGAACTTGCCGCATACACAACACGTTTCACGCCGGCCTTAACGCACGCATGGAGGAGGAGAACCGTCCCTTCGACATTGACGCGGTTTGATGTTTCGGGATCCTCAATGCTGCGAGGCACGCTGGGCAAAGCGGCCTGATGCAAAACGTAATCGACTCCATCCACTGCACGGGCAACAGCTTCCTTGTCGAGAAGACTTCCCTCAAAGAACTCCACTTGGTCGGCGAAAGCCGCGATATTCTCGCGCTTGCCTGTTGCCAGATTATCAAGAATTCTGACTTCGTGCTTCTGGCTAACAAGATATTCCGCTATGTTAGAACCGATAAAGCCGCAACCACCTGTAACGAGGAACTTGGCCATAATCTCTCCGATCGCTGGCTAACACTAAAACGTTAGGATGTACCATAGAGTCGTCTAGCGTGTTTGCGAGAATGTTATCGATAGTGCAAGGCGCGTCTTCACAATCGGGGGTTGACAACACCACAGAACCAAAAGGGTAGCTATCGCTAGAACTACCTTTTCCACAGCCCAAATGAGGAGTGACCCATGATGTCGAAAGGCCGAATTTCTAGATTGGTTGTTGCTGCCACATTCATTGGATTTCTTGCCCCAGCTTGGAGTAAGCCGCTGCCCCCGATCGATGTGGACGTCGCCATGAAAGCGTGGGGGCGCAAGGTCACAAGGGGTGAGACAACCGCCGCAGTCCGCAAGAAAGTGCGCGCCGAACTGGTGAAACTCGCCCAGAAGCCTTCGGACAAGATAGAGGAAAACGAGCGTTGGAAGCTTCTTAATTACCTGAGCGAAGTCGAGTGGAACCGTCTCAACAGCTACTGGAAGAATTGGTTTCTCGCCCAAATGCCGAACCCGCGGTTGAACCAAGAGCAGACGTCGGCCATTCTGAAACGCATCGGCTCCAAGCCGTTCTGGGAAATCACCCCAAAAGAGTTGGACGTCTACTTGGGGTGGGCCAAGGCCAACATTCCAAGTTTGCGGCAACGGGTGGTGCATTATGCCCGCAAGCGCGTGGGGCAGCCCTACGAGATGTACTTACTCGGCGAGTTTCCTTTTGAGATCTATGATACGCAGCCCCTCTTCGAATTGCGCAAAAGCGACTGCGTTGTTTTCTGCGAGCATACCTACGCAATGGCTCTGTCGAAGGATTGGAAGGAGTTCTTCCAAACGCTCCAGAAAATCCGCTATAAAGACGGGCAAATCGGAATGCTCACGCGCAACCACTACACCGAAGCGGACTGGAACAAAAACAACGCGTGGCTCGTGACGGACGTGACACGCGAGCTTGGGGCTTCGCGGATTGCGCATTACACGGAGCGCATTGACCGCGAAAAGTTTTTCGCCAAGTTCGGCATTGGCAAAGGGATTCCTGTTCAGAATTTTGAAGACGATTACCTGCCAGCTGATGTCATCCACGAAGTAGTCGGAAAACTTCAAGATGGCGATTTCGTTAATGTGGTGCGTGGGAGTGGCGCGGGAACGAATGCTTGGGTGGGGCATACGGGACTGATTGCCCACAACGACAAAGGCGAAGTGACACTCATCCACTCGACTCCGCCAAGAGTCGTGGAGGTCCCTCTGCTCGACTACGTGAAAGAGAACGTGAAGAAGAACGAGGAGCGGAAAGCCAAAGGGCAGCCCCAGTTCCTGGGACTGAAATTCCTACGCCTGCGCGCTGAGGAATTACAGAGGTAAGCTGCTTCCTTGCGCTTCTTGCCAGCAGGTAATGCGGCTGGCATCGAGTTAGGCGGGAGGCAGTTTGGTGCCGCAAGTGGAAAGAGCGGGAGTCACGTTCATCATGACTTCCGCTCTTTTTACTTTGCCTTCAGCGCCGGAGCACACGAGATTCCAGCTTCCCCTGAAGAGCTCCAGCCTTGACAGCGACTCAGTAGGCTCAGCGCTCCCCGCATGAGTCGGTCAAGGTGCGCTCTCGTCTTCTTCAAATAGCGCCTCGACGAATTCGCGCGGATCGAAATCCCGGAGATCGTCAATCCCCTCGCCAACACCAATTTTGACCACGGGGATCTGGAATAGATTACGGATGCCGATGAGCACGCCGCCCTTTGCGGTCCCATCGAGCTTGGTCATGACAAGGCCCGTTACAGGAATGGCTTCGGTGAAAACCTTGGCTTGCTGGATAGCATTTTGGCCCGTTGTGGCATCAAGGACAAGCAACGTATCATGGGGGGCATTTGGCATGAGCTTTTTCACGACTCGGACGATTTTCTTGAGCTCCTCCATGAGGTTGGTCTTGGTGTGAAGGCGCCCTGCCGTGTCGATCAAAACAACGTCGATCTTCTCACTGATCGCCTTATTGATGGCATCGTACGCTAGCCCTGCTGGATCAGCTCCCATGTTCTTGGCAATGAAATGAGAACCCGTGCGCTGGGCCCAAATGTTGAGTTGCTCGATCGCAGCGGCGCGGAAGGTATCGCCCGCCACAAGCAGCGTGCTGAGTCCCTTTTCGCGCAACTCTGCAGCGATTTTACCGATCGTCGTCGTCTTTCCGGTTCCATTCACCCCGACAAACAGGATGACCCATGGCTTTTCCGCGGGCGGAGTGAGCCGGCTTGGCTCAGTCCCAACGATGGCGAGGAGCTGTTGCTTGAAATTCGAAATGAGCTCATCAGCTGTGGCCCCGCGAGCCTCGAACTCGCGCATTTCCTCGATAATACGAAATGTTGTTTCAGCACCGACGTCAGCTTTGATGAGAATCTCTTCGATGCGTTCGAGAAGGTGTTCGTCGACTTTGCCAGCCGCTTTGATGGCAGCACGGATTTGCCCGACGATTTCGTCGCGAGTCTTACGAATGCGCGAGGAAAGCGCCGCTTTGATTTTGCCAAAGAATCCGCGCGGCTGAGTTTCCTCCTCCTCTTGAGAGGCTAAGTCGTGAGACGTCGCTTCAACGAGCTCAGCTGACTCTGGTGTTGATTCATTTCTTGGCGAGCCACTGCCCTCCGAAGCCGGGTGAAACTCCGTCTCGAGTGAGGGAGGCTCAGGCGGGATGCCGACGCCTTGCTCAGCACCGGAGGGTTCCCTCGCCTCTTCAAAACTTCGAACAGGCTCTTCGGCCTCAGGTTTCGGCTCGGTCTTTTTTTTCCAAAAGAAAATCATAAAACTTAGCTTCCTTCTTGCACAAATGGGCTGTCTGGCTGTTCAGAGTAGAGCCAGCTGGCAAATGTATTTTCGCCGCTCGTCGTTTCGTGCTGTGATTCACATCGAAGCGCCTAGTTCATATACACTATTGAGGAGCTCTCACTTATGAAGCGATCAATGTTTCGCCGATTGTTGGCAGTGACACTCTTTTGCGGCTTCACTCTCTGGGCGCTTGCGGAGACTACGCAAAGCGTGTTCCAGTACAAATTCACTGAAGGTACCGTCCTGGATTTTGAAACTTCGGCGACATTTACGAGCCCAAGGGAGAAAAAACAGGACGAGGTTCATCGCCACAAGATAACGTACACAGTTCTTGCTGCGAAGGATGACACAGTCGACCTTTTTGCGAGCGCCGAAATGGTCGCGGGACAATTAAAGGACGCTCCTTTTCCGTTCTGCACGACGCTCCAAATGGATAGGGAAGGCAAGATCGCCAAACAGCCGAAAGGCGCGTCCTCTTTTCCCCTTGTTTTTCCGGGCTATTCGGCAAATATCGAGATTCCTGCGATCGTCGATGCGCCGGATGGGGGGACAATCGAATACCCCGACCCGATCACACGCCTTCCGCTTCAGGCCAAGGTGACGAAGAAACTGACGGAGGATACATTGAGCCAGAAGATAGAAGTCGATAAAAACAGTAAGGTTCTCGAAGGTCTTCCCGTCAAAATCACCTATTTGAGAGTAGAGAACCACTTCTCTGTCAAAGAGGGGCTGCCTAGAGAAAGTTTTGTTCACTTCTCCATGGTTATGCCGGGTGGTCCAAATGGTGGAGAACGCGAACTCGCCCTCGAAGCTGAGAGCCGTCTTAAGGAGGACCGGAAGCTTTCGGCCGAGGCTCTTGCCAAGCTCAAAGAAGATGTGGCTGCTGGGATCGCAGCTCTTCAGGCCGCAGAAAAAGCAGACGGAGACACGAGTGCCGTGTTACAGGCCGTTGACGCGTACCTCGCCAAATTCCAGAACGGCAGCTACGCCAAGATGTTTAGCCTTTTCAAGCAGCAGATGCAACGCGAGGCGGAGAAGCAGAAAATTGCCGAGTCGATTAAGGTCGGGCTCCCTGCGCCCGACTTTACCGCCAAGACAATTGATGGCAAAGAGATTGCTCTCAAGCAATTGCGTGGAAAAGTTGTGGTTCTGGATTTCTGGGCAACTTGGTGTGGCCCGTGTGTTGCCATGGTCCCCCACATGAAAGACTTCTACGAAAAGTACAAAGACAAGGACGTCGTTCTCATCGGGGTAAGCGCCGATGCAAAAATCGAGGAACTCAAGGAATTCGTGGAAGAGAAAGAAATCTCCTGGCCACAGATTTTTGACGGCGATTCGGAAACAACTGGCATTCTGTACAAATACGCCGTCTCAAAGTTCCCCACGATCATGGTCATCGATCAACAGGGAGTTTTCCGCGGGGTGGACGTCCACAGTAAACTCACGGACTTGGTCGATCAACTTCTGGAGAAAGAAAAAAAGTAGTCTCCGAAGAGTCCCTCTTGGTTCTCCAAGCTGATCTGTGGTAAGGCAAAGTGTGTGACACCTTTGCCCCGCTTTCTTTTTTCTTGTGATGACAACGAGCGCTCGCTGTGTATAAGGAGGACGGGGAATTGGAAGTAACCTTTCAATTATTGCCAGCCAAAGCATAGGGGAGGCATAAAAGAGGGGCAGGGACGGACTTGACTGCAAGAGCTCAAGGACGTGGTGGAAGTAAAACGCGGGGGATCGTTCAGCACTTTTCCGTCGATAACTAATTCTCCATTCGGCCTCTCCAAGTGCTTTTCGATTTTTTCCCTGTTCCGAATCGACCACCATTGAGAAGGGAGGTGAAACCTTCGGGGACAACGGTTCTTAGTTGGCTCGTGGGAAGGAGGTGAGCGGACATGGCCAAGGAACGATGGCGACTGTGCAAGGGGACCGGCCGTTGCCAAAACTGCAAAGGCTCTGGCGCATATGGGTATCCTGGGTACGGCGACTTCGAATACTTCAAGAAGCAGGGACCTTGCCCGTATTGTCATGGTAGTGGTTGTTGCCCGGCTTGTTGCGGCACAGGCGAGCGATAAGCCCTAAGTCTCACTGGACTTAGGTTCTCTCGGGGAAGAGAAAGTTATCGTCGCGATCTTTCTCTTCCCCAATTTTTTATTGCGCGAGGCTCTGCCGCAAGGCGCGGAAGGCGCTTGGCGTCCGGCGACAATAGAGGGCCACAAGGAGGAGGGATGATCTCATGAGTCCCGTGCGAAGATGCCGGATTTGGTTCGCTGTGCATTTGGGAGTGTAGGGTAAGCCCCAAGCTCCGAGGGTTGCGACGGACCGTTTTGCTCTTCCGATACAGCACAACTTCCCGCAGGACCACCACTCTCCCACCAGCCTGAAAACGTCCCTGCCTCCAGCATCCAAAACCCAGTAAGTCTGTCGAGCTGACAGGTCTCAGCGCATTTTCACGTCCCGCAAGAAAAGCTGCAGGAGATCGACGACGGCCAGACTTACATGAAACCAAGCTTCAAGCGGGCCACGTCGGTCATCATGCCCATGTGCCAAGGCGGGTCCCAAGTGAGGTCGACCTGAACGTTGCGAACCCCGGGCACGCTCGCAACTTTTTGCTGAACTTCGGGCGGCAGTGAGCCCGCGACGGGACACATAGGCGAGGTGAGCGTCATTTGAATGAAAACGTCTCTGTCTTCGCGGACATCGAGACGGTAAACAAGACCGAGCTCCCAAATATCGACGGGGATTTCAGGATCGTACACAGTGTGAAGCACCTGGATGATTTTCTCCCGCAACTCTGCGGGATCGACCGCTGCAACCTGATCCTTCTGAGCGTCGGTGCTTTCAGCAGCAGCTGACTGAGCTTCCGGCTGCGACGATGTCCTGGTGGCTTCTGTGATGTTTTCCCCGCCAGGTGCAGTCGCGGCGATCGGAGCTACGGGGTTTTCATCTTGGGGATGAGATAAACTGGTCATATGGCTCCTGTCTCCGATTGCTGGCGAAACTTATTTCGGCTATTCCGTTGAAACGGGCTGATCGCCCTTCGCTTCAAGCGCAGCCTTCAATGCATGCCACGGCAACGTTGCGCATTTCACGCGGACGGGATATTCGCAAACGCCGGAGAAAACAAGTAGCTTGCCGAGTTTTTTATGAAATTCAGGATCCTTGGCCTTGCCGGTGACGAGATCGTGAAATTTGTCGAAGAGTGCGCGCGCTTCCTGGACCGTTTTCCCCTTTAGGACCTCGGTCATCAGCGACGCCGATGCCGTCGAGATCGAGCACCCCGCCCCCACAAATGTCACCTCATCGATCACGTCGCCTTTCATCTTGATGAAGACTTCGACCTTATCGCCGCACAGCGGATTCACTCCTTGGGCTTTGCGGTCGGCGTCTTCGAGCCGCCGAAAATTACGCGGTCGCTTGGTGTGATCGAGAATGACTTCCTGATAGAGTTCTCTCAGATCGGCAGCGTGGGTCATCGGAATACCTCGCGGACTTTCGCTAAAGCTTCCACAAGTACATCAATTTCTTGAAACGTATTGTAGAAAGCGAACGAGGCGCGCACGGTTGCTGGGACGCCGAAACGTTCCATGACAGGTTGAGCGCAGTGGTGGCCCGTGCGCACAGCCACACCGTACTGATCAAGAATCGTTCCCACGTCGTGGGGGTGAACGCCCTTAAGATCAAATGAAACGAGAGCGGCTTTATGGCGAGCCGTGCCTATGATGCGAATGTCGTCGTGAGCACAGAGTCGCTCAGTCGCATATTCAAGAAGTTGGTGCTCGTAGGCAGCAATTTTGTCCAAACCGATGGACTTGACGTAATCGAGAGCTGCGCCCAGTCCAATCGTGCCGGCAATGTTAGGTGTTCCGGCCTCGAACTTGTAAGGAATCTCGTTGTAGAGCGTCTTCTCGAAGGTCACAGAGGCGATCATGTCGCCCCCTCCTTGGTAGGGCGGCATAGCTTCCAAAAAGTCGGCACGAGCGTAAAGGACACCAATACCAGTGGGCCCAAAAACCTTGTGACCCGAGAAGACGTAGAAATCGCAATCCAGATCCTGAACATCTACAGACGTGTGGGCAACTGCCTGAGCGCCATCCACCAAGACCGGCACCCCACGCTCATGAGCAAGCTTGATGATCTCTTTGACCGGAACGATGGTTCCCAGCGCATTGGAAATGTGGGTCACGGCAACAATCTTTGTGCGGCTCGACAGGAGGTTGGGAACAGCTTCGAGCACGAGCTCGCCTTTGTCGTTGACGGGAATCACACGAAGGCGTGCTCCCTTTTCCTCGCACACCATCTGCCACGGGACGATGTTGGAGTGATGCTCAATGGCGCTAATGAGAACCTCGTCGCCCTCGTGAAGGTGAGCCACTCCATAGGTGCGCGTCACCAAGTTGATCCCCTCGGTTGTTCCACGGACGAAAACAATCTCTCTGGCTTCGCGAGCATTGAGAAAAGCGCGAACCTTTTCTCTGACACCTTCATAGGCCTCCGTGGCCATCATGCTGAGGTAGTGAACGCCGCGATGGATGTTGGCGTTCTCCCTTTCGTAATAAAGGCGAATAGCCTCGATGACGGACCGCGGCTTCTGCGTCGTGGCAGCATTATCGAGGTACACCAGCGGACGCCCGCGCACAGTCTTCTGAAGAATCGGGAAATCCTGCCGCAGCGCCTCCACATCAAGCCCAAATGGTGCTTCGATGCGAGTCGAGCTCAGCTCGGGGGATTTCATCATTCTCCCTCCAAAAGATCCTGATCGATGGCAAGGTGCGCCATCTCCAAAATGGTGCACTCCAGCCAGGTACGGAGTCCCGTCACACTCACGTGACGCAGCACATCATTGGCAAAAGCGTAGGTGAGCAGGCCTTGCGCCACGTCGGCCGGGATGCCTCGTGAACGCAAGTAGAAGAGCGCCTGTTCGTCAATGTGCCCGACCGTGGCTCCGTGCGTACACTTCACGTCGTCAGCATAAATCTCCAGCTGAGGGTTGGCGTGGACCACGGCATCACGCGACAGGAGCAGATTCTTGTTCGTTTGTTTGGCGTCGGTCTTTTGGGCCCCAGGACGCACAATAATACGGCCGTTGAATATGCCACGCGAATGATCTTCTAGGATGCCTTTTACGACCTCCCACGAGTTGCAATGCGGCGCAGCATGATCGATGACAGAGTGAAGATCAGAGACTTGATGATCTTCCACGCGATACAGGCCGTATAGGAGTCCTTCGGCGCCAGACTCTGCGAGCCGAATGCGCAAATCGGTCCGCGCCACATTCCCGCCATTGGCCACGGCGAAGAGGTGATAGCTACCATGGGCTTTCACCAAAGCTTGCGAAGCGGCGAAATGGAAGGATTGCTGACTCTCCCATTGCACGCGGTAGTGGTGGAGGCGAGCGCCCTGCTCCACAAGGATCTCTGCCACGGGATTCGCAAAGTACCGAGTGGCATTCGGCCCTGTGTGGAGCTCAATCAGTCTCAGCTCGCTTTCCTCGCTTGCCAAAACCAAGAGGCGTGGGTGTGAAGCTGGCGACTCATCTCCACTGGGCTGCGTCAAAGAAACGATTTCGAGCGGGCGATCAATCTTGACGCCCTTGTCGGTCGCGATGACGAGCGCATCCGTGAAGCGGGCACTGTTCGTGGCCACAAACGGCATGGTGGCGTCGGAGAGTAGTTGGCCGAGATATTCCCGCAGGAGATCCGGACACTCCTGAAGTGCCCCGTGGAGATTGAGCACCCGAAGCCCGCTTCCCTCAGGGGGTAGCTGCGACGCCTCGAACTGGACATGCCCATTCACCAGGACAATGCGCCAACCACCAAAGCTTTCTGGAATTAGCGCCAGCGCTTCTTGCGCGGGTGCTGCGGGTAAAGCTCGCGCAAACTCGACGTTCGGGAAATCGCCAAGAGGCGTGAAACGCCACTCTTCATCTGTGAAGGTGGGCAGTCCCGTGCGCGCAAAGGCGGCTTCGGCTTCCGACCTGAGTGCCGTAAGCCAGTCCGGCTCGGACTCAGCGGATGCACGCCCCAGCAACGACGCGTAGGCTGGTTTCTCATGAATTGTCTGAGTCATTGTTCGATCCTTTCTCCTCGCGTCGAAGCGTTAGTTCACGGCGGCTTCTTCTTCGAGCCAACTATAGCCTTTCTGCTCGAGCTCGAGAGCTAGCTCCTTGCCTCCCGACCTGACGATTCGCCCATTGGCCAGAACATGCACGAAATCGGGCACAATGTATTCGAGCAGGCGTTGATAGTGAGTGACGACGATCATGGAGCGCTCGGGGCTCCTCAACGCATTGACACCATTGGCGACAATCCTCAGTGCGTCAATGTCGAGGCCGCTATCCGTTTCGTCGAGAACACAGAGCTTGGGCTCGAGCACGGCCATCTGGAAAATCTCGTTACGCTTCTTTTCACCGCCGGAAAATCCTTCGTTCACGGAGCGGTGAAGAAGCTCTTCGGTCATGTCGAGGAGCTGCATTTTGCCGCGAATGAGCGACAAAAACTCCATGGCATCGATCTCTTCCTGGCCGCGGTACTTGCGGATGGCATTCAGAGCAGCCCGTAGGAAATAGATATTCGATACGCCTGGGATTTCGACAGGGTACTGGAAAGCGAGGAAGATGCCTTCGCAGGCGCGCTCTTCGGGCTCAAGCTCCAGTAGGTTCTTTCCCTCAAAAAGGATTTCGCCTTCGGTCACCTCAAAGAGGTCACGCCCAGCGATCACCTGAGCCAACGTGCTTTTGCCCGAGCCGTTTGGGCCCATGATGGCATGCACCTCACCAGGGTTGACGGTGAGATCGATGCCACGAAGGATCTCTTTGCCTTCGACACTGGCATGAAGGTTTTTGATCTGTAACATAGCCATAGTTCTGTCAGTCCTTTGAATCTCAATTAGTGGGAGCGGCGCATGATCCGAAAACTTGTTAACCGACACTGCCTTCCAGGCTGATGCTTAGGAGCTTCTGAGCCTCCACGGCAAACTCCATGGGCAGCTCGCGGAAAACTTCCTTGCAGAATCCGTTGACGATCATCGAGACCGCGTCTTCTTTCGAAATCCCCCGCTGCTGACAGTAGAAGAGCTGGTCCTCGTTGATGCGCGAGGTTGAGGCCTCGTGCTCCATGGTAGCTGTGGGATTCTGCACCTCGATATAGGGGAACGTGTGGGCACCACACTTGTCGCCAATGAGGAGCGAATCACACTGCGAGAAGTTACGCGCGTTTTCAGCGCTCTTCAGGATACGCACGGCCCCTCGATAGGAGTTTTGACTCCGGCCGGCAGAAATACCTTTCGAGACGATGGTGCTGCGAGTGTTGCGGCCGATGTGAATCATCTTGGTCCCGGTGTCGGCCTGCTGGAAGTGATTCGTGAAAGCGACCGAGTAAAATTCCCCGACCGAATTCTCGCCAAGGAGGATACAGCTCGGATACTTCCACGTGATAGCCGAACCTGTTTCCACTTGGGTCCAAGATATCTTTGAGTTTCGCCCCAGGCATTTACCGCGCTTGGTGACAAAATTGTAGATGCCGCCACGCCCCTCTTTATCGCCCGGATACCAGTTTTGCACGGTCGAATACTTGATCGTGGCATTATCGAGGGCTATTAGCTCAACGACGGCCGCGTGAAGCTGATTCTCGTCGCGCATGGGGGCAGTGCACCCCTCAAGATAACTCACATAAGCGCCTTCGTCGGCAATGATGAGGGTTCGCTCGAACTGGCCCGTCTTCGAAGCATTGATGCGGAAGTACGTCGACAGTTCCATGGGGCAGCGCACACCCTTAGGAACGTAACAGAACGAGCCATCGCTAAAAACGGCTGAGTTGAGCGCTGCAAAAAAGTTGTCGGTGTAGGGAACGACACTTCCGAGATACTTTTGCACAAGCTCGGGGCATTCGTGCACTGCTTCGGAAAAAGCGCAGAAGATGATGCCAAGTTCCTTAAGCTTCTCTTTAAAAGTCGTGGCAACGGACACACTGTCGAACACTGCATCCACGGCCACGCCAGCAAGGATTTCCTGCTCACGAAGCGGAATGCCAAGTTTCTCGTAGGTCTTGAGCAACTCTGGATCAACCTCGTCGAGGCTGCGTGGACGATCCTTCATGGACTTGGGAGCCGCGTAGTAGTGAATGTCCTGGTAATCAATTGGCGGGTATTTCACATTCGCCCAATGCGGCTCCTTCATCGTAAGCCAGTGGCGGTAAGCCTTGAGGCGCCATTCCAGCAGCCACTCCGGCTCCTGCTTACGCTCCGAGATCATTCGGATGATGTCTTCGTTGAGCCCCTTGGGAACTGTATCGGCTTCGATCGGAGACACGAAGCCATACTTATATTCTTGCTGAGCGAGCTTTTCGACGTCGCGTGCATCCGTTGTCATGCTTGAACTCCTTTAAGATTTTGGCGGAGAAGGAGGCGCTTTCGCGACCACACCTTTTTTGGCCGGTGCGCGTCCACCCCGGCCTCGCGGCCGCGCCAGCTCCTCCCCCTTTTCAGTCTCGGCCAAAGCTTTGATCCTCTCCGCATGCTGAGCCGCGTTGCGGGCGAGGTCTGCCAAGGTCACCTTCGCTAGCGACTCTTGAATAGCCTGGTTGAGATCTCCCCAGACGGGGCGGAGAGGACAAAGCAGTTGGAGGAGACAGCTCGTTTCTCCACCCTCCTGGCACTCCGTGATTGCCACCGGTCCCTCCAAGATTTCGACGATTTCAGGCAAGGCGACCTGTGCGGGATCCTTCACGAGGCTGTAACCTCCATGGACCCCTCGGTGCGCCTTGAGAAGTCCCCCGCGAGCAAACGCTTTAAGAAGTTTGCTCACGGTAGGCACCGGCAAGTGGACCTGCTCGGCAACATCGCGTGCGTTCCAGACACGACGTTCCGGATGATTGGCAAAGTGGGTCAGGACCACAAGGCCGTAGTCGCAAAGTTTTGTCAGTCGAATCATAACGCGCTCCTTGAAATAGAACCAATTTGGTTCTTTTTTATTCTTTCTACTTTCTGTTTTTCGCACTCGCTGAGAACAGGGGATTGACGGGAAAGGTGGCTCACATGACTTTCCTTCCGCATTCCCAGTCGCCTGCGCAGCGAGCAGCCACTCAATAGCTCGCTGTTCATTGAAAATATACTCGGTCAAGTCCTATTTATTAGAAATTCGTTCTGATCTTAGCGGCAGAGGCAAATGGGGAATGACGGAGGGCGGGTGTTCTTGACTTGCAGTGCTTTGCGAAGATTTGTTCGTGATTCGAGAACTATCATGGTAGAACAGCCGATCACTTCATCTCAGCATAGGGCCGACGTTTGCGACGAGAAGTCGGCCCCTCTCATCTCGATCATCATCCCCATCTTTAATGAGCGAGAGCTTCTGCCAACGGTGCTTGAGGAGGTGCGCAAGCTCCCCCTCAATATGGAGCTCATCCTTGTCGATGACTTCTCGACCGACGGCACCCGAGAGATTCTTGAGCAGGAGAAACACAAGCCCCGCACCCGCGTGCTCTATCATAATCGCAATCGCGGCAAGGGCGCGGCGATCGTGACCGGACTCAGGGCTGCAACGGGTGATGTTGTGATTATCCAGGATGCTGATATGGAGTACGATCCGCGGGACATTGTGAAAGTTGTTGAACCCATACTGAGAGGCGAGACGCGCGTCTGCTACGGATCTCGATTCTTGGGCCGCATTGAGGGGATGCGCTTGCCAAATCGTATTGCCAATCATATTCTTGCGTGGCTGGTGACGATCCTTTATGGCCACCGGATCACTGATGAAGCCACGGCGTACAAGGCATTTCGGCGTGAGGTGATCCAGTCACTCGAACTCAAATGCCAGAGGTTCGAGTTTTGCCCCGAGGTCACGGCTAAAGTTTTGCGACGCGGAGAACGCATCATCGAAGTGCCTGTCGTTTATCGCGCGCGAACTTTCGAGGAAGGTAAAAAAATCGGCTACAAAGATTTCGTTGTGGCTATTAAAACATTATTGCGTTATCGCTTTTTTCGCTGAAAACCGCTTCCGGTGATTCTCGCTGGCCAAGAGCAAAGCAATTCAAACGAAAATCCGGTGCAGGGAAATGACCACTGCACCGGATTCGAAGACAACGTGAAGAGAGTCGACGGACTAGTCTTCCTCTTCTTCCCGTTCCTCGTAATACTCTTCCTCATCCCGAGGCTCGAAGAGATTGCAGCTGCTGTCACCTGAAACCATCAGTTCGTACTCTTCCAAATCGGGATGGAGGCAGGGTGCCACGATCTCCTCTGTGGCTTCTTCAGGGGAAACATCGAAGTAAGCGCACTCTCGACAGACGTTGCGAAGTTCTTCTTCGTCTTCGATTGGCTCTTCTTCATCATAAGGTTTACGTCCCTTTGGCATTGCCAGCTCCTTTCCTTCCTCAAGAATTCGCGGGTAATCCCCTTAAACTGAACGCCGGACGCAACGAAAAAAAGAACGTTGTGGTCGGCGTGCGCAATTGATATTCTCGGCCTAAAAGTTCATTCCATGGATTTTTGTTGCGTGCGAAGCTGTTCTTGGAGTGAGTCAAATCACAACCGATTGAAGGGATTCTTATGGAGAGAGCTGTTGGTGCCGGCCAACAATCAACCTTCGCTCGCCCTTTCGGCGTGACCGATTGAGCAACGCGAATAAAGGCATGCAGATGCGATATATCGGCACGGCTGTTTGTCGACTGTATTGGAGGACTTCCATCTCATGAAGACGTATTATCCCCATCCGGAGGATATTGCGGAAAAGTGGTATTTAGTTGATGCGCAGGGCGAAACGCTCGGGCGGCTAGCATCGCGTATTGCTGCCGTGCTGCGCGGAAAAAATCTTCCGACTTTCCATCCGGCAGTAAATCCGAAGACCCATGTCGTGGTCATCAATGCTGATAAAGTGGTGCTCACTGGAAGCAAGATGCGAACTAAGGTTTACTATCGCCACAGCGGTTGGCCGGGCGGGTTGAAAGCGGCAACAGCAATGGAACTCAATCAGCGCAAGCCAGGCGAACTGGTTCGCTTGGCAGTGAAGGGAATGTTGCCCAAGAACCGTTTGGGCGACAGGCTCATTACACACTTGAAAGTTTACGCGGGAAGCACGCATCCGCATGCTGCGCAGAAACCCGAACCCATTAAATTGACAAAGTGATTGAGGAGAATCTCAGGCTATGCCTTCGACAGCTACTGAGCAGTATTACGCAACGGGTCGACGCAAAACAGCAACGGCTCGAGTTTTTCTGAGTCCTGGGAAAGGTCACATTGAAGTTAACGGTAAGCCGTGGGAAAAGTACTTTGGCAATCTGCCCGATGCCGCAGCTTTGATAAAGAAGCCGCTCAAAGAAACCCGCACGCTAACGAAATACGACTTCAAAATTACGGTTTCAGGCGGCGGCAAGATGGGGCAGGCCGGCGCGATTTGCCACGGCATTGCACGAGCTCTGATTGAGGCCAATCCTGCCTATCGCTTTGCCCTTAAGCAGGCTGGTCTTCTCACGCGCGACCCGCGGATGAAAGAGCGCAAGAAATACGGTCAGAAGGGCGCACGCAAGCGCTTCCAGTTCTCCAAGCGCTAGGCGAAGCGCTCTCCTCCTACACGACAACACTTTGCCCCGCGGCAGTTCTCTGCCGTGGGGCTTGTCTTTTTTCGAACTTGATAACCCTTTGAGAAAAGTTGCGATTTGCTGAAAGAGGTCAGAGCCCTCAAGCATGCTGTCATGACGAGTGACAAAAGTGCCAAAGCAGCCAAACGTTTTCTTCTCAGAAAGTTTCTGCGTCGCGTCGCTCTTTGGGGCGGAGTCCCTCTGGCGGTGGGCATGCTCCGGTTGTTGCGCCACACGTGGCGCGTGGGTCGCTCAGGGGAAGCACGCTTTTACAGCCAGCGACCGGTGATCGTGGCGTTCTTGCACGGTGACCTGCTCGTGGGGGCAACTGAGGTGATGGCTTCGCGACGGAAAGATTTTGCGACGCTGGCAAGCCGAAGTCGCGACGGAGAGATTGCGGCTTTGTTGGCGCGGCTTGTAAACATTACTCCCTTGCGGGGTGGCGCCTCCCGAGGCCAAGTCGAGGCGCTCCGTGCTATGGAGCGATGGTTGCTGTCTGGAAAAAGCCTTTTGGTCGCCGTGGACGGTCCGCGGGGACCTCGTGGGATTGTGAAAAACGGGGTCATCCTCTTGGCTTCACGCACGGGAATACCGATCGTTCCGGCAGGGTGCCGCGTCGCTCCGGACCAAGCCTGGGTCTTCCGATCATGGGATCGCATGCTCCTGCCAAAGCCCGGAGCGAAAATCCAAGTGCTTTACGGGGAGCCCATTGCTGTCCCATCGGGACTATCGCGCGAAGAGCTGGAGCAATATCGCGTCCAAGTGGAAAAAGCTCTTTCATCGATCAACGCCGAAGAATTATCGGTTTCTTCTTGAAGAGGGTGAGATTACTGTTGCACTCAAGGTGCGCTCCGCGTCCTAAATTGATGAAGAGATCGTAAGAGAGGACCATGAAAGGCGTATGATGACGCGTCGTTTGGTGGGAGGCGTTATTGCAACGGCGGTGCTTGTGGCGCTGAATGGAGCTCCAGGATGGGGAGCCGAGGACGCCGAAGCTCGACCACCTGCGGAGCCTGGCATGGCGCCAGCGACGGCACCAGCTTTGCCGGGAGCGGGATTGCAACCCTTGCCGTCAGCCATGCCCTCTGCGCCCTTAGCCGGTCTACCCAGTTTGCCAGATCTTGGCACACAGGGCGGCCAAGAGGCGCCAGATTTTTCCACCGCAGTGCCCCCACCGTTGCCAAGCCTTGGAGAGCTCGGCTCAATGGAAGCGCCAACCACTGGGAGCACAACCCCAGCCGCTCCCCTGGAGATTTACGAATTTCTGTACGTCAAACACGACGACTACGGTCCAACGCGGATCAAACTGACGCCTAAAGAGGCCGAGGAAATAAAGTCCAAAGAGACCGCTTTGTTGATGCGCGAGTTTCCTGGGGCCCCCCAAGCACAACAGCAGCAAGGCCAGCAAGACGCTTCGCGGGCATTCGCAGAGTGGGACTTTTATTGCCAGCAGCTGCAGCTCTATGCGGAGTACGTGAAGGAGGTCGTTCTTCCGGAAAAAAAGGATGACCTCGACGATCCAGATTTCTCAATGAACAGCCTCGAGGACGCCGTCCAAAAGCGCACAGATCTGAAAACAAGTTACGAAAAGAAGGCGCAAGAATTTGCCAATGAGCAGCGCGATGAAAACATCGCCTTCTACGAGCGGATTCAGCAACGTGAAGACCGACGCAAACGCTATTACGAATGGCTTACCTCGCAGAAGAAGGAACTCGATGAGTGGGCCCGGATTTGGGCACGCAAAGCCAACTCTACCCGCTGGGTGACAGCAAGCGGCGAGGTACGTCGGGATGACTGGTATTACGGCGTGAATTTCAATCCCGGAGAGCCCGTGCAGACAACGATTGACGGCCAGAAGTTTGTGTTTTCGTCGGAACCCGCACCCGGTGTCGCGGCGGACGAGCTCAATGTCCTTTCGACAAATCTCACGCCCTACGACATCTTGGATGCCAACGGTGTTCTCAAGAATCCGCAGACAGAGCGCTTGCGCGGAACACTCATTGAGCCTCCGGCGGCGCCGTCTTCGACAGGTGCTCCCGGCATTATCCAGACAACCGAGTAGAAAAAAAGCGCAGCGCATAAAATTGCGCAAAGCGGTGTAAACGAGCGGCAAAGTTCTTTGAGTTACCACGAAAGGCGTTGAAGAGGAGTAGTAGGAATCAGCTCGGCCTTTGAGAGAGCCGCTGGGTGGTGCGAAGCGGTGGCGAGCTTTCCGAACTCGCCTCGGAGCCGCGATGGTGAAGCAGTTCATGGGACGTGTGAATTGTTAGCCATCGCCGCGAGCTCGGCGTAAAAAGAGCCAATGAAGGCATCACTCGTGACATGATCAGGAGTGATGCGAAGCTGGGTGGTACCACGGACTAGGAATGTTCGTCCCCGCGATTCGTGAGAGTCGCGGGGATTTTCTGTTTAGAGCATGCAGACGATGGCATTCAAACGAACATCAAAAGGCACATTCGTTTTCAAGACCGGCCCCTGGGGTCGCAGCTGGGGTAGCTGCGCGCGGCTGGGCGCCATCTACGTTTTCCGGAACCGTAGCACCCTCGCCCTATGCTGAAGCCTGCGCAACGATCTGCGCTAATGCGTCTGAAAGCGACTTCTTTCGCAGTTGCAACGATTCTCCACAATTTTTCGCTAAAGGAGCTTAGAGTATGAGCCTGTTTCCCAACGATCCGAATCGAGTTATCATTTTCGACACAACGCTGCGCGATGGCGAGCAATCGCCGGGCGCAACCATGAATCTGCAGGAAAAGCTGAAGATCGCCCATCAGCTTGTGCGGCTCGGCGTGGACGTGATTGAGGCAGGATTCCCCATCTCCTCGCCTGGGGACTTTGAAGCTGTTTGTGCAATTGCCGAGGAAATCGACGGCCCTGTTATCTGCGGTCTCGCTCGAGCAATCGAAAAGGACATCGTGCGGTGCGGAGAAGCCGTGACGCGCAATAAGCGCGCCCGCATTCATACGTTCATCGCAACCTCGCAGATCCACATCGAGAAGAAACTGCGCATGACCAAAGAACAGGTCATTGAAACGGCAGTCAATGCTGTGAAACTCGCGAAGACCTTCACTCCTGATGTGGAGTTTTCATGCGAGGACGCAGGACGCACGGACTGGGACTACATGGTTGACGTGATTTCGGCGGTAGTCGAAGCCGGCGCCACAACAATCAACGTCCCCGACACCGTTGGCTACACGAACCCTTGGGAATTCGGCGAGTGCATTGCTTATCTGCGCAAGAAAGTGAAGGGCGCGGAAAAAGTCGTCTTCAGCGCTCATTGCCACAATGACCTTGGCTTGGCGGTGGCTAACTCCCTGGCGGCATTGAGAGCCGGGGCCCGCCAGGTGGAATGCACCATCAATGGGATCGGCGAGCGCGCTGGCAATGCCTCGCTGGAAGAGATTGTCATGAACATCAAGGTGCGCCAGGATTTCTACGGCCTCACGACCGGCATCAACACGAAGGAAATCTACCGAACCTCCCGCCTCGTTTCAGAGATTACCGGCATTCGGGTGCAGCGCAATAAAGCCATCGTCGGCGCAAATGCTTTCGCTCACGAGGCAGGCATTCATCAGGATGGCGTGTTGAAAGAGCGCTCCACGTATGAGATTATGCGTGCGGAAGATGTGGGATGGACTGGGGAGTCGATGGTCCTGGGCAAGCATTCGGGGCGCCACGCCTTCAAAACACGCCTGGCTCAATTGGGCTACGACAATCTCTCCGATGAAGAACTCAACAAGGCCTTTGCCCGTTTCAAGGAGCTGTGCGACAAGAAAAAAGAAGTGCTCGACGAAGACCTCTATGCGATTATCGAGGACGAAGTGTTCCATGCTCCTGAGGTCTATCAGCTTGATTACGTCGGGTTCACCAGCGGGACAAGCACCATTCCGACCGCCACGGTGCGGCTGCGCAAGGGCGATCAGGTGCTGCAAGAAGCGAGCTGCGGCGATGGTCCCGTGGATGCCGCCTTCCGAGCTGTGGAGCGCTTGGTCAACGTCGAGGCAGAGCTTTTGGAGTACAACGTGGACGCAGTGACTGGCGGCACAGATGCTCAAGGGCAGGTATCTGTAACTGCTCGCGTCAATGGCAAAAAAGTTCGGGCGCGCAGTTCTCACACTGACATCGTGATCGCCAGTGTCAAGGCATACTTGCACGCCATCAACAAAGCGCTGCAGCTCAAATCGACTGCCAATGGTGGCGAAGAAGTGCCGAAAACGGGTATGTAATTCCTGTTGGTGATGCCAGGTGAGTCAAAGCGGCGGGCTTCTCGCCCGCCGCTTCTTTTTTTCACCTTATCCGGAATTCTCTCGGGTCCCTATTCGGAAGCTCTCGTGAGAGCTCCAATGCGTTTCATCATCTCCTCGGCCAAGAGATCGTAGGCCCGGCGCCTATCAGTTCCTGCGTGCTCTAAAATTTCCTGAGGATGAAAGGGCTTGCCAAAATGGACACGGACCTTGCGCAGGCGGGGCCAAGAGCGACCTCGCGGCAACGCCTCGAACGTCCCTTCAATCCACACGGGAACAATGGGAACATTGGCTTGGGCTGCAATCATGGCGGCCCCAGCTTTTGCCGGCTGCAGCTTCCCGTCGTACGTTCGTGTCCCCTCGGGGAAGAGAAGCAACAGCTCTCCGCGACGCAAAACCTCCACACATTCGCGCAGCGCGCGCCGATCAACGCCGCCGCGGTCGATGGGATGCGAGTAGAGATGACGTATACACCATCCGAGGTACGGCACGTCAAAAAGCTCGCGCTTCGCCAAGGTGTGGCAAGCACGCGGCAAGCTTACAGCAATGAGGGGAGGGTCAAGATTACTGGCATGATTGGCCACCAGGAGGGCTCCACCTTGGCGCGGAACATTGTCCAGACCCCGCGCCTCCAAGCGAAAGAGAATCCGCCCCAAAAATCGGATGAGAGCTCGGACAAATCGATAGAAAAGACTCATGCGTGCACCAGAGCTTGTTCCACCATGCTCGCCACGATCTCGGTCGCCTCATCAAGCGAGATGCCCGTAGTATCGAGAATGGTTGCGTTGGGGGCCAGCCGCAAAGCGCCATGGGTGCGCATCCGGTCGCGGCGGTCACGCTCCACAATGTCAGCGCGGAGCCGTTCAAGGTCGATAGCGTGCCCATCATTCTGATGTTGCACCAGGCGCCGGCGTAAACGCTCCTCCAGCGAGGCCACCACATAGAATTTCCAGCGTGCCTCGGGGACAACCACGGTTCCAATGTCGCGCCCATCGAGCACACAACGGCCGCGCAAAGCCAGCTGCCGCTGAAGGCGAACAAGCTCCGTCCTCACGGAAGGGATATCGGCCACGGGACTTGTGTTGCGAGACACATCCGGTGTTCGGATTTTGTCCGTGACGTCCTCGCCATTCAAAAGGATGCGGCTTTGGTCACTGCTGGGATCATCAAGATAACGGATATCCAACGAGTGTGCGAGAGAGGTCAGTGCTTCAACGTCATCGAGGGAGATGCCCTGGCGCATCGCCTCGTAGGTCACGCACCGATACATCGCCCCCGTATCAATGTGCATAAACTTGAGGCGTTTTGCGACACGGCGCGCCAAGGAGCTTTTTCCAGAAGCCACGGGGCCATCGATCGCAACGATCGTGTCAAAGACGTCTTCCACGTCTTTGCGACGATTTTCCAGCTCCTCGATAATGCGATCGACAAGCTCTTCCTCTGTGTGTTCCGTGGTGTCGAGGTGAATATCAGAAGTTTCTGCGTACCATTGGCGGCGCTGGTTCAAGATTTCGGTGAGTTTTTTCAGGGGTTGCGTCCGATCGAGGAGGGGGCGGGCGGGATCATCACCGATACGCTCGGCAAGCACTTCAGGCGGAGCGTCGAGCCAGACGACAAGTCCTAATTCACGAAGACGCTCTCGGTTCGCAGCCGAAAGGATAATACCGCCGCCGGTTGCAATGACCGCATGGCGCGCGGACATAATCTCGGCAAGAACTTCGCTCTCGAGTTCACGGAAAGCCGCTTCGCCCTGCGATTGGAAAATCTCGGCGATACTCATCCCGGCACGCTGGGCAATGAGTTCATCGAGATCAATAAACTCCATGCCGGTGCGTTGAGCGAGAAGTCGGCCAATCGTTGTCTTGCCGCTTCCCATCATGCCGATTAGAATGACGTTGGTATCCATCGCTTCTCAGAAATTGTCCAGGTAGTCGATGTAGGCGGTATAATTGCGTCGGATTTCTGCAACTGAATCGCCACCAAATTTTTCCAGGAAGGCCTGGGCAAGCACGTAAGCCATAATGGCCTCACCCACGACAGCGGCTGCCGGGACAGCGCAGACGTCGCTACGCTCTCGGACAGCATCGAAGGGCTCTTTCGTCTGAAGGTCGACACTTCGGAGCGGGCGCATGAGGGTGGCGATCGGCTTCATTGCCACACGTGCCACAATGGGCTCGCCATTGCTCATGCCACCTTCGATACCACCCGCGTTATTGGAAAGATGGTAGAATCCCCCTGAGGGGCCACGCCCTCGCTCTCGCGCCAAACGAGCGCGCTCTTCTGGCGTCGAAGCGAATGCGATGGGGTCGTGAACGCAAGAGCCCAGCTGATTAGCGACGTCGAAGCCCATCCCAATTGAAATACCTTTTATCGCTTGGCAGCTCATGAGCCCATAAGCGAGACGGGCGTCGAGCTTTTCGTCCCAATTCATCGTGTTGCCAAGGCCAGCAGGCACACCCAAGGCCACAACTTCGTAGACGCCGCCCACTGTATCGCCGTTTTCCTTAGCGCGTTGGATGAGAGCGCGGATTTGTTCCTCAAGCTCGGGACGAGCGATGCGCAGATCGCTTTGCTCGGCTCGCGCACGAATTGTCTCGTGGTCGAGATCGCGCGTGTCGACGACTATCCCTCCGATATTGACGACGTGGCTGAAGATTTGGATGCCAAATTCCTCGAGCAACCGCTTGCAGACAGCCCCCACAGCCACACGAGCTGCGGTTTCCCGCGCACTCGAACGCTCAAGAACGTTGCGGGCATCACGATGCCCAAATTTCAAGGCCCCCACAAGGTCGGCGTGACCGGGACGAGGGCGCGTGACCACTTTCTGCTCATCGAGCTCTCCCGGCTCGGGATTCATCTGGTTTTCCCAGACCTTGTAATCGCGATTCTCTATCACGAGAGCGATGGGCGAGCCGAGTGTGTAACCCTTTCGCACGCCACCACAAATTCGAACGCTGTCTTTTTCGATCTTCATCCGAGCGCCACGGCCGTACCCCAGCTGGCGACGCGCCAAGTCACGATCGATATGCTCGCGCGTGAGATACAGGCCGGCCGGAATTCCGCGAACGATTGCTGTGAGCTGGGGACCGTGGGATTCCCCCGCTGTCATGTATTCAAGACGCTTCACAAAGCGAGTTTCCCTTCTCTCACGGTATTGAGAACTTGCTTCACCATTGCGAAAATTCTCTCTATAGAACCCCGGAACACGATGGCGCCTCACGGCACTGCCCGAAGAATCTGAGCGACGTCGCCTGTCTTCACCCCCAGCGCGTTGGCATCATCCGTATCGAGATGGAGCTCAGCGCGAAAATTCTCAGCTGCGCGGATCTGAACATCAAAGAGGATAGCGGGACGCTCGCCCTCAATGCGAACAGCCACAATATCCTTATCGCGCAGGCCAAGTGCTTGGGCCTCACTTGTGTGCAAATGAATGTGCCTATTCGCCCTGATCACGCCGCTTTGAAGGGTTACAGCGCCAGCCGGTCCGACCAACGTAATCCCAAGAGAATCGCGGTGATCCCCGCTTGGACGCACTGGCGGGAATCTCTTTAGCCCGAGTGCGATACAGTCCGTCATAGAGAGCTCAACCTGGGAAGCTTTGCGCACCGGCCCGAGGACACGCACGGGGCTAAGGCATCGGCCCGTCGGCGACACAAGCGTGATTTGCTGCTCGCTCGCAAACTCCCCGACTTGCTTGAGAGGCCGCAGCATTGTCAGTTCGGCAGAAGGTCCGAAGAGAATTGCCAGATGCTCACGAGACAAATGAACGTGACGAGCCGACACACCGATGGGGACTCGGCCAGCTCTTAGCTCGTCGGTGACGTGCGAACCAGGAGGCGCCTGAGGTTCTGGCGCCGGCACCGCCTGAAGGCGTTGCAAAACCCGCCTGACAATGGTGTCGATCAACCTCTCATCCATACAGCGCCGAATGGTGGATCGAGTGGAGGACTCACTCAAGAGGGAAATTCCGGGAGCCACGAGCTGACGCTGCTGTGCTGATTTCAAAATTGTCGCCATCGCTCGCCACGCAGATAGCTCCATGTCGGTCCGTGCGGTAAATCACGACATGACGCTCCATGAGCCGCTGAATCACTGCCGGCGCGGGATGCCCATAGCGATTCCTTCGACCACAAGAGATAATGGCAACCTGGGGATCAACCGCCTCCAAAAACGCCTCGCCCGTAGAGGAAGCACTCCCATGGTGGCCGACTAGCAAAACATCGCAGCGCTTGATGCCCTGATTGAGCATGAAGCCTTCTGCCCCATGCTCGCAATCGCCCGTAAAAAGGACCGCAAAGTTCTTGTACTGCAGCCGGACAACTACTGACCGATCGTTGTTTGAAGCCAATGTGGGCGACGTTTCGCAATCGGGATTGAGAATCGCCAATTCAAGCTCTCGATCAATCAGCACGCGGTAGCCCGCGCAGATTCGCTCGATCCGCGGAAAGACTTTCAGCGAAGACGCACTCATCAGGTAGCGCTCGGGTGCTACGACGTCGCGCCCGAAGACAAGGGTGGAGACTTTCCACTCCTCAAGCAACTTCGGAAGGCTGCCCGCGTGGTCACTGTCCTCGTGGGTAATGAGGACGTCGTCGAGCGGCCAACACCCGAGCGCCCGAAGCTGGGGGATTACAACTAGGCGAGCCATGTTGGGAATTCTGTTGCCACAATCGATCAAGAAGCTCTGCCCCGTGGGGAGCTGAACGAGAGTCGAGCTGCCCTGCCCGACGTCGAAAAACCAAATCTTAAGCCGCCTATCAGCGCGCTGCCAAGCAGTTGCCACTACCAAGATTAAGCAGGCAAGAGAAGCACGAATGAGAAGCTGGGCACGCGCTTTCGGAACGAACTCCGGCGTGTCGCGACGCACGATATAGTAGCCGCTGAAAAGGACCGCATAATAGCCAAAGACTGCAGCCGGAGAGAGCCGAGGCACACGCAAGATGGCCCAGTCTTGATTCGCTATGACGTCAGTGATTGTCATCAAAACGTTGAGAAGAAATGCCGTAGCAGCCCCTAGCAGAACTGCTAAGGGAGCTGAAAAAACGCCGACACCCACTATGGCAAGAGCTGAGCCGACTATGGGGACAGCTAACATCGCACAAAAAACATTTCCCAATGGCGATAGCAAGTTAACTTGATTGAAAAAGTAGAGCTGGAGTGGTAAGATCAGGAGAGAAACACCGAGAGTGACGCGGAAACCATCCGTGACCAAGGATAAGAACTTTTGAAAGTAGAAAGGCCACTTGCTGAAAAACTCGGGGTCGGGGAAGATCGACCGGAGAAGGGGAAAGAAGGTAACGATCCCGAGAACACCCGTGACGGAAAGCAAGAAGGCAACATCGTTGTGAAGGCGGGGGTTCCATAAGAGCAAGCCAAAGCATCCGGCGGCGAGCGCACTGACGGGATCGATTTCACGCCGCGCCCACCGACTCGCCGCATAAGCTGTGACCATAGCGGTGGCCCGTTGAGCAGAAGGCACAAAGCCGGTCAGCGCTGTATAGACCCAAGCGAGAACGGCCACAAGGCTCCAGGAGTAACGCCAGGAAACACGAAGCGCTCGCAGCACAAGAAGAGCTGCCGCGGCCAACGCGCCCACATGAAGTCCGCTCACGGCGAAAAGGTGCATCA
>FWWL01001054.1_pt1 | contig 28842 bp, 22 predicted proteins | sample 2228331 | NCBI WGS metagenome assembly FWWL01 (sample SAMEA103939775, study PRJEB20133) | metagenome
GACGAACAAAATATTTACGAATTCGCTAAAGCTCAAAATGTACTACCTGGTATCGTGGTAGCAAGATTACAACACGATGGTTTTGTTGGATTTGACAAATTAAATTATTTGAAATTCAGATGATTCCATAATGCGAACCAGTTGTAAATCTATACTGTTACAGCTCGCCTACACTATCCAGCAATAGACGGTGTTCTTTGTCCAACTGTTGACCGTAATACTGACCGCCAAGTTGATAATTCGACGGGAAATCCGAATTGGCTTTCCCGTCGCCTTTAAATCTCGACTTGATACGTATCGTTCTTTCGCAAGTAAAATCGTGCCCTTTGCATTACGACAAACCAGTCGCGATCAAGTTCTAACTGGTAAGGCATTCCGCTATTACCGATTCGAATCTCCAGAAGGTTACCACAGCGAAGAACGTATTCGCCATTTTCCTCTCGAACACCCATCAATCACCGGCATCGTCATAGGACATCTTGTTCCATTTGCGTCTCATGACAGTTCACCTTGAATGACCTGCTTGACTTCCGGCAAAGGAAAAGCCCCTTCCGTCGGTATTGTCGGAAGGGGAGATTTAATGAATGCTGCTCGACCAGGAGATTTACGGATTGTGGCTGATCGATAGATTGCTAAAGCTATTCACAACCCCGACCACTAGTGAATAATGATTCGAATTTATCTGCGGCTGATTGATCGGCAGATCTTAACGCATGCCCATATACATTCATCGTCGTGTTAATATTGCCATGCCCGAGACGTTCGGAAATAATCTTGGCGTGAACACCTTGGTTAATTAGTAACGTGGCCGATGTGTGCCGGAGATCGTGGAAACGTATATACCTTAATCTGTTCTTCTTGATAAATTCGCGGAACCACAAATATGGCCGTTCCTGATGGAATGCTTTGCCGTTGGGATGGCAGAACATGAAGTTATATTGGACGCCTTCCCACAAGTCCCCTATTTTTTCGCGCTCATCAAGCTTGTGTTGGTAGTAATCTTGTAACTCCTGCAACATGGTTGCGGGGAGAGCCACCTTGCGTTTGGAAGCTCTGGTTTTGGGTTCTTTGACATGAGCGATACCCGCAGGAGACAGAGAGACACTTTGAACTACAGACAGGATGCCCGTATCCCAATCAATATGATGCCATTCCAGTCCCAGCAATTCGCCGCGGCGCAATCCTGTAGTGAGGGCTAAAGTTACCATTACCCTCCAATGGATTGGTTCACGTTGCAGCGCCAACAGCAACTGCTGAATTTCATTGTGATCGTAAGGTGTGACTTCTTTATGTTTAACACTGGGTTTCTTAACACCCGAGACCGGGTTTTGCTTCAGCAGTTTCCATTCAACTGCTCTTGAGAAAATATTCTTCAGTACACGATGGTTGATTTCGATCGATCCTGCCGACAGATTCCCCTTTCGGTAACCTTGTCTTGCACCGTCTTTAGACAATGCGTCCAAGAAGCTTAAGATATGCAAGGTTGTAATTTGCTCCAATTTTAAATGCCCGAATGTCGGCAGGATTCTGTTTTTCAGATTTGACCGATACGTATATAACGTCTTCTCGGCAAGATGCTTTAAGGCATACTTGGATTCCCATTCCTTTACGAAGGCATCGAAGGTCATTTTTTCCGGGGCGATATATTCGCCTGCTTCGATCTCGACTTTGAACTTTACCAACTCGTCGTTCAAATGATCTTTCAATCGTTTCGTTGTTTTCAATAGTGCTGGATCGTCTACCTTAATGGTTTTGTATCGTTTCAATCGCTTTCCGGATGAATCATACCCGGTTTCCACAACTAATCTCCACGAATTCACGCCACGCTTTTCAATGCTTGCCATTGCCCATCCTCCATTCTTGGATAACAAAAAGCCCCTTTGCCGTATTTGGCAAAAGGGCTCTGAAATGCTAGTTTGGATAAATTAGATTAGCCTTTGAAGTTCAATGCTTCTTGATTACGGAACCATGCTTCCAAAGAATCGCGCCGGAAAACCAGTTTCGTACCGATTCTAACGTGAGGTACTCGACCGGCTCGGCATTCGGCATATAGTTTATCTTTGGAAATTGCTCGTTCAAATACATGATCCCATGCTTCTGTGAAAGTTAGCATGTTGCGTTGCCTAGAGTTGTCGAACTGTGTATTATTGGAATTAGGGAATGCAATTACTTGATTTTGGGCTTTCATTCTTCATTCGCTCCTTAAAATGGATTTCATTTATTGAATGATGATCGAGTGATTTATTATTATTTGGTAAGCACAAATACGCCGCACTAATAGCAATGCGGCCTGCTTGATAGGATCAATTGTTACTTGGAGAGTTCTTTATATCGCTTCATATCCATTTTGCTTTGAGTTAATACAAATTCTTTCAGGGCCGTTTTTGGTATTCGATAGCCCTTCATTTTTATGGATTTGATCTGTTTGGTTCGTAGAAGTTCATATACTTTTGATCGTCCGATATTCAGGGCATCCATTACATCCTCTACAGATAAGATATCATCGTATTGAGCAAACACTCACGTCATCCTTTCTAATGTGAATTTGGTCATCGAGTATATAATATATAATTGGTTCCTTTGCGTTTGATGTTCTAATATGCTGTTACTTGCAAATGATTTTTAATTTGATCGCGTTGGATCGAGTGCTTTGATATCTGTTGTTATCAGATTGAATCCATTATTTTTTATACGAGAATCACCATTACGTAAAGTAACACTGTTTCTAAATTGGTGCTGGTTTACGACAAAATGATGGGGCAAAGTAATACAGTAAACTGAAGGATTTTGCATTGTAATCTTGTAATGTTGTAATTTTGTAATAGGGCGGGGACGAGATGCGTGATGATAATGAAATCAAGGTGAAAATTCTCGATTATCATAATTACCATGAGCGGAAAAAGTTGAATTCACGCATTGATGATCTAAATCGTATCTACGAGAAATATGGATTATGTATAACCGTAAGGGATTCAAATAGGTCGAAGAATGACCATATACCTTATATTCCATCAAAACGAATATTACTTGCTGATACAGCCACCAAGAATAGAGAAATCGGCAACTTCATTTTTTATCCGAAACACGAAATCTATGAATTCGATGGACATAAAAAGAAGCTTATCGGGTATAAGGTATGTTTTGTAAAACTTGTATTTACACTTGATTTGGACACAAAGATTAAGGAGACATCAATTCCTATAAGCAGCAAGGATATTGAGAAAGGAACATGGTTGGAAAGGAAAAGTTTGAAGGGATTTGAATTGGAAAAGGACAGTTCGTATGATTTTGTGGGGCTTATGAAAGAATTGATTAATACAAAATCGAAATACAAAAAGGAATTTGTAATTTCTTCTGTAATCGGATGGGTGCCAGCAAGAGGGAAATACCAATACGCTCCAATTACGACCGACAATCAAAGTGGAGTAAAATGCATCAATGAGGATAACCAACAGTCATTTGAATTGCATACGAAAACGGATATAGATGAAATCGAACTTTATCAAAAAATGAAAGAACTATTGGGAATTACGAAACCCAACATTACAATCCCTCTAATTTCCTATACAATTATGTCGTCGTTGAAAAGTATGATTCGAAAGCATTGTAATGTGAATTTAAACTATTCACTGTGTATCAATGGTGAAAATGGGGACATGAAGGAAGTACTTGCCAATCTATTTTGCAATATCTATAATCGGACTACGCATATTCACGAGATTGATTCAAGTATTCACGTTAATCAGGGTGTAGTAACTGATATAAAAAATATGGCCGGAAAGATTAGGGATGCAGTATTTATTTGCAAGGTAAATAACTCTAGTTATAGTAAGTCCATTTCAAAGTTCCTAAATTCAACCGATATACCTTGCGGCGTACTGCTAATTAGCCAGGATTCATTACAAAATGATTTAATCATAAATATTGACATAGCAGATGCAAAAATTAACGAGGCAATCGTAAATTACCATGAAAATAATCCGGCTGTCGTTTCAACTTGGTTTTCTCTCTTTATCGGCTTTATGCAGGATTTACTTCAGGATACAAAATGGGGGAGTAATCTAAATAAGAAACGCAAGGAATATGAGAAACGTATAGGGAAGTATAATAGCAAAGCACATTTAAATCCAGGCAGATTAAAGCAATGTTCGTGGCTAATGGTAGGGTATAGTCTGTTTGAGGAATTCGGACGGAAAATTGGAGCAATTACAAAAGATGAATTCAATACTTCAATGGATGCTGCAACAGCAATATTTCATAAGTTGAGTATGATTGATAATGACGAAGGTATTGAAGAACAAGGTGCTCATATAGAACAGGAAAAATATCATATACCTAATCTTTCGCAACCCGCACGTGATGCATTTGCATATTTGTATGCTATCGATAATATTTTAAATTTTAACAGGGTATTTCCGCTAGGTGAGAAATTTAAAGATGAGCTTAGAGGTTGGTTCGATGAAAAAACACTTTATTTAAGGAATAAAATAACCTTTACAGAGGTAAAGGAATATCTGGAGCGTATTGAGCAATTTAAGATGAGTTCACGTCAGCAGAGGATTTACGATTATCTATTTGGAATGAATATTATAGCCTACAAGGATGAGAAAGAAGGATATGGACTACACGTCGAAGGAAGTAATCAGCGTGCAATTCAGTTTAACATACAGAAGATGAAAGACTTCTTAACTGATAATGGACATGAGCTAGTTTTTTTGAAAGATTTAGATTAAATATAATTTCTCTTCTAAGAGGGGGAATCTTGGAGACAACTAAATAACCATAAAAATGGATAAAACTTTTGAATTTAGCACGGTTAAGGTGTTAGTTCAAAAATGTAGGGGTTTAACCCCCTACATTTATTCACTTTCTCAACTCTAACCAATCAATTAATAAATTACGCATTCTCTTGGAAGGGATATACAAATCTACAGCTTTGCCCTCGCGAATTGAGGAGCGGAATAACCATTGTAGAAGATCAGATAATGCTAACAAATCCTCGTCAATCTCGATATTATGTTTCGCGAAGAAGTGTTTTTCAATTGGCTTTAAGTATCTATTTAGGCAATACGCTAGTTTAGTTTTGTGCCTATATTGATTCGTTGCCCTTATGTTAAATGGTACGAAACAAGCATTCCCTTTATCTTCAGGATTCTTCGTTTCAGATTCAGTCTTGCTAAACCCCTTCCCTTTAATCTTATTGAGCTCAGCTTTAAAGGTAGTCCATAATATTTCTTCCGCTTTAGCCTTCTGGATATTTCGGAAATAATTATAAAGGTTGCTTTTTAATTTCTTGATTCCCGGTTTATTATTCCCGTTTCTAAACCATGTCTTTGAAAGTGAATTGTCTTTTTTTCCAATTTCGTTAAGCTTTCCATCGTATATTCTAATTTTATTTTTAAATTGACCACGATCCTCGTCTATGTCATTCAGTTGCACAAGTTTGTAATGGTATGATTCTCTTTTAACTGAGTAATATTCGTATGGAACATTATGCATATCAAAATAGTAGCGCTGGATTTGACCTTTGAAAAAATAGGTAAGGATAAAGACTTGCTTGAAAAATTTAAAAGTTTTTGCAGGGAAATTCCAAACCAAAGCGATATTATTTACCGAATAAAGATTGCCGGCTAAAGCATAGAACTTGATCTCGTTATAACGGGAATCTGATTCAGGATTTCCTAACCAATTTACTTTTCCGTCCTCATCTAATTTTATCAGATTGCTATCTAACAAGATGGGAATGTCATCGCGGCGAATATAATCTACTTGTGAGATGACTTGCATCACTTCATCTAGGAATAGGATATATCTTCTATTCATCAACAACTCCAAAACCTCTTCATCTATGATGGCAAATAAAGCGTGTGTTGTAACGATATCTGCTCCTTCTTTTATTAAGCGCTTTAAGGAATCTAGTTTTCTGCCTAAACCATGTTTATTTTTTGGCTCCTCTAGCCTTCGAGTGGTTACTTCCTCTTTGACACGTTTTACTTCGTTAAGAAAGGGTGTAACATAAATGAATCTTTGGGAAGACGGCGCTTCTCGTATCGTTTGGATGGCATAGCTTGTTTTTCCGGTGCCCATCATAGAGTCGATCACTTTAACCTTTTTCATGTCCATTGGCTCCTCTTTAAATGCAGTCTAATAATTAGTTTGACCTGCAATAAAAAGGAATTTGATTGTAATAACGGCCATAAAGAAGTGCTTGAATTTACAATCCAGCCTCTGAAGAGTTTGATTGGTTTACGCCATCTTGTAAGTAGTATCAAGACTACATTGACCATCAACTGTTTCCACTGAACAATAATGTCTGAAAGCTGACGGTATTGCCTGTCCAAGGATATCTGGATTTAATGACCCGGAATTACTTCATCTTCCGTTCAATATACTTAATTCTTCTTTTCCAGTTAGGATGAGTCGATAAAATATCCATGAACGAATAGTTACCAATAAAAGCTAAAGTTGCATTTTCAGTATTTTTTCTTGGCATTTCCATTGTTGAAAATGTCCTAAGCATTCTCAAAGTTGCTTCTTTTCCAGAAATTTTTGCAGCTGCGTAATCCGCATGAAATTCACGTCTTCTTGAATAAGCTAACGTTATAAGTTTAACAAATCCCAATGCAATAATATCAATCAGGAATCCCGAGACGTAATATATCACATAGGATACATAATTGATATTAAGGTACGCCTCAATAGTGACTGAGATTGGCCACATAAGTATTTTAATCGGAAATGTCAATATCATATTTGAGACGTGAAGGAAGCAATTCAGAAACGTTTGGTTTCTCATGTCATTGCTGATGACATGACCAAACTCATGAGCAACTAAAGCTAATACTGATTCCTCAGGGAAATATTTGATTGTTGCAGAGTTTACAACGATCAGGGCTTTATTTCTTGAAGCTCCTATTGCATAAGCATTTACAATGGGAGTTTCCTGAATTGCTACCATTGGAGGCTTCTTAAGTTTTGTCTTATGCGATAATTCAAGTACGTACAAATAAATCCGTTTTTCAAATGCCGAGCCTAAAAATTCCCTATCCTTGTTAAAACCTATTATTCTGATATTCTTATCCTTCAAATACCGATCTCTGAACGTATGTAGGCTAATAACGGTTCCTATGATTTGAATTGCTGCGAAGGCTGGATAGATGTAGATGATGGTACCAAGTGAAATAATAGCAAGAGTAGCAAAAGAGGCGGCAAGTGATAAAATAAGCAACAGAAAAAAAGTCCATCTAACTTTTGCAATTTTCAGTTCCCCGGTCTTGAATTTCAATTGTTCTGGATATTCCTTCCCCATTACCCTTATCATTGTATATCTTCCTTTCTGACACGGGCAGAAAACAATCACAATGGAGAGTTTTCAGCCAGATCGTCATCTATCAGTTTTCGTCCTCGAATGGCTTGAAGTCGATGGCGAGTCTTTCTATCATCTGATCTAATAGATCAAGAAATGGTTTAATATGATCATCGATCATTCCCAAATCATTCTCAATTGGCATGTCAGTATAGCAATCCATCCACTTGATCTTCGTAAAACTTACAATCTATTCCTTTGAGGTTTTTGCATTTTCAAATACCTTTTGATACTCATTTAATTCATTCATAACGGCATCAAAGCTTCCACCCTCCCAAGTTTCCCATTTAGGGTCCTTTGCCACTTCAATTAATACATTTTTCAAGTCCTCCAGATACTTGCTTATTGCTTTCTCTGTTGTAGCTGTAGATTTTTGGTAAGTTGAATTAAAGTCTTTATCCGTTACAATTTTATGATGAGCATTGACAAGATACGTTCCAACCAGATCAACGAAGTCTAAAGCTGTTTCTGGATTTAAATCCCCTACTGTAAACGATTCGCCAGAATCATTATAGAGTCTCATACTCTCAGTAAATCCGTCTGTATCTAGTTTTAATCGATCAATGTTTTTCACTATTTCGGGAGAATAAAACTCCTTAATCTTTTTATCGTGGCGCTCTTTTGTATCCTTCAAATCAAAGAGAAGGTTTTCAATCGTTGTTTCATCCCACAGTTTAACAGTTGCCCACTCTTTATACTGCTTTTTATATCTCTCTATCTCATCAAAGAAAAATTGGAAAGTATCTTGGACATTCTTAAAACGCTCATTATCAGCCTCAGTTAATTTGTCGTAAAATGGCATATTATCCACCTGAAGCATGAAACCTTCGGCGACATTGTTAATCGCGCTAAGTCTTATTTCAGCTTCAGTTTTTGGCGCTCTTTCCTCAAGTGCTTTATCGAGGGCTTTCCCATAGTATTCAAATATAGTGTCGTGTAGAGACTGCTCCAATTGCGATCTTGGGTGATAATTTGGGTCACTATGTATAATGTCAGACAAAACGTCTTTGCCTGTACTATTTGAATCGGGAACTACTTGAGAGCTATCGTATTCATGATTTTGAAGATCGCCTTTATACCCATTCTCATATTCTTCTAATGAAAACGGATGTATGTCTTCTACCACGACCGCAGGAATTGTGTATTTTTCTTCTCCATGCCCATAATTATATGAAACCACCTTAGAACCCACTATATAACCGGATGCGATATAAGGATTTTGCTGCGATACTCCGAGACCGTCAGTTTTCATCGAAAGCACATTGATTTGAAGTTCATCTGCTTCGGATGCACCCTCAATTAGAAATTCAATGCTGCTCCTAATGTCAGTATTTTCGGTGTTTACATCTACTGCATATGGGAGACCAATAAAAGTAATCTCGGTTCCTATTAGAGAAGAAATATCAGAATTTCTGAATAAATCGTTTAACTCAATTGAATCCTTCATGGTATCAGGGTTTGGATATTTTCCAGTTGAGATAAGGCTAGTTGGATACTCCATGTTATGATCACTAAGAGTAATATCTGTAACAGATGTGTCCCAAGCTGGTGTTTCAACTACATTATTCATTTCTCCTTCAACTCGCTCTGTTGCAGGAGTTTCTTTTGCGTTTTCTGGTTCCGCTTCTTTTTTGACAGATAATTGAATTTCAGATGCGTCAACTGTAAGAATAATCGTAGTAGCAGTTAATACAAATAAAATAATTAGAGCAATCGGAAAAATTGTCAAAACTAATTTACGAGTAGCCACTTTTTTGGGCAAAACCAGCGAAGGTTTAATCAAACCAATCAGACCCGCTCCAAGTACAGCTACCATGCCAGTTATTAATAGCAACGTCAGTTCGAATGCCAATTTGCTTCTCTCCTTGTTTTATGTATTTAAGAGTTTCCATAAAGATCACAGTTCCTGTGAATTTCAATCTAAAAAGTAGAATGGTGCTCCTAGTTAAGCACCATTCAATTTGTCTATTCAGACGATCCCTGCTCAATAATCCTTCTGCATACTTCATAACACTCATCAATATGTGAGTTGCCAAGATACTTCATTGCGCCGAAACTTATCCCGGCTGAAACAGCTTGTCCTACAAAGGGTACATACTTAGCAGCTTGCTTGACCGTTACCCTTGTTCCGACCTTTTTCAACAACGTTACCACTAGCTTTTTTGTGATTATCTTACCGATCAACTCACTTCCAATAGAAGAAATAATAACAAGAATTTTTCCTTTAATCGCTGAATCCAATTGTTCAATCTGTTCGGGAGACAACCCAAACCTTCGATTGATTGCTGGAAGAAGTTCCAACATGATCGCAACGTCCGCTCCAATATCAACTCCCGGCACTGGTACTGCCGCTGCTGCTGCCGATGCAGTTGCCCGCTTGATTACCATTGATTTGCATTCTTTTTTTATCCGGTCTAATTCTTCAATCGTTCTAGAAAACATACTTGTTCTCATTCCCCCGCCACGCTTCTAATGATGAAATTTGTCATATCTGATAAGTAAATTATATAGAAAAGTTTGGAAATTATCAATCACTATAGTCACTAAATAATTTTATTCCTATAGCAGTTTGTCGACATGCATAATACCCTCTATCGTTTGGAGAAAGGATTATTCTCTTGAAATGGAGGGTATCATGAGCGAAATTGCAGTGCTTGTGGGTCAGAATATTAGAAAAATTAGACAAACTAGGGGGCTTAGTCAGGAGAACTTGGCTTTGAAAGCTGAAATGAACCCTTCTTATGTCGGTCAAGTCGAGAGAGGGGAGAAGAGTCCGACGATTGACAGCTTGGAGAAAATCGCCAATGGATTGGATGTTGAATTGGAAGAGTTATTTCACTTCAACAACAATGTTGAAATCCAGCAGATGACGGTATTAAAGAAAATCGAATTTGAATTGAAGAGCAGAACAGAGGAAGAGCAGGAAGTCGTGTATCGATTTGTAAAACAGCTCCTCCGTTTCCGCGATCGAATATAAAGGATCAGTTAATTAACATATTCCTCAACGCTATCAACATAATACAATGATCGATTTCATCAATCACATAGATTTGACTTTTGACTATGTGCAGATGGTAAATTCCTGACGGTAGTCTGGAAGCTCTTGAGTGTGAGGATACGAAGTTTCTGCTGGGCATCAACAGATACGGGTTCTAGTATAAATGCTTGCAAATAATTTTTGTTTTGAATGGGATTGTCTCAATCAAATACAGTATATTATGCAAGAATTCCGGTATTTGTTGTTGAACTCCGCTCGTGGCATATTTTCGGCGAATAAACATCCATGGATCACCTCCAGTTGTTTGGTACCATGTTTTTAGCAAAGCTTATTTTATGATTAGGCGCTTCTTACATTTTTTTCATCCATCTTCTTCTGTAACATTTGTAGCATTTGCTCTTCTGATATCAGCTCAGAATTTTTCTTTTTTACCCATTCATCCAAACCATCCAAGCTTCCGGCTAATTGCTGCCAAGCTTCTTGCATTTGTTTATACGTTGCAGATGGTCTCTTTTTCAATTTGGCAGTTAGTGAGGGTTTTCTAGCGTTGTTTGAAGTTGTTGGTTGTTTATTGCCGTTCGATTGTGCAGGAAATGCAACGTCTACTCCGTTATTTTTGTAAAATAACAGATAATGTTCGGGAATCGCAATCCGTTTATGCTGTTTGTCCCAAGTAATCAATCCTTTGTACAGATCGCTGCCGACACCAATGCGACTAGCGCATTTCTTCATTCCATCGGTAATGGCGGATTTCGTAGCGTCTCCCTCATGCATACCGGGTTTTATCTGTTCACTGCCAACGTCAACAAACGAGATCCATTCTTGTAAATCGACATTATAGAAACTGAATTTCACGAAAATCTTGATTCTTGGATTTTTCCCGTTCGGGTCTTGCATCACTTTCTCCGTTTCATGCAATCCCTCGTATCTCCAATATCCTACCCCGATGACTTCATTGAGCCGCTCGGTCACAGATTGCCCAGAAATGTAGCACCGGTCGCCGAAGCTATCATATTGATATTCAGAGTAGAGGAAGGGAGCATTCAATTTTTGAAACAAAGTACTCGTCTCACTCATTTGGCACTGCCTCCTTTTTTACGCTAAATTGCCGGAAGTGCGTCGATTTCAAACATTCCTGATAAATGTCCGGGTAGATTGCTTTCAGTTGTTTGCTGTCTACTCCTGTCCGGCTGCGATTCTCCCACTTGACCTTGTGGATTCCGATTCTTCCAAACTCATGATCACCAAGCTCGAATTTGATTAGGTTTTCAATCTCGGCAATGTTTACTTCCAATACCTTCAGTTGCCGTTTGTATTTGAAATACGTATCCAAGTCAGTGATGCCGTTGATTGTTATGCTGGCATTGTTATTGGCCTCGGGATATAGCCGATTTAACAACGATGCCGAAGCTTCTGAACCATCGACAGGCGGTGTTTTACGGAGAAGTACATATTGATGCCAGAAATCGTCGGCAAGTCGGAATAGTTGTTCGATTAATTCGTTATCGCGGAACACTTCGTATTCTCGGTATTTGTTGCCGCCAATCAGCGTGGCGAAATAACCCCATTCCAGTCCTGTTACAAAGAGATACCACTGCAATTGGACGTAGTAGTAATCCGGAATATTGTCGTTGTCCCATTCTTGACGGAGATATTCGCTTGCTGTTTTAATTTCAAGAATGCCTCTGCCACGGCGGGGACAAATAATCATGCGATCAAGATTCCCCAATGCCCATCTGTGTTCAGGGTGACAGTAGATGACCTTCTTTTCCGTTATGGCCCAATCGGGATGCTCGCTTGCAAATTTATCTGCAATAAGCGGTTCGAGACGGGTTCCCCATTCTGCCGCTTCGCTCATTGTTTCTTCGAGGGCATCGCCAAGTTTTTCGAGATAGACGTGTAATGGTGTTCGCCATTTAGAAATGCTGCAAATTGCAGCCAAGTCCGATCCTCCAATTCCGCTGCGACGGTATTGGAGCCACTTGGCGTGTGACAGCACTTCGGTATTTACAAATTCTTTGGCATGGAATAATAACGGCATCGAAATCCTCCTTCGCTTTACGTAGTCAAATCGGCACATGGCCTTGCTCCTTCAGACTGACGAATGTGTAATTGCCGATGACAATGTGATCCAACATATCAATTCCGATGATATTTCCTGCTTCAATCAGTCTGGATGTGATTTGAATATCTTCCTGGCTCGGTTCAGGAATGCCGCTTGGATGATTATGAGCGCATATGATGGACGCAGCGCTTTTCTTGATGGCAAGCCGGAATACTTCTCTGGGATGCACGATACAGGAATTCAATGAACCGATGGAGATGAGTTCTTTGGCAATCACTTGATTCTTAGTATTCAGCATGAGACAAATGAATTTCTCCTGTCTGGCATGTCGGAGTTCGGGTTCAAGCAGCTTGTACACATCCATTGGCGAACGGATCGTTTTGATCGTTGGAGTAGGGGCGGAAATAATTTGTGACAGTTTAAGTGTTGCGATGATTTGCCGAGCTCTTGTTCTGCCGATTCCATCAATGGCAAGCAGTTCCTCTTCGGTTACATCGACAAGGTCTGCAAGTGTCGGGAAGCGTTGAAAGATTTCTTCCACGACATAGCTACCCGGCTTCTCCCGCAAGGAGTAGGCAAGTAGTGACTTGAGATCGGAAGAATGATGATTCATCGGTAAAATCTCCTTTCTATGGGGCATTCGGAAAATAAATAATGGAACTGAACACAGAAGGTGCTCAGTTCCATAAGAATGATTTCGATTAATCTGATAGAGGCTTAATAGATTCTGACCGCATATATTCCCTTGGATGAAGATGAAATCGAATCTGGCCGATGTAGATGGACCATTCGGTGTCAAATTCAATCCGGCAAGGCTGGAACAGCGTTCCGATCGATAGTTTAAGGCATTCCCCGCAATGTAAAGAAACGAGATTGCCAGCATCGTTGCGGTATTGCCAGCGGCCTACATGTGGGGAATAAAGCAATCGGGTTAGGGTTCGCATGGTGAACTCCTTTCACACGAGGGGATAGAGGGATTTCAAATCCAACTTGTGGGGGGCTGCGAATTATACAAGTGCTGAAACCATGTCGTAGGCTTTATCAATGATGGGGTGACCTTCGATAGTTTTTGCGAAGAGGCTTTCTTTATAATTTGCAGACTCCCGAAGCGGTTTGGCGTGAGTTGCAAAATCGGACACTGCGTTAATGAAGCGATATCCGTTTCTATCGAGATTGACGAGATCAGGCGCTTCAAAATACCTGGTGAGTACGTCATCCCGCAGTTTCGTAACATTCCTTTCTTGCATCGCCGTTGGCTCTTCCGCCATCGGAAACAGCATCTCGATGCATTCCATCACTTTTTTGTCGGACATTTTTATTCTCTGAAAACGATCAATCTCAGTGCCGAGGCGATCCATATAGTATTCCGCTAGCAGTAGGGTCTTCTTTGCTTCGTCCAGCTTGGATTTCATATCCCCGGTATGAATGGTGGTCCAAATCCGTTTGGCACTGTTCAATGCAAGATTTAAGGTATTCTGACATACAACTCGAATTGGAGTCATGGCAACCTTGATACTACCGCTCCCATCATGGGAATTGGAGAAGACCATGTAAGGGCTAATCCGTTCTCCAGAAATAATGTAGTTCTCAGGTAATTTGGCAAGAAGCCAAACCTTACGTCCATTTTGAAGACTACCGGCCGTTTCAAACCGGACACCTTCTCCAAGCAATTCATCTGTAAACGCGAAAGCCTCGTGATTCTGGACGATGGAGTAACGATCGGTCACAATTCCGAGCAACTGCTGATCCGTTTGGCGGATATTGGCTTTGAATCCGGGTACTTCTGCCAAGGTATCCGTCAGCAATGAACGCTGAATAACCTTCCAATCCAACCCGGCTGCCTTCAATGCTTCCTTGGAACATAATGCGTGTTCGACTTTCTTTCCAAGTCCTTGCCAAGGTACTTCCCTAACGTAAAACATACTTTCGACATTTGCTGGCATTTGAATCAGCTCCTTTATAAGTTCTGTAAACAGCTTGAATCAATATGAACGCCGAACATAGGACAATGTTCGGCGTTCATATTGGGATCTTTTATATAATATATAATTGGTATATGGAACAATTGCAGTGTTCGAACGCGCGTTTGCTGACCAGATTTTGTCCAATCATTACTATAAAGTTAGGTCAAGCTGTTATCTTAAAAGGAGAATCACGTGTTTTTGTGGAATAAGTCTAGTATGATTATATTCTCTTTTTAGGAGACCAGATATGCAACAATTTTAGATAATCGTACAAAAGGCGCGGTGGGGGAATATCCCAAGCGTCAAATAACTAAAACTGCTAAGCTCTCTATCGTCTCAGTTTATTTTACTATTTTTGATTTTGATGAACTTAAAGGTCAACTCAGTAAGAGCGAAAGCCTACGCTTCCAATTTAGTGAACCAACCTTTGTTCAAGACGAAGATCAGCAGAGTTCCTCAGCAGAGTTCCCCATTCTGCCGCTTCGCTCATTGTTTCTTCTGGAGCCCCACTGAATAAGATCCTGCTTCGATTCATTTTACAAGGCAGACATTAATATATTTTTGGGTGTTTTATAATATACCTTGCTTGTGATGTTATAGGTGGAGCATGTTATTTTTTTATTTCGAGAGGAGACCAGCTATGAAAGCAGAAAAGCAAATAGAAGCTTCTTTTATTGAGAAGCTTCAAGATTTAAAATACACATATCGCGACGATATTAGGGATAAAGCTTCGTTGGAAGCTAATTTCAGAGCGCATTTTCAAAGGCTAAACAAAGTAAATTTGAGCGACTCTGAATTTGCTCGCCTCAGAGATAGTATTATTACTGCTGATGTGTTTACAGCTGCAAAGATATTACGAGAAACAAATACATTTAAACGTGATGACGATACACCTCTGCAATATACCCTTGTTAATATCAAGGATTGGTGTAAAAACGATTTTGAAGTTATTAACCAATTACGCATAAATACCGAAAATAGCCACCATCGTTATGACGTTATCATTCTTATTAACGGCGTCCCTGTTGTTCAGGTTGAATTGAAATCTCTTCATATCACACCGAAGCGGGCAATGGAGCAAATTGTTGAATACAAAAATGATCCGGGGAACGGTTTCACTAACTCGTTCCTTTGTTTCATGCAGCTTTTTATTGTAAGCAACGAGAGTAACACGTATTACTTCGCTAACAATCACAAAGAACACTTTAGCTTTAATGCTGATGAGAGATTTCTTCCGATATATCAACTTGCAGATGAAAATAACAAGAAAATCACTCATCTGTATGAATTTTCCGCGAGATTTCTACCAAAGTGCACTCTTGGGCAGTTGATTAGCCGATACATGGTATTGGTAGTAAGTGAACAAAAATTAATGATTATGCGTCCATATCAGATTTATGCGGTTAAGGCAATTATGGATTGTATTGAGCAAAACCGTGGGAATGGTTATATTTGGCACACTACTGGAAGCGGAAAAACCCTTACATCATTCAAGACATCAACACTTTTGAAAGACAATCCTGATATTGAAAAGTGTCTATTTGTTGTTGACAGAAAGGACCTCGATAAACAGACCAGAGAAGAATTCAATAAGTTCCAAGAAGGTTGTGTTGAAGAAAACACTAACACTGAAACTTTAGTTAGGCGTCTCACGTCGGACGACTATCGTGACAAAGTGATTGTTACAACCATTCAAAAGCTAGGTCTTGCACTTGATGAAGGTAGCAAACGCAATCAAGAGAAGAAGCGAAAAGGGGAATTGACATATAAAGAGCGTTTAGCGCTGCTTAGCGATAAGCGATTAGTTATTATTTTTGATGAATGCCATCGCTCACAGTTTGGCGAAAACCATAAAGCAATAAAAGAGTTTTTCCCGAAAGCTCAGCTTTTCGGCTTTACTGGAACGCCCATTTTTGAAGAAAATGCGACATATAAACAAGTTGATGGTACGTTAGGCTCTTATGTAACTACAAGAGATATTTTCCAACAAGAATTACACGCTTACACCATTACTCATGCGATTGACGACCGCAATGTACTCCGTTTTCATATTGATTATTTCAAACCAGATGTTAGCAAAAACGCTACTAAAGTTGCGGACATAAGTAAAAAAGCAGTAGTTGAAACTATTCTTTCTAAACACGATGCTGCCACAAATGGTAGACGGTATAATTCTATTTTGGCAACGGCTTCGATAAATGAAGCAATTGAATATTACGATTTGTTTCAATCGATTCAAAAAGACTGCAAAAAAAGTGGCGATGAGAATTTTAAGCCATTGAATGTGACATGTGTTTTCTCTCCTCCGGCAGAAGGCAATAAAGATGTACAACAGATTCAAGAAGACCTTCCGCAAGAAAAAGCAGATAACGAGCAAGAACCGGACAAAAAGAAAGAAGCACTTAAAAGAATTATTGGGGACTATAACAAGCATTACGGCACTAATCATAGCGTAAACGAGTTTGATTTGTACTATCAAGATGTGCAAAAACGCATTAAAGACCAAAAGTATCCTAATTCTGATTATCCACATAAAAATAAAATTGATGTTACTATCGTTGTTGATATGCTTCTAACAGGCTTTGACTCCAAGTATTTGAACACTTTGTATGTAGATAAAAACTTAAAACATCATAGCTTAATTCAAGCTTTTTCAAGAACAAATCGAGTATTAAACGACACAAAGCCTTACGGAAACATAATCGACTTTAGAAGTCAAAACGATAATGTAGATGAAGCTATTGCACTTTTCTCCGGTCAAGACGGTAAAAAGGCGAAAGAGATTTGGCTAGTTGATCCGGCTCCAGTTGTGGTTCAAAAGCTGGATAAGGCAGTTAATGAACTTGAAAAATTCATGGAGTCTCAAGGGCTTAAGTGCAAACCGGAAGAAGTTAATAACCTTAAAGGTGATGCAGCACGAGGAGAGTTCATTAATAAATTCAAAGAAGTGCAGCGCTTTAAAACGCAGCTCGACCAATATACCGACCTTAAACAAGAAGAAGCTGCGCAAATTGAAGAATTATTACCTGAAGACACTTTGCGTGCTTTCCGTGGGGCATATATTGAGACTGCACAAAGACTAAAAGAACAACAAGGGAAAAATTCCGAGGGAAAAAACACTGAAGTCGAACAACTCGATTTTGAGTTTGTTCTATTCTCATCAGCAATAATTGATTATGACTACATCATGTCTCTTATTTCAAAGTTTACCCAAAGTGAGCCAAAGAAGCAAAAGATGAGTCGTGATCAGCTGATTAGTATGCTTTGCTCAAGTTCTAACATGATGGAAGAGCGCGAAGACATTATTGCTTATATTAGCACACTTGAAGTTGGAAAAGCCTTAGATGAAAAAGCAATAAAAGTAGGTTACCAAAAATTTAAAGCAGAAATAGCAGCAAAGGAAATGGCGACAATAGCGAATAATCATGGACTTGAGCCTGAAGTGTTGCAAACATTTGTAGATGAAATTATCAATCGCATGATTTTTGACGGCGAAAAGCTTAGTGATTTATTGGAGCCGCTGGGACTTGGATGGAAAGATAGAACAAAGAAAGAACTGGAATTGATGGAAGAGTTAATTCCTTTTCTAAAAAAACTTGCAGGCGGACGTGAGATTGCGGGGTTAGGTGCGTATGAATAAGATAGAAAAAACGATACTTCCAAAGCTACGATTCCTTGATTTTAAGTATTATCCTGAATGGTCTATAGATGAGTTTGGTAATTTGGCCGTTCCGGTAGAAGAACGAGCTGGGGAAAAAAAATATACGCTTATGAGCGTTACATCTGGAGTAGGCTTAATACCTCAAATCGAGAAATTTGGCAAAGAGATAGCCGGAAGTGCTTATAAAAACTATTACGCAATCAAAAAGAATGATTTTGCTTACAACAAAAGTGCCACAAAACAATTTCCAGAAGGCTATATTTCCATGCTTACCGAGTATGATGAAGCAGCATTGCCGAACAGCATTTTTACATGTTTTCGTATTACAGATGAAGAATGCTGTCCTAAATTTTTCGACCATCTTTTTCACGCCAACTATCATGGCTTATGGTTGCGGAAATATATTGAAGTTGGTGCTCGAGCTCATGGTTCGTTAAGCGTTGATACCAAGCATTTATGGGTAATGCCAGTTGCATTGCCTAAACTTAGAGAGCAACAAAAAATTGCTGATTGTCTTTCCTCGCTTGATTACCTTATTGTCGCCGAGGTTAAAAAGCTTGAGGCTCTTAAAGTGTATAAAAAAGGCTTGATGCAGAAGTTGTTCCCCATCGAAGGTGAAACTGTTCCGGAATTGAGATTTCCAGAGTTCAGAGATTGTGACGAGTGGGAGGAAACAACTCTTGAAAAAGTTGCCGACTATGAAAATGGAAGGGCTCATGAAAATGAAATTTCTGAAAGTGGAAAATATATTGTAGTGAATTCAAAGTTCATTTCTACCGAAGGAGAAGTAAAAAAATATACTGATACTGCAAATTTACTCGCTATGAGAGGAGACATTCTCATGGTGCTTAGTGATGTGCCAAATGGTAGAGCAATAGCAAAATGCTATTATGTCGACAAAAATAATACATACACTGTAAACCAACGTATTTGTAAATTGACACCAAGAAATATCGCTGGTTTATTGTTGTTTCATGTTATCAATAGAAACAGTTATTTTTTGTCTTTTGACGATGGTGTCAAGCAAACAAATTTAAAAAAGGATGATGTATTGACGTGTCCGCTCTTGCTACCTAAAGACCCAAAAGAGCAACAAAAAATTGCAAATTGTCTTTCTGAATTAGATACTCTCATTACTGCGCAAACAGAAAAAATTGAATCTCTTAAAGATCATAAACAAGGGTTATTCCAAGGGTTGTTTCCTTCTGTTGAGGAGGTAAATATTTGAGTAGTCAGGTTCCAGCTAGGATTTCAAAAGATGTTTTCAGAAATGCAATTCTGAATAAAATAAGTAATAAGAAATACGAAAATCTCGGATATAAAGATATTATTGATAGCAGTTATATTTACAATGAGGATACAAATGAATATACCTTTAAAGACGATATCTCGACAGAAGTGCTTGCTAAATTGGATTTCATCCTTAAACGGATTGGATATATTCAATTTGAAATAGTATCAGATATTTCGGTCTATTTTAGAGAGTTGTTAAACTTAAAGAAATATATTCTCGTTTTTGCTTATAATGGAACTGGCAAGACTAGGCTTTCTTGTGCATTTAAAGATTTAGGCAAGAGACCAATTCCTGACAGCGAAGAAAAAACAGCGGATACTCTCTATTATAATGCTTTTACTGAAGACCTTTTCATTTGGGATAACGATTTGGAAAATGATACCCAAAGAGTTTTAAGGTTGAATAGTGATTCTCGATTTTTTGGTGGCTTAAGAGAGTTAGAAATGGAAAGCCGTATTCGTCCGTTATTAAGTAGGTATGCCGACTTTGATTTTACAATTGATTATGATAATTGGAATATCATTTTTTCTCGTGAAATTAGAACAGATGTTACGACTGAAAGAATAGAATATATTAAAGTTTCTCGTGGAGAAGAAAATATTTTTGTTTGGTGTTTTTTCCTTGCGGTAGTCCAGCTAGCAATTGACAAAGAGTCTTCATATGATTGGGTAAAATATATTTATGTTGATGACCCTATTTCATCATTGGATGACAATAATGTTATTACCGTCGCTAGTCATTTGGCACAGCTATTGAAAAATCAAAGTGATATAAAAGTTGTTATATCTTCACATCATACACTGTTTTTTAATGTTCTCTGTAACGAGATACAAAAAGCAGAAAAATACTTCTTGCAAAAGAACGCTGCGAGTGGTGAATATATCATTCGAGATACTGGTGACACACCTTTCTTTAACCATGTAGCATTACTAAAAGAGCTTAAAAAAGTTGCCGACTCAGGGAATCTTTACACATATCACTTTAATATTTTGAGAAACATTCTTGAAAAGACAGCATCATTTCATGGGTTTGAAAACTTCTCATCTTGTATCAAACAAGCCAATGATGATTTAGAGGGTACCATTCACACAAGAATGATAAACCTTTTAAGCCATGGAAACTATTCATTATTTGATCCGAGAGAAATGCTGGATGATAATAAAGAGCATTTTAGAAAAATTTTGACTGACTTTATGGAAACATATAAATTTAACCACAAATTATTTAGTGAAGAATAGAGGAGAGAACAATGAATAATATACAAAAACAATTAGGTTCAACTCTTTGGAGCATTGCTGACAAGTTACGAGGAGCAATGAATGCCGATGACTTTCGCGATTATATGCTCTCGTTCCTTTTTTTGCGCTATCTTTCAGATAATTATGAGGCGGCAGCAAAAAAAGAACTTGGAACGGATTATACAGGACTTTCTGCTTGGTACGAAACAAATAAGGACGATGTGGCGATGTTCGAAAAACAAATGCGCCGAAAAGTTCACTATGTCATTGAACCAGACTATCTCTGGAGTAATATATACGAATTAGCGAGAACACAAAGTGGCGAGCTATTAAAAACATTGCAACGGGGATTTAAGTATATAGAAAACGAATCTTTTGAGAGCACATTTCGTGGTTTATTTTCTGAGGTTAATCTTGACTCTGATAAACTTGGAAAAAACTATACTTCACGAAATACTATGTTGTGTTCTATAGTAACTGAGATTGGCAAGGGACTATCTGAATTTCCTAGTGACAGCGACATTCTGGGCGATGCTTATGAATACTTAATTGGACAGTTTGCTGCGGGTTCAGGCAAAAAAGCCGGAGAGTTTTATACTCCTCAGCAGATTTCAACTATTCTATCCCGTATCGTTACACTTGATAGTCAAGACCCGAGCACAGGCAAAAAGAAACAACTTAAAAAGGTTCTCGACTTTGCTTGTGGTTCAGGTTCGCTCCTTATAAACGTTAGAAAACAACTTGGACCGAACGGCATTGGACTGCTGTATGGACAAGAAAAGAATATCACAACTTACAACCTTGCACGTATGAATATGTTACTTCATGGACTCAAGGATTCGGAGTTTCAAATTTTTCATGGAGATTCATTACTAAATGACTGGGATATTTTAAACGAAATGAATCCGGCAAAGAAACTGGAATGCGATGCCGTTGTAGCAAATCCACCTTTCAGCTACCGTTGGGAGCCAAACGAAACATTGGCAGATGATTTCCGCTTTAAAAGTTATGGTCTTGCACCAAAATCAGCGGCAGATTTTGCCTTCTTGCTTCACGGGTTTCACTTTTTAAGCGATGAAGGCACCATGGCTATTATTTTACCTCATGGTGTTCTGTTCCGTGGTGGTGCTGAGGAGAAAATCAGAACCAAATTGCTTAAAGATGGAAATATAGATACAGTAATTGGTTTGCCAGCAAACCTCTTTTTCTCTACCGGCATTCCAGTATGTATTATAGTATTGAAAAAATGTAAGAAAGAGGATGATGTATTATTTATTAATGCAAGCGAATATTTTGAAAAAGGCAAACGTCAAAATGTTCTTTTACCAGAACACATTGATAGAATAATAGACACTTATCAATATCGAAAAGAAGACGATAAAAGATATTCTCGCCGTGTATCCATGGAAGAGATAGAGAAAAACGATTTCAACATAAACATTTCAAGATATGTAAGCACAGCAGTTGAAGAAGAAATCATTGACTTTGCTGAAGTCAAAAAAAATCTGGATATAATTGAGGAAACAATAAGCAAAGCAAAAGCTAGACATAATAAATTTTTAAAAGAACTTGGATTATCAGAGCTACCTTAAATAAGAACCCTAAATTAAACTTACACATGTTGATTTACGAACAAGCCATTCAACTGATCCGGTCAAAAAATGAGTTGGGGACGAATTGGGGACGAAAGCCATCATTTCCGAGCAAACGGCAACCAAACACAACCATGCTCGAAATTAGAAAACCCTTATAAATCAAGGCTTTATCCCATCGCGCTAGAAGGGAACCAACTTACCTATGTTCCCGCATACCGTACATGTGGAGTGTACAGTGTTACTAAAATGGAAGGGGCAGGAATAATCCTACGCCCCTTGTTGTTCCAACGTCCTTACGGATTGAGGACGGGAAATGTTGTAATGTATGACTTTGATTAAACCGTCTTCATTGACTTCGATTTTTTGTATAAGTCTTTGAAGTACCTGCTTCAAGACTTGCTCATCGTCAATGTCAAGTTTAGTGAAGCGGGAAATTTGCTTTCTAAAGGCACGGAGTTGTTCTTCTGTGTCATTTTTTGTTTCAAGTAGGTTTTCAATCTCTGCCTTCTTCTGAGAAAGCCTGCCTTGTTCCATTTGGATATGTTCATTCTGTGCTTTGAACTGTACTATGTCGATAACCTTTTCTGAGTAGAGTTGCAAAAGGCTCTGAAACTCACTGTTAAGCTTGTTCAGGCGTTTTGTCACGTTAGCTAGTTCTTTCAAGTATTTGGTATGCTGTTCATTAGCTTTAGTGTTTGCTGCCCCGTAGAGCCTTTCTAGCTTGATGTTGTCAGTAATCAGTTCCTTAAGGTCGTCTTTGACCTCTTGCAATAAATTGTTGTATCCAATGATATGAGAGGAACAGTAAGACGTTGAGTGCTTTACATAGCCAACGCATACATAAGCCCCGCCGCTCTTTTTTCTTCTGTCTTTACGGAAGGTCATTCCCTTACCGCAATCAGCGCACACGGCAATATGAGCAAATAAACTTTCACTACCGTTACTATTGTTACTGCCCTTTTTCTTCATCTTCTCCAGTACCGCTAAATGCTCATCCATAGTGATTATGGAAGGATGCGCATTTTCATGGACTATTTGCTCGCTAGGGTCTACACGTTTTCGCTTCTTGGAGATAAAGTCTCTTGTCTCTTCACGATGATGTACAAGAGTGCCTGTGTAGACAATGTTTTTGAGAATGACGCTTACAGAACTTTGATTCCATAATGTTCCTGCGTTCCCGCCACCTGAGACAGTTCTAGGAGTTGCAATTCCTCTGCCAATGAGGTAATTGCTGATTTTGTACATGCCCCAATCTTGATACAGATAGAGGTCGAAAATTTCCCGAATAATAGGAGCATAGTCCTCGTCAAGTACCAGCTTCTTGCCATCACGTTTGTAGCCAAATGCAGGTAGTGAAGCCTTGTAGACACCTTCCTTTGCACTTGCCCGCAATCCAAACTTTATACGCTCGGATAACTTTGCACTCTCTTCTTCAGCTAGAACAGCTTTCAAGTTGAACATGAGTTTGCTTGTGCTAGTTTCAGTATCGTAATTGTCTTCAGGTAAAATCAATCGTATGCCCATGGACTCAATGGCATGGGCGGTCTGTAAATTTTCTACAGTGTTCCTCCCAAGCCTAGATACTGATTTTGCAATAACAACATTAAACTTTTTCTTCTTTGAATCTTCAAGTAATCGCTGAATCGCTTCCCGCTTGTCTCTAGTCGCCCCGCTGATGCCATCATCAATGTATTGATTTGAGATAGTCCAACCACATTGGGCGGCTAGGCTTGTAGCATATGAAACTTGGTTCTCTAAGCTGTTCTTCTGAGCATCCTTTTTCGTGCTTACACGGGCATAAATTGCAACTCTCATTCATATACCATCCCTTCTGTTTCCGTTTCAGAAGGAATAGCATTTGCTCTAAACTCATCGTATGGAAATGTGAGTATTTTGTCAATTTGTCCACTGATAAGTGATAGTAGAATGTCCTCTAGCTTGGATGTTCCTATAAATTCTCTCTTGATATTCATCGTCACCATCTCCCTTGCTATCAGTGGTCGCTCTATGTTGAGGAAAAGGTGCGAACTACAATAGAAAGGCTTGAAAGAGGAATATGGAAAACTTTACCTAATAGTTCTACATGCCTACAAATTTACATCAGGAAGGAGTTCAAAAGAAGTGCAACGTACTACTAGAATTACAGGCAATCAGCCCAATAGGTCAACGCCCGCCCAAGCTAACAGAGCATTGTTAACAGTTGTTCCAATGCTTCCAACTCCTTTCAATTATTGTCTACATACAATATGGGAATTTCTGTCATCTACTGAACAAGAGGAACGTAAAGAGTTACAGCGGTTCATAATAAGACCATAGAAGAGATAGAAACGTTTGTTATCTAGAATTAAACACTAAACTGATCTAAGGATAGAAAAATTAGGATTGGATTAATAATGTGTCACATGATATTTTGATGTAAAAATTGTATTTACATTATATCGATCGCGAACATGTGTTTGTAATCTTTTTCATTTGTCAGATGAAAATAAAGTGTTAGATTGAACAGCAGCGGCTTTAATCTAACGAGTTTAGTTCAATAAGAAAGTATATTTCTTCCGGCTTGAAAAATAATATTGAAATCAACACATCAGGTGTGTTATGATGGCTTAATGCCTATTTTTATTTGGCTAATTAAAAGGGGGATTAGGATGTTAATACATCATAAAGAATTTGTCGAAAATTTAATAAAGAAGATAAAAGATGATGAACGCTTTGTAGGTATACTTGCTGGGGGTTCAATGATAAATAACACTATGGATCAGTTTAGTGATCTAGACTTGATTCTTATTTATGAGCCAACATTTAAAGAGGATATTATGATGAACAGACTACAAATTGCAAGTGAATTTGGTCATCTTTTATCAGGATTTACTGGAGAACATGTAGGTGAGCCTCGAGTAATAATTTGCTTGTACAAAGCTCCCCTTCATGTAGATTTGAAATTTATTACCCTTGAAGAGTTAAAGGGTGGAGTGGAAAAACCTCTTGTATTGTGGCAGCGGGATTCGTCAGTAAGTGAGCTAATTAATGAAACCAATTTTTCTTACCCTAATCCTGATTTTCAATGGATTGAAGATCGATTTTGGGTATGGATACATTACGGAGCTACTAAGCTTGGCAGAGGAGAGCTATTTGAATTAATCGATCTCCTTACATTTATTAGAGGTACTGTAATTGGTCCATTAGTATTAATGAACAACAATTTACAACCAAATGGTGTACGTAAAATTGAAATAGGTGCACCTGAATTTCTTGAAGAATTAGAAAAAACAGTAGCTGTTCACGAAAAAGCAAGCTGTTATAATGCAATGAAATCTACAATATCACTATATTTAAATTTTAGACAAGATTATGAAGGCGATATCCAAATAAAATCAGAAGCCCAACAAGAATCCATTAAGTATTTAGAAGAGGTATATGGAGAAATGTAGAAGTCCATTATTAACGGGTATCGAGATATCTAAAAAAAGCGACAGCTAGGACTTTATCTTCTAGTCCTAACTGTCGCTTTTTTAAACATGTTAAAAACATGAAAAAATGCCATACGAATATATCGTATGATACATTATATCATTCTCTAGTACTCTAGCTATCTATCAATCAAAATAGTTACTCTAGTTTACAAGTAGTTCTCATCATAAAAAGCGGGACAAAGGAAAGCTAAGGAAAAACGGGCTTGTTATGGTGGTATCTAGGAAAAATAAGTCATCGTGATGGTAGGATATTATGAAGAATAGGGGTATTTTTTACAGCATTTTAATTTAATAGAGAGACAGGTATACTAGCTATCTTCATGTTAATACTAGAAACATCACGCTCCCTATTCTCGCCCCGCCGATATAGTAGGAGCTTCTTTGTGCGTACAGAGGGATATTTGTAAAATTTTCAGGCGGGTATGACAAGCCTTAACTTCGGCTCAGAAGCAATTATTTTTTCATCAGGCAATGGGTGGGGGTATAATAAAAGAGCGACTGTTATCAGCCGCCCCTTCATTGAGCAAATGCTATTCCTGTAACTTGTTTTCAGTGTCTACTCATCACATGTGGAGAGTGTCGCTTTGTTAGACAGGGGAAAAGTAGTATAAGGAAACGATAAAACTATATGAATCCGGAACTGAGCGGGAGAGTGACATGCCCCCGCTCCTTTTCATTTACACCAGTGAATGAAGATGTTTCTCCCGATCATACCCGATTAAATCTTTGCCTTGTTTCAAGCGACTAACCAAATCTGGATTGGCAAGGAACGTACGTCCGAATGCAGCCAAATCAATTGTTCTTTCTTGCATAGCCTGTTCTGCACGTTCAAGGGTCATATTTCCGACTCCGATGATGAAACCGTCCCAATATTTACGGACGAGCTGATGCATTGTCATGCCATTCGCAATCACTTGACCAAAATCATTAGTGGACGGATGAAGCATCGTTAACCCGCACTCCTTAAAAGCATCCACGAAGGTTTGAATGGCTGCTTCCGGATCACTCCACATGTACGCCGGTTGATCATCCTTCAAGGCGGAAAAACGCATGATCGTCCTTTCCTGGCCGATTTCCGCAATAACTGCGTTCGTTACTTCTTTCATGAAAGTCAAGCACTGGCGCAGATCGCCTCCATATCTGTCTTGACGTTTATTCGATACATCTGAATTGAATTGATCAATCAGATACCCATGTGCACCGTGAATTTCAACACCATCGAAACCAGCGATCTTTGCGTTGCGGGCAGTTGCCGTATATTGATGAATCACTTCCTGGATGTCAGCGATCGACATCTCTTCAGGAGTATCATATGGTTTTCCAAAGCGATGAACATGACCGTTGGCTCGCAATGCGGAAGGAGCTTGAGGGGGAAGGCCACCTGCGATCTCATGGTGTGTCAGTCGCCCCACATGCCATATTTGTGCGACAATTGCCCCTCCCTCCCGATGAACCGCATCAGTTACCTTTTTCCAGCCCTCTATTTGTTCCCTGGTAAACAAACCAGGAACGCCTTTAGTTCCCTTCGCACGAGGACTAATGATGATCCCCTCTGTAATGATCAGGCTAACGCCATCCGTCGCCCGTTTCCGGTAATATTCGACCACATCCTGACCAACTACCCCCGTCCGATCATTGGCAAAGCAGCGTGTCATTGGAGCCATCACGATCCGGTTCCGAAGTTTCCACGCTCCCATGCTGATCGGTTGCAAAAGCGAAAGATTCCCATTTCTCATATGCCTCTCACTATCCTTTACAAGAAATTTCAACAAAAACCGATTACTCTAATCGTAAAGGATGGTGATCAATTTTTACAGATGATTATAAAGGCAATATGCTACAATTATCTTGAATAACAAGTTAATTGTTGATCATTACTTATAAATAAAAGGGGCTGTTCCAGATGGATCACGTGGACAAGGAAATCCTAATCATTTTGCAAGAAGAAGCACGCATTTCCATGACTGAATTGGGGAAAAAAGTAGGTTTATCCCAACCAGCGGTCACGGAAAGGGTGCGCAGGATGGAGGAGAAAGGTATTATCAAACAATACCGTGCCATCGTCTCCCCGGACAAAGTGAATAAACACGTCAGTGCCTATCTGCTGTTCCATACCAAGCGTTGTGAAAAATTCATCGAGTTTTGCAAGGAATATCCCGATGTGTTGGAACTTCACAGGATCAGCGGTCAAAATAATTACATGCTGAAAGTCGTAACCGATTCTATGCCGTCGCTGGAAGCATTTATCAATGCCAGCGGAGAGCACGGGGATTCCACTACATTGATCGTCATGTCGTCACCAATCGAACAGAAAAAGATCATTCCTTCTGTCGTTGTTGAAGCATAAATGCTGATAACATTACATCATTGATGCAGATCCCGATTGATATTATTTCGCTTGCATTATCGTATTGTTCATACTGGGTATTCAGCACATGTGGAGTGCTGCGTGTTGCTAACAAATTCACATTAAAAAGGGGCGAAATAATAGCTTTCAACCTTAAGGGCAAAACCTCCAAAAAGAAGGAAGTGTTAAACAATGAATTTAGAAATGGTTATGCAGGAGCTTGAAGCTCTCGGCAAGGAACGAACCAAGAAAATTTACAAATCCAATGGTGCGTACGAACCGCTTTTTGGCGTGGCTACAGGCGAAATGAAGCCCATTGTCAAAAAAATAAAAATAAATCAACCTTTGGCTGAGCAGCTTTACGCTACAGGGAACTACGACGCTATGTACTTTGCCGGAATAATTGCAGATCCAAAAGCGATGACTGAAGCGGATTTTGAGCGTTGGATGGATGCGGCTTATTTCTATATGCTGTCCGATTATGTGGTTGCAGTAACCTTGGCAGAAACAGATATTGCACAAGAAGTGGCCGATAAATGGATCGCAAGCGGCGAAGAACTGAGAATGTCAGCGGGCTGGAGTTGTTACTGCTGGCTTTTGGAGAATCGCCCGGACGGTGAATTTTCCGAAAGCAAGATTGCCAATATGCTTGAAATTGTGAAAAATACGATTCATGATTCTCCCGAACGAACGAAATACGCGATGAATAATTTTATTTACACAGTGGGGGTATCCTATTTGCCGCTCCATGATAAGGCGGTCGAGACCACAAAGGCAGTTGGCCCAGTAGAAGTCAAAAGAGACAAGGCAAAAAGCAAGTTCCTACTCTCTTCCGAAAATA
>FWWL01003434.1_pt1 | contig 28833 bp, 25 predicted proteins | sample 2228331 | NCBI WGS metagenome assembly FWWL01 (sample SAMEA103939775, study PRJEB20133) | metagenome
CCCTACATTTAAATGCGGCTTCTTCCTCTCAAATTTTTGCTTAGCCATCTCCCTTCCCCCTAAAAGGTTTTTATAGTCCTTTAAAAGCCCACGACCGGACTCGAACCGGTGACCACTTCCTTACCAAGGAAGTGCTCTGCCTACTGAGCTACGTGGGCTCTTTTCCCTTCCAAAAAAATAAAAGCGGGCGACGGGACTCGAACCCGCAACACCCAGCTTGGAAGGCTGATGCTCTACCGTTGAGCTACGCCCGCTTTTTTAAAAAATGGAGGGGGGAGGATTTGAACCTCCGAAGGCGAAAGCCACTGGGTTTACAGCCCAGCCCCTTTGGCCACTCGGGTACCCCTCCAAACTTGCAAAGCTTACAATTTTTATCCTAAATCTAAACTTACTTTTAATTTTTGTCAAGAGGTCAATTAAGAAGTTTTAAAAGTTTAATCCTGCCAAGAGATAGCCGAAACAGGACAAGAATTAATAGCCTCCTCACAATTACATTCCTTACAGCCCTCTTGATTCTTTACATAGGCCTTCTCATCATTACCCATATCAAATACATTAGGACAAAGTTCAACACAGGTCCCACAACCAATACATAACTCATCATCAATAGTTAAAATTGCCATAGAGCCCCCTTTTTTAAGAACTTTCTTATAAAAGATAATACCTTCTTTTATTCTTACAATTCCTAAAAGGAAAAATTTGGAAAGTCAAAACATCCGTTAAAGTCCCAAAATATACTTAACATCTAATTGATTTTTTCTTATTTTCTATTATATTTAAAGACTATGAGTATTCTTGTGTCTATCAGTATCTTTCCCTTAGATAAAGGTGAAAGTGTAAGCTCCTATGTAGCTAGAGCTATTAAAGTGATTAAAGATTCGGGAGTTCCTTATAAAGTTTCTCCGATGGAGACAGTTTTTGAGACTGAAGAGCTTGAGAGGGTCTTTGAAATCATCAAAGAATGTTTCCAAGTAATGAAGGTAGATTGTAACCGAATTATGGCTAATTTTAAAATAGACTACCGAAAAGGAAGAAGGGAAGGTATAAATGTCAAATTGCAATCCATAGAAGAGAAACTTCAAGAAAAAATAGAAAAATAGTCCTGCCAGGAGGTTTTACTTTGGGGATCCAAAAAATTGTTTTAGCCTATTCCGGTGGATTAGATACTTCAGTAATTTTGAAATGGATGATTGAAAGGTATAATTGTCCAGTAATTGCCTTTTGTGCTGACCTCGGGCAAGAAGAAGATTGGGAAGAAATTAAAAATAAGGGGCTATCCTGTGGAGCGGAGAAGGTTATTATTAAGGATTTGAAAGAGGAGTTTGTTAAGGAATATTGTTTCTTTGCTATTAAAGCTGGAGCTCGTTATGAAGATTGGTATCTTTTAGGAACTTCCCTTTCCCGTCCACTCATTGCCAAAGCTCAGGTAGAGATAGCTTTAAAAGAAGGGGCTGATGCTGTAGCTCACGGAGCAACTGGTAAAGGAAATGATCAGGTCCGGTTTGAACTTACCTATGCCTCTTTAGCTCCCCATTTAAAAGTTATTGCTCCCTGGAGAGAATGGGAATTTCAAGGAAGGTCCGATTTAATAGCCTATGCTCAGGAAAGGGGTATTCCTATTCCGGTCACACCGGAAAAGCCTTACAGTATAGATGCTAATCTTTTTCATATCAGTTATGAAGGAGGTATTTTAGAAGATCTCTGGCAAGAGCCTCCTGAGGATATGTTTATTATGACCAATTCTCCTGAAAAGGCCCCAAATCAACCTGAATACATAGAAATCTCTTTTCACCAAGGAGAACCGGTATCCCTAAATGGTGAAGCCTTAAGCCCGGTAGAACTTCTTAAAAGACTTAATTATTTAGGAGGACTTCACGGAATAGGTAGAGTAGACATTATAGAAAACCGTTATGTAGGAATAAAGAGTAGAGGAGTCTACGAAACTCCTGGCGGAACTATCCTTCACATTGCTCATAGAGCCTTAGAACAGATTACTTTGGATCGGGAGGTTATGCATTTAAAGGATTCTCTTAGAACCAAAATTGCTGAACTTATCTATTATGGATATTGGTTTAGCCCTGAATTCCAACTTTTAAAGAGACTTATTGAGGAAACTCAAGAAAGGGTTACAGGAAAAATAAGATTAAAAATTTATAAGGGAAATGTCATAGTAGTTGGAAGAAGCAGTCCCTTTAGTCTCTATAAAAAGGAATTAGCTAGTTTTGAAGGCTTAGAAGATTATAATCCGAAGGATGCGGAGGGCTTTATTAAGCTAAAGGCTTTAAGACTTAAAAATTACAAGATATAAGGGCTTTAAAGGAGAGAAAAAATGAAAATTTTTGTAGACACAGCTAAAATTGATGAAATCAGGATGGTTAAAGAATGGGGATTGTTAGATGGAGTTACTACCAATCCTACTTTACTTGCCCAGACAGGTAAGCCCTGGAAAGAAGCGGCTTTAGAAATTTTAAAAGAGGTCCTGGATAAACCGGTTTCCTTAGAGGTCCTGGCTGAAGATGCTTCCGGTATGCTTAGAGAAGCCCAAGAATTGGCTAAAATGGGTCCTAATGTGGTAATCAAGATTCCTTTTACTACGGAAGGACTAAAGGCTATAAAAGTTTTAACTGAAAAGGGTATTAAAACCAATGTTACCTTAGTTTTTTCTCCTTTACAGGCTTTAGTGGCTGGCAAATTGGGAGCAACCTATGTCTCACCCTTTTTAGGAAGGATAGATGATATCGGTTATGATGGAATGCAGGTTTTGGAAGAGATCATTCATATTTATAAAATTTATGAGATTCCAACAGAAATTATTGCTGCCAGTATCCGCCATACAGACCATGTAAGAAGATGTGCCCATCTCGGGGTAGATATTGCCACTATCCCCTTTAAAGTAATAGAGCAAATGCTTAAACATCCTTTAACAGATATAGGTCTTAAAAAATTCTTAGAAGATGCTAAAAAAGCTGGAATTCAAATCCTTTGATTGAAAATTTTTTAGAACTTGATCAGAAAATCTTTTATAACCTTAATAGCTTTCGCCACCCTTTTTTAGATTTTCTCATACCCTACTTTAGCCAAAAGGAGATCCTCTATGGCTTTTATCTTTTAAGTGGAGCCCTTTTTTTAAGGTTTAAAAATTTATCTTTAAAAATTCGGTTAATTCTCTTGATAACTTTATTAAGTGGCTTTCTTGTATCTGATCTTTTTTGTGGAAAGGTCTTTAAGCCTCTTTTTAAAAGAGAGCGCCCCTTTATTTCTCTTCCTAAAATTTATTATTATACGAAGGGCCAGTTTAAATTTTTAGAAAACCCGCTCCTAAATAAAAAAAGTTCTTTCAGTTTTCCCTCTTGTCATGCTACTAATGCCGGGTTGGCCTCTTTTTATTTATCCCTTTGGATGCCCAGAGGGAGCCCTATTTTTTTAGTTTTTGCCCTTCTTGTCGGATATTCTCGGATCTATTTAGGCCATCACTTTCCTTTAGATGTCTTGGGAGGTTATTTTTTAGGGGGAATTATAGCTTTAGGTTTATTTAAGATTTTAAGGACATGGATTAAAATTTAATTAAGATTGAAAAAAAATGGAATTTAAGAGGAAATATTTCTTAGATTATCTTTTAAGTTTAGGTGGGCTTTTTTTATTAGCCCTTTTTACTGGAAAATTTTTTTATTTAAAGGAGTTGGCCTTACCCCTTTCTTATGATGAATCCTATTATTGGGATTGGTCCAGGCATTTAGATTGGGGATATTATAGCAAACCTCCTATGGTAGCTTGGTTAATTTATCTTTCTACCAAGGCCTTTGGTATTTCAGAATTTTCCATTCGTCTTCCAGCCCTACTTTGTATTACTGGCTCCCAACTTCTTCTTTTTGTTCTAACCTTTAAACATTGGGGGAAACATTTAGCCCAAAATCATCTATTTACCTTAGCCTTTGTCCCTATCTTTTTTGTTTATAGTTTTATTATGACTATTGATTCACCCCTTATCTTCTTCTGGACCTTAACTTTATATTTTTTGGTAGAATACCTTAAAAAGCCTTCTTTCTTATTTAGCCTTCTTACAGGCTTAAGCTTAGGGCTTGCTTTATTAAGCAAGCAAACCGCTTTAACCTTATTTTTTCTCATCTTTCTCTATTTCCTTCTTTTTGAAAAACCCCTTTTCCGAAAAAATTCAACCTTTCTTATCTTTTTTATAGCTCTTTTAGTCTATACTCCTAATCTTTATTGGAATTTTAAACACTCCTTTTTAATGTGGGAACATACAAAAGAACACTTTACAAGAACCGCTCTCAATCTATCTTACTATCTCAAGTTTTATGGAGGTCTTTTAGGGCTCTTTGGACCTCTCTTTGTTCCCTTTTTTTTCTACTATGGCTTAAAATTTTTTAAAATTTCCCAAAGGCTTTATAAAAATTCCAATTTAGGATTAAAGGAGAGAGAACTTTTTCAAGTAAAACTTCTCAATCTTTTCTATTTCCTCTCCTTTCCACCTTTAATGGGACTTTTATTTTTAGCCCTTTTTAAAAAATTTAATCCTAATTGGATTATGCCCTTTTTTATCTCCAGCTATCTTTGGACCCTTTATTTTCTTCTTCAAAAAAAAATCACTAAATTTTTTTATCTTCTTAATATCTTTATTACTCTCGCTTTAGTCCTATTAATTTTAGTAATTCCTAAGCACCCCAACCTTTTCGGAAACACTTCAGCCTTTTTATTTTACAAGTTTTATGGATGGAAAGAGCTAGCAGAAAAGGTAGAAAAATACTATAACTCCACTTTACCTCTTTTAGCTTCCCATAGAGAAATAGCCAGCTCCTTGGCTTTTTATTTAAAAAGTCAACCCCAGGTCTATGTGATTAATTGGGAAAAGAGACCCCAAAATCAATATCATCTTTGGAAAAAAGATGAAGAATTGATAGGAAAAGAGGTCCTTTATGTGGAAAAGGGAATTTTTAAGCCTCCCTGGATTAAGGACCCTTTAAAATTGGAGGAACTAAGATTTTATTTTTACAGCAGAGAAAAAAGTTTTTCCCTTTGGAGAGGTATCTACATTAAAGGTAAAGAAAAATGAGTTTTCAGTGCCAAAATTGTGGCTATAAAACACCTAAATGGCTAGGAAAATGCCCTGAGTGTGGAGTCTGGGATAGTTTTGTAGAGGAAAGGGAAGAAAAAATTAAAAAGAAAGAGCCTCAAAGAAAAAAACCTCTCCTCTTAAAACTTTCTCAGGTTTCCTCTATTAGCAAGCCCAGAATTTCTACTGGGCTTTCGGAATTAGATTTTGTGTTAGGAGGAGGAATTTTACCCGCTTCAGTTATTCTTTTAGGAGGAGATCCAGGGATCGGCAAATCTACCTTACTAACCCAAGTAGCTGGCTATCTTACTGAAAAAGGAAAAAGGGTTTTATATTTATCAGCTGAAGAATCACCTGAACAAGTAAAATTGCGCGCAGAAAGACTTAAAATAAAAGAGGATTTTTATTTTCTCTCGGAGAGAGATCTTTCCTTATTTTTTTCAGCGATAGAAGAGGTTGACCCTCATCTTTTAATTATTGATTCTATTCAGACAATTTATTTACCTGAATTAACTTCTTCTCCAGGAAGTGTTTCTCAGGTGCGGGAATGTGCTAACCAACTTTTAAGATTAGCCAAAGAAAAAGGAATCAGTATTATTATAATCGGACATATTACTAAAGAGGGATTAATTGCCGGGCCTAAGGTCCTTGAACATATTGTAGATGTAGTTCTCTATTTGGAAGGTGAAAGGGAAACCGGATTTAGGATTCTTCGTTCCATAAAAAACCGTTTTGGTCCGGTAAATGAGATAGGTGTTTTTGTAATGACTGAGGCTGGGCTTAGACCGTCTTCGGAATATGAAGATTTTTTCTTAACCTCTACTGGGGCTCCTTTGGCTCTTCTTGAGGGCACAAGACCCCTTATTGTAGAAGTCCAAGCCTTAGTGACCAAAAGTTTTTTATCCTTACCCAGAAGACAATCGGTAGGCTATGATCCTATTAGACTTAATTTGATTTGTGCCCTTCTGGAAAAGAAGCTTAACTTAGGTTTAGGGGATCAAGATGTTTATATAAAAGTAGCTGGAGGGTTAAAGATCAAGGATCCTGGAGCAGACTTAGCTGTTGCAATAGCTCTGTTAGCCAGTTTTTTAGATAAAGAGCTTCCCGAAAAAACTCTCTATATCGGAGAAATTGATCTTTCAGGAGAAATAAGACCAGTAAGAGAAATTACCTTGCGATTAAAGGAAGCGCAAAAAAAAGGCTTTAAAAGGGTCCTTCTTTCTTCCTATGCTCAACTTAATCCTAAGGACTTTGAGCTGGAAATTCTTCCTTTTAAAAAACTTTTAGAAATAATGAACTTTCTCTTCCGCTAATTTTAAAATGTTAGAGAAACTTTGGCTTATCTGGGAAGATAGGGATCTCTTAAGAGAATTAGTCAAGGAGTATCCCTTTTTTAGTCCCTTTTTATTTATTCTTTTGCAAGCTTTCCAAGTGATAATTGCCCCTCTTCCAGGAGAGGTTACCGGATTTATGGCTGGCTTTCTTTTTGGAGCAGTTTTAGGCTTTTTTTTAAGCACTACGGGAATCCTAATAGGTTCCGCTATAGTTTTCAGTGTTTTAAGAAGTTTTAGAAAACACTTTTTCTTAAAATATGAAAGCCATCCTTTCTATCTCCGCCTAAGGAGGGCTTTTAAAAGATGGGGCCTTTGGGGAGTCTTTTTACTCTATCTCTTTCCTGGCTTTCCCAAGGATCTTTTAAATTACTTTATGCCCTTTATGCCTCTGAGCTTTAAAACCTTTTTAATTCTTTCTACCTTAGGCCGTGCCCCTGGCACTTTAGCTTTAGCTATTCAAGGGGATGTAGTTTATGGAGGTCATCCCTATAAAATCTTTATAGTCTCTTTAAGCTTTATTTTGGTTTTTTTCCTATTTCTAATTTTCAAAAAGAGATTTGAAAAAAATTATTTTTTGTGATATTCTCTTTAAAAAGAGGGGTGGAAAAAGATGGTTAGAGCCCGTTTTAAAAAGGAGCTTTCTCTCCTTGACCTTACCTTTATTTGTATAGGTTCTATGGTTGGATCAGGGTGGCTTTTTGCAGCTCAAGCTTGTGCCAAATTAGCAGGCCCTTCAGCTATCCTTTCCTGGCTTTTAGGAGCTATAGGAATTACCATATTAGGTTTAGTTTTTGCTGAGCTGGGAAGTAGTTTACCCAAAGCCGGCGGCCCTATCAGATACCCTCGCTACACTCATGGACCGATTGTAAGCTATCTTATGGCCTTTGCTACCCTTTTGTCTTTTTCTAGTATCGTAGCCATTGAGGCTAAAGCTGTTCGCCAATATGCTCAGGCCTGGCTTCCCCTCTTAGGACATAATTCTTCTCCTTCTTTCTGGGGATGGCTTTTAGAGATTTTTTTAATTTTAATTTTCTTTATAATTAATTACCGGGGAGCTCATTTTTTTGGTAAGGTAAATACTTTTTGGACTTTTATCAAATTTATTATCCCTGTAACTACCATATTGGTGCTTTTTCTTTATTTAAAACCTTCTAATTTTACCACTCAAGGTTTTGCCCCTTTTGGGATTGAGGGTATTTTCAGTGCCATTACCTTAGGAGGGGTTGTTTTCTCCTTTTTAGGGTTTCAACAGGGCGCTTATTTTGCCTCTGAGATCCAAAATCCTCAAAGGAATGTGCCTTTAGCGATGTTAATAGCCATTTTGGCAGTGACCCTTCTTTACAGTTTTCTCCAAATAACTTTTGTAGGTGCCTTACCTCAGGAGATGATAGAAAAAGGTTGGAAAAACTTAAGTTTTTCTGCTCCCTTTGCGGAACTAACTGCTCTCTTAGGCTTATTTTGGTTAAGTTTTCTTCTTTATGCGGATGCCTTAATTTCTCCAGCTGGCACAGGGAATATCTTTATGGGGGCTGCTGCTCGGTCTGTTTATGCCTGGTCTCGCACAGGCACTTTTTTTCAATTCTTTACTGAAGTCTCCTTAAAAACCGGGGTCCCAAGAAGAGCCTTAATTCTGGCCTTCTTAGTTTCTATAATTTGGACCTTCCCTTTCCCAACTTGGGAAAAATTAGTAGGAGTGGTAGCGGTAGCTAATATTTTAACCCTTATTTCAGCACCAGTTTCTGTAATCACTTTAAGATCCCTTTATCCTGAAATTCACCAAGCCTTCCGAGCGCCTTTTTTAAAAATCCTTGGCCCTATAGCCTTTGCCTTTTCTGTTCTATTGGTTTACTGGTCAGGCTGGGAAATTATCTCTTGGCTTATTATGCTTCAGATCTTAGCTTGGATCTTTTATCTTATCTATTTTAAAAATCAAGTAAAAAGCCTTCCTTTTTCCAAACAAATTAAATCTTCTCTTTATGTTATTTTAACCTATCTGGGACTCATCTTAATTTCTTATTTAGGGGATCCTGCTTTCGGAGGTAAAGGAATTATACCTACCCCTTGGGATAATGTAATTTTAGTTGCTCTATCTATCTTAATCTATTTTATAGGGGTTAAAACAGCTTTAAAAAGAAAAGAATTGGAACCAGAAATCCAAGCTGAAGTCTTGGGAGAAAAGAGCTAAAAAAGCTTATGGAAGAAAAAAAATATGGGGAACTAACCATTGAAACTGCGGAATTAGAGGCTTGGGATAATCCTTATCCTGATAGGGATTATCTTATTGAAATTACCTTCCCCGAATTTACCTGTCTTTGCCCAAGATCAGGTTATCCGGATTTTGCAGTCATTAAAATCTCTTATGTGCCAGAGAAAAAAATTGTAGAGCTTCGCTCTCTAAAACTTTGGCTAAATAAATTCCGCAACCGTTATATTTCCCATGAAGCAGCTACTAACGAGATCTTTGATGCCCTCTGGGATCTCTTACAACCGAAAAGATTAAAAGTAATAGGAGATTTCCATCCCCGAGGAAATGTTCATACTATAATTAACGTTGAAAGGGAAAAAGAATGAACGCCCTTCATAAAAAAGAAAAAGAAGTTTTAGAAGAACTTATTAATCACGGTCTTCCCTTGGTGGAAAGACCCTATCTTACTATAGGACAAAAGCTTAATCTTTCTGAAGAAGAGGTTATAGAAACTATTAAATCCCTTTTAGAAAAAAAGATTATCCGTAGATTTGGAGCTACCATAAGACACAACTTGGTAGGTTATGAAGGAAATGCTATGGTTGCCTTCCAAGTGGAAGAGGAAAGGGTGGATGAAGTAGGAAAGAAGTTAGCAGAAAAACCTTTTGTATCCCATTGTTATCTCAGAAAAACCTATCCTGATTGGCCTTATAATCTTTATGCCATGTGTCATAGTAAAACAAGAGAGGAACTTTTAAACCTAATTAAAGAGGTTTCCCAGGAATTAAATCTTCCCAAATACGAAATCCTTTTTACCCAAAAAGAAATTGTCAGAAAATATGCTCAATACAAAATAGAATAAAGATAGGATTCCGTTTGCCCTGGATATACTCCTTTTACTGTAACGATATAGAGTTCCTGGTTATCCTCTCCTAAGGCAGTTAAAATTCCTGTTTCATTAAAAGAGGTAGCTCTAAAATAATAGGTCCCTTGATAAGAAAGGGTATATACTTGAAAATTGGCCTGATTTAAAGGCAAGCTTTTAAGCTCCCTTCTTACATTTTCTAAGGGAAAATCCGCTTTTACCAAAAGAAGATCAGCCTTACCATCCCGATTAAAATCTCCAAGGATAGGACCTACCATAGGATGTAAAATAGCTTTAATAACCTCTTGGTCTCTTTTACCCTTAGAAAGGGTTAGGGTATAAAAATGTTTAGATACTGGGAAGGGAGTAGAAAAAACTAAGGTTTGCCCTCTATAAATTCCCAATCTTCCATCAGAAAGAAAAGTTACCAATTCCCGCACTCCATCCCCATCTAAATCTATAAAATTAGACCCAGGAAGCCTAAAACTTTCCGGCACCTCAAGTCTTTGAGCATAAATTAAATTACTTCCTTGTCTTTTAGCAATATAAACCTCCTTTCCGTAAAAAGTCTCAGGATCAAAGGTTTGCACAAGAAGGGTATCTTTTATTCCTGTTCCTACATAGTCTACAAATTGAAGAACCAAATTCAGATTTTTTATAACTGGCTCAAAGCCTTGGGGTGTAAATTTTAAGATCTCACTTCTCATTCCTACATTTTTTTCATAGACATTAAGGGCAATCCAACCTTGAGGCCCTACTGAAAGGGAAAGAATCTGTCCTTTTTCGGGTTTATATTTAGCTAAAAGCCCTCCCTTTATTTTTACCGCCCAAAGCTCATCAGAAGTAAAATAAATAAAGTCCTTTTTTCCATCACCATCTAAATCAATAAATTCTCCATAAAGAACCTCTCCTGGCAATTTTCCTAAAAGGCTCTTAGAAGAAAAATTAGGACTAAGGGAGGGAAAAGTTTCTTGTATAGGAGGTCTTTCTTTAGGAGTTTGAGTTGCTAATTGAGTAGGTTTAGGATAAGGACTACCATAAATTCTAACCAAATCTAAATAGGCATTATATACCTTAAGATAGCCAGGGCCATAAACTAATAGGAGATCTATTTTTCTATGAAAAAGTTCTTGACTATTAAGATTAGCCAATTTTAGATAAGGTTCAAAAATAATTTCACTTTCTGGAAGCCAATTTTTCAATACCAAAAATAAAGATTCATCTCCTCCCTCTTCAGAGACAATCAAGATTTTAAGATCCGTATTTCTTATAACTGGGGTGGGCACAGGTATCTCCTCTTTTTTGGAGAGAACTCTTCCAGTAGCAAAATTTTCATCTACCCTCAAGATTTCTATCTTTCCGATAGGTTCTTTTAAAAAACCTAAGCTTTCCTTAGTTTCGGGGTGAACAATTTTTTTGACTTTTTTATAAATAGTCCAAATATCCTTAGGTTTTACCCCTTGGGCCCTTCCTTTATCTATGATAACTTCGACACCTTCAATTCCTATAATCAAACCTGAGAGAGGTTGAAAATCCTTTTTTAACTCCTCGTAAGTCTGAGGAGAAAGCTGAGAAAAACTTACTTTAGGAATAAAAAATAAAAAAATTAAAATCCCAAGGAATATCCTCATTTATCCTCCTTTTCATACAAAATTTGGTATAAAATTTCTCCTTCTAAGACTTCCCTTTGGAGAAGAAGTTCTACTAACCTTTCTAATTTTTCTCTTTTTTCCTCTAAAATCTTCTTAGCTTTATTATAACAGGTTTTAAGAATTTGGGAAATTTCGCTATCAATAAGTTTAGCTGTCTCTTCAGAAACTAATTCTCTCTCTTTATAGGGAATATCTAAAAAGAGACTTTCTCTTTTTCTAAAGGTTTGAGGACCGAGAATCTCACTCATTCCGTAATCCATTACTATGGCCCGAGCTAATTCCGTTGCCTTCTCTAAATCATTTTGAGCCCCTGTTGAAATCTCTTTAAAGATTAATTCTTCAGCAGCTCTTCCACCAAAGAGGATACTAATTTTAATTAAAAGTTCTTCTTTAGTCATAAGATATCTTTCTTCTTCGGGAAGTTGAAGAGTATAACCTAAAGCTGCTACTCCTCTCGGAATAATAGAAACCCGATGAACCTTTTCCTTAGGATTAAGGATAGAGGCTACAATAGCGTGTCCAGCTTCATGGTAAGCTACCCTTCTCTTTTCTTCAGGACTTAGGTATCGGCTTTTGCGGGCTAAACCAGCTATTACTCTATCAATAGCCTCTTCAAAATCTTCCATTTCTACAGCCTTTTTACCTTTTCTAGCCGCTAAAAGGGCAGCTTCATTTACGATATTAGCTAAATCAGCTCCCACCATTCCCGGGGTTCGGGCTGCAATAACCTTCAGATCTACATCCGGAGCAAGCTTTATCTCTCGGGTATGAATCTTTAAGATAGCTTCTCTACCTTTAAGATCCGGTCTATCTACCACAACGACCCTGTCAAACCGGCCAGGACGAAGAAGGGCTGGGTCTAAAATCTCAGGACGATTGGTGGCAGCTATAATTATAACTCCCTTTTTGGGATCAAAACCATCCATTTCGGCAAGAAGCTGGGTAAGAGTATGCTCTCTTTCCTCAGTTCCTCCTGTCGGCGAAATTCCCCTAATTCTTCCCACCGCATCAATTTCATCAATAAAAATAATACAAGGAGCCATCTTTTCCGCTTGAGAAAAAAGGTCCCTTACCCTGGCAGCTCCTACCCCTACAAACATTTCTACAAAGGAGGAGCCAGAAATGGAAATAAAAGGCACTCCTGCTTCTCCGGCTACAGCCTTCGCCAAAAGGGTCTTTCCTGTTCCAGGGGGACCAACTAATAAAACCCCTTTAGGAATTTTAGCCCCTAAGGCTACAAATTTTTGAGGATTCTTCAAAAATTCAATAATTTCCTTCAATTCCTCAACAGCCTCATCTACTCCAGCTACATCTTGAAAGGTTACCTTAATTACATTTTCCACATAAACCTTAGCCTTACTTTTCCCTATACTCATAAGACCACCATCAGGAGAAACAAAACGCTTAAAAATAAAAATCCAAAAGGCTATTAATAAAAGAACTGGTAAAATCCAAGAAAGAAGATTTATCCAAAAAGTTCCATCAGGCTTAATTTCATAATTAATCCCCCTTTCCTCTAAAAGTTTCAAAAGTTCAGAATCTTCAGCTCTATAAGTGATAAAAGAGAAAGAGGTAAGTTTTATCGGTTTTTTTCTTAAACTCTGAAGGGTCTCTTCAGCCCCTTTTTTTAAATTTCCTAAAATTTCATTCTTTTTAATAATTAGGTTCTCTACCTTTCCCTCCCTTACTAACACCTTAAATTCATAATAACTAAGTCTTTCCCTTTTAAAATAGGGGCCTTGAAGGAGATAATAACTTAAGGACAAAAAAAACCCAAAGAGAAACAAGGGAAGAAGAGGTTTAAGTCTTTTCATAAAAGATTTTTGAGACTCCTTTGTCCTGTAGATTCAAGAACAGAAAGCCAAAATCTGCTATGAAGATTAATTTGTTTTCTCTTTTTTATAGCTGATTTTAACGGAATATAAACAAATTGTCCATTTAAATAGCTAATCATTAAACCTGTCTTTCCTGCCATACCGGCATGGACCGCATATTGACCCAAAAAACCGCAATAGATTCGGTCCTGGGCATTAGCCGGCACACTTCTTATAATATAACTCGGATCTATATAACGAATAACTACCTCCAGACCTTTTTCCCTAAAATAAGCTTCAATACGTTCTTTCAGAAATCTTCCTATATCTCCTAATTTTAGATTACCTGAGGCATCATATTCGGGAAGATCTTTTATTACATATTTTTGCCCAGCTCCTTCAGCTACTACTATTACAGCATGTTTTCTGGTAAAAAGTCTCCTTTCTAATTCAGCCAAGAAGCCCTCTTCTCCCTCCAAATCAAAATCCATCTCCGGGACCAAACAAAAATTAACCTCCTTAGTAGCCAAGGTTGCAGCAGCTGCTATAAAACCCGAATGTCTTCCCATAAGTTTTACTAACCCTATTCCATAAGGAACAGCCCTCGCCTCGGTATGAGCACACCCAATAGCCTCACAGGCTAACTCAACAGCTGTATCAAAACCAAAGGTCTTAGAAACTAACCAGATATCATTATCAATGGTCTTGGGAACGGCAACTACAGCTATCTTAGCCCCTCTCCTATCAATTTCTTCTTTAATTTTATTAGCTGCTTTAAAAGTGCCATCTCCTCCGATCATAAAAAGAATCTGAATGTTTAATCTCTCAAGGGTATCTACAATTTCCTCTACGGGTTGATGCCCCCTTGAAGTGCCCAAAAAAGTTCCACCCATAGTATGAACATCTTTCACCACCTCAGGATTTAACTCTACCACTGGATGCCCATACTTAGGAATAAATCCCTGAAGACCATATTGAAAACCTAAAATTTTATCAACTCCGTAAGAATAATATAAAGTCATTACTAAGCTTCGGATTACATCATTTATACCAGGACAAAGCCCTCCACAAGTGACAATTCCAACCCTCACCTTAGAGGGATCAAAGTAAATGTAAGCCCTAGGCCCAGCTAATTCCAAAGAAGGAACAGCTTTTCCTTGGGAAAGGACCTCCTTTAAATAGTTATAATTTAGCCTTAAAGAAATCCGATGTTCTTCACTTACAAAACATTGAGTAGCTAATTTCATAGGATTAGGAATTTTAGCTGGCCCTAAGGTTTCAATCTCCGTATCTATTTCTTCTAAAATTTCCTCAGTAAATTCAAAGGGATCACAATAATAATTTTCCATACCTTTCCTCCCTCCTTTAATTAGCTTTTAACCTTACTTTAACCGCTTGGGAATGGGCAGGAAGATTTTCCAAAAGGGCCAATTCTATCACCTTTTCTCCATCCCTCTTCAAGGCCTCAAAGGAATATTGAATAAAATTAATCTTTTTCAAAAACTTTTCAGCTGATAGAGAACTGGCAAATCTGGCTAACCCCATAGTAGGAAGCACATGATTTGGACCCGCTATATAATCTCCTAAAGCCTCAGGAGTATAAGCCCCAAGAAAAACAGCACCAGCCTTTTCCACCTTAGAAAGATATTTAAAGGGCTCTTTAATAAGGAGTTCTATATGTTCAGGGGCAATTTTGTTGGCTATCTCAAAGGCTTGCTCTAAGGATTCAACCCTAATTAAAGCTCCCCTTTTGCTTAAAGAAGTTTCTATAATCTCTCGACGGGGACTCTCTTCTAAGGCTTGAGATAAAAGCTTTTGAATCTCTCTTATTAGTTTTTGAGAAGGGGTAATAAGAAGACTCATACTTAAGGGATCGTGTTCCGCTTGGGCTAACATATCCCAAAGAGCAAATTCCGCTGGAGCACTCTCATCAGCAATAATTAAAACCTCACTCGGTCCAGCTAAAAGATCAATCCCCACTAAGGAAGAGACCAATTTTTTAGCTAAGGTTACATAGATATTTCCAGGACCACAGATTACCTCTACTGAAGGAATAGTCTCTGTGCCATAGGCTAAGGCAAAAATACTCCAAGGACCTCCTATTCTATAAATCTCCTCTACTCCAGCTAAATGAGCAGACACCAATAAAGCAGGGTGTAAAGTTTTATCTTTCCTCGGAGGTGAAACTAAAATTAATTTTTTTACTCCGGCTACCTTAGCGGGAATAGCTGTCATAAATACAGTAGAAATAAGAGGAGTCTCACCACCCCTTCCTCCAGGAATATAAAGTCCTACCCTTTCTACAGGCTTAACTAAAGTCCCCCTAAGAATTCCTTCCTCCCTTTCCTCAAACCAACTCAAAGGCAAATTTTGGGAATGAAAACTTCTTACCCTCTCAATAGCTAACTTAAAAATTGAAATAAATTTAGGACTTATCTTTTTATATGCTTCTTCTATTTCTCCCTCCTTAACCTTTAACTCTTCCTTAGATAAAAGGACACCGTCAAATTGGTAAGTGAATTCTATTAAAGCTTCATCTCCCCTCTTTTTTACTTCCCTTCCTATCCTCTCTACATAGTTCTCCAGTTTTTTAGAAGCTTCTTCCACTCGATTGGAGATTCTTTTTAAAAACTCTTCTGCCCTTTTAGAAGGGTATTTTAAGGTTCGGATCATAGCTACCATCCTTTAAAGGGTTCTTTCCAAGCCCTCTTCAATTTGTAAATATCTGCCTTTAAAAGTAATTTCTCTGAAAAGCCCTTAATTTGAAGCTCAGGTTCGGAAAGGCTCTCTCCTACCCAATAGCAGGGAAGCCCTTGAAAGTGTTCTTCAAAATCTCTTTGTTTCTCCTTAGGAAGAGTGACAAGAATTCTTCCGGGACTTTCAGAAAAAAGCAAGAAATCTTCTCTTTTTTCTCCGTCAAAGGGAATAGCTGAAAGATCCAGGTAGGCTCCCAATCCACCGGAAAAACACTTTTCCGCTAAGGCACAGCCTAAACCTCCATCTGATAAATCATGAGCTGAATCAATTAATCCATTCCAAATAGCATCTCTAAGCCTTAAATAGAGCCTTTTATTTAAAAGGGCTTTAGGTTTTGGAACCCTTCCTCCCTTTATATTTAAAAGTCTAAAATATTCAGAACCTGCCAACTCCTCTTTAGTCTCTCCTAAAAGATAAATCAAAGCGTTAGCTCTCTTTATTTCCATAGTTTGAGCTAATCTTACATCTGGAATTTTAGCTACTACGGAAAAAAGAAGAGTGGGAGGCACAGAAATTTTTAAACTTCCTTCTGGAAGGATAACTCCTACTCCGTAGGGATTTTCTCCCTTTGGATCCAGCCCTAAATTCATATAATAGTCATTTTTCATAGAATCCTTTCCTGAAATAAGAGGAATTCCATAGAGGGTAGTATATTCAAAAAGGGCTTTATTAGCTCGTACTAATTGGGCTAGTTTAAATTTTCCATCTGGAGTCTTTTCACTTTCCACAGGATCGCACCAACAAAAATTATCTAATCCTGCCATATATTCTAAATCAGCGCCTACACAAACAGCATTACGAACAGCTTCATCTATGGCGTTAGCCACCATATAATAGGTATCATAATCCGAAAACTTAGGACAAATCCCATGAGCTACCACTATACCTCCCAGGCTTTCTAAATCATACCTTAAAACAGCTCCATCACTGGGCCCATCCTCTTCTAAACCACAAAGAGGTTTTATCACACTCCCACCTTGCACCTCGTGATCATACTGCCGAACCACATATTCCTTGGAACAAACATTATAACTTTTTAAAAGTTTTATAAGGAGCTCTTCAAAATCCTCAGGATAGGGCACCTCCACTTTTTCAGGATATTCCGGTCTCTTCCATTCAGCTAATAACTTTAGTTGGGGCACTCCATTATGAAGAAACTCTAAGGGTAAAAGACCTACAGTTTTCTTTTCATAAAGGATATGAAAATAGCCTGTATCAGTAAATCTCCCAAGGGGAGTAGAAAGGACTCCCATTTTTTGAGAGAGTTGGAGAAAGCTTTCCAATTTTTCTTCCGGCACAGCTACAGTCATTCTCTCTTGACTTTCGGAAACCAAAATTTCCCAAGGTTTAAGCCCAGGATATTTAAGAGGGGCCTTAGCTAAATCTATTTCTGCTCCTCCAGCTTCCTTAGCCATTTCTCCTACCGAGGAAGATAACCCTCCTGCTCCGTTATCAGTGATAGAATTATATAAATCTAAATCCCTGGCCTTTAAAAGAAAGTCCACCATCATCTTTTGGGTTATAGGGTCTCCGATTTGCACAGCTGTAGCAGGGGACCCCTCGTGAAAAGCCTCAGAAGAAAAAGTAGCTCCATGGATACCATCCTTTCCGATCCTTCCTCCTACCATTACAATAACATCCCCAGGTCTGGCCTTCTTTTCCCAGCCTGGCTTTCCTCCAATCTCAAGAGGAATTAGCCCTCCTGTTCCACAAAAGACTAATGGTTTTCCTAAAAATCTGGGATCAAAAATAATAGAACCATTAATAGTGGGAATCCCACTTTGATTACCGCCATGCTCTACTCCTTCCCTTACTCCTTCAAAAACTCTTTTAGGATGTAAAATTCTTGGAGGTAAAGGCTTATCCCAATCAGGAGGAGCAAAACAAAAAACATCGGTATTAAAAATAAGTTTAGCTCCCTTCCCTGTGCCAAGAGGATCTCTATTAACTCCTACAATTCCGGTTAAAGCCCCACCATAAGGGTCTAAAGCAGAGGGACTATTATGGGTTTCTACCTTAAAGGCTAAAGCCCATTTTTCATCAAGTTTGATTACTCCAGCATTATCCTCAAAAACAGAAAGACAAAAATCCCTTTCTCCAAGAGCCTTTCGCACCCTCTCAGTGGCCGCCTTAATATAAGTCTTAAAAAGACTATCTATTTCTTCCTCCCTCCCTTCTTCCCAATCCCTGTAAAGAATTTTACTATTAAATATTTTGTGTTTACAATGTTCCGACCAGGTCTGAGCTAAACTCTCTAATTCCACATCAGTTATCTCTGGAGATAGTCCATATTTTTTACGCTCCTTAATAAAAGCTTCCTGAGAAAAATAATTCTGAATAGCCTTCATCTCCTCTAAATTCAAAGCCAAAAGTCTTTCCTTAGAAAGTTTAAGAAGCTCTTCATCAGAAAAATCAGAAAGATTAAAGGTTTCTACAAGGGGCGGAAAATATTCTGTCACCCGAGGAGGCGGATAATTAAACCATCCTCTTTGGGCCTCTTCTTTAGAAAGAAGAAACCATCTTTCAATAAGTTCGTTAACCAAAAGATCTCGAGCTATTCTTTTTAAATCCTCCTTAGTAAGGGTTCCCTTTATCAAGAGTTGCCGAGCAAAATAAACTCCTTCCTTTTCTGAAATTAAGGGACGTTCTAAGAGATAGGTTAAAGCTACTTCAGCTACTTTTCCTTCATTGTCTGTAACCCCTGGGCGAAAGCCTATCTCTAAGGCCCAATCCAATTCAAGTCCAAGTTTGGAATAAAGGGGCTCCTCTATACTATAACTCTCAATAACTGGATCAGTTAAGGCTGATTCAGCAAACTTTTCTAAAAGTTCCCTGGAAAAAGCTCCCTCCACTAAATAAACCCTAACATAGCGCACAGACTCTAAACTTAAACCCAGATCTCTCTGAATTTTCTTTACAAGTCTCTCTCCTTTAATATCCCTAAGGTTAGGTTTTAAAGCAACCTCAATCCTTGTGCTTTCCATTTGAGCCTTCCTTTTAGAAAATTTAAATAAAATCTATCTTAGGAGTGCCCTGATGTCAAGGGAAAATTGTCTTCTGCAACTTTCTGATGGTCTCCTTAGTCCTTTTATTTCTTAAATTTTGGGTTACACTATTTTTTTATGTTTACCGGATTAATTGAAGGTAAAGGATTTATCAAAAAGCTTCTTCCTCAAGGGCAGGGTTTTTTAATTGAAATTGAAAGCGATTTTTCCCTTGAAGGTTCCAAAATAGGGGATAGTATAGCTGTTGACGGTATTTGTCTTACTATTACTTCCCTTTCTTCTAAAAGATTTACTGCTCAAGTTTCACCTGAAACCATAGCCCGAACAACCTTAAAATTTAAAAAAGCTGGAGATTTGGTTAATTTAGAGAGAGCTTTGCGATTAGGAGACCCCTTAGGAGGACACTTAGTTTCAGGCCATATTGACTGCCTTGGAAAAATTACTAAAATTCAATCCTTAGGAGAGTATTATCTTTTGGAAATTGAAGCACCTAAGGAGCTTGCCTTCTATCTTGTACCTAAGGGTTCTATTGCCCTTGATGGCATAAGCCTAACTATAAACAATGTTGTAGATAATTTCTTTTCCCTTATGATAATCCCCCATACCTATAAAGTCACCACCCTTTCCCATAAAAAAGTAGGAGACTATGTAAATTTAGAAATAGACCTTATAGCCAAACTTGTCTATAAATGGGTTAAACCTTATCTGGAAAAATTAGAAGAAAAAGAAGGAGAATCTTTAAAAGAAAAAGGGCTTATGAAGTTATTAGAAAAAACTGGTTTTTTATAGATTCCTTGAAAAGCCTAAGGTCTTGTTTAACTCCAAAGATAGGTTATAATTTTTCTATCCAAAAGCTTGAGAGGGGAAATTATGGCTACTTTAGTCGTAGTGGGGACTCAATGGGGTGATGAAGGAAAAGGAAAGATTGTAGATGTCCTTACAGAAAAGGCTCATTATGTAGTGCGTTTTCAAGGTGGAAACAATGCAGGGCACACTTTGGTAATTAACGACAAAAAATACATTCTCCATCTTATTCCTTCAGGGATCTTTCACCCCCAGACAGTGTGTGTTATAGGAAATGGAGTTGTAGTTGATCCTGAAGTTCTTATTGATGAAATAGAGAAGCTCAAAAAAGAGGGATTTTCCCTTTCTCCAGAAAAATTAAAAATAAGTGAAAGAGCCCATACTATTATGCCTTATCATAAAGCCTTAGATTTAGCTCGGGAAAGAAGGGCTAATCAAAATAAAATTGGAACAACTGGTAGAGGAATTGGACCCTGTTACGAAGACAAGGTAGGAAGAAGGGGGTTTAGGCTTATAGAAATTACCCAACCTAAACTCTTTAAAGAGAAACTTAAAAGTGTCTTAGAAGAAAAAAATTTTTTTTTGAAGTTTTTAGGAGCTGATCCCTTAGATTTCCATAAGATCTATGAGAAATATATTCAATACGGAGAATATTTAAAACCTTATTTAACGGATACTTCCTATCTTCTTTGGAAGGCTTATCAAGAAAAGAAAAATATTCTTTTTGAGGGAGCTCAGGGCACTTTCTTAGATATTGATTATGGAACTTATCCCTATGTCACCTCCTCCAACACCCTTTCTGCCAATGCCTCTTGTGGTTCTGGTTTGGGTTTAACTTGTATAGAAAAGGTATTGGGAATTGTTAAGGCCTATACCACCCGAGTAGGTGAAGGGCCCTTTCCTACAGAATTAAAGGATGAATTAGGGATTTACTTAAGGGAAAAAGGGGGAGAATACGGATCCACCACTGGAAGACCCAGAAGATGTGGATGGTTAGATTTGGTAATGATTAAGACAGCTGTTCGTCTTAATGGAGTTACTGAACTCGCTATCACCAAATTAGATGTGCTCTCAGGGCTTTCTAAAATTAAAGTTTGTGTAAGTTATAAGATTAGAGGCCAAGAAAGGGATACTTTTCCGAGTAGTTTGGAAGCACTTTGGGAAGTTGAGCCTGTCTATCAAGAACTACCTGGATGGGAAGAGGATTTAAGAAAGATAAATTCCTTGGAAAAATTACCCTCTTTCGTAAAAGATTATCTAAATTTTATTCAAGACTATCTTCAAACTCCTATTACCATTATCAGCACTGGACCAGAAAGAAAAAATTGTCTTTTTCTTAAAGAAAGAATCTTATGAAATTTTTTTTAATTAAAGTCTTCCATGAAAGATAGGGTTCTTATTGCCAATCGGGGAGAAATAGCTCTTCGGATTATGTCAGCTTGTGAAGAGTTAGGGTTAGACTATGTTTGTGTCTATACTAAGGAAGATGAAGAGTCTTTACACGTCCGATTAGCTAAAAAGAAGTATTGTATATCCGATTACAGAGATACCAATGATTTATTAGCAATAGCCGATGAAGAAAGATGCACAGCTATTCATCCTGGCTATGGATTTCTTTCAGAGAACTATAGATTTGCTAGGAGGGTAGTCTCCAGGGAAAGACCTCTTATTTGGATAGGGCCCTCCTGGATAGCTATTAGAGATTTAGGGAATAAACTTTTTATGAAGAGGGTTGCCCTAAATTTAGGGATACCTATTATCCCTGGGACCACAGAACCCATCTATGACGAAATTTCAGCTGAACTCAAAGCGGAAGAGCTTTTAGAGGTAGCTCAAGCAGAAGGCTTTCAGGAAATTTCTTTTTTAGTAAAAGCGGTAGCTGGTGGCGGAGGAATGGGGATTGAAGAGGTAAAAAGCTTAGAAGAAATTAGACCGGTTTTTAGAAAAATTAGAGCCTATGCTAAAAGACTCTTTGGAGAAGAGGGCATCACTATAGAAATTAAAATTCCAGTAATTCAACATTTAGAGGTGCAAGTTTTGGGAAGTTCCAAAGGAGAATATATCCATTTTTCTACCAGAAATTGCACTATCCAAAGTCCCTTTAAGCAAAAAAGGATAGAGATTGCTCCAGGCTTTCATCCTAACTTTTCCTACAACTTTGATCCCCTCCGGGTAGAAAAGGAAATTATACAGTATTCCTTAAAATTAGCAGAACACTTTAATTACGATAGTGTAGGAACCTTTGAATGGCTCATTACTCCGGAAGGAAAATATTATCTTATGGAAGTTAATACCCGCATCCAGGTAGAAAATGAAATCTCTGCCAAAATTTCCTTTATTGGTAAGCAACCAGTCAATCTTATTAAAGAACAGATCCGAGTTGCCTTAGGAGACAAATTGGGTTATACTCAAAAGGATATAGAGTTTAAGGGTTTAAGCCTTGAGTTTAGGTTAATTGCTGAAGATACAAAAAGGGGCTTTAGGCCCTTAAGTGGCACTATTACCCATTTTTATTATCCTAATTATCCCTGGCTTACTATGAGAACTCACGTGTCCAACGATAAACCCTATACCATTCCTACTCAATTTGACCCTAATTTAGCCTTAGCCATAATTTATGCGGAAGACTATAATACCCTCCTACAAAGAGCCCAAACCTTTTTAGAAGAAGTTAAAATAGAGGGTTTTACCTCCAAAGGAGAACCCTTAATAACTAATATAGACTTTTTAAAAGAAAATTTAAAAAATCTTTACCAATTCGTAAATATTTAAAAGATGCTAATAGAACTTCACAAAAAATTAAAGGAACTTTTAGAATTAGCTGAGTATATCAAAGATATTAAAGGGGGGGACTTTTTAGAAATAGGTTTTTTATATGAAGAAATCTTAAAGACCTATCAAAACTTTTATGAATTACCTCCAGAGGAAATAAGAAATTTTCTTGAAGAAAGGGAAAGAAAGTTAAATAGTCTTTTACTTAAGGCTGAGGAAACGTTAACTCCCTATGAAATAGTAAAAATTGTAAGACATCCCCAGCGTTTTACTTTATTAGATATCCTGGAAAATGTTTATGATTCTTATATAGAATTAGGAGGAGAGGGAGAATTAAATTTGGATCCTGCTGTAATTTGTGCCAAAGCCCTTCTTAGTCGAAGGGTTGGGCAAGAGATCTTTTTTCATCAAGTCATAGTAATTGGGCATGAAAAGGGGCATAATGAGGAATTTAGAAGAGGAGGAAGTGCAACTCCTTGGGGAAACGAAAAGGCTCTCAGATATATTAAAATGGCGGAAAGTGAAGGTATTCCTATTCACTTCTTTATCTTTACTCCAGGAGCTTATCCTATAGAGGATTATCCAGGAGCTGCTCAACAAATTGCTCGCAATCTTTATTATTTAAGCAAGTTGGAGGTCCCAACTGTTTCCTTTATCTCTGAGGGAGGCTCCGGAGGAGCTGAAGCTATAGGACTTGTAGATTTAAGGCTTATGGCTGAAAAGGGCTATTATTCGGTTATCTCTCCAGAGGGAGCAGCTGCCATTGAGGCTAAATTAAAGGACGGACGCCCTCCCCGAGAATTAGTAGAAAGAATGGCTAAAAATCTTAAATTAACCGCTAAGGATAACCTGGAATTAGGAACCATAGATAGAATTGTGCCCGAGCCTCCTTTAGGAGCCAGAAGAAAAAGTTATGACTTCTTTAAAAGATTAAAGCTTGAGTTAATTAAGGCTACGGATGCAGTGGTTTTACAAACCCGCAGTCTTAAACTTCTTCGGAAATCCCTTTTAAGCAAACAAGAAAAAGAGGTTTTTGATTATTTTGTAAATTGGGAACTTTCAGAGGATGAAAGGGAAATTCTCATTGAGAATAGATTTAAAAAATATAGCAACCTAAGTAAATGGGCTATTCTTGAGCCTAAGAGTTTAATTAAAACCTTTACGGAAAAAGGTTTAAACTTAGGAAAAAATTTAGTTTATGAAGTCAAATATAAGGTGGTAAAAAAGGGACAAAAGACCTTTAAGAGATTTTGGGAGGATTTAGCCAGCGAATCTTCCCTCTTATTTAAGCCGGTTTCAGATCCAGTAAAGAGCGTTTATGCCCTCATCGCTGGAAAAAAGATAAAACCTAAGGTTAAGACCTTTGCAGAAATAGAGGAGGATACAGGCACCTACGTTAGTCCTTTAGCTCTTCAAGATAGAACAGTTTCTTGTCCTCAGGCAGAAAAATACGGATGTCCTGACCTATGGGTGCCAGATCTCTATGGAGAATTTGGCGGAGTTTGCCCGAATTGTGGTTACCATTTTCCTTTAGAATATCATTGGTATTTAAATAATCTTTTTGATAAAAATAGTATTAAGACCTTTAATGATGAAATTTCCTCTTCTAATCCTCTTAATTTTGAGGGATATGCAGAAAAACTGGAAAAGGCTAGAAAAGAGACAGGGCTAAATTCAGCCCTTCTTTCCTTCACTGCTAAAATTGGAGGAATTTCTCTGGTAGCAGTGATGTTGATAGCTGATTTTCGTCAAGGATCGGTAGGGGTGGCTGAAGGAGAAAAATTTATAAGGGCTATTGAATTAGCCAATCGGACTCGAAGACCCTTTTTAGCCTTAGTCCATAGCACAGGAGGAATCCGTATCCAAGAGGGAACCTTAGGAGTAATTCAGATGGCAAGATGCACTATGGCTGTTCGGGATTATATAGATAACGGAGGTCTTTATATCGTAGTTTATGATAATAATTCCTATGCCGGGCCAGTTGCCAGTTTTCTTGGGGCCTCTCCCTATCAATTTGCCCTTAGATCTGCCCGTCTCGGTTTTGCCGGTCCACGAGTAATCCATGAAACTACCGGACAACCAGTTCCTCCTGATTACCATAATGTAGAAAAGGCCCTTAAAAGAGGACATATTCAAGGCATCTGGGATAGAAGAGAACTCAGAAAAAAACTCTTTTTTGCCCTCTTAACTATGGGAGGACCTAATCTTTATTACCGATAAGCTATGAAGATAGACTTTAACCAATTAACTGGGCTTTTACAAAAACTTAGAGCCAATCCTTATAAAATATATCCTGTCCTAACCCCCCATACTGGACGTATTACTAAGATCTTTGTAGAAGAAGGGCAAGAAGTTTTTGGACCCTCGGGAAAATGGTTAGAAAAACCAGGCTCTCCTCTCTTTATCCTGGAAAGAGAAAGAAATCCCAAGATCCTTCGGGCTAATTTTTTTGGGAAAATCCAAAACTTAAGAAAAGATCTTCTTAATAAATTTGTTCAAGCCAATGAAACCATCCTTGAAATTCGGCACCCCTTAAGTGAGGAGGAAATAATTTCAGAGATTCTTCTTTCCGCTCTTTATATTATCTATGCCCCTGAAACAGCTAGATACATTCTTCATCCCGAGCTTTCTAAAAGACTGGAAAAAGAAGGCTTAGGAAAAATTATTGTAAAAGAAGGCGCCGAACTCCTTATTATGACCTTTATGAAGCGGGAAACTCCTATTTATCTTTCCGAAAAAGGGGAGTATATTATTTATCAGCTTTATTTTAAACCCTTTGAATTAGTTCAAGCTGGGAATCCTTTAGTTGGGCTTTGTCCAGTAGGGGATCTTCCCTATTTGGAAAAGATTATCAAGCGTATCCAAGAAGAGTGGCCCAGTTAATCGGAAGCGAAATTTGGCACTTTCCTTCCTTGGAGAGGGGAATGGAAAAGGCTAAAGAGCTAATTGAACTTTATCCCCGCACAGCTAATGGACGAATCCTTTGGATAGATGAAGTCACCAAAGCCAAAGGTCGCTTTGACAGGGTTTGGTTAGCTAAAAAGGGAGGGCTCTGGCTGGTCTTAACCCTCTATGATGACCTCCTTCCTGCCTCCTACGGACTTCTCTCCTTAGCTATTGGTCTCGCCTTAGTGAGAACTGTCCACGATTTAGGAGCCAAAGAGGTCCGTCTCAAATGGATTAATGACCTCCACTACAGAGGAAAAAAAATTGCTGGCGTCCTTACCGAAAAATGGAAGGACTGGCTAATTACAGGAATAGGTTTAAATGTTAATAATAGCCTTCCTCCCTCCTTACCTGCTGAAAATCTCCAAAATCTCTTAGGACAACCTCTTTCCCTTTTTCCAATTCTGGAACTTCTCATCTTTTGGTTAAATTTTTACTACTCGGAGTTGCAAAATTGGGAAAGGCAACACCTTGAAGAATATCCAAGAAAAGAAAATTGCGAAAACTCCCTAAGAAAAGATTTTAAAATTTTTTCCGATACCCTTGGAAAATGCGTCTACTATAGTTATAATTTGGAAGAAAAAGAAGGAATTATAGGAAAGGTTATAGACCTTTCAGAAAAAGGTGCCCTTCTCTTAGATACTGGAGAAGTATTTTTAGAACTTAAAGAAGGAGAAATAATTTATCTTTTTTAAAAATTTCGGGAAATGGAAAATTCTCTTAAACTAATTGAAGAAGAATTAAAAAGAATAGAAGAGGCTCTCCAAAAAGATAGAATTTCTCAACACCCCTTTATCAATAAAGTAAGTGAATATCTCCTTTGGGCTGGAGGAAAAAGGCTTAGACCTCTTCTTTGTGTCCTTTCCGCTAAAAGCTTAAATCCCCAAATAGATACCAAGCTTTATGAAGTTTCCCTCCTTTTTGAATACTTACACTTAGCTACCCTCTTACATGATGACGTAGTAGATACAGCCGAATTTAGAAGGGGAAGGAAGACAGCCCAAAATCTTTGGGGAAATCAGGCTGTAATTTTAGTAGGAGATTATCTCTATGCCAAATCCCTTCACATAGCAAGCTCCCTTAAAAATCCCGAAATTATGGTTTCCCTCACTAAAACTACCCTCTTAATGAGCGAAGGCGAAATCCTCCAACTTCTCCATTTAGACGATATCCACCTAACCGAAGAAACTTACTACGATATTATTTTTAGGAAAACAGCGGTTCTCTTAGGTTGTAGTTGCCAAGTAGGAGCCCTTTTAGGAGGAGCTGAAGAAACCTCGGCTCAAAATCTTTTCCATTTTGGACATTATTTAGGTATGGGATTTCAAATTATGGACGATCTTTTAGATTATACCAGCCCAGAAACCGGAAAGGACTCAGGAAAAGATTTTGCCGAAGGTAAAATCACCCTTCCTCTCCTTTTAGCCTTAAAACAAGCTAATCCCCAGGAAAAAGAAGAACTCTTAAGTTTAATAAAAAGCCCCAAAACCTCTAAAGAGGATTTTCAAAGGGCCTATTTTTTAATTAAAAAAAATAAAGGCTTGGAATTATCCTTAGAAAAGGCTAAGGAATTCGTAAGTTTAGCTAAGGAATACTTAAAATCTCACCCCCCTTCCCCTTATAAATCAGCCCTCCTCTTCCTTACTGACTATCTTCTTACCAGAAAAAAATGAAAAACTCTTTTAAACTCCTTGTCTTTGACTGTGACGGTGTCCTCTTGGATTCCCGCTTAGCTAATCAAAAATACTACAATTACCTTTTAAAAAAAACAGGCAGAGCTCCTCTCACAGAGGAAGAGTTAGAATATGTCCACATCCACTCCTTACCAGAATGCTTAGACTTTCTCTTTAAAGCTTACCCTGAATTAAAAGAAAAAGCTATAGAATTAGCTAAGAATACACCCTATGATAAATTCTTTAGCTTTATGAAAATGGAAGAAGGCTTGATTGAATTTTTAGAATGGGCTTTTCCCAAATATTATTTAGCTATTTGCACAAATAGAACCACCTCTATCTTTTCCCTTTTAAAATATTTTAATTTAGAGAAATATTTCTCTTTAGTGAGAACCGCTTTAGATTATCCTAAATCTAATCCCCAGGCCTTAAAGAGTATTTTAGACTATTTTAGATTATCTCCTTCCCAGAGTCTTTATCTTGGAGATTCTAAGATTGATGAAGCCCTTTGTTTAGCCTGCTCTGTGCCTTTTCTCTCCTATAAAAACCCTAATTTAAAGGCTTTAAAAATAATTGAGCACTATAGGGAGTTAAAAAACTTTTTAGAATAAAAGAGGGGACTTTCGCCCCCTCTTTTTTAATTCTTCTTTAGACCCTAAAGCTTAGAACATGGTCTGAATGTAGAGATACCAATCAGTAACAGATCTTTTAAAGTTGCCAGCTTTTAAAACATCACTAGAGCCATCTTTGTATTTGGCTGTGTCAAAGCCAAGAGAGACCCTGGCTGCCTGATCTTTGATATAGTAATTAAGAGCCACACCCCAATGATCAAGCTTAGCATCCTTAGCCTGGCCACTAACTTTAAGTTTCTTATCGTTTTCAGTAGTATCAAATCTTATAGCTAAGGCTGGTTTTCCAAAACCCACAACCTGGTCAAAAAGAAGTTGTCCTTGTACATACCACGCAGAAGAACCACGAGTCTTAGCTAATAAAACATCCTTATGAGTATCATCCAGGTCTACATAACCAATCTGCAGATTGGGAACCAGATTTCCATACTTCTTCTCCACTGTCAAATCCGCTGTCCAACCTTTAACTGTAACATCTTTGTTAAGGGCCGACTCCTTTCTCTTAGCACTCATATAGCCAAGACCAATAACAAAGACATCCTTCTTTCCAAGATAGGTATCTGCAGTCTTAGCAGTGATAGTAGCAGCCGAGTCAGGCTTAAAGCCAAGCATTAAAGGCTGAAATTCAACTCTGGCATTCCACTCAAAACCTTTATTAGTTTGTGATCTCTTATCATTATTATAGGCCCCTACCCTATAAGTAAGAACACCTCCAGCTAAATCTCCATGTACCATAAGCCCACCATCCGCATTTCCATCATAAGTAAAAATAGGAGTAACGCCACCGGTAGCCTGAGGATTAAAGAAATAGCCTGTAGGAACAAGAAAGGCATAACCACTGGCAAGATCTGACTTAGTAAAGGACTTTCTAATAAGGCCTGCTAAAACCTGAAACTCCTTAGCAAAAGCAAAATTAACTCCTGCCTCAGCAAGAGTGGAGTCCTTCTCTTGATCAAATTCTCCATAAAACTGGACTAATTTATTTACCTGGCCAGCAAAATAAATCTTAGTGTTTCCAACTGAAAATTCATTTTGAGTCCAATTACGAAGAGTAGCATTAGTAGAACTATCACCTAATTTCCCCTTGTTCTTATACCAGATCTTCATGTTTAAACCAAAATTAGCCCAGGTCTCATCACTTACCTTAATCTGGGCAGCCTCAGAAGTTGCTACATACCCTAAAACTAATACTCCAGCCAAACCTAAAACTTTCCATCTTCCTACCTTCATAACCCCACCTCCTTTAAGTTTTTTTCTTTTTTATATCTTTATTACTTTAACCTAAAAAATTCTCTTTGTCAAATCTATCTTGAAAAATTATTCTAC
>FWWL01000869.1_pt1 | contig 28828 bp, 32 predicted proteins | sample 2228331 | NCBI WGS metagenome assembly FWWL01 (sample SAMEA103939775, study PRJEB20133) | metagenome
GTAAGTAAAGTTGTTAATCACAACTCATTATTATTTTGGTTTAGCTGCAAATTTTTAAACCAAGTAATTATTGCCTTTTATGGAGTTATATTAATAGCATAAAAATTCATGGGTATGATTAATCTGCCACAAAATCCATCACAACAAAGACATAACTAATGCTAATAATAATAGTGTCACAGAAATTACAATTTTAAGAAAGGAGACTACCGGATGAAAAATAGAAAAACAGATAGAAATATATTTTGTGCTATTTTGGTGATTTGCATGACTCTCATCGTCGGCATTTCAGCTTTTGCAGACAATAACATCGCAGCAGCTCCAAACTCAGAAGAAGCATTGAAATCAAATGCTGACCATCACAAACAGTATCTGGAGGATGCTGTTACTAAGCTGATGCAGGAGGGTAAGCTTTCTACGGATAAAGCAGAAAGAATACTTGAATTTAAAAAGAAAAAATTAGAAGAACGCAATATGCTTACAAAAGAGCAAAAACATCAAATGAAAAAACGAAGCTTACTGAGTGAGATGAAGCAAGAAGGGATTATAACAGATGAAGAAGCTCAGATCATCAGGTTGAAGCTCCATGAAATGAAGGAAACCAGGCTGGCTGACGGGATGCAGGGCTTAGTAGATAAAGGTGTTCTTACTCCTAAAGACATAGACAATATAAGAGACTATATGGTTAAAACAAGGGAGGAAAGAAAAGCAAGAATTGAAAAGCTAAAAGCTATGACTCCCGAAGAAAGAAAAGTGTATTTCAGAGAGAACAAGAAAGAGCGAAAAGATATTATTACCAAGATGGTAGATGACAAGGTAATCACTGAAAAACAAGCCGAAGAAATAAGAAAGGCAGTACCCGAATTAAATAGATCCAAGTCTAAAGGATTAAAACAGAACCGTACTCTTCATTAGTATATATAGAAGCCCTTGCATGTACATGGCAAGGGCTTCTATTTGTTTTAAAGCTATGCAAGTGGGAGCTCAAGTGTGAACATGGCACCCGCTTCTGAGTTTTCTGCTGATATTTTTCCCTTATGCTTTTCTATAACGGTCTTAGTTATCGCAAGTCCAAGTCCGAAATTACCTTTTGTACCCTTGAAGAACCGCTCAAAGATATTAGGAAGCTCATTGGATGCAAAGCCGGGACCGTCATCGGATATGGTAACTCTTACTGTGCTTTCATCAATTAACTCAGACTTAATCGCTACGGCACTTTCCGCATAGCGTATGCAATTGCTTAGTATATTGGTAATAGCTCTTGAAAGCTTTTCCTCATCAGCATATATTTTAGCTTCTGATGCCAATGGATCAGCGCTAATAGTAATATTGCTACTATCAGCAATAACCTTCATCCTATCAATGCTGCAGTGTATCAGCTCATTAACGCTCAAAATACTGAAACTGTAATTTTCCTCAATGGCATCCAAACGTGATAAGTACAGCAGGTTTTCTACAAGATGGGTCAGACGCTTGGATTCATCTATTATGATATCAGCGGAAGCAGTACCGTCGGTTACACCATACTTAATGCCCTCAGCATAGCTCTGGATTGACATCAGCGGGGTTCTGAACTCATGAGAGGCATTCTGAAGAAAGGTTTTCTGAGCCTTATCGTAGGTTTCCAGCTTCTCAGACATCACATTTATATTGTTGACAAACTCATTCAGTTCATCATAGACTGGGGTACTGATCTTGTTTCCAAAATTCCTTTCTGCTATCGAACGTATGTGCTGATTGAGAGTGCTGAAGGGAGCAGAGATTTTCCTTGCCACAACAGTGGAAAACAAAACAATGATAAGCGCCGATAGAATAAGAATTATCAGGAGAATCATATTTATACCCCATTGAAGCTGATTCACCTTTTCAAGACTGGAGAATATTACTATCCAGCCTAAGCCGAAGCTGTTCTTCTGTGATACGGGCTTTATCAATGCTATATATTCTGTACCGGATAAGTGAAAGTTCAAATATTTTTCATTGTGTAAGTCTTTTGATTTGCTTATTTCTGCAGAAATCTTCGTTAATAGAGCTGTACCTGCAGAAGAATACCATTCTATTGGTGGATTGATAATATTCGTGTCAATATCCAATAAAATATAGTCAGCATTCAATACAGACAATGGCTCTCGAAGGGACCTGTCCAGCATGTAATAATACCAGAATACATTGTCAACCCCTTTTTTAATAGCAGGCATCGCAGGGGCAACTTTTCTATTATTAATAATTATATCAGGGCCTTTCCTTAGGGCTGTATCCTCGGTACGAGAAGCAATTCTGCTCAATTGTCCTACGATATCCTTTTCAATATAAAAGCGTATTGTAATATTGAATATTACTGCCACAAGAGCTATAAGTGTTATTATAACTATCAGATTATATTGGAATATTCTCCATTTGATTGTATTGCATTTCATAATATCCTTCTCCATTCCTTTAGTAGGCTAAGCTATTAATCTGAAGCCGAAGCCCCATACTGTCTCTATTTTCAGCTTAGAACCTACATCAGAAAGCTTCTTTCGTATTCTTTTTATCATGTCATCAGTCGCTCGGGTCTCAACTTCATTTTCAAAACCCCATACCTTGTCCAAGAGCTCGCTCCGGCTGACTGCACGATTCATATTTATTGCCAGGTAATATAACAGTGAAAACTCCATGCATGTAAGGCCGATATCCGATCCATCTAAATCTGCCATTTTCGAGTTGCAATTTATTGTAATATCAACTGCCCTTATGACCTGGCTGTTTCCATTTTGTGCTTTATCCAGCTCAATCCTTCTAAAAATGCTTTTAATCCTTGCAATAAGCTCCATCGGGCTGAAAGGCTTAGTAAGGTAGTCGTCGCTGCCCAAGGTCAGCCCTGCAATTTTATCAGGCTCGGTATCCTTTGCGGATACGATGATTATAGGCACAGTGCTTTTCTGGCGTACCTGAGCACAAAGAGAGTAACCATCCATTCCTGGCATCATTATATCTATAACAAGCATATCAGCTGGTTTTACTATAAAAGCTTCAAGTATTGATTGTCCATTATTGTACGTTTCAACCTCATAGCCTTCTTTTATAAGAAAGGACTTTATGATATTGCAGATATTTACTTCATCATCTGCAATATATATTAGCTTTTTGTCCATATGTGTATTCACCTCTTATCTAATTTTAGCATGAAAGCTGTCTAATTACATTTCAAAAAAAGTGTTGCTTTAATTTTGCCACAGTTTTGCGGAGATTTTATCCTTCCAGCATGGCTAAAATAAGAGTGTGGTTAAAAACACCACTTACTATAACTCAAGGAATACATACTATGAAGGAGTGTTAAAAATGATTGATAGGAAGAAATTAGCCGGAGCATTACTTGCGGGAGTACTAACTGTAACCGGAGCAACCTCAGCCTTTGCAGCAGATCAAACAGTCAGCAGCCCACAAGCTGTGAATCAAAAGCAGTTTCGCAAAATAGATATCGCAGAAATGTCTGCTAAGATTAAAGCTGCCATAGATAATCTCGTTTCCAAAGGAACCATTACACAAGCTCAAGCAGATGCTGTAATGAAATTCTTTGGTCCTGGAGACAGAAGATATGTCCACATGGATAGAATGAATCCCCTAAGTGATCTGGTAACAAAAGGTACTATAACACAAACACAGGTAGATGCAGTTTTTAAAGCTATAAAGACAGACATTATGTCTGATAAGTCCATGGAAGACACGTTAAAAGAGCTTGTTACAGCCGGAACTATTACAGAGGTTCAGAAGGAAGCAATACAAAAGGCTCTGCCGAATAAAGAGATTATGTCGAGACCTTTCATGGGTAAGGGAAACTCATTAGACAGCCTTATAGCAGATGGCACAATAACTCAGGCTCAAGTAGATGCAATACAGAAGTCCCGTGGATCCTTTGAAGGGAAAGACTTATCAATGAGGTTCAAAAATAGTCCTCTGGATGAACTAGTGACAGTAGGAACAATAACTCAAGCTCAAGCAGATGCCATAAATATTGCAATAAAGGCTGCGATGAATCCACTGGATAAACAATAACAGATATTCAAAAAGCAAAGGAAGATTAAAATTATATAAGCTTCCTTTCACATAAATAGGAGGAGCCAATAGATTGTGCTCCTCCTAAAATTTTCTCATTTTGCCACAGTTTTGCGGAGATTTATAATAATAAAAAAGGTAGAATTATACATGAAAGCGAAAGGTTAAAATAGTGACGGTAAAGATGCAAGGAGGTAGCATGAATGGATTTAAACACAAGCACTGGCAATAGGTTTAGGTTGAAAGTATCCAAGAAGAAAGTAATAATAGCCGTAATTCTTATACTTATTATTGCAGCAGCAGGGACTGTGGGCATTAAGTATTTCAATTCTAAAAATGCAAAAGCAACGGTTGGACAGCAAGCAACAGCAATAGCAAAGAAGGGGGATCTCAGCGTTTCGGTGTCGGGCTCAGGACCAATAAGCTCTACAAACAAGTATGATTTGACTTCCAATGTAAGCGGGACTCTTAGTAATATATATTTTAAGGATGGCGACAAGGTCAAAGCCGGTGACCTTATCTATGAAATTGATGACAAGGATACACAGCTGCAAGTAAGACAGCTTAAAAACAGCATTGCACAAGCGCAGCTTTCCCGGGACAGCAATATAAAGGATCTCAAGTCAGGCACAGTCATCGCACCTATTGACGGAGAGATCTTAGATCTCCAAGTTAAAGAAGGTGACAGCCTGTCCGGTAACGGTACTGTACTGACTATAACAGATAAATCAAAGCTGAAATTATTAGTATCCTTCAATAATACATATAGAACCAAGCTCACTACAGGACAGAAGGTCTCCGTAAATGCATTTGATACAAGCAAAGATGAGCTTCATAAGGTAGAAGGGGTTATATCCAATATCAGCTCCCCAAGCTACAAAACCAGCGATGGAGCTGAAGTATACAATGTTGGGGTTGTAGTCGATAATTCAAGCTCCTTATCAGAGGGTATGGTTGCTAATGTAGAAATTAACATTGATGGTAAAAGCATCACTAATAAGGGCAGCAGTACCTTGAGCTTTTTAAAGAGTATGACAGTAAAAGCCGCTTCTGGCGGTACTGTAAATAAACTTGCCGTAGAAAACGGACAGAATGTTAAAAAGGGTGATCTGCTGGCTGAGCTTAATAATGATGATTTGGAGCTAACAATCCAAACAAATGACTTGAAGCTGGAGGATTTGAATTCTGAGCTAGAGACTGCTGAAGAGAAGCTTTTAGACTATAAAATTTATGCACCCTTCGATGGTACTTTCACTTTGAATGATATTGAGCAGGGAAACAGTATCAAGCAGGGTGACATACTGGGAAGTGTAGCAAATTATGATACTATGCAGTTCATAATTGATGTAGATGAATTGGATATAGCGAAAATACAGATAGGTCAGAGTGCTGAGGTAACAATAGATGCCCTTGCAGAAACAATAGATAAGCCCCTCAAGGGAGCTGTAACAAAGATAGCAGTGGAAGGCACCTCCTCAAATGGAGTATCTACATATCCGGTGACTATACAAATAGAAGAGAACTCAGCATTGAAGGGTAGTATGAATGCAAATGCTGAAATTGTTGTGAATCATAAAAAAGATGTACTATATGTTCCTGTCGATGCAATACAGAAAAGAAATGGCAAAAGCTTTGTAAGAGTAGTCGGGGGTGCTGGCGGAACTGCGAGAACCGGCAAGAATTCAAATGTCGAAGCGAAGAACACACAAAATACTGAAGCGAAGAACCAGCAAGGTACTGAGCAAAAATTTGAAATGAGAGAAGTAAAAACAGGGATAAGCACTGAAGAATATATTGAGATTGTGAGCGGCCTGAAAGAGGGAGAGGCAGTAGTTGTAACCTCTGCATCAGGAAATGGCAATAATATGCAAAACGGGCTAAATAGGACGATGATTATGGGTGCTCCTGCACCAAGCGGCAGTGTTAATTTCAAACGAAGTAACTAGGGGGAGTACAGCATGATAGAAATAAGCAATATGAGCAAAATCTATCGCATTGGCAATGTGGAAGTAAAGGCGCTGGATGATGTGAGCCTTACCATAAAACAACATGAGTTTGTATCAATAATCGGACCTTCAGGCTCAGGAAAATCAACCCTGATGAATATGATAGGCTGTCTTGATGTGGCAACCAAAGGCGAGTATTATCTTGACGGCATACAGGTAAGCAGACTAAATGATGAACAGCTTGCAGATATAAGAAACCATAAGATAGGCTTCATTTTCCAGGGCTTCAACCTGCTGCAAAAGCTCACTGCTGTAGAAAATGTGGAGCTGCCCCTTATTTATCAGGGCTTGCATACAAAGGAGCGGTACGATAAATCAATGGAGGCATTAAAGATGGTTGGGCTGGAGGACAGAGCCCTACATAGACCAACGGAGCTTTCAGGGGGTCAGCAGCAGCGTGTTGCTATAGCCAGGGCTTTGGTAGGCAGTCCCCCAATGATATTGGCGGATGAACCAACGGGAAACCTGGATTCAAAATCCGGCAAGGAGATAATGCGCATGCTTAAGGAGCTGCATCAAAAGGGCAATACTATAGTACTGATCACCCATGATAATGAAGTCGCAATGCAGGCTGAACGAGTCATACGATTACAGGACGGAGAAATCATAGAGGACAGGATGGTGGTATAGATGGGTTTTATGCAGGCTTATAAAATGGCAATAAAGAGCATACGAAGCAATAAAGTGCGTTCATTTCTCACCATGCTGGGAGTTATAATCGGAGTATCTTCAGTTATAGCAGCAGTTGCTTTTGCCCAAGGCAGCACCAAGAGCATAACAAGCACAATCGAGAGCATGGGTACCAACCTTATCCAGGTCAATATAATGGGAAGAAACAGCAACAGGAATGTTTCCTATAATCAAATAAAGCAATTTGCTGAAGAAAACAGTACAGATATTACAGCAGTGGCTCCTCAGACCAATACCACTGCCACAGCAAAGTATAAGACCAATAATACGGAAACAACTATTCTGGGTACAAGTCCCGATTATCAAATTATAAAGAGCATTGAAGCTCAGCTGGGGCGGTTTTTAATCCAAAATGACATAGACAACCTGCAGAAGGTAGCAATTGTCGGAACAGCGGTTGTAAATGACATATTTGAAGGGGGCAACCCTCTAGGACAGAAGATGAAAATCAACGGACAGCTGTTTACAGTAGTTGGAGTTCTAGAGGAAAAGGATGGAGGGCAGGATGACGGAGCAGATGATACAGTTATAATACCCGTTACTGTTGCCCAGAGACTCTTCCGTTCCGGTACCATCAGAAATTTCGCCATTCAGGCAGCAAGTCCTGAAACAGTTGACAGCGCAATGGAAAAGCTGAATAAATTCCTCACAGAGACCTATAAGAGTGATGATGCCTTCAGGGTTTTCAATCAGGCAGAAATGCTTTCAAACCTTAACAGTATGACTGGAACCATGACAGCTGTGCTTGCAGGTATTGCAGCCATCTCACTCGTTGTAGGCGGTATAGGAATAATGAATATAATGCTGGTATCCGTTACTGAAAGAACAAGGGAAATAGGCATAAGAAAAGCAATAGGAGCCAAGAGAAAGAACATACTGGTGCAGTTCTTAATTGAGGCTATCATTGTAACAGGCATTGGCGGAATCCTTGGGGTGCTGATAGGGTTATCAATTATACGCTTCATTATCGGCGGTTTTGACCTTGTACCGGAAGTATATTCAATACCATGGATAATGATATCCTTTGGAATCTCATTGGTTGTAGGAGTGGTATTCGGTTTATTCCCTGCATACAAGGCGGCAAGCTTGAATCCCATTGAGGCTCTCAGGTCGGAATAATAGGAGGAGAGAAATGAAAAAACTATGCTTGATAATTTCTGTCACATTGTGTGCAGCATTATTGTTTAATAGTATTGCAGCTTTTGCTGATACCGGGGATGATGGAATATTGACTCTTGAAGAAGCGATGGCATTGGCACTGAAGAATGATGTGCAGTATAATATGCAGGATAGCTATATAGAGAAGGCTAAAGAAAACTATGATGAGGTCTTGAATGACAATAGCAAAAACGTCAATGGCAGAAGCATCAGTATTTCAGCTAAAGCGTCTTCTGAAATTTCACAAGAAGTGGCAATTGAGAATGCAGCTTCAGGTGTGCGAAAAGCTATTTTCAACAGGGACGATTATAAAAGAAATTCAGACTACGATGTGATAACTACTTTTTATGGTGTTATAAAAGCCAGGTACTCACTTACTGATGCTGAGGCAGACCTGGAATTGAAGAAAAATGCACTGGAAGCAGTAAAGATTAAATATAGCCTAGGTTTAATCACGATGGAGGCCTTCTCTCAAGCTGATGTGGCATATTTATCTTCACAGACAGCTTATAATAATGCCTCTTCTGAATTGCAGATCAGTACATCAAAGCTTAGTAACAGCATAGGCAAGGATATTGCTGAGTCCAAAGCTGTGCTGGATATGACCTTAAGTCTTCCTGATATCAAGAGCCTTGACTTGAGTAAAATTAAAACAGATAATTTGAAGAACAATTCAAGCTACTACACTGCAGAGGAACAATATAAGCAGGCAAAGTACAAGCTGCAGCTGACACAGGAGCAATACGATTATTACTATGATAAATTCAAGAGCAATTCAACTTTAAGGAAGGATTTCGATGATATGCTCTATGAAGCCCAGAGAGACTTTGACGATACAAAATACACCTATAGCGAAAAGCTGTATGATATGGATTTTGCCCTTGAAAATCAGTTTACCAGTATAAATGATCTATATGAAAGCTATATTAGTCTGAAAGAAGAGTTTGAAGATTCAAAGCTTACATATGAAGTAAACAAAACAAAGTATCAAATGGGACTGATTTCAAAATCAGCCTTAAAAAGCAGTACAGTAAATCTTATTAAGCTGGAAAACCAACTGAACACGACAATTATGAATCTGAACACACAATATGTAAATATTACACAATACAGTATAGATTAATAAGAGAGCTTTATGCTCTCTTATTTTTTATATGCGTTTTGCATATAATCAGATAAATTGGATTGATAAATACCGATTAAAGGGTAGACTATTGACAGTATGTACTTTATTATAAATATAAGGTAATATTCTTTCTTGACGAAGGGGGATGCTTAATGACTGAGATCCTATTGCTAAGTGGAGCAATATTGATAATATGTGTTCTTTCCAGCAAGCTTTTATATAGGTTTGGAATACCTACACTGCTCATATTTTTATGTTTAGGAATGTTACTGGGTTCAGATGGCCTAGGTGGTATATACTTCGATGATTATATAGTCGCTCAGCAAATATGTTCTATTGGACTTGCTTTTATTATGTTTTATGGCGGGTTCGGCTTTAGCTGGAAAACTGCCAGGCCTGTAGTAATTCAATCAGTCATTTTATCAACAATAGGAGTTGTGATAACAGCCTTCCTGGTTGGTATTTTTTCTTGGTGGCTTCTAAAGGTCTCCTTCCTCGAAGGCATGCTCCTTGGAGCAATTGTATCCTCTACTGATGCCGCTTCTGTATTTTCGATTTTACGTTCAAAAAAGTTAAATCTCAAAGGTGGAATGGCTTCGATCCTTGAAATGGAAAGCGGCAGCAATGATCCAATTTCTTATATGCTGACGATAGTTGTTCTATCCTTAATATCGAATAATAACCAGCAATCTATCCTACACTTGCTCGCAAATCAAGTTTTCTTTGGATTACTAATAGGTTTTTTACTTGCAATGATTGCGGTTTTTATAATGAGACATCTCCGTTTGGAGATTGACGGTCTATATCCGATATTTGTCACTGGCATAGTATTATTGGGATATTCAACGAACGAATGGCTTGGTGGCAATGGTTTTCTAGCGGTTTATATAATTGGAATCATTATGGGAAATAGTAAGATTCTTCACAAAAAGAGTTTGGTTCATTTTTTTGACGGAATGTCCTGGCTTATGCAAATTGTTTTGTTTTTTACTTTGGGGTTATTGGTTTTTCCTTCACAGCTTCCAGCGGTTATTCTCACTGCAGTTGGAATTTCCTTATTCTTAGTATTTATCGCACGTCCAATTGCTGTCTTTAGTGTAATGAGCTGGTTCAAGACCCCTATAAAGCAGCAGCTCTTAATATCCTGGGTAGGACTTAGAGGTGCAGCTTCTATTGTTTTTGCAACCTTTGCCCTTACAAATGATATTTCGATTGCAAACCAAATATTCAATACAGTATTCTTTATTGCATTGTTTTCGGTTATTGTACAAGGGACAATGATTCCCAAAATAGCAAAGCTTTTAGATGTAGTAGAAGTAGAAGGTACGGTATATAAGACCTTCAGCGATTATCAGGATGAAACCCATACAAAACTTATCGAATTACCAATCAAAAATAATAATCCCTGGGCAGGTAAATCAATAATGGAAGCAAATATTCCAGAAGAAATTTTGGTCGTAATGATAAAAAGAAAAATAGAAGTCATAACTCCTAAAGGCTCGACAGTCATCAATGCCGGAGATACTTTAGTACTAATAGGAAATAGCTTTGATGACATTCTCTGATGTCCCATAATATTTGATACAGATGATTTGATCTGTGGAGGTAAAAATATGCGTAGATACTTATATATCGGTATTGGCGGCTTCCTTGGAGCTATTTCAAGGTATATGCTGAAGGACTGGCTGATGCTGAATATAAATGACCCGCTTCACTTAAATATTATTATCATTAATATTATAGGATGCTTTATATTTACCTATTTTCTAAGACTGGCTATTGATGTATGGAAAGTAGACCCTGATATCCGCTTAGGGGTAACAACGGGTTTCATCGGTGCCTTTACTACCTTTTCCGCACTTTGCCGTGATACCGTTGGATTATTAAATAGTGGAGAGATTCTGTTCTCAATTATCAATCCATTACTTTCAGTCCTTGCTGGTCTTGCTGCAATTTATCTGGGAGATTTGGGCGCGAAAAAGCTTATAAAACTAATGGCACAATTTGATAACAACACAAAAGGCTAGATTTTACATGAGAGAATGGTGAGGATATGGATTATATTGCTGTTGGAGTAGGTGGGATGCTCGGCAGTATCACCAGATATGCTTTAGGTAAATGGATATCTGAGCGATATGATACTATTATCCCAATGGGTACGCTGCTGATTAATATTTCAGGTGCATTGCTATTGGGGATTGTAACCGGCTTATATACGAGGGGAAACATTTATCTGTTGTTAGCCGAAGGATACCTGGGAGCGTATACGACTTTCTCGGCCTTTATGTATGAAGGCTTCACCCTGATTCAGGCAAAGGAAAGAAGAAATGCTATTTTATATATTTTAATTACTCTGATACTAGGCGTCATAGGATTTATTATTGGAATAACAGCAGTCAAAATGTTCAGGCTGCTTTAGGCTTAAGGCTCTTGATTTGACAGTTAAACTGTCGGATCAGGAGCCTTTTCAGTCAGTAGCATATATATTTCATAAATAGCATAATGTTTATTACGCTTTATTGTATTGTCCTTAGATTCAGTATATCCCGGGAAATATTGCAATTCATACAGAGCTTTGAAAAAATAGAATCTCCTCCTATTATAGAAAAGCTTATCGAAATTAAGGATAGCCTTGCATATCATGAAGCTGATATTGACTCAAGCCCTTATTATTCCCTTGAATACGACAATTTTCTCGAAAGATGTTATGAATAGATTATATGCGGAATTATAAATTCACTTCCTCAAATACCTTAAAGTAAATTATTAAGAATAGCAGCCGCTGTATTCGAAATACTAATCTATATAGGCTATATTATATTTATTTTAAGGTGAACCAATATGAGAAAAAGAGCTAATGTGACGCTGTTGTTAATAATTCTATATTCTGTGCTATTTGGATATATAGCCGAGGATAATTCCTTGGAGCTTTCCTATTCCAATGGAGAAGGAGGCGAATATGAAATATCAGTTTATAGTAAAGAACTAGCAAAAGATGTAGGTGAAATGGAGCTTTTCTTCAATGCACCTGCCAGCCGTCCTTCTAAGGTATACATAAAAATATATAAAAAGCTTAGGGTGATAGAGCTATATGGGGATGACACACTTTTAGGCAGGTTTCGGATATCCCTTGGTCAAGCACCGGAAGGGGATAAAAGTGCTGAAGGAGATTCCAGGACCCCTGAGGGTAATTACTATATATGCACAAGGAATGAGAGCAGCAAATTCACTCTGTTTCTTGGCCTAAACTATCCCAATACCGAAGATGCTGAAAGAGGATTGAAAAACAATCTGATAAGCCCGGAAGCTTACAGGAGCATAAAGGCGGCGGATGATGGCAAGCAGCGTCCACCGTGGAATACACCCCTTGGAGGGCAGGTTGGCATACATGGAGGGGGAACGATTAGTGACTGGACTCAAGGCTGCATCGCGTTATCTGATAAAGACATAATATTAATTGGCGAATATGTGACCTATACAACTCCAGTCCAGATTTTAGAATGATTATATATTATGAGTGTCGCTATATATTAGCGGCACTTCGTATATAGTGGAATATATATATTAGTTAATTCTACGTTAACTTTCCATATGTATATTGACGCTTTATTATCAGTTGTTATATATTATATATAGATACACGTCTATATAAGAGGTGATTATTTGAAAGAAAATTATGAAGTAAATGCAAAAATCATCAAAGCTCTTTCTGACTCCAGCAGACTTAAGATAATAGACATTCTGTCCTGTGGAGAAAGGTGTGCCTGTGATATTTTAGAGCATTTTGATTTTACTCAGCCGACACTTTCGCATCATATGAAGGTGCTGATGGACTGTGGTATTGTGGAATGCAGAAAGGATGGGCTTTGGAGTTATTATTCACTGAATAGCCCTAATTGCAATAAACTGATTTTATTTCTTATGAATCTTGTTACAGATACGGATGAATGTATCTGTAAAGATAAATCCAAATGCGAATGTTGATAAAGGAGTGTATTATAATGAAAAAAATGATAATTTTCGAACCGGCTATGTGCTGCGGAACCGGGGTATGCGGCCCATCTGTAGACCCTGAGTTGTTAAGAGTGTCTACTGTACTAAATAATCTTAAGAATAAGGGTATATTAATTGAAAGGCATAACCTTTCTAATAACCCGCAAATATTTGTTGAGAACAAAGAATTGAATGAAATGCTCAATAAAGAAGGAGTAGAAGTACTTCCGGTTATAATGGTTAATGGTATTGTAGTAAAAACAAAGGGATATCCGACTGATGAAGAATTCTGCAAGCTATTGGGCTTACCGGAGGATTTTTTGAAGGCCACTGTAAAAAGAGCACCCCAAGGGTGCGGCTGCAAAGGCGGATGCTGCTAACTTAAGGAAAAGAGGGATTGTTCTTTGCTTAAAGCTTTTGATTTGGAAAGGATCGATTTAACAAAATATTTGTTTTTTACCGGAAAGGGCGGAGTCGGCAAAACTTCGGCAGCATGTGCTGCAGCTGTAGCCTTGGCTGATGCAGGCAAGAAAATCATGCTGATTAGCACAGACCCCGCTTCAAACCTTCAGGATGTTTTTGAAACAGAACTAAATAATAAGGGAGTTACAATTAAGGGTGCTCCAAATTTAACGGTTGCAAACTTTGATCCAGTGGAGGCAGCTGCAGAGTATAGAGAAAGTGTAATAGCTCCCTATAGAGGTAAATTGCCCGATACGGTATTGAAGAATATGGAGGAACAGCTGTCCGGTTCTTGTACTGTTGAGATTGCGGCATTTAATGAGTTTTCGGGCTTTATAACTGATGAAAAAGCAGCAGAGGAGTATGACCACATTATTTTTGACACAGCACCGACGGGTCATACCTTGAGGATGCTTCAGCTTCCATCTGCCTGGAGTAATTTTATTGATGAAAACACACACGGTGCATCATGCTTAGGACAGCTTTCCGGCCTTGAAAGCAAAAAAGAAGTATATAAAAATGCAGTTAAGAATTTAGCTGATAAAAGAAAAACAACCCTTATACTTGTGGCACGTCCTGAGCCGTCACCACTAAAGGAAGCCGAGAGAGCAGCTACAGAGCTTCGGAACATAGGTATAAACAATCAGCTTTTAATTATTAACGGTGTTCTTGAGGCCCATTATGATTTTCTTTCAGATGCTATTTATGAAAAACAGCAGAGTGCTTTAAACAATATTCCTGAAGCGCTTAAGGTCATTGAAGCTTACAAAATACCCCTAAGACCATATAATGTGACCGGCTTGGATAAGGTACGAGCATTCTTTAAGGATAATAATGTCAACTATACTGAAGATGTACTTAATATTGCTAGAATACCTAAATTGAATAATGTTATTGAAGATCTATATGCAAGTGGAAAAAAAGTAATATTTACAATGGGTAAGGGTGGCGTTGGTAAAACCACTATAGCTGCAGCCATAGCCTTGGGCTTGTCCAAGAAGGGTAGGAAAGTACATTTGACAACCACTGACCCTGCAGCTCATTTAAAATTAGTTTTAGATGAAAGCTATGGTATTACCTTGAGTAAGATAGATGAAAAACTAGAGCTTGAGAGGTATGCCGAAGAAGTTTTAAATAAAGCAAGGGAAACAATGAGCGAGGAGGACATTGCTTACATTGAAGAAGACTTACGCTCTCCTTGCACCCAAGAAATTGCTGTGTTTAGAGCCTTTGCCGAAATAGTTGACCGGTCGGAAAATGAAGTTGTCGTCATTGATACCGCACCTACCGGCCATACACTGCTGCTATTGGATTCTACTCAAAGCTATCATAAAGAGCTTCAGCGGTCACATGGAGATATCCCCGAGTCTGTTAAGAAGCTTTTACCTAAACTTAGAAGTGAAAAGGAAACAGAAGTGATTATTGTAACATTGGCTGAGACTACTCCTGTTCGTGAAGCCCTAAGGCTGCAACTGGACTTGACTAGGGCTGGGATTCATAGTAAGTGGTGGGTTATAAACGGAAGCTTCTATGCCGCCAATACAACCAATGCAGTTCTAAAAGTAAAGGCAAGCAATGAGATACAGTGGATCAACCAGGTAAATGAAATATCCCATGGTAATTTTGCAGTAGTTGAGTGGATGCCTGAAGAGGTAAAAGGCGAGAGACTTAATGATCTGATTAAATAGGGAAATTATAATTTCATATTAATAAGGGGGACTAATCAATGAGCAAAAATAAGGAAATTAAGAAAAAGGATAACGAAGGCATTGGCTTCTTCGCCAAGTATCTGACAGTTTGGGTGGCAGCATGTATAGTTGCCGGGGTTATTTTAGGTCAGATACTCCCGATCGTACCTCGGACATTGAGTAAATTTGAATATGCCAATGTATCGATACCCGTTGCAATACTCATATGGCTGATGATTTATCCCATGATGCTTAAGATAGACTTTTCAAGTATAGTAGACGCAACTAAGAAACCCAAGGGCCTGATAGTGACTTGTGGAATCAACTGGCTTATTAAACCCTTTACCATGTATGCCATAGCCTCATTTTTCTTCTATATAGTTTTCAAGAATCTGATACCGGCTGATTTAGCCAAGGAATATCTGGCTGGAGCAGTATTGCTAGGTGCCGCTCCATGTACAGCCATGGTATTTGTTTGGAGTCATCTGACAAAGGGGGACCCCGCTTATACATTAGTGCAGGTAGCAGTCAACGACTTGATAATTCTTATCGCATTTACTCCTATAGTGGCCTTCTTGCTTGGAGTCAGTAATGTAGTGGTCCCTTATGATACACTGATAATGTCCACAATTTTGTTCGTTGTTATCCCGCTTGCAGGGGGTTACTTTACAAGAAAATATGTTATTAATAGCAAAGGCAAGGAATACTTCAACAATGTATTCTTAAAGAAATTTGATAACATCACTATAATAGGCTTATTGCTTACACTGGTTATAATTTTCTCTTTCCAAGGAGAAATAATATTGAATAATCCATTGCACATAGCGCTAATAGCTGTGCCCCTGACAATTCAGACCTTCTTTATATTCTTCCTGGCTTATGGATGGGCAAGGGCATGGAAGCTTAAGCATGATATAGCTGCCCCAGCCGGAATGATAGGTGCCAGCAATTTCTTTGAACTTGCGGTGGCAGTAGCCATTTCGCTCTTCGGGCTTGAATCAGGAGCAGCATTAGCTACAGTTGTAGGTGTACTGGTAGAAGTTCCGGTTATGCTGGCATTAGTTAAAATAGCAAATAATACTAAGCATTGGTTTGCAGAGAACCAATAATAAAGGAGAAAATATGAGAATAGCAGCAATAGCAGACATACACAGCAATATATATTCCCTTAATGAAGTACTGTTGGATATCGACAGTAGAAATGTAGATTTGATAGTATGTTTGGGTGACCTGGTAGGCTATGCAACATATCCCAATGAGGTCATAGACACTATCCGCGAAAGCAGGATATTGACAATAAAGGGCAACTACGATGAGGCAGTAGGAGATGAGCTTATGGTCTGCGGCTGTGATTATCCAGACCCAAAGGATGCTGAGAATGCAGGGATATCACTGAACTGGACCATAGATGAAACACGAGAGGACAACAAAGAGTTTTTAAAAAGTCTGCCAATGGAAGTAGATATGAACTTTGAAGGTAAAAGTATAAAGTTTGTACATGGAAGTCCGAGAATGATAACTGAATATCTTAAAGAGGATTCTGAAGAAGCTGAAGAGGTCATGGAAGGCTTAGAAACTGACATACTTGTATGCGGCCATACCCATAAGCCCTATTATAAAATGTATGGCAGCAAGCTGCTTGTAAATGCAGGAAGTGCAGGTAAGCCCAAAACAGGAACTCCTAAAGCTAACTATGTGGTAATTGACTTATATGGTGAGAACACAGAGGTAGAAATATACGAAGTGGAGTACGAATATGAAAGGACAGCAGCTTCAATAGAAGAAGCGGGTCTGCCGCGAGAGTTTGCAGAGATTATTCGAACCGGCAAGTCTTAACAGCAAGTAATAGACTAGTAGTATAAATATTAGTCTATTATTCAAAACTATTAGTTGTATGTTGCAAGTATTGTATGTTACAATTATAATCGAGGTGGATAACTATGGATAAAGAGAAGAATATTATAGAATTACGAGAGCTTACGAGGCAGCTAATTAAAAATATGAGCTTTCTTGATAAAACCGAAGCATCCTGCTGTGGAACAACCATAGGACAATGCTATGCAATTACCGAGATCGGCAGAGTTGAAGAGATTTCACTTAATGAGCTGGCTGACTTACTGAATCTAGATAATAGCACAATGAGCAGGACCATTAATAATCTAGTTGAGCAGCAGCTTGTCATAAGAGAAATTGATGCACAGGACAGACGTTATGTAAAAATGAAGCTAACAGAAAAGGGTCAAGGAATTTACAAGACTATTGAAAAAAATATGGATAAATACTATATGTCTTTGATGAAGGATATACCGGAAGAGAAACACTTGCAAGTAGTCGAGAGCTTGGAGCTGCTGCTTAAAGCAATGAAAAATAATAAATGTTGTTAGAAGGGAGTAAAACAATGAGTTACGATGTAAAAGAACAAGTAAAGTCCTTCTATGGAGGAATAGCAAAAAAGGTTAATACACAATCAAAGAGCAGCTGTTGTGGAGGTTCCGCCTGCTGCAGCAACATAAACGATGACTCGATTATTTATAAAGGCGAGGATCTTGAGCAGCTACCGATTGAAGCTGTAAATGCATCCTTAGGCTGTGCAAATCCTTTATTACTCGCTGCTCTAAAAGAGGGAGAAACTGTGCTGGACCTTGGAAGCGGTGGTGGGATAGATGTACTGCTGGCTACCAGATATGTAGGCAGCAGGGGTAAAATATATGGGTTGGATATGACTGCTGAAATGCTGGAATTGGCCAATAAGAATAAAAAAAGAATGGGTGTAGAAAATGTTGAGTTCTTAAAGGGCTATATAGAGGATATCCCACTAGCGGATAATACAGTAGATGCGGTCATCTCCAACTGTGTAATAAATCTGTCTGAGGATAAAGAGAAAGCTTTGTCTGAGGCATACAGGGTGACAAAGGAAGGTGGAAGACTGGCAATTTCAGATATTATTGTACTAAAGGATGTTCCACAGGACATAAAAAATATGGCCGAGCTCTGGGTAGGCTGTATAGCTGGCGCACTGAGTGCAGTAGAGTATAAAACAATATTAGAAAAGGTTGGCTTCAATAATATAGAGATAACCCCAGTTCATATATATACAAAAGAAGTTATATTAGAAATTTTGGGGCAGAAGAATCATTTGCTGCAGATTGAGATAAGCAAAGCCATAGACTTAGTGGATGGTGCATATGCGGGGGCATATATCAAAGCTTCTAAATAATAGATATTTGTAAACGAAATAGCTAGTACAATGTAAGGGAGGTGACATCTTTGAACTATATAACTCAGGTATTCAGCTGGTTGAATGCTCAGCTGCTGAAAATGACATGGCTCTCAGAGCTTATTAAGACAATAGTTGAGAAAGTATTTGGATTATCCATCGAAACAAGACTTGGGGGCAGCGTACACTTTTTTATCTATGATGTAATAAAGATCTTCATACTTCTATCATTGCTTATATTTGTTATATCATATATCCAAAGCTACTTCCCTCCGGAGAGAACAAAGAAAATACTTGGAAGCTTTAAAGGGATAAGGGGCAATATTTTAGGGGCATTGTTGGGGACCATAACACCCTTCTGAAGTTGCTCAAGCATACCGATATTTATCGGTTTTACCTCAGCAGGTCTGCCATTAGGTGTTACCTTTTCATTCCTGATCTCCTCACCGCTTGTAGACCTGGCTTCCATGCTGATATTAACATCCTTCTTCGGTATAAAAATTGCATTGGCCTATGTTGTTGTGGGACTTATTCTCGCAAGTACAGGTGGAACTGTAATTGACAAGCTTGGTCTTGAAAAATATGTTGAAGGCTATGTCAGAGACATAGAAAATGTTGATATTGAGCCAGTTGTAATGACTCACAAAGAAAGAATATCTTACTCGAAGCAGCAGGTTAATGACATTATAAAGAGAGTTTGGCTGTATGTTTTGATTGGTGTTGGAATAGGAGCTGCAATACATAATTGGATTCCTCAAAGTATTGTAGAAAACGTTATAGGCAATAATAATCCTTTTGCAGTAGTCTTGGCAACTGCGATAGGGATACCTATGTATGCAGACATTTTTGGCACTATACCAATTGCAGAAGCATTATTCGCCAAGGGTGTAGGCGTTGGTACCGTTCTTTCTTTCATGATGGCTGTCACAGCACTATCTCTCCCGTCAATTATAATGTTAAGCAAGGTTGTAAAGCCAAAGCTTCTAGGGATATTTGTGACAATCGTAGCTATTGGGATACTTATAATAGGTTACCTGTTTAATGCAATTTCTTATGTTTTCATATAGTTATTTGGGAAAATAAATATAAGGAGGAAAAATATATGGTCATAAAAGTATTAGGGTCCGGTTGTGCAAACTGTGAAAAGCTAGAGGCTAATGCAAGAGAGGCTGTAAAAGAGCTGGGCATTGAAGCGACCGTAGAAAAGGTAAAGGATTTCAAGGACATACTGGCCTATGGTGTCATGAAGACACCCGCTTTGGTCGTTGATGAGAAAGTTAAGATAATGGGAAGAGTTGCGACCACAGAAGAAATTAAAAATCTCCTGTAAGGTAAATGCTGTAGATGTTGCTGCAGTAGAGACTATTATCAAGTAAGGAAGTACGTTAATGTTCTTAGATAGACATTATGTACTTTTTTAATTATTCTCATAATAATTAATTTATAACAAATTATAATAAAATATAATAGATTATAATAAACTTGACTAAAACATATATAATAATATAGAATTGTAGTGTACATAATATTAGTAATTAAGTATACAGCCCTTTTAGAAATTCTACTGTGATTGAAGTACTGGGAGGAATATGCCATGAATGATAATTTGCTGGAAAAGGAAATAATGACTATAAATCAAGTTGCAGCCTACTTGCAGCTAAGTGAAATGACAACCTACAAATTAGTTCAGGACGGAAAAATCCCAGCTTTTAAAATTGGCCGCAGTTGGAGAGTAAAAAAGAGTGATTTGGATATATTGATTGAAAGACTAAAAAAAGGTGAGACAATCTAAGCTAAATGGCGAATATATGCAACAAGCAGCGGACAAAATCTGTGCTTGATATGATAACTACGATTAATTAAGGAAAGAGATGAGGTAACGAATGGTAAATAAAAAAAAGAAGCTAAAGATAATACCCCTTGGTGGGTTAGGTGAAGTCGGTAAAAATATCACTGTGTTTGAGTACGAGGATGATATTGTTATAGTTGACTGCGGAATAGCATTTCCCGAAGACGAAATGCTAGGCATCGATTTAGTTATGCCCGACATCACTTATTTAAAGAAAAACTTAGACAAGATTAGAGGAATTGTAATAACCCATGGCCATGAAGATCATATCGGGGCACTGCCTTATGTGTTGAAAGAGATTAATGTTCCGGTTTTCGGATCAAGACTGGCATTAGGATTAGTAGAAATCAAACTGGAAGAGCATCGAATGCTTGCAGATACCACACTGCAAACAGTTGAACCGGGGCAGGTGGTTAATCTCGGGGCATTCAAAATAGAATTCATAAACTCCTGTCATAGCATAGCAGACGCTTTTGCTTTGGCAATTCATACACCCGTCGGTGTAGTAGTTCATACCTCGGACTTTAAGATAGACTACACTCCAATACAAGGCAGCCGCATTGACCTGGCACGCTTTGCCGAGTTAGGAACGCAGGGGGTACTGCTCTTAATGAGTGACAGTACAAATGCTGAGCGTGAAGGCTATACTATGTCCGAGAAAACTGTAGGTGAAGCTTTCGAAAAGATATTTACAGGTGTAAACAGCAGAATTATCGTTGCTACTTTTGCTTCAAACACCCATAGAGTACAACAGTTAATCAATGCAGCAGTCAGATTGGGACGGAAAGTTGCACTGAGCGGAAGAAGCATGATTAATGTTGTGAATGTAGCGCATAAGCTGGGATATTTAGATATGCCGGAAGGAACGTTAATTGATATTGCCGATTTGAATAGGTACAGACCCGAAAGTGTTATGATAATTACAACCGGAAGTCAAGGGGAACCGATGTCTGCATTAACAAGAATGGCGTCCTCAAGCCATAGGCAGGTAGTAATTGCACCTGGGGATCTGGTAGTAGTATCAGCAACTCCAATACCCGGCAATGAAAAATCCGTTTCAAAGGTTATCAACCAATTAATCCGAAAAGGCGCAAAGGTCATATATAAGTCCATTGATGATATACATGTCTCAGGCCATGCATGCCAGGAAGAATTAAAGCTGATATACAGCCTTGTGAGACCAAAGTATTTTATGCCTGTTCACGGTGAATATAAGCACTTAAATCAACATGCTCTTTTAAGCCAAACACTGGGTATGCCGAATGAAAATACTTTTATAATGGACATTGGCAATGTGCTGGAGATAAATAGTGAAAGTGCAAAAATTACCGGAAGCGTACCTTCAGGTAAGGTATTCATTGACGGATTAGGCATCGGTGATGTCGGAAATATTGTTTTGAGGGATAGGAAGCTTTTATCCCAGGACGGTATGGTCATTGTCATAGTTAGCATTGACAAGGAAACGGGCACAATAATAGCAGAGCCCGATATTATTTCAAGAGGCTTTGTGTATGTCAGGGAATCCGAAGAAATAATTGAACAAATGCGCAAGATGACATATAATGTACTTCTGCAAAATGGCGGAAAGGACTGGAGTGTTATGAAAAACCTTGTGAAGGATACAATTAAAGAACACCTGTACAGCCAATTAAAAAGAAGTCCTATGATTTTACCTATTATCATAGAGGTTTAACGAGTGTAAAAATGTGAAAAATAGAATGAATCAAAAATACAAATAATCATTTTTCAAATAAAATGGCTTTATCGCAATCGTGATGAAGCTATTTTTATTAACATTTAATACCATTGATTAATATGGTACTTTTGGATATAATATCATCGACTTCCGATATCGCTACGCGATATTATATTATGATACTGATTATATTTATGAATTAATTAAGGAGAATATATGAAACGTAATACAACCCACGAGTTTTATTCTTTAAGTAAGGAAAATCAAAGGAGTAGGCTTAAAGAAATTGCTGCTGTATTTTTTAAGCTTGGTTCAACTGCATTTGGAGGACCCGCTGCACACATTGCAATGATGGATAATGAAATTGTAAAGAAAAGAAAATGGCTGGAGAAAGACAAATTCCTAGATTTACTTGGTGCAACAAATCTTATTCCCGGTCCAAATTCTACAGAATTAGCTATACACCTTGGATACGAGAGAGGAGGAATATTGGGATTAATAATTGCTGGAACGTGCTTTATTGTACCTGCTATGTTAATCGTACTAGGCTTTGCCGTAACGTATTCGAGATACGGCTCACTGCCTCAGGTATCAAGTTTATTATATGGTATCAAACCAGTAATAATTGCTATTGTCGTGCAGGCACTTTTCCGATTGGGGCAGTCGGCAGTTAAGAGTAAAATAACAGGATTAGTCGGCTTGACAGTAATTATCCTATCAATTTTAGGAATGAATGAAATATTTCTTCTTGCTCTAGCAGGAATAAGTGTGTTGATTGTTAAAAATATCGGGAATATCAATAAACCTAGAATACTTTCTATAGCACCTTTATTTATACCATGGGGAATAATAATACCTCAGCAAATGCAAACGTGGGGAATGAGCCTAACAGGGCTATTTCTTTCATTCCTAAAGATTGGCTCTGTTTTATACGGAAGTGGGTATGTCCTCTTAGCTTTCCTTGAAGCAGAATTTGTTGAAAGGCTTAATATACTGACAAGTCAGCAGATTCTGGATGCTGTTGCTGTAGGTCAATTTACACCTGGACCTGTATTTACTACTTCTACATTTATCGGCTACTTGATTCATGGTACACCTGGCGCTATCCTCGCTACTATAGGTATATTTCTGCCTGCATTTGTTCTTGTTGCGATATTGAATCCAATAGTACCCAAATTAAGAAGCTCTAAAGCTATAGCAAGCATTTTAGACGGAGTAAATGTTGCCTCCTGGGGACTTATGGCAGTTGTAAGTTGGAAGTTGGGTGTTTCAGCAATAGTAGACGTACCAACCGCAATACTTGCTTTGATTTCATTGATTATAGTATTTAAATCCAATATAAACTCTGCTTGGTTAGTGTTATGCGGAGGAATTGCAGGCTTGCTGTTATCATTCATTTAATCTTTATAAAGGAGTAAAAAAATGCAAAATCAAATCCTACGTAGATTATTTCTAGGTTTTATTCAAATTCACATACTGCATCATGCCAAGAAAGAGCCTTTCTTTGGTTCCTGGATGATAGTAGAACTTCGAGAACATGGATACGATATGAGCCCGGGAACCTTGTATCCTTTGCTCCACAGTATGGAATCCGCAGGATTATTGGAGAAAGAGGATATAATAGTAGATAGTAAGATTAGAAAGTATTATAGGATTACGAAAATAGGAATGGAAGTTTTAGAAGAAGGTCGCGATAAAGCCTCTGAATTGTTTAAAGAGATAAATGAATAGCCTATATGATTGGTTTAAATAAAAGCGATAAAACTCACTAAATTTAAATTTGATAATAAAAGGTGGGGCGTAAATGTTATACTCCGGCAAAATTTTTATATTATTATTCTTCGTATATGGAATGAGTTTTTTTATAATGGGTATATTGGCTTTACAGCAGAAATCACAGAAGGAATCAAGCTTCCCCTTGCTAAGATCCATAAACAAGCTTGGTTTATTTGGGATAGCGCATGCTATTGTTGAATGGCTAATCATGTTTGCCATTGCGGATATATTTCCAAGGGAGAAGTTGATTCTGTTGGCGTCTGCTGTATTTATGAATGCACTGTCCTTTACAATTTTGCTGGATTTTGGCTTAAACGTTTTTAATTATCATGGTAGAGGTAATAGATGGCTTAAGTGGCTTCCTTGGGGTATTTTCTTACTTTGGCTGACATTATATTTGGGTTCTACTATTAAAAATGGTGAAATATCCTTTAGGACAAATGTGGACTTTGATACACTATGCAGGTATTTTATAGGCATTCCTGCAGCATTACTTACCGCCGCAGCCCTATATCACAATGGAATTACTTTAGTATCAATGAAGTTAAGAAAAACTGCAATCACGTTTAAGCTTTTGGCCGCCTTGTTTATTTCATATGGTATATTTGCAGGTATGCTAGTCAATAAGCGAGATTTTTTTCCTGCTAATTTAATCAACAAGCAAGCTTTTCTCGAAATTTTCGGGCTTCCGGTTGAATTAGGCAGGATGTTGTCAGCTATCCTCATAACAATATTATTCATTGGAATAATCGATCTCTTTAGGCTTGAAAATAATATTATAATGCAGAATTTGATGCAAGAGCGCGTGGCCAGCCAAGAAAGAAGGAAACTTGGGAGAGACCTCCACGACGGAATAATCCAGGATTTGTTTGCCTCTGGTTTGCAGCTTGAAGGCTTGATTGAAGAAAATGATTTAGATGTTTTACATAATGAATTGAAAACAATAAAAAGCAACTTGAATAATGGTATTATAAAAATCAGAGAATTTATAGATATGGTATCCACTAGGCAAATGGGCTTGGACCAACTTAAGATGCAGTTGGAGGAAGCTATCGATAATTTTAAGAAAATAAGTAAAGCCAGTATACTTTTGGATTATGAAATTCCTGATATCACATTGCATCATGCATCTTCAGATAAGCTGACGCAAATTTTTTATATTATACAAGAAGCTATAAGCAACTCTGTTAAGCATTCAAATGCTTCCGAAATCAAAGTTAAGATAGGCTTCGATCTAAGATTTATTATTGTTGAAATAAAAGATAATGGAAAGGGCTTTGATATTGGAGCAGCAAGGGGCAAAGGCAAATTTGGGCTCAATTCAATGCATGAGCGTGCAGCTTCAGTTAATGCAATGCTAAACATCAATAGTGAAAACAAAGGTACAAAGATAACATTAATTGTACCTTGGGAGGAAGGAATAAATGAATAAACCCAAAATTAGAGTATTGCTTGTAGATGATCATTCTGTAGTTAGATATGGAATTCGTTCCATCATTGAAAAGAACTCTTCAATAGAGGTATGTGGGGAAGCAGAGGATTTATCGGATACTTATCATAAAGCAGAAGCTCTAAGACCTGATGTAATATTATTGGATATGAAGTTACCTGATGGTGATGGCGTAACGGGTTGTATCAGGCTCAAAAGCATGCAGCCAAATGTTAAAGTCATAATACTGACAGCCTATGCTGAAGAAAATATAGTATATGAAGCCGTCAAGGCCGGTATTGATGGGTATCTTCTTAAAAACATAGAGGGCCAAGCTATAACAAAGGCTATTATTGATGTGCACCAGGGAAAGTCCATAATAGACCCCAACATTTCTCAAAAGCTCATGCGAATAATACAAAAAGGAAATGAATCCGAGCAGCTATTGATGCCACAGGAGAGAAATATATTGGAACTCATCAGTCAGGGTCGCACTAACAAAGAAATTGCAGATACATTATATCTATCAGAAAAGACTGTGCGAAACAATATGAGTAAAATAATGAAAAAGATAAATGTAAATAACAGAACGGAAGCAGCAATTTATTGGTCAAGACAAAAGTCCCTCAAATGAGGGACTTTTGTCATTACAAAGGGACATTTGCGATATATTTAACAATGTTTTAATTTGATATCATTATGCATGAGGAACGGTTAATTAATTAACAAACAGAGGAGGTAAGAATATGAAGAACTTCAAGCAATTATTTATTACTTTATTAGTTATAACTTTAATATTTGCAGTTGGCTGTCAAGCAGGCGGCAAGTTTAAGGATGGTGTCTATAACGGAACTGCCGAAGGGAAGAATGGACCGTTAAAAGTAGAAGTTGCAGTTGAGAAGGGTAAAATCAATGCAATAAAGATTCTTGAACATAGTGAGACTCCAGGGCTGTCAGATCCAATACTAGAGAAAATACCACAAGAAATCATTAAGAAGCAGTCAACGGAAGTAGAGGTTGTAAGTGGAGCTACTGCCACAAGTGAAGCAGTTATGAACGCAGTGAAAGACGCTGTCAAGAATGCTCAATAATAAATAATATAATTATTTTAGGAGGTCAATCATGAAGAAAATAGCAATATCAACGTTACTTATAGTGACTATGCTTGTAGGTATATTAACAGGTTGTACAAGTAATACTACAACGCCTACAAACGCTGCAAATAATAATAAAAACGCAACAGATGTACTTATAATAGGCGGCGGTGGCGCTGGCTTAACAGCTGCAATAACTGCTGCAGAAAATGGTGCAAAGGTTATATTGGTTGAAAAGATGCCAGCTGTTGGTGGAAATACAATCATCTCAGCAACAGGTATAACAGCATCAGATACTCAATTGCACAAAGATGCTGCCGTTCCTTTTACAGTGGAAGACCACATCAAAAAGACAATGGAGACCAGTAAGAATCTTGCAGACGAAAAACTTGTAAGAATATTGGTAGAAAACAGTAATTCAGCGTATGAGTGGTTATTGACACTTGGATTAAAATATAAGCTCGATCCAAAAGATCCAGCATGGATAATACCGGAAGAAGGCCACTATGGTGCGCTGCTGGTTAAGGCGTTACAGGCGAAGGTAGCTACATTATCAGATAAGATTGATCTCAGACTCGATACAAAGGCAACAGAATTTGTTGTTGAAAGCGGAAAAGTTGTGGGAGCAAAAGTTACAGGCAAGGATGGAAAAGAACAGGTTATAACAGCAAAGTCCGTTATACTTGCAACAGGTGGATTAAACAATGCTCCAGATATGATTGCAGAGTTCAATCCAAAATATAAAGGTGTTAATACAGAAATGACTACACCAGGACCAACAGGCGATGGTATCAGAATGGCTCAAAAAATAGGAGCGCAACTTAAGGACATGGAGTATTTCCAGATGAGACCTTTAGCATTAAACGGTTACTGGTACAAGGAAGTAATAGTGAACCAGGAAGGAACCGGCGGAATACTTGTTAATACTGATGCTAAGAGATTTGCCAACGAAACAATGAGCAGCTGGGATTTAGCTTCAGAAATACTCAAGCAGAAAGAAAGAATGGCATATATTATATTCGATACAGACGTCTACAACACTCCTGACGGTAAGAAAGCAGTAGACAAAGCTAAGGGAGTTAAAGCTGATACAATTGAGGATCTCGCTAAACAGCTTGGATTAGACCCAGCAGCACTTAAAGCTACTGTAGATGAATACAATGCAAAGAATGACGCCTTTGGTAGAAAGACTATGGGTAAGGTGACAACTGCTCCTTTCTATGGAGTTAAGACGCTGCCATCAAGTCACTACACTATGGGTGGAGTTGCAATAAATGAAAATGCACAGGTATTAGACAAGGATGGTAAGGTTATCGAAGGATTATACGCAGCAGGTGAGGTTGTTGGTGGCCTTTACGGTGCCGGTCGTGTTGCAGGTAACAATACACTTGATGATATCGTGTTTGGTAAAATAGCTGCCAAGCATGCAACGGGAAAATAAGCTCTAACACAAAAGACTGCACAGCTTAATGCTGTGTAGTCTTTTATCTTACAGAATATTTAAATGTTATGGAGGGTACATTTTGGAGTCAATAGCTATAGCGATAATTCTGGGTATAATCGAAGGCATAACAGAGTTCCTGCCCATTTCATCAACGGGTCACTTGATAATAGCAGGAGAAATATTAAATTTTAAAGGAAGCTTCGCCATACTGTTTAATATTATAATTCAGCTAGGAGCAATTCTTGCTGTACTGGTTTATTATAGGAATAAAATAGTACAATCTGCACGTAATCTAAAACCTGGGCAACAAGGATTTTTGTTATGGTCAAAGATTATCGTTGCCTTTTTACCCTCAGCTGTACTAGGATATTTCGGCAACAATACTATCGAGGAAAAGTTCTTTACCTCAAGTACAGTCGCTTTGGCATTGATTATTGGTGCAATATTAATGCTTATAGTGGAGAAGTGGGGAACAAAGTCAAAGTTTAATAGAATAGAAGAACTTTCTTATAAACATGCCTTTTTTATTGGAATAGCTCAATGTCTAGCACTATTTCCAGGTATGTCGCGTTCTGCATCAACAATTATAGGAGGAATGATGACCGGACTTACGTTGACAGGTGCTGCTGAGTTTTCATTTTTTCTTGCAATTCCAACCATGTTGGCAGCAACGACTCTTTCCATTCTTGAGGGTGTATCGAGCCTTACAATGCATTATTGGATAATACTATTCACAGGATTTTCTGTATCCTTTGTGACCGCGTTATTTGTGATTGATAAATTTATATCTTTTTTAACGAAACATTCACTAAAACCTTTTGCATACTATAGATTGCTTGTTGGGATTATTATGCTATCATTCTATAAATCATAATGCCATGCTAGCTTACTAATATATCTGCTGCGTAACTTTCCCAGAAGCCGGCCTTTAGGACGTCTTCCTTAATATCATCACAGAAAAGATGGAAAAGGAGGGTGCTTGATGAAAAGATTGCTCCTTTTGGTTTCGCTATAATTTTATAAAGCTGTAGAAAAAAATACGAACATTTGGATGAAATATTCCATAATGTAAACTAATAATAATTATCAATTATATATTTTTGAATAGAAGAGGCTTTATTAGCAATGGCGACCATATTATTATAAGAATAACCTTTCATTAATA
>FWWL01003437.1_pt1 | contig 28820 bp, 20 predicted proteins | sample 2228331 | NCBI WGS metagenome assembly FWWL01 (sample SAMEA103939775, study PRJEB20133) | metagenome
AAATAAATCTCGGGTGCTCTTAGATATTTTCCGCCCCATTTGTTGCCAATGTAGGGCAGGTCTTCGGTTTTCGGCTTGTAGTTCAAATCATCTTCGGGGTATTCTGTGCCTTCTTCGAGCAGTTCTCGTTTAGTTTTTGGAAAGACCCGAAAGTTAGGACTGTCGAAAACAGGTTGGACTGCATTTTCGATTTCCTTCAAAACTGCGGGTTTAACCACCTCTTCGAATGGTTTTTTAAAAGCAACAAATTTGATGGTAAAATCGTCGGGTGGTTGCTCGGGCTTTTGAATCAAAACAATTACGGTGTTTACATCGGCTTGCTTGAACGAGCGTTTGGCAATGTTATCGATAATGTAAATGGGTTTCATATATTTAAGCAAGAACTCCTGAAGTCCCGCACCATAGCCAACATCCAACCAGCTGTTGGAGTTGATAAAGCAGAAAACCCCGCCATCGTTCAAAAGCGAAAGCCCTTGATAGTAGAAATACACATAGAGGTCGCTTTTTTTATCGATTTTTCGGACTTGTTTCCAGATGTTTTGTGTTGCAACGATAAGTTTTTCTTTGTATAATTTTTTCAAATTTCGCCAATCGTCGGGTGAATGTTCCTTTTCGTTTTCCAAAGGTGGTGCAATAAGTTCCTGACGCACATAAGGTGGGTTGCCAATTACGATGTCGAATCCACCGCTTGTGCCAAAAACTTCGGCAAAGTCGATTTCCCAAAGGAAGTAGTCTTTCTTTTGTTGTTGGGCAATGGAATTGAATGCATTTTCGTATTTTTCGTTTTCTTTCAATAATTCTTCTATTTCTTTGGCAAATTTTTTCAATTCGTGAGTTTCTTTTTCGGATTTGCCTTCGAAAAGTTGAGCTTTTTGGGTCAGTGCTTTTGTTAGCACGGAGATTCGATTTTGGTTTTGTGTTATTTTATCGTGAAGCAAATCTTCGAAGATTTCTTTTTCGAGTTGCCGGATGTTATCGATTTCAATTTGCATATTGTTCGAAAAGTCACCGAGTTGGTTTTGGAAGAAGCGTGCTTTCAGGTCTTGCAATTTTTGGATTTTGGTTTTGATTGAATTAGGGATAAGTTTAATTCCGTCGCCACGGAGGTTAACGAAGACACCGCCGATTTCTTCGACGAGGGAGTCGCCTTGTCGGATTTTGAAAGTCAGGTTAGGTAGCAGAGGTCTATTGTAGATATCCATAAATTTTTCGTCTGTATCGATAACAAGGGAAAGCCACAGGCGGAGTTCGCCGACCATAACGGCCCAGGGTTTGACATCGACGCCGTAGAGATTGTTGCCGATGATTTTTTGTTTCAAAGCGAAAGGATTTTCGTCTCGGTTTTCGATTTTACGAATCAAGTTGGATTGAAGTTCGAACAGAACGCTCATCATACCTACTATGAAGGAAGCCGAACCGACTGCGGGGTCAACAATTTTTAAATTATCGAGAGCCTTTCGAATAACGATTAATTTTTCGTTATCTTCGATAGAGTGGATTGATTCGGGGGCGAAGACGAGGTCGATGAGTTCATCTTTGGGGATATTAGTTTTGTTTTGGAGTGAATGAACAATAGCCATACGGCACATAAAGTCGATTTCGGTGCGTGGAGTGTAGAAGATACCGGCAAATCCGCGTTCATCTTCGGCGATGAGAGATTCGTAGACTTTGCCGAGCATTTCGGGGTCGACAGCAACTTCGATATCGATTGGGCTTGCTTCGTCGATAGTGAAATTGAAGATTTCGAGGAAACCTTTTCGGATTTCGCGTTCGTAAGGGTCGGGTTCGAACAGCCATTCGAAGACTTGGTCGGGCAGTTCGAACTGCAGGTTGTCCAATTCATTACGGGCAAATAGCCCACCATTGAGATAAGGCAAAAGTGCAAAGGATTGTTTGATTTCGTCGGGCAGTGCGGCGTTTATTTCAGCACTTTTCTTGTTAAAAGCCCCGAAGAAGAGGCTCGAAAGCCATTGGGAATAGAATGTATTTTTTTGTGTAGCGAGCGTTTTATATTTTTTCCATAGATTGCCGATGTAGTTACGGTCTTGGGCATAATTGCCCCATTTGAGCCAACCTTTTCGTTGCAGGAAATAGATGAAGAGAATGCGTGAAAGCAATTGTTGAGCAAAAGAATGTTTTGTTCTGTAATTATGGTTGTATCTTTCAAGCGAAGGAATAATAACTTCGTTTAAAGCATAACGGTAAGCTTGGAAGAATAATTCTGTTACGGGTTCGGCGTTGAAAGCATGTTCCAGATCGGCAAGTGTAGGTTTGGTTTCGGAACAAAGTATTGGTACGAATCGGCTTTGTGCGGTGTGGCTGGGCTCGTTTTTACCAACAAGGAAGGACCATCTTTTTGCTGGGGTGAATTTTTCGACTGGTCGGTTGCTTTCGAATATGTATTCCATTTTGACAAGCGAAAGGCGCCAGTTATCAATTTCGGGTGGGACAAAAGCCACAAGAGCAGCATCTTTCGTTCCTTTCGTAGCGACATTGCCTTTCAGATAATCGGCAACAAAGTTACGTTGAATCGAGCGTGAACGCGAAAGAGTGCCTTTTTGGTTCAGCTCGACAACGAGAATATCGATTCGTTTCCCGTTGTGTTCGTAAACACCAAGTCTTTCCCAGCGGGTAAAGTAATTTATGTAAGTATCGTTAAGTCCATCGGTTCCGCCTTTTGGGACAATAGCCCGACTGTCGTCATAACCACCTAAAAGTTCTCGAATGAAGAAAGCGAACTTTTCCCGCGAGAAGGGATTTTCGAAAGTATCTTTGACCAGTTTTTTGGCTTGGTATTCATTCATCGTGTTCACCTTTTAAATAAATGGACAAGATTACTTCCTTTTTGCTTTGCCCTGCCGTGCCAGTAGCAGGTGATTGTTCGAGCACATTTGGGGGAATTGTGGTTTGCAAAATGCCAATGACTTTTATGGTATTTTGGATTTCCGGGCCAAGTTCTTTGATTTTTTTCAGCACTTCATTTGCGGTACGTTTTGCTATATTGTGTTCTTCATAATTTTTGATGACAATTTTTAAGAAATCTTCTTGTTCTTCGGTCAGTTGGCTTGTTTTTTGTTGCAATGCTTTAAGTATTTTTAGAGTTTGGTTGTAAACATTGCTTCCGCCTTTTTGTGTGCCGGCAATTTCTTCTTCCATCGTAGCGTATTCGAATTCTTTTTTGTTTATTTCGAGCAGTTCGTAAGTTCTTTTTTTATCGGCAATTACTCTTTTTTCGTCGGGGGCGCATTCCAAAATTCGGGCAGCGGCTAAAAAGTCCAGTTCTTTTGCTTGGTTGGTCTTGCTATCGGCTATAAAGAATTTCATCAGTTGACCTCTGCGGAAGAATGTTAGAAGTGAATTGGGGCGGGCAATATTTTCGAATTCACTTCGGAATTTTTTCGAAGAGCGTAACTTTTTTGGTAAACGTTTTATTTTTTCGAAAAGCTTGGGGTCGTTGTCGCGAATATTTTCGATTATTTTGTAATATTTTAACTCTGATTCTTCTGCGCGTTCGGTAAATGTTTCTTTCGAGTTCAATTTATCGAACAGCTCGTAAGAAGCGACGGGTTCGCCTTCGGTCAAAATGGCAGCATCGCCACCAAGCAGGGACAGAAATTGCTCGATTTTCGAGCGAGCGATATTTGTTAGTTCGATTTCAGAATCGGCTTGCACAGTTGGGAAAAAGTTGTAGATGTAGATTTTATCGAACTTTGTATCAATTCGGTTGATTCGCCCCACCCTTTGCATCAATTTAGTTGGATTCCAAGGGATATCGTAATTGATTACAACATTTGACCTGTGGAGATTGACACCTTCGGCAAGCACTTCGGTGGAGATCAAAATTCGGTAATCATCTTTCTGGTTTTTGTACTTTGCATCGAAATTTTCAATCACCTTATTGCGAATCGATTCGGAGGAGGCTCCGTGAAAAAGGAGTGCAATATTGTTAAAGCGTGTGTTTATTTTTTCAGCCAAATATTCAGCAGTTTCTTGCGATTCGGTAAATATAATGAGTTTGTTGTTTTTCAAAATTGGGTCGCTTTGCAAACTGTTCAAAAGAGCATCGAGTTTGGGGTCACGTTGGATTTCTTCCCACATTTTACTTATTTTTTGTAAAATTTCGAGGTCAGTTTTCAAATCGGCGGCAAATTCGGAGCGGAAATCGGTGCTGCTGTACTTTTCGGCTTTGTCCTCTTCGATTAAATTTTGGATTGCCTCATCATTTCCTTGTTCGATGAGTTCAAAGATTTTGTTTATGTATTTTTTACTAATGTAAACATTTCCCTTTTCGTATTCTTGAATGAATTTTTGGTAAATTTTGATTAGCCTTTCGACACTTTTGCGGAAGGCATAGAAACTACTTTCGAGCCTTTTGACGAGCAAAGTTTTCATAAATCCTCGCATATTCTCTTGCGATTCGCGTTGGAAGTGTGTAATTCCCGATTTCAAATAAAGGAGAGGTATGTAGCGTGTGTATTTGAACTTTTGGGTAATGAGTGTAACCGTTTCGGTAAAAATTTCGTCTTCGCGTTCATTTAACTGGTAGAGTAGGGCTTTTGGTTTTTCAACCTCGGGGAATTCAACATTGTTTTCCTTTAAGTCATCGGCAAAGTATTTTTCGATTTCTGCTCTGGTTCGTCGAACCATAATGTATTTCAGGACTTTTTCGCGGATTTCCCGGGCAACTTGGCGAGAAACATTAAGATATTCGTTGTAATCTTCCCTCAGGTTTTTTCTATCCAGATTCTTTTCCATTTGATTGAAGAAGGGTTCGAGCTGGGTCAACCCTGGAATCGTGCTTCTGTATGGCTTTTGGAAAAGCTTGATTTGGGCAAGTAAATCCTTTGGGGAATTGTTAAATGGTGTTGCAGAAACCAAAATAACACGCTTGCCGCGGCAAATTTCAGCAATTTTTTCGTAACCAATCGTGGATTCATTCCGGAACCGATGGGATTCATCGATTACGATATTGTGGTAATCCTTCATATCTAAATGTTTTAATGCATCGTCGAGTTTGCCGGTAGATACATATTTGGCAACTATATTGAAATCGGAAAAAATACTTGGCCAGGAACCTGGGTTGAATTCATCCAACAATGCTGGCGGAGCAATAACAATTGTATTTCCGGGAAGTTGTTTGACCAACATTGCCGTAACAGGGGTTTTACCAAGGCCGACGACATCGGAGATAAAAACTCCACCATATTCTTCTAGAATTCTCTTTGCATTCAATACCGCTTGGCGTTGGTAGGCAAAGTTTTTATATCCTTTGGGCAGATATTTCCCGAAATCCTCATCCTTTTGGCTTAATTCTTTTTGGAAATACACGTAGAGGAATTTTAAAAAAAGCTCATACGGAGTAATGTTCTCGTTGAGCCAAGTTTTTTCCTTTAAGGTCTCCAAATACAAATCAGTTACGTCGACCGCATCCTTCCATAACTCTTCGAACTTTTGCCTTGCATATTCGTAGTCGGCAGGGTCTTTTAATTCGACATTGAATTCCAGATTGTCTTGCAAACCAGCTCGCGTAAAGTTACTTGAACCAGTAATCACGCGTCCTGTGTCGCGATCAGTTTCGTGGAAAGTCATAATATAAAGCTTTGCGTGTAATTTTTGCGTAGGATAAGCGCGAATTTTTAGTTTGCCATTCTTTGCCCATTCCACAAATCTTGCGATTCCCAGCTCGTTTTCCAAGCTATCGGGACAATCTTCCATCTCTTCGATTATGGATTTTTCTGCTTCTTCTTTGACTTGGCGGTGAGAAAGCGTCCGACTATTTTTACTCTCTTCGAGCAAATCCAGAACCCGACCACTTGTTCCAATTCCCACTAAAATTCGTATGCTTTGGGTTTTTTCCAATGGTTCCGAAAGCAAATGAAATCCACTTAAATAGAAGTAAGCAACAAGGCAATCGAAACTTTTGCAATCTTCGATTAACTTTTGAAAGCGTTGGTAAACATTGTGCTGATTGTCATTGATAATGAAATTGGTATTGAATAGCGAATCCATAATTTTTTGAAAAGATTATTACAATTTTCAAAAATAATGAATAATCGATTAAATTGAAAGTAAATGCAATATTTTCTAAGAAACAAATTGTGAAAAATTATAGGTATTGATCGAATTGGCTTATGTTAAAATTTGTCACAAATGCTGGGGCGTATTGCTAATGGACATACATTTAACCACTCAACCACAAGCTAAAGCTGGGGGTTGTATGAGGAAGGAATGCTAAAAGCTGGGGAATGTGTGATGAGAAAATGCCCAATGCTTGGAGTTGTAGAAGGCAGGGTGTGGGTAGGTGTAATTATCTAACCCCCAGCTTTAGCTGGGGGTTGTATGAGAAAGAACTACTTAAAACTGGGGGATTTATGAAGAAAGAATACTAAAGCTGGAAGTTACTTGAGTTCAGTATGAAAACAGCAATGCTGTTCCCTTACTACTTCCCTTTTGCTTGGAGGAAGTGATTCAAAACTCTGTCCCAATTGACTACATTCCACCAGTTTTCGATATACTCGTTTCGTCGATTCTGATATTTTAGGTAGTAAGCATGTTCCCAAACGTCGATTCCGAGAATTGGGATTCCTTTAACTTCGGCTAAATCCATCAGAGGATTATCTTGGTTTGGTGTCGATGTAATCAAAAGTTTGCCATTTTGGACAACAAGCCAAGCCCAACCGGAACCAAATCGACCCATTGCGGCGTTGTGAAATGCTTTCTGGAAGTTCTCGAATGAATCGAACGTTCCTTTAATTGCGTCCAAAAGTTCCCCAGTTGGTTGTCCGCCACCTTGTGGTTTCATAATTTCCCAGAAAAAGCTATGATTCCAATGGCCACCGCCATTGTTTCGGACTGCTATGGGAACCTTCGAAGCATTTGCAATTAACTCTTCGAGCGATTTGCCCGCAAGCTCGGTTCCAGCAATTGCATTGTTCAAATTATTTACGTATGCTTGATGGTGTTTTGTGTGGTGAATTTCCATCGTCATTTTGTCGATATACGGTTCCAACGCATCGTATGGATAAGGTAGATTTGGAAGTGTGAATTGAGACATTTTTGTTGACTCCATATCGTTTAACATATTTTTGGAAAATAACTTATTGCCTAAAGCAAGCGAAAAAAAACTTAAAGTAACAACAAATTTTCTTCTATTCATTTTGCAAACCCAATGTTAAAATTTAGTGACGACAAAATTTTAAATTTAGTTTATTTTTTTTAAAAAAGATTTGTTTTATTAAAACCTAGTTTTATTTTTGTAAATGTAAATGTTTCATTTTTTAAAAAAGGAGGTTTTTATGGTAAAATCTACTTTTTCCAAAGCTTTTTTCTTTGTAGCTTTCCTTCTTTTCGTTGAACTTTTTACTCCCTACACTTCGTTTACCCAAGGAACAGCTTGTGGAGTTTCGGTTTCAGTTCAGCCTTTAGGTTTTAACGAACAAGATTCCTGCTGCTCGTATCGAGTATTTTTAGACAATAAACGAAAAGATATTATGTTAGTAAGTTTTTTGGTTTACAATGGGGCAGTTGTCACTGGGTCAGCTATCAATGGAGGAGGTCAATTCGGTGGTTCAGGTGGATATTGGCACTATGGGAACCCTTATCCAGCTGTTTTTCCTTCCGATAGTGTTTATCCTATTGGCACTGTTTGTATTCGCTCTACGGGTGTCTTTACTGTTGTTGTATCTTTCCTTGATGCACAAGGACAAGTTATTTGCACTCAGACGTTGGAAGGACAATGCAAAGCATCACCACAAACTAATCCTTGTAAAGTTACATCACTTACAATCAATACTGGCTACAATCCTTTAACTGGTGCAGTACTACCGGTTTCTGTTCCACCCGGCTCCGTCAATGACCCATTCTGGACCGTTGTGCAAGACCCGTTCCCATTGACCATTGAGCCACGTCCAGCTACAACAATAATCAAACATCCCGCTTGGGCAAGTCCTTTCCCTAATTCCCAATGGATTGCTGTATATAATGATTATAGCAACAGTACCAATGGGGTTTACGTTTACGAAAGGTGCTTCTGCATCGAAGGCCAGTTCCGAGTCCGCATTAATTTGAAAATGTATGCAGACGATATCATCGACTCGGTAACTCTCGATGGTAACAAATTAAATCTAATTCCAAGTTCTGGCAACTGGTTTTCAAATCCATCAACAATAGATACAATTATTACATTAGTCACAGGGAAACATTGCCTTCGATTTTACGTAAGAAATACTCTTGCTATTGCTCATGGTTTGAATGTTGCGGGTAGCATTACGAACACGTCTCCTGCCATTGGTGGCTTTGTCCTTGCAGATTCCTGCTGTTCACCAACAGCCTGGATTCACGGTCAGAAGATTCACGACCTCAATTGTAACGGCAAACCTGACCAGGGCGAACCTGTGTTATCTGGCTGGACAATTACTGCTTCCGATGGAACGAATACATATACCGCTACGACGGGTTCCGATGGTTGGTATAGTATCCAAGTACCAGCACCCGGGACCTACACCATTAGCGAGCAGGTGCAACCTGGATTTACTCCATCTTCTGGCGGTCCTTTCTACGTAACAGTCCAACCTGGTCAAGTATACTCGTATACATTCCTTAATTGTAGTGCACCCCCACCATGCGATACTCTTGGTGATATCAGGTTGGACAGTAGTTGCTGCACGTTTAGTGTTCCAATATTTACAGTAGGTCCGGTAAGTTCGATTTCGTGGACTGTTAGTGGTGGCTATATGGAAAGTATTTTGAGTATGCCTTGCACAGGTTCCTTCCCAAATCCGTATGGAACAACAAGCGGTACGATAACATTTTCCCCTGCCTGCCCAAGTAGCCCTATGAACTTGACTTTCGAAGTATCGCCAACCACAGCAAGCGGCATTGTTCTGGTTAACCTTGTCATTACTCACGCCGATGGTCAACAATGTGAGAAAAAATTTGAAATCCAATGTGCCCGAGCACCACTCGTAAAATGCGATAGCCTTAAAGTCACGCCATTTACTTTCGCTGGTCTAAATCTTTCAGGTCGGACATTTATGATTTTCAATCAAAAAGTGCCACCCTCACCAATATGCTCTGTGAAGATTAACTTGGTCCCTGACCCATTCCCAAGCGACCCGAATGCTAAATGGCAAGGAGGCAATTTGATAATTGATGGTTTTAGCAGAAGTTGGGGTTCTGCAAATAGCGGTAGCCCGTACTATAGCTTCATCAATTGCAGTGGAACAGGTGCACCGCAAGGAAATCCGGCAAACAGCACAATACAATTCAATTTGGGTGTCGATTACACTTTGGGTTGGACAGGGAATGTGATTCTTACAGTAATTCACTGCGATGGAGACACTTGCACACTCACTTACAATAATTGGTGTGCCAAGCCTCCAAAACAATGTATAAGTATTAATCCAGTTCCAATCGATTCGATAAAATTCCCCAAACCACTTGTTGCTGGTGGGTTTAAACTAACTAAGGCAGATGCAGCTTACGCAACAATTGCATTGGATTCGGCATGGTTCGACGATGCCGAAATTCTTAGTGCATCGTTGTGGTTCGAAGATTCCAGAGGTAATTTCATTGGCTCAGCACAAAGTTCGTTCATTGGTGCACCGAACGAAAAACTCGGTCGAACGATAAGATTTGGCAGGCATTTCGACTTCGCAGGGATGCAGGACAAGGATGCAATTGTCAAAGGTGTGGTGGTGTTCGAAAAATCTCGGGACGAAGAGCCTGTGAAATTCGAGCTTATTCTTTACGACGAGAATTCAAATCCAATTGGGGTCGAAGTCTTCGAAACAACAACCCAGGTTAGCAGTGTCGATATCGAAAGAGTAAAAGTTGACGATACAGGGGCACAACTAATTATTGTTCCGAATCCAACCACGGCCGAGCTTCGAGTTCGCTACGCTACTCCAACAGAAGGGAATGTGCACATTGCAATTGTCGACGTTTTAGGCAACCGTGTTGCTGCGACCCAGCCAATTTGGAAGGACAAAGGATTTTACGAGCAGACCTTCGATCTGCGAAACCTCCCATCTGGCCGGTACAATGTAGTAGTTTATCTACCGAATGGAAGCGTACTTACCGAAACATTGCTGATTCAAAGATAAGACCACCCTGAAAGGTACAAAAGTAGCCCCCTGGCTTTCGAAGAAGTCCAGGGGGCATTTCTTTTGTTTGGAGGTCCTATGAAAAAAAAATTAGCCTTGCTCTTCGGCAAGCCGTTTCTTGTATTCTTCTATTAATTTTTGCTGAATTTGTGGTGGAACGACTTGGTATTCAGCGAATTCTTGCTTATGGGTTGCGCGTGCTTGTGTCATCGAACGAAGTGCGGAAGAGTAGCGGTCCAATTCTGCAAGAGGCATTTTTGCTTTAATTACCTGGTAACGACCTTCGCTTTCAATTCCAAGGATAACACCACGACGGCTTGGCAAATCGCTCATAACATCGCCAACAAACTCTTCGGGTACTTTAATTTCGACATAATAAATTGGTTCCAAAATCTTTGGGTCAGCTTTGACGAAGTTTTCTTTGAAGACCATAAGTCCAGCAGTTTTGAACGCAGCTTCGTTTGAATCGACAGGGTGCATTTTTCCGTCGTAGATTACCACGCGTATGTCGCGGACGTATGAGCCAGTTAATGGTCCTTCTTGCATTTTCTCCATTACGCCTTTCAAAATTGCGGGCATAAAGCGCTGGTCGATAACGCCACCAACGATACAGTTGACAAATTCAAGTTTGCCACCCCATTCGAGGTCGTAAACTTCGCGTCCACGGACGGTAAATTCGGGAGGTATCGGTGCATCCTCGACGAAAGGCTCAATCATCATATGAACTTCGGCAAATTGCCCTGCACCACCAGTCTGCTTCTTGTGTCGGTACATACCTCGAACCTGCTTCTGAATTGTTTCTCGGTATGGTACCCGAGGCTCTTTGAATTCGGTTTCGACCTTATATCTATTTTCGAGCCGCCATTTAGCAACAGCAAGGTGCTGTTCGCCTTGGGCATAAACAATGATTTGCCTCAACTCGGGAGAATGTTCTACAATCAATGTTGGGTCTTCTTGGTGAAGGCTGTTCAAAGCCATACCAACTTTTTCTTCTTCACCCTTGTTCTTTGGTGCAACAGCAATTCTGATTCTTGGATTTGGAAATTCAATCGGTGCATAGTCGATATTAAAGCCTTTTTCGTGTAAAGTATGGTTGATTTGCGTGTAACGAAGTTTTACAGTCGCACCAATGTCGCCTGCAAAGATTTGGTTTACATCAATTCGTTTGCGTCCGTTAATTACGAATAATTGGTTGAAACGTTCTACTTGTTGCTTTTGCTCGTTGACTAAATCCACCCCTGGGGAAATCTTACCTGTCTGCATTTTGAAGAAGGTCATATCGCCAAGATGTGCCTCGCTTGTGAGTTTGAACACAAAAAGGGAAGCAGGCTGGTTCGGGTCAACTTTTTGAATATTTCCACTCCTGGTTATCCTGCCTTCTGTTTCCGAAGGATTTGGGGCGAAATTTATAAGGAAGTCCACGAAATAATCGGCTCCAATATTATTTTTTGCATTTGCAACAAAAACGGGGTAAATGTCGCGATTAATTATTGCTTTTTTGACCGCAGGGAATAAATCTTCCGGTTCCAGTGTTCCAGAATCTAAGTATTTATTCATCAGGTCTTCGTCATTTTCGGCAATCGCTTCGAGCAATTCGTTCCGAAGGCTTTCAAGTTTGGAAAGCTCGGCATCAGGAATATCCGAAATCTTTGCTTTACCCGAACTTAAATCGTATTCATATAGTTTCAAATCTAACAAATTGTAAAAAGCTTTGAAAGTAGGTCCAACGGAAACTGGAACGTGGAAAGCAATCACTTTTCTGCCAAAAATTTCACGCAGTTGTGAAAGAGTTCCATCGAAATTTGCTTGTTCAAGGTCGAGCTTATTAATGACAAAAATTCGTGAAGTTTTAAATTTTTCGCAATATTCCCAGGCATTTTCTGTTCCAACTTCCACACCCGATTGAGCATTAACAAAGATAGCCCCAAGTTCGACTACATTCAACGATGCAATCATTTCGCCAATGAAATCATCGTAACCCGGGGTATCTAAAATGTTGATTTTGTGATTATTTTGTTCAACATATAGTAATGAAGAAAGAACAGAACATTTTTTTTCGTGTTCAATTTCGTTGAAATCCGATTGTGTGGAATTGTCTTCAATGATACCCCGACGAGTTATACTGCCGGTGTTAAAAAGGAGGCATTCGACAAATGTAGTTTTGCCTGTGTTTGCGTGACCAATCAATGCAACATTTCGTATTTGATTTGTTTCGTAAACATTCATAAACGCACCTTCTATTTAATAAAAAAAATTTTTCTTTCGAAATAAAAAAGAATGCAATTTATTGAAATTTTTAAGAATAAAAAAATTTTTATCGAAATTGGAAACATTCGTTTAGCAATTATTTTTTTAGTTATTCAAATTCTTATAATTTGCATTTTGTTTTTTTACAAAAGAAGGAAAAATGATTTATATTTCGAACACAAACGAAGATATTAACGAGATGCTAAAAGAGATTGGCGTTTCGAAATTCGAAGAGTTAATCGCCTCGGTTCCCGAAAGTGTTCGTGTTCTCGACAAATTTGAACTTTTTCCTGCAATGCCCGAAACAGAAGTTGTAAGTTTGTTGACAAAATATTCCAAGCAGAACACATCCGCAACCGACTATGCATCTTTTATGGGTGGTGGTGCTTACGACCATTATGTCCCATCGGTTGTAAATTTCATCATAGACAGACCCGAATTCAAAACAGCCTACACACCATATCAAGCGGAGGTGTCGCAAGGAACACTTCAAGCAATGTATGAATATCAATCGATGATATGCGATTTGACAGGGATGGATGTTGCTAATGCATCGCTACTCGAAGCAGGTTCGGGGTTGGCAGAAGCAATTCTTATGGCTTCTGCTCACAACCGTAGGACTAAGGTTGTTTACGCTGGTATAGTGAATCTCCGCTACCGACAGGTTGCCCAGACGATAACCTCCGGAAAAAAGATAAGCTTTGAATACGCCGTTGCTGACGATGGAAGTTGCGATTTGAATAAACTCGCCGAACTTGTCGATGATACAACAACTGCCGTTGTCGTACAAAACCCAAATGCCTACGGATTTTTGGAAGAAGTTGATGAAATCGAAAAAATTGCACATTCCAAAGGTGCTTTGCTAATAATGGTTGTTGACCCAATTTCCTTGGGAATCTTGAAAACACCTGGGGAATACAACGCCGATGTTGTTGTTGCCGAAGGGCAACCGCTTGGCATTCCGCTTAGTTTTGGTGGACCTTATCTTGGTATTTTTGCAACCAAGCTAGAATTTATCCGCAAAATTCCTGGAAGACTGTCGGGTATGACATTCGATGCAGATGGTCGACGCGCTTTCGTTTTGACTTTACAAACTCGTGAACAACAAATAAAACGCGAGAAAGCAACTTCCAACATTTGCACCAACCAAGGCTTGATGATGTTGGCTTCTACCGTTTATATGTCCTTGCTTGGCAAAAATGGTATTCGCGAGGTTGCAGAAAGCTGCTTCCGAAAATCGCATTATCTTGCCGACCATATAAAAAATATTTCGGGCTATGCACTCGCCAGCGACAAACCATTCTTCCGTGAATTTTTGCTCAAAACACCCGTTGCACCAAAGGAAATTATTCAAGCGGGAAAAAACAAACAAATTCTTGCAGGAATCGATACAACAAAGATCGGAGATTACATTCCCGGCTTATTAATTGCTGTAACCGAAAAGAGAACAATCGATGAGATAAATCTTTTGGTTGAACTTTTGAAAGAGTTCTCCAAGTAGTCAAGCGATGACAAAAGATGACTAAAAAGAGATTTAAGTTATTATTTTTTATTGCGTTATCATTTTTTTTTGTTTATTCAATTTTTTTTGGTAAATTTGGTTTGTTAAATAAGTATAAATTAAACAAGGAAAAAGAAAAGACGCTCCAAGAGATCACGATTGAACTGTCGAGGAAGGATTCCTTAGAAAAAAGGCTACGAGAGTTAGAAAACGACACGTTCGAAATAGAAAAAGTAGCAAGAGAAAATTATGGTATGTTAAAGCCAGGGGAGAAGATATATGTCCGCAGTAAGAAAAAAGGTAGTTGAAACGCAAAACGATTTGTTTATCGATGACCTTTATTTAGGAATCGACATCGGTGGTTCGAATATGAAGTATGGGATTATTGACCATAAGGGGAATGTTGTTTTTCAACGCTCTCATTCGACTAATGCAAATAAAGGGCTGGACTATATGCTCGCTAGCCTGAAAAATCTCATACTAAATTTGCAAGCGAAATACCCGAAAATCAAAGCAATTGGTGTTGGTGTTCCGGGCTTGGTTCTTGAAGATGGCACTGTTAAACTCGCTCCAAATCTTCCCGAATGGGAAGATGTGCCTTTGGGTAAGTTCCTTACCAACGTCTTCTCCCTTCCTGTTGCAATCGATAATGATGCTAATGCTGCTGCTTATGGCGAAATGATAATGGGTGCCGGTAAAGATTTGAATAGTTTCATTTACATCACACTTGGTACGGGTGTTGGTGGCGCTATAGTGCTCGATAGAAAAATTTTCCGTGGAGAACACGGCTGTGCAGGTGAGTTTGGCCATATTATTTTCAATCCATTTGCAGAAGTTGTTTCTGCAAAACCATTCCGAAGTGGCATTTTAGAAGAATACCTTGGAAAAAATCAAATTGGCCAATACGCTAAAAAATACATTAAGGACAAACCAAATACACTGCTTCACACTTACCCAAAGACCGACCCATTTTTTATTTCCGATGCAGTCGAAAAAGGCGATGAAGTGGCAGTTGAAATTTTCAACTACGTTGGTCAGATTTTAGGTTTAGGTTTGACAACCGTTATGAATTTCTTGGATATTAGTTGTGCCATTGTTGGTGGTGGCGTTGCACTTAGTCCCGATTGCTTTCTACAATCAGCCGAAGCTACTGTTCGGCAAAGAGCATTACCACATATTGCCGAATCGGTAAAAATCGTTCGTGCCGAATTAATAAAAGACACTGTTTTTGTTGGTGCTGCTCTTCTTGCACGCGATTTTGGTAAATAAATTTGTACAATAAAACAAGATTAATTATGAAACAAATCGTTTTTACAGAAAAGGCACCTGCTCCGATTGGTCCATATTCCCAAGCTGTTCTGGCAGAAGGAAAGTTTCTATTCATCTCTGGTCAAATACCACTAAATACCGATGGTTCTATTGTGGGCGACGATATTAAAACCCAAACTCGCCAAGTATTGGAAAACTTGAAGGCAATAGTTGAATCGGCGGGCGGCAGTCTTAACAACATTGTCAAAACCACAGTTTTGCTCAAAGATATAGCGCATTTCGCCGAAATGAACGAAGTTTACAACGAATATTTTGGCGAATCGAAGCCTGCCCGTGCAGCATATCAGGTTGTTAGCCTGCCAAAAAATGTCCTAGTCGAAATTGAAGCAATAGCAGTGTTTTAATGATTCGAACCTGTGTTTACGTTTTTGCTTTAGTGTGGTTGTTCTTTGCTTCCGGTTTTAATGCTCGAAGCGAGGATACTTTAAAAACAGAAGAGAAATCTAACTCCGCAACAAAGCCAAAAGTCATTGAGCGAAAATCACCTACGGGTGCTGTTATTCGTTCTTTAATCCTTCCTGGTTGGGGGCAAGTTTACGTAAAACAATATTGGAAAGCCCCGCTTTTCTTTTCGGGCGCTGTGGTGATGTATTATTATGTTTTCAAACACAACAATGATTACCAGAAATATGCTTCCGAATACGAAGATATTTCGAAAAGCAATCCAAACAGCATTGAAGCATTTATACTTAAAGCAAAACGGGAAAATTCGCGGGATAACCGAGACATTAGCATATTCTTCCTTTGCGGGGTATATTTGCTTTCTGCTGTCGATGCCTACGTCAATGCACACCTTTATCATTTCGATATTCAAGAGAATTTTTCGCTTCGGTTTTCAATTGAAAGAAATTACTTTGCATTAAAGATTTCTATTCCGTTCTAAATTTAGAACTGATATAAGGTTATTTGATATACAATTCTTAAATTTGTTTTTTAAGTATTTATTAACAAAGGGATTTTGGTTATGAAGCCATTTGCAAATCAAACTTATTTGAATTTTAACGACCCAAAGGTCTTTGCTCGTCAAAAGAAAGCAATAGAAAAAGTTCGACAGAACTTTGGTCGGGAATATCCGAACATTATCGATGGTAAAGAAGTATATAGCGAAAAGAAGACGAAATCGATTAACCCTGCCCACCCCGAAGAAGTTGTGGGAGTGTTTCAAAAGTCTGGACAGGACCACGCCGAAATGGCAATTCAATCAGCATTAAAAGCTTTTGAATTTTGGAAGAAAGTGCCAGCCCGCGAACGTGCAAATTATCTTTTCAAAGCTGCAGCCGAACTTCGACGCCGACGATATGAAATCAACGCCTGGATGATTTCCGAAGTAGGTAAAAATTACTTAGAAGCCGATGCCGATACCTGCGAAGCAATCGATTTTCTCGAATTCTACGGACGCGAAGCAATTCGATATGCACAAAAGCAGCCACTGACGAAAATCAAAGGCGAAAAAAATGAATACTTTTACATTCCATTGGGTGTTGGCGTTATAATTCCCCCCTGGAACTTTCCCCTTGCAATTCTAACAGGAATGACTTCTGCTGCTATTGTAACGGGAAACACAGTCGTATTGAAACCTTCTTCGGATTCACCTATGATGGGTTGGATTCTTTACGAGGTATTTAAAAAAGTAGGTTTGCCCGATGGTGTTTTGAACTACTTAGTCGCAAGTGGTGCCGAAGCTGGCGATTATTTGGTAACACACCCAAAGACCCGCTTCATTTCCTTTACCGGTTCGATGGAAGTTGGTCTGCGAATTAATGAGCTTGCCGCAAAGCTTTCCCCTGGTCAAATTTGGATTAAGCGGGTAATTGCCGAAATGGGCGGAAAAGACTCAATTATCGTCGATTCCGAAGCCGATATCGATGATGCTGTCCAAGGTGTTATTGTCTCTGCTTTTGGCTTCCAAGGTCAAAAATGTTCGGCTTGTTCCCGTGCTATTGTCGATAAACGAGTTTATGACGAATTTTTGGAAAAACTAAAAGCTGCGGTCGAAAAAGTCCAAGTCGGGGACCCAAAGGAAAATTATCAAATGGGTCCAGTAATCAATAAATCTGCCGAACAAAACATTCTTTCTTACATCGAAATTGGCAAAAAAGAAGGCAAACTTTTCCACGGTGGAAATAAGATTGCCGACTTACCTGGTTACTATATTGAACCAACTATTTTTATCGATGTTGACCCGAATGCAAGAATAGCGCAAGAAGAAATATTTGGTCCGGTTCTTGCAGTAATAAAAGCCGAAGATTTCGATGATGCTCTTCGAATTGCTAATAACACAATCTACGGTCTGACTGGTTCTGTGTATTCATTAAATCGCGAAAAATTGAACCGAGCTCGGGATGAATTCCATGTTGGTAATCTCTACTTCAACCGAAAATGCACGGGCGCCCTCGTCGATGTCCATCCTTTCGGTGGGTTCAATATGAGTGGAACTGATTCGAAAGCAGGTGGAAGAGACTACTTGCTGTTGTTCTTGCAAGGCAAATCCGTTAGCGAAAAAATTATTAAGAAATAAATTTTGGAGTGTGCGGGGCATACCCGCACACCCCATTTTCCTATGGAAGATGCACTTATCGTAAGCAATTTGAAAAAGAAAAGGGTTGCCTTATTTTCTTTTCTCGTAACCCTTTCATTAACCTTTTTTAAAGGGTTGGTGGGCTTTTTTACGGGTAGCCTTGCTATTATTGCCGATGCTCTACATTCGGCAGTAGATTTGATTGCAACAGGTTTTAGTTATATTGCTGTCAAGATTTCCTCGAAACCTGCTGACGAAAACCATAACTTTGGTCACGGGAAAATCGAAAACCTTTCGGCTCTTTTCGAATCTGCCTTACTTTTTCTTACCTGCATCTGGATTTCGTGGGAAGCAATTGAAAGGTTGCTTACCCAGCAAACCCATTTCGTTGTAAGTATTTATAGCTACATTGTTGTAATTGTTGCAATTGTTGTCGATATTAACCGTTCAACTGCTTTGTATAAAGCTGCGAAAAAATATCGTAGTCAAGCTTTGGAAGCCGATGCATACCACTTCTTCACCGATATTTTGACATCGTCAGTAGTTTTGTTGGGATTGATTCTATCGAATTTTGGTATTTATGCTGCCGACTCCATCGGGGCTTTGGTTATTGTTGTTGTAATTTTATTCTTATCGTATCGATTGGCACGGAAAGCAGTTGACCAACTAATCGACAAAGCCCCAAGCCGAGCCAAAGTAATTGTCGAAGATGTCGTCGGTAAGTTCCCCGAAATTAAAGAAGTCCATAACATAAAAATTAGAATGTCGGGTGCTGATATTTTCGTTAATCTCAACATTCATTTAGACCCAAATTTGACACTCGAAGAAGCACATAGAATTTCCGACCTGGTCGAAGAAGAAATCTCGAAAAACTTAAAAGGCAGTATTGTTCACATTCATCAAGAACCTTCGACGGAGCATTAATGAGAAAAAAACATTTGTTCGCTCTAATCATCTTTATATTTGCATTTGTTGTTAATTCCAAAACAACTAACGAAGAAGGTTTAAGTGTTTTGAAAACACCCGATGGCTTCCTGTTCGTCTTCAATGGCAAAGACGAAAGCTTTAAGTGCGAAATAATGGGCAAAAAGTTTTTCGAAATTGAACCCGAAGATTTGCTGTTTTCCATCGATGGGCAATTAATTCAATTTACAATTGTTCCTGTGGGGGAATTTTTAAAAAGCCACAATTCCGATACCCTTTTCGAACATTTCATCTACGAACGGGACTACCTTCGGACTGTTTTCCCCGCCCATTTAGTGCCAAATAAGCCAAAAGTTATTGATTTTGGCAATAGAACAGTTTTTTTATGGGAAGTCGAACCGAAAATCGCCAAAAATCTGACCTCAACTGAAAAAGTATATAAACACATTTATGCAACAACAAATACCAACAGGTATGTAATTTTGCTTTCCTCACCTTTGACAAAAGCCAACAACGAGTTGGATTGTAGGAAAAGGTTGATTTATTCATTAAAAGGGCTTACAACAAGTTTTACTCTTTACGATTTGGAGGCAATTCGGGATTCTCTGCAAAACATTGGGAAATAATTTTCTTCCCCAGTTCTGCTTTCATAAACAGCAGGAACATTTAAAAAACAAAAGGGTGGAAGTTTCGTCATTTTTGTTTGATTGTTTACAAAAAATACAATATTTTTGTTTTGATGAATTAGGTTTTCGAAAAATGAATTACTTTGATTCTGAATACGATAATAACGACGATGAGTTTGGTGACGATTTAAAGGAATCGTTTCGCCGATACTTTGAGTATTTACAACAGAGGAAAAACGACCCTTCGTTGGAATTTCCAATAGATTTCGATAAAGTAGAAGATTTAATTGATTATTGCATAGTAAACGAGCATTTCAAAGAAGGATTGGAATTGTGCGATTACTATATCGAACATTATCCGTATTCCACATCCGTATGGCAAAGGCGTGGAATTATCTTGATGCATACGAGGAATTTCAAGCAGGCAGAAGAAATTTTTAGGCAAATCGTTCACCAAGACCCATCCGACAGCGAAACGAACTTTCTGCTTTCGTATGTTTGTTACAAGCAAAGAAAGTTCGATGAATCTTTGCAAATAATCGATAAACTTTTGATAGCCGACTACAACGAAGAATATCTACTGCACAAGGCAATAGTTTTGAAAAAGCTTGGACGAATCGATGAATCCGAATCGATTCTGCTCGATATATTAGAATCGAATCCCGTTGTAAATGAGCTTAAGTATCAAGTTTACGAAGAACTTGCAACCCTATACTTTTCCAAAGATGACTACCGGCGAAGCTTAAAATACTTCACTAAATGTTTAGAATACGACGTCTTTTCCGAAGACCTTTGGTTCTACATTGGTGTTATTAATTACGAGTTAGGAAGATATTATTCGGCAATAGATGCTTTCCGAAATTGCGTTTCGGTTGACCCGTATTCATCGAGAGCATTTTTGTTTATGGGGCATTCATATTTTCAGCTCGGCCGATTGAAGCAAGCTTACGAATCATATTTCCAAGGCTATGAAATTAATAAAGACTCGGTGCATCTAAATTACAGTTTGGGTTTGATATTTGCAATTATGGGCGACTATTTCCGAGCCGAAAAATATTTTAAAGATGCAATTTCGAATAGCAAACTTAAATTTATCCCTCCATATTTGGCATTAATCCTTACATATAAACACAAGGGCAATTTGAATAGTGCCATTGAAGTAGCCAGGAAGGCTTTGGATATTTTCCCGACAAGCTTCGAGTTATGGTTGGAACGAGCCCGAGTTTCAGGTCAACTAAATTTGATTTCAGAAGCGATTGAATCTTACAAGAATGCTGTAAGTTTCAGCGATAAATACCCTTTGGTCGTTTTGGAATTTTCGAAATTCCTCGTCAAGTTAGAAAGACTTTCGGAAGCCAAAGAGGTCTTAACAACCTTAAGGAATGGAGATTATCATAACGCCGAAATACACTTCGAACTTGCAAAAATCGATGCACGCCTTCGTCATTACCGAAGTAGTCTCGGGAACTTGAAAAAAGCTTTGTTCTACGATAGTTCAATATATTCACGATTTCTGGAAGAATTTCCAAGTATATTGAACAAAAAAATCTATCAATACTTTTGTCGGGCTCTTTCGCCTCTGCTTTTGGAACTCGGTTTGGAATAGCCTGATTTTTATTTCTTGAATCCTGTTACAAGCCCGTAGATTGGAATTTCTACTCGAGGTAAATCCATTGCCGATGTTTTGATTTTTATTTTTCCACTGTAATTTCCAGGCGAAGTGGGGAACACACGAACTTCGAGCGTAAATTCTTCCTTTGGCTTTAAAATCAATGTTTCGGGTAAGTTCGTGGCTATTGTCCCTTCGGGTTCATACTTTGGGTCCCTAATAATTAAATCCTCGTCGAGCATATTTTGCATAATTAGCTTATATGACGAAGTATCTCGGGCTAATATGTTTGATGCAAGAATTTTTGTATCGGGAAAGAATTTCAATGCAGGCTCGATTTCTGCAGTCAGATACAAGTAAGTTTCTGTTCTTTCGGGGTCGTTGGTTTGAATGTAAATAGATTTTGTGTATTTTCCTGGTTTGTTCGAAAGAATGAGAGAAATATCCATTTCGGCAAAGCCACGAGGTTCGATTTCCTTCTTGTTCAAAGGTGCAGCAGTGCAACCACAACCAGGTCTTACAGCCAAAATCTTCAATGTATCGGTGCCATCGTTGAATATCTTGACTTTCTTTTTCAACATATCTTCTACATTGCGGAGTTTACCAAAATTCACTGTATCGCCTGTTTCAAATCTTAACTTTGGTGCGGAAAATATGTTTAATGCAAAAATTAAATTTACTACAACAACAAGATATGCCCAAATTTTCATAGTTGCCTCCTCCGAGTTTATTGCAACTCAATTTTATTTGTCGATGTAATTTCGGTCGTTATTGTAACTTTTTTGTTTTGTTCCATTGGATTTGTAAGCTCGTGGCTCGTTTTGATATTTTGTTTGACAGCAGCCATAATTACCAAGCCATTCTTTCTGTTCAATTTTATTTCGCCCGATTGATTACCCGAAACGTTGAGCAGTTTGACTTCCTTGGGTAATTCATTTTTCAAGAAATCTAGCTTTGCTTTTGTGCTTAAAAATACTGTATCGTTTACGATTGAAGATACAGTATAGACATTGTTGACTTTAAGTGGTAGTGGTTCTTGCACAGTTTGTTGGCGCTCCCAAGTATTGCCAATTGTTATTGGTGTCGAAGGATAAAAATCGAACATTTTTTGGTAACTACTTTTCAAATTCTCTTCGCTAAAAATCGAGTTGATTAAATTATCGACCATTTGTTTATCGACGTTCGCAAAATCTTGGGTTTTTGAAAGCGAATTTTGCAAGTTTTTTACAAGTGTATCCAGACCCGAAAGTTCGATTTCTTTAGTTTTCGTATTTACTTTGATGTAGAAGTTTCTTCCAACGCATTTTCGAAGAAAAGTCTCCGTCAACGATGGATTTGAACTTGGTTGGGCAGTATTGATATTAATCCTTTGGAAATCGTTCGAAATTTCGACTGCGAATTGTTCGAAAGTAATGTTGAATCGGACATAGTCGGGTGTTTTTTCTGTAACTTTTAGACTAAAAGTGCTAAAATTATTCATTTTCGATTGCGAGGAAACAGTATCGTATTTCTGTTTCATCGTAAGGTAAAGATAGTTTTTGTAGGTGAACTTTTGACCAAGTTCAGGGTTGAGCAAAACAGTAATTTTGTCTTGCCTTTGGTTGGGACTTTGCGATTTTTGTTCGACAGTGGTGTTTTTCGAATCATTTGAAGGTTCAGCTTGTTCTTTCTTTTCGTTGCAAGCGAAAATCAAAATAACAGAAAAGAAAACTACAAATTGGAATTTGAACTTTTTCATAAATCTCCAATAAACAAAATATTGAAACGTTTTTTTTGAATAAATATTACAAAATAAAAGAATTTGGTAAAAGATTTTGATAAAAGAAAAAAATTTATTAATTTTGAATTTCGAAGGCTAGGTAGCTCAGTTGGTAGAGCAGTGGACTGAAAATCCATGTGTCGGCGGTTCGATTCCGTCCCTAGCCACTTAATTTTTTTGAACCCCTTGCATACCAAAAGGGGCTTTTTTGTAAAATTATTGATTATATTGCACTTTTTGAAATTGAAAATATTGAAATAAAATAGATGTATTTATATTTTTGTGAGACTTACTTATGGAAGATATATATCGGGAAGGCTCTGAACAAGGTTCAGAGGAAAAGAAAGATTCGCCTAATCAAAAGCGACGAAATAAATATTATTTGCAAATTTTAAAACAAAAGCCACCAAGTCGCAACCGTTGGGTCGACAGCCGCTATTACAATCTCGATTATGTTGGCAAATTCGATGTTGGGGAAGTAAAATACAATGGCAATTCCAAAAATGGCCCCCCACCCGAATTTGTCGAGGTAATTTTCAAAGTTAAAAGAAAAAGGATATTCAACAATCCAAATAAACTTACTTTCAACAAGTATGAATACGTAATTGTCGAAGTTGAAAGCGGATTCGATTTAGGCACTGTTATTTCCTTTGGTAAGGAAGCCGAAGATAAGTTAAAGAGTAATTACAAGAAAGAAGAGAAGATTTACCCTGTGGTTCGCTTTGCTACCGACAAGGATATGGAGATATTCGAAAAGAATCGTTCGGAAGAGCCAGGGGTAGTCGTAACAACCCGAGAGTTAGCAAAAAAGCATAATTTGGACATTAAAGTAACCGAAGCAGAATGGCAATTAGACCGACAAAGGCTTACAATATATTTCAGCGCCCCACAACGAGTGGATTTTCGTGAACTTGTCAAAGATTTGGCAAAAATATACAAAACTCGAATTGAACTTCGTCAAATTAGCACCCGCGAAGAAGCCCGTAGAATTGGTGGTATGGGTCCGTGCGGTTTGTCTTTGTGCTGTTCCAATCTTTGCCAGAATAGCTGCCACGTAACCTTGGACCACGCCCGCACACAACGGCTTGCTAATAATGTTGCAAAACTGAGCGGGTACTGTGGGCGTCTGAAATGTTGTATACTTTACGAACACGATATCTATATCGATGAATACAAAAACTATCCACCAATGTTTTCTATTGTTGAACTTCCCGAAGGCAATGCCAAAATCAATAAAATTGACATTTTCAACAAAAGAATTTATCTCGTGATGGAATCCACAGGGTACACTAAAATTGTCCCTAAATCATTAATCGACGAATTGCAAAGCCAAGGTAAGGTTAAGCCACCCGAAAAAGTCGAAGAAGAAATGCTATACGATGATGACCGAACACTTAGTCCAGAAGATATTTCCTTTTTGGAAGATGATATATTCTGATGGTTGTTATCAAAATTAAAGAAAAAGAAATTTTGACTTTTCTGAAAAACCTTTTGGGCAATGATTTCCAAAAGTGCAAAATATTCACTTTAAACAAAAGTGCCATATCTTGTTCAGAATATAAAATAAGAAAAAGCTTCGCTAAATACCTCTTCCTTTCTTCAATTTTGATTTTCCTTTTGTCGATTGCATATCAATATTACATAAATGTTTTTGATTATCCACTTATGCAAAGCGGAAAGCCTCTGTTCCATTTAGCAATTGCCTTGCCATTTGCATTCGAAATTACTATGCTTTTTGCTGGAATTGTTGTCTTCATTCGCTTTTTACTTGTCAATCACACCCACACCAAAGAAGTGCCCGATGAGGTAAAAATCCACATTTCTAAGCTCAAATCCGATGATATCTTGCTTTTGTTGCCCGATTCATTAATTCCACAAGTCGATTATGTTTTAAACAAGTTAGTTGAAAATAAATTCACTTTCGAAGTTAAAAGGATTTAATGAAAGCGAAACTTACATATTTGCTTTTTTTCATTGCATTTTCACTTACTCTTTTGGCTGTTTATCTTGTCCTAAGGTATTTTGGGTATATAACAGTTCAGAATCGGAGGCAACCTCTTGAAATTATTTCCGATATGGACCATCAAAACAAGTTGAAAGCAGATTTTATTCCGTACGACGAAGAAGGTAAAGTTCGCGACGTAAGATTAAACCCGAATGCAATTCCACTCGAAGATGCATTTTATCCTCTACTTCCGTATGAAATCGAAAAAGCGGAAAATTTAGAAATCAATGAAATACCTGCTGATTCGTTTATGTTAAAGCGGGGTGAGCTGTTGTTTCGCCGATTTTGTGTCCCTTGCCACGGTTTAGATGGACGAGGCAATGGTCCAATTGTTACTAAAGTGCAGCTGAGCGAAGAAGAGGAAGGTTTCCCACCCCCAAAAGACTTATCTTCGGAGGGGACAAAGATGCTTTCGAACAAAAGATTGTTTCATATTCTCGGTGCGGGACAAAATTTGATGTTTCCCTTTCATTCCCAATTAACTTATTTTGATAAATGGAGTTTAATTCATTATATTAGAAAACTACAAAATGACAAAAAATAAAAGGTGTGTACTATGAAAAGACTATTTTTTGTTCTGGCTACTTTAATAGTCGTTACTCTTTCTGCATATTCCAATGATTTTCAATGGAGGTTCTACTTCAACGGCAACGAAATTACCAGCGTTTTGCCAATTTTTGGAAATTCTATCTACTTGATTGGTTCAAAAGAGGCAGGCATTGGTGTGTTCAATTTGGATTCAATGAAGTATGTTGGAATCTATAACAAACTCAACACTCCACTGCCCACACACCAAATCAATAAGTTAAGGAAACAGTCATTGGATTCCGTTTGGATTTGTACCCCAAAAGGTATTCTACTTTTGACATCATCGGGTTTGAATCTTTACAACACTCAAAATTCGGGGCTACCTTCGGACAATGTCAATGATGTAGCATTCGATGTTTTGGGTAACAAATGGATTGCAACAGACAATGGTTTAGCATTCTTCGATGGCACTGACTGGGTAGTTTATAATACAGGCAATTCGGGGTTACCGTCCGACAAAATCAATTACGTTACGATTGACCGACTTGGTAACATTTGGCTTGGTACTGATTTCGGATTGGTTCTGTTCGACAGAAACGATTGGTATGTTTGGAACACAACAAATTCGCAATTACCTGCCGATTTTGTTACCTTCGTTGAATTCGACCCAAATAATTACTCCAAATGGGTTGGAACTCTTGGCGGTGGTCTGGTAAATATTGTCGGCGACAACTTTTTTGTTTTCGATACAAACAATTCGACCATTCCAAGCAACAATGTTTTATCTATCGCTTGGGACACTTCGAATTACAAATGGATTGGAACCGACAGCGGAATTTGGTACCAAAATGCTAATGGTTGGAACGTTCTCACCGCCGACAGCTCCGATTTGAGCAACGATTACATCTACCAGATTCACATCGATAGAATTACAAATCGCAAATTCGTTTGCACTAAAAATATGTTGAATGTTATTCAAGATACTAACTTCATCCATATAGACTTTAAAAATTCGCCACTGCCATCGAACGAAATTGTAACACTTTTCGAACATTACGACCTTCGAAAATTTATATCTTCCAAATATGGTTTGAATACCTTCGATGGTCTGAACTGGGGAAATTTGAATTTTCTCATTCAATTCGATGATGTTGTTGTAAATGATATTGAGTTCTATAAACCGAGAAATATTATTTCTTTTGCTACAAACTATGGGTTGACCTTGGGATTTTTTATTTCCAATTTTCCACCAATATTCTATATTCTTACTTACGATACCCTAGGGCTTCCGAGCAACAATGTTCGAAAGCTTTTGCAAGATGGCAGTAAATTGTGGGTTGGAACCGATAGCGGGCTGGTAAGTTTGGATTTATCGCAACAAAACTTTTCGCAAGTTACCCGTTACGATACTCTTTACGATGGTGTTCTTCGTAATGATATCACAGCTCTTTACAAATCCGGCGACAGCTTGTACATCGGCTTAAATAGAGTTGGTTTAGCAATACTAACACCCGATACACTTTATTTGTATGATGTCAACAATTCGCCTTTGGTTGGTGTTACAATAAATGATATTTATATCGACGACAACCAAACTTTGATGCTTGCAACCGACAGAGTGGGCTTAGTTACCTTCGATTCTGTTTGGAATATTTACGGAGATGGAAATTCCCCCTTGCCTTCGAACAATTTGACAAGAATTGCGATGGACAAACAAGGCTGGCTTTGGATTGGTACTTTCGACGCTGGACTTGTTGCAATTAAGGACACAAACTGGATTTACTTAAATAATGCAAACTCGCCTTTGGAAAGCAACTACATTGCCGACATACTTGTTGACATTTCTAATAACAAATGGATTGCAACCAATAAAGGCTTGTATGTTTTAAACGATATAATTTTGCCTGAAATCAGGACTTACGAACTACCTTATTCGCTTTGCCAAGGGACAAATACTGTTGTCCGATTTTATACTTTCGGCTTGTTCGACAGCCAAAATGAATTCCTTGCCCTATTGAGCGACTCTTCGGGTTCCTTCGATAATCCAATGATAATTGGTAGAAGCCGTGCAAGTTCTGCAAACCAGATTCAAAATCAAATTCTATGCTATGTGCCAAAAGGTATTAAAGAAAGCCTGCATTACAGGATTAAAGTTGTTTCTACCCAGCCTGCTCTCGATGGTGGCGATTTAAATAGAAATATCGAAATTCACGATATCGAAAAGCCTGCTATCTATGGCGACTCAATTGTTTGTTCAAGTAGTGAGCAAATTTTATGGCGAGATTCGAAACCCAATCATCTTTACATTTGGCGAGTCGAAGGCGGAGTGATTTTAAATGACCCTATGAGCGATACAATTTTCGTCGAATGGGAAACAAATACCGAAGGTAAAGTTGTTCTAACAAGTGTAAATCAATACAACTGTGTCGATTCATCAATTTTGTTGGTGCATTTTTCCAATCTACCGGGTAGAATTCTCAATGGTCCAAAACTTGCTTGTTCGGGCAATACTTACCTTTATTCGACTTCCGACAGCACCGAAATACTTAACTCTTGGAGTGTTGTAAATGGCACATTAATTACCAAACCTCGGCACAATGTTGTCCTCATTCGTTGGGATAGTGTCGGCCAAGGATTTGTACGGTTGCGAAGAACAACGATTGGGGGTTGCACCGACACGGTTTCGATAAAAGTTGACATTTTCGAAAAACCTGTTGCAAACATAACTGGACCTGGGGAAGTTCGAATCGAAGATGTTGTGATTTATAAAACCCGTAGAAATTCTAGCTTTTTCGGAGTTCAATGGAAAGTTACCAATGGAGCGATAATTGGTGAATCCAATCGCGACTCGGTAACAATTGCTTGGATTTATCCAGGGGTAGGCAAAGTTTCCGTCGTTCAAACATCGCAAGCGGGATGTTTCGATTCGACTGAAATAATGGTGCGAATTTTCCAGCCCGCCGAAATACTCGGCGATACTCTTGTTTGCGAGCAAACCGAAACCTATTTCGAATCTATTTCCAACCTTGGAGCAAATTGTCTCTGGTCAGTTCAAGGCGGAACTATTACTTCTTCGAATACTAATCGACGCATTTGGGTGCTTTGGGGTCAAAGCGGAATTGGAAAGGTTCGATTAATTCAAAACTTCCCTGGTTACAATTTCCGCGATACCGCCGAAATTACCGTCAGGATTGCTCCTAAACCAGAGAAGCCAGTTATAATCGATAGTGGCGGATTCCTTGCCTCGTCGTCGCTGTATGGGAATCAATGGTATTACAATGGAGTGATTTTAATTGGCGATACGAACCAATACATTTACCCGCAAAGGACAGGCTATTACACTGTTCAAGTAACGACTGCCCCAGGCTGTGTTTCGGAAATGTCTGACCCATTCTATTTCGTAAGCTCGGTAATCGAAAACCTCGAAGGCATTAGACTTTATCCTAACCCCGCAACAAGTAAGCTATTCATAACGAGCACCGAAGGATGGCAAATTCGCAGAATATGTTTGAAAGACAATTTAGGTAATACTTTGATGGAGGTCAGCCAAGGCGCAACTGAATCAATCGATTTGGATGTGTCGTCTGTTCCCTCCGGGGTCTATCTATTGGAAATTGTTTCCGGTGGCATCCGCCAAGTAGCCAAGGTAATCATAATTCATTAGTAGGTGG
>FWWL01003438.1_pt1 | contig 28810 bp, 24 predicted proteins | sample 2228331 | NCBI WGS metagenome assembly FWWL01 (sample SAMEA103939775, study PRJEB20133) | metagenome
GCTCTTCTTCAGCAGTAGTCGGGCCTGGACGCTGGCCGGTATCGCGCTCTTGCTGGCGTACCCAGCGGCGCAGAGTCTCTGGCGTGCAGCCAATCTTGGCCGCGATCGATGTGATGGCTGCCCACTGCGACTCGTACTCGCTGCCCGCTTCGCTGACCATGCGCACAGCGCGCTCGATGACTTCAGGGGAATACTTGGGTTGCTTCTTCATTGCTCCATTTTCTCAAAGAATGGAGCCTCTACAAAACCCGGGGCGATTCATTAGATCACACTGATTGAGCCGCCGTAAGCGCAGGAGCAGCTCCTTGTGGAGCTAGATGACGTACTTCTGCATAAGGCTCTTCAGTTGAATTGAAAGGTAGGGCCAACTATAGAACCCATGCACGTCCCAGGAATCAGAGCCTTGCATGAGACCATTTGCCAGGAGCTCGTCTCGCACCTGGTCATGTGGGTAGAGGTACCAGATTCCGTCTTCGCAAAATGCGATATGAATGTCCTTACCTGAATACTTCTGGTCCATGCTTAAGCGTCCCTTGAGTTGCACCTTCAAGAAAGTATTGCCATCAATGTGGCAGGCGATGAAATCGGCGCCCTGCCAGTCATCCGTAAGGCGTAAGCAGTTGAAGCCGTAATCCGCCAGGTGCGCGGAGACTTTCTGGAAGTTGTAGTTCTCCTTCTGCTTACTGTTCAGACTCTGGTAGCTGATTTTTTGGTACATGGATGGCCCATCATAAAAAATTCGGCGGCACACGGGCTAGCGTTACATAGACAAGCTAGCACCAACGCCGGTCGTCCGCCGCACGGTCGGGGCCGCTTGTGGCGGGAGGGCCACTCTACAGTGGCCCAGCGCCAAACAGTGGGGTAGCGGCTGCGCTTCCGTGCGGCACCATTTGCCCGCAGAACCGGCGTGCGTAAGTCCAGTCTGGCCTTGGATCGTCTTGCTCATCGAGCAGTGCTGCATCAGAGAAAGCATTAAAGGAAAGCGGTACACCGAGGAATTCAGGACCGCTGCGGTCAATCTCCTTGCGGCCGTTCAGAACCGGCCGAAGCCTGTTACCCCCTTAGCTTGACCGGTCGCCCGCCGCTGCAGCTTCGAGTGCCTGAACGTCGCCACCGCGAATCTTGTCGAGGTGCTCGGTAATCCACGCTGTCGGGCGATCCCACCAAGCGATTGCCTGCAGCCTGCGAACGCTGTCCGAGTCGAATCGCTGCCGCACAATCTGTGCAGGATTTCCCGCCACGATCGCGTACGGCGGTACATCGGCAGCGACCACGGAACGTGCTGCAATGATTGCGCCATCGCCGATCGTCACGCCCGGCATGATGAGAGCGTCGTAACCGATCCAGACATCGTTGCCGATCACCGTATCTCCCTTGTACAGGAGTTCATGCTCCGCGGGCCGCGCCGTTTCCCAGCCATTGCCGAAGATAAAGAACGGGAAGGTGGAGATACCGCTCATCTGGTGATTGGCGCCGTTCATGATGAACTTCACACCCCGGGCGATCGCGCAGAACTTGCCAATCGTCAGGCGGTCTCCGATAAACGGAAAGTGGTATAGCACATTCTTTTCGAAGTTCTCGACGCCGTCCGGGTCGTCGTAATACGTGAAGTCCCCGATTTCGATATTCGGACGCGTAATGACGTTTTTCAGAAAACAAATCTGTGGAAAACCCGGCATCGGATAAGTAGTGTGCGGACTGGGGCCTTGCATGTGCTCTCCAACTATTTCTTGAATGAAGAATGGTAGCGCCGAACCTGCGTCATGGCGCAAGAATCTTGCGCATCACTGCATTGCGCAAGGCAATGCCACGGACGACGGGGTATTGCTCACTCTCGATGGAGAAACCGTAGTGTTTGAAGAACGGTTGAGCTGTAAGGCTGACGTGTGATACCAGTTCCTTCATGCCGTGTGAAAGCGCAGTTTCATGCACATGGCGCATCAAGGCTCCACCGACGCCGCGACCGGAAAACTCCGCCGCTACAAAAAACTGGTCGATGTAGCCTGACGGTTGCAGGTCGGCAAATCCAACCAGTTGGCCATCGACCTCCGCTACCCATGGAAGGTTGGATTGAATACGGGAGAACCAGTAGGACCGGGAATCGTCGTCCAGGGAAGCAGGTGCCCAGGCTTCGGTCTGTTCGGGGGAATAGTCGCGGCAGGCCAAGCCGCGGACTGAAGACTGGAAGATGGCGAGAAGGGCACCTTCTTCACCCGCAACATAAGGACGTATCCGCATGGCTGTTAGCTGTTCGTAAAAAGGCCGATCATTATCTTGTGGCTGCGGCATCAAGTGTTTCGGCATTTTGTAATGACGAGATGCGAGCGGCGCACTGGCTATGTCAAGTACCCGGCCGGTAAGCGCAGCCCTCAAGCAGAAGCCGGGCTTGCCATCTCTCGGTGAAAGACTACCCGAATAATCCTCGTAATGCGCCGGCTGAGGAAAACCTCAACGGCCCGGCGCCAGCCAGTTGATGTACCGGTTGCCCTGCCGTGCGGCACCAGTCGCTCCCGGAAACTACAATTGTGACAACACATCCTGCCATCGCCCAAGCCCGGAACGCAGCAGCGGCCGTCCCGCGACCCGGCAAGCCAGGGCCGGAAGGCGGGCAGTCACGGATCTTGGCCAGACCGTCCGCGTATCGCCGCTGCCCCAGCAGCCCAACTGTTCAACAGAGGAGTCAGGATGACCAACGACTTCAACCTGCTCGCCGCGCTGCTCGGCGCCTTGATCCTGCTGATGGCGCTCGGCTCGAAGAAGCTGGCGCGAAGCCCCGTGCCGCCAACGCTGATCGCGCTCGCGGTCGGCGTCGCCATCGGACCCCACGCGCTCGGTTTCCTCGACCTGGAAGCCATGGGCGACAAGTCCACCCTGCTGGAACGCGCCGCGCGACTCGCCCTGGGCATCGGCCTCGTCGGTGTCGCGCTGCGCATCCCTTCCGGATTCCCGCGCAAGCACTGGCGCGGCATGCTTGCCCTGATTGGTCTGGGCATGCCCGTCATGTGGGCCGTCAGCAGCGCGCTGGTGTACTTCATCCTCGATCTGCCGTTCTGGATGGCGGCGCTGATCGGCGCGATCATCACCCCGACGGACCCGGTCGCCGCCAGCCCTATCGTCACGGGGGAAGTCGCCGAGCAGAACATACCCGAAGACATGCGCCATGCGATCTCCTTCGATTCGGGCGCCAACGACGGGCTTGGCTACCTGTTCGTGTTCCTGCCGTTTCTCATGCTCACCAAGCCTGTGGACGAGGCGCTGTCGCACTGGTTCGTGACGACCCTGCTGTGGGAGGTCGGGGCCGCGACCGCTCTTGGATTGCTCCTGGGCTATGTCTTTGGCAAGCTGCTGCGCAAGTCCGAGGAGCACGGCGTGGTCGAGGACAAGTGGCGGCTGATCTATACCGCGGCGCTCGGTTTCCTGGCCATCGGCGCGGGAAAGCTTATCCATAGCGACGAGGTGCTGGTCGTGTTCGCCGCAGCTGCGACTTTCGACCAGGTCGTCAGCGCCTCGGACCGGAAGAATGAAGAGCAGGGGCAGGAGGCGGTCAACCGCTTCTTCGCCATACCGATTTTCATCGTGCTGGGTGCGGCGATTCCCTGGCACCGCTGGCAGGCGCTGGGGTGGGCGGGCGCGTTGCTGGCGGCGGCGGTGCTGCTGCTGCGCAGGCCGGTCGCGATACTCCTGTTGCGGCCCTTCATTCCCGGTGTGCGTTCCGCCACCGATGCGCTGTTCATGGGGTGGTTCGGGCCGATCGCGGTGGCGGCGATGTACTACGCCTCGCTGATGGAGCACAAGTTACAGGAACCCCTGATCTGGCATGTGGTCAGCCTGGTCGCGTGCGCGTCGGTGCTGGCGCATGGGATGACGGGTGCGCCGTTGACGCGGCTTTATGGGCGCGTTTCCGGACATCGACAGCGATGAGGGCACCTCCGCCTTGTAATGGAGTGGCTTCTGCGGAAGGTCGTCATATGGCGCTCACCTTTTCTGGCGCGCCCGCGCAACACCAGCGACCAAGAGAATCTTATTCATGAGATATCATTGCAACACGTTTCGCCGGGAACGTTAAATGGTGCGTTCCACGACATCCTCTGTCCGACCGAATGGCCAACCTCAAGGGATGAACCATGAAGATTCCCAGCCTGCTGGAGAGTGTTTCAGATTACGTCCGCGCCGAGAAATACGCGCTCGCCTCGATCCGCAAGCCGTCCGACCTGCACCTGGCCTGGGGGCCGATCTATTCCCGGATGGGGCTCGGCATCGGGGCCCGCCTGTTCTCGCTCTATAGCCTGGCCGAAGTGCCCAGAAGCACCTGGGGGGAGTACCTTGTCAACGAACCGCTCAAGGCGAGGTACGCGGCAATCACTCCCAAGGAGGCGCGCGTCATCGCCGATGACAAGATCCGCTTCTTCGAGCATTGCAGCCAACACGGCATCGCCACCGCGAAAATCGTAGCGCTGGTAAAGCGCAGCCGGGACGAGACCACCGCAGTGCGGCAGGTCTGCTCCGCGCCGGAACTGGCCGAGGTCCTGGTTCCCGGTTCCTACTTCGTCAAGCCAGCCAGCGGCTCGCACGGGGAGGGCGCGTTCTCGCTGGCCGTGCACGCGTCCGGCCTGGAATGGTCGGGGAGGAAGGGCTCGTACGAGGACTTCTTCCGCCATTGCGACAAGGCGCTGGAACATACCAGGTCGCTGATCGTCCAGCCCAAGCTGTTCAATCACCGGGCCATCCGCGAACTCACCCAGGCCAAGGGCTTGTCAACGGTACGCGTCGTCACCTTCCGCAAAGCCGATGGCATCAAGGTCGTCGCGGCCTGCCTTCGCATCGTCGTGGGCGAGTCGGAGGTCGACAACTTCTCGGCGGGAGCTGGCGGCAACCTGACCGGCGCCGTCGATGTCGCGACAGGGCGCCTGATCACCGCGCGCGGCTCCCGGTCCAGGCACTGGCCCACCATCACCGATGTCCTTACCCATCCCCGCTCCGGCGCCACGATCGTCGGCATGGAACTGCCGCACTGGCCGGCGCTTCTTGAACTGGTGCAGGCGGCGCATGCCTCGATTCCCAGCCTGCACACGGTCGGCTGGGATGTCGCCATCACCGATGCCGGCCCGGTCATCGTGGAGGCGAACTGGCGCTACGACATCGACCTGCTGCAGGTCGCCTACAAGAAGGGCTTCGCGAGGATCATCAGCGAGCACCTGCCTCGCTGACCTGCCGGGCGCATTGTCCCGCCCGCGTCACGAGGGCTGGCCGGCCGAGGCATCCTTCCCGCAGGGCAGGAGCCGGCGCAGCAGGTCCATGTCGACCGGCTTGGTCATGTGATGGTTGAAACCGGCGTCGAAGGCGCGCTGCCGGTCCTTGTCCTGCCCCCACCCGGTGGCCGCGATCAGCGTCATCCCTTCGCAGCCGGGAATCGTGCGCAGGCGGCGCGCGAGTTCGTAGCCGTTCATGTCGGGCAGTCCGATATCGAGCAGGCCGGCATGCGGCTGGAACCTGGCCGCGAGCGCGAGCGCATCCATCGCCCGGTACGCCACCCGCACCTCGCATCCGTGCAACTCCAGTGCCATGACCAGGGTCTCGGCGGCGTCCGCGTTGTCGTCCACCACCAGCACCCGCGCCTGGGAGCGCGGCGCGCTCGTCGGACGCGGTCCGGCGCTGCACACCGCCAGCCTTGCCAGCGGCAGTCGCACCGTGAACGTGCTGCCTTTGCCTTCCCCTTCGCTCTCGGCGTGGATGCTGCCGCCGTGCAGCTCCACGATGCCGCGCACGAGCGCAAGGCCGATCCCCAGGCCGCCGTTGGCGCGCTCCAGCGCCGGCTCCAGTTGCGAGAACATGTTGAACACCGTGGTCAGCGCGTGCGGCGACAGGCCGATGCCGTTGTCGCGCACCCTCACCACCGCGTCGTCGCCTTCGCGGCTTGCGTACAGGCTGATCGTCCCGCCATCGGGCGTGTACTTGGCCGCGTTCGTCAGCAGGTTCACCACCACCTGCACGAGGCGCGTGGCGTCCGCATCGACGACGATCGGGGTGGAGGGCAGCGATACGGCGAAGCTGTGCCGGGCACGCGTCATCATCTCCGTGACGTCGTGGGCTGCAGTGCGCAGCAGCGAGGTCAGCTCGATCGGCGAGCGGCGCAGATGCATCCGCCCCTGGTTGATGCGCGAGATGTCCATCAGGTCGTCCACCAGGTGGGTCAGGTGGTGCAGCTGGCGGTCGAACGCCGACAGCAGCCGTTCGGTGGCCGGTTCGCGCGCGAGCTTGAGCTTGAGGATGTCCAGTCCCGTACGCAGGGGGGCGAGCGGATTGCGCAACTCGTGCGACAGCGTCGCCAGGAATTCGTCCTTGCGACGGTCGGCGGCCGACAGCTCGGCGTTCAGTGCCTGCAGCTTCGCTTCGGCGCCCCGGCGCGCTTCCAGCGCTTCCTCGGCCGCCCGGCGCGCGCCCAGGAGCAGGCGTTCGTACGAGCGCCGCTCCGACGCGAGGAACAGCGCCCATTCGTCCACCACCGGCGGTCCCCGGCGCCGGATCACGTTGATCAGCATCGGTAGCAGCGTCCCCGTGCTGCCGCGCAGTTCGACCTGGAGCTCCGCCACCGATCCGTTCATCTCCAGGATCGGCTGGCAGTGCGTGTGATGGAACAGGCGCGCGCCGACCGTGAACAGGTCCTGCACGCGCACGTGCCCGACCAGCTCGTCCACGCCATAGCCCAGCCAGTTGCACAGGGTGGCGTTGGCGCGCAGGATCAGGCCGTCCGCATCGGACAGCAACAGCCCGCATGGCGCCTGTTCGTAGAGCGCCTCGACATTGGAGGGGAGAGCGGTCACGGCTTATCGCAAGGTCTTGTCGAGGAAGGCTTCCATGGCTCGCGAACTGGCGGTGGGCGCACTCATGTGCGGACAGTGGCCGACGTTGTCGATGATGCTCAGCGTGCTGTTCGGCAGGTGCCGTTGCAGGTACTCGCCCACCGTGCGTGGCGCGATCAGGTCGTCGCTGCACTGCAGGACCAGGGCGGGGATGGTCGAGCGCGGGACATCGGCCCGGTGGTCGGACAGGAAGGTCACGCGTGCGAAGTGCTTGGCGATCTGCGGGTCGTTGCGGCGGAAGCTTTCGGCCAGTTCCCCGCGCAGGGGGAGCTGGTCGGGCGCGCCCATGATCGCCGGCGCCAGGCTGCTCGACCAGCCGAGGTAGTTGGCGTCCATCGTCTCGAGCAGTTCGTCGATGTCGCAGCGCTCGAAGCCGCCGATGTAGTCGCCGTCGTTGATGTAGCAGGGCGAGGGGCCAACCATGATCTGCGCAGCGAAGCGCTGGGGCTCCTTGATCGTGGCGAGCATGCCGATCGTCGCGCTGACCGAGTGTCCGACGAAGATGACAGGCCCGCTGGCGAATTCGTCCAGGATTTCGAGCACGTCGTCCGCATACCCGTGCAGGGTGGAGTACTTGCCACGGTCGTAGGCCGCGCGGTCCGACTTGCCGCTGCCGACGAGGTCGAAGCTGAGGATGCGGTAACGGTCCGCGAACGCGCGCGCGGTGTAGCGCCACATCGTCTGGTCGCAGCCGAAGCCGTGGGAGAACACCATCGTGGACGCGCCGGTACCAGACACGCAGACATTGTTCCGGATTTTCGTGCTCATTGTGCCCCTGTCAATACTGCAGGATGATTCTTGCAGTGTGACACAATTTTAACTTGATGTAACTACATGCTGGTGATTGGCAGGGTATGATGATGTAATAATGTTGTTTTTAGGATAACGCCTTGTGCAGGTTCAGGCAGCTGACGAGGCTGATCAGGGTGCCGACCAGGACGAGCAGGGTGCGCGTGCCGAGGTATCTGGTTGCCACCGCGGCGAAGGGGGCTGCGAACAGGCCGCCGATGACCAGTCCCAGCACGAGCGTCCAGACGCCTGCGCCCACCATCAGCGTGAAGGAGGCGGCGCCTGCCAGCGACAGGAAGAACTCGGCGAAGTTGACCGAGCCGATGGTGGTGCGCGGATCGCTGCCCGAGCCGACCAGCGAGGTCGTGACCACCGGCCCCCAGCCGCCGCCGCCGGCGGAATCGACAAACCCGCCGAACAGGGCCAGCTTGGCCACGTGCCGCGGTTCGCCCTGGCGCCGCCTGACCCCGCGCCAGGCCTTGCTCAGGATGTAAAGTCCCATCGCCAGCAGGTAGGCGGAGATGAAGGGCTTCATCACCGCGCCGTCCACCTGGGTGACCAGGACCGCGCCGAGCACCGCGCCGATGATGCCAGGCACCAGCAGGCGCAGGAACAGCGCCTTGTTCACGTTGCCGAGCCGGGCGTGCGCGACACCGGACACGCCCGTGGTGAAGATCTCCGCGATGTGGACGCTGGCGCTTGCCATGGCCGGGGTGGCGCCGGCGCTGAGAAGGAAGCTGGTGGAGGTCACGCCATAGGCCATGCCGAGCGCCCCATCGATTGCCTGCGCCAGGAAGCCGACGGCGATGGCGCTCCAGAACATCTTGTCGGACAGCGTCTGCTCGACCAGGGCGAGTGCGCTGCCGGTATCGTGCATGAACAGGAATCGGCCAAGGACAAACGCGGCCAGGGTCAGCAGGACCAGCGTGGTGAAACCCACGGCCAGCCGGATCGGGAACGGCTGCGCGACTGCGGTCACGTCGGGACGGGCGTGGGTGGTCATCGGCGTTGTTCCTTGGCGGATTCCGGAAAGTCTGGGCTACCAGACAATAAGGCGCCTTCCTCCGACATGGAAGTAATATCGAGAGCTTTGTTTATTACGAGGATGTATATACGCAGGAACGGTTCACTTCATGGTCGGCACGTAGCGCCAAAGGTAAGTGCTCACGCCTGCGCCGGTGACCGCCAGCGCGAGTTGCAGCGCGAGGATGTCGAAGCGCAGCAGCGAATAGCCGATCGATCCCCACATCAGTGCCGTTGCCACGATCTTGCCCGTCAGTGGAATGCCTCGCCCCTCTTCGAAGTCGCGCAGATAGCGCCCGAAAACGCCGTGCCCGAGCAGCCAGCGGTGCAAGCGGTCCGAGCCCCGCGCGAAGCAGGCCGAGGCAAGCAACAGGAACGGCGTCGTCGGAAGCAGCGGCAGGAACAGGCCCAACACGCCCAGCAGGACCGCCAGCACCCCGATGGTGTTGAGGAGGGCTTTCATGCAACTACTCTACCTGAAGCTCACGGATTCGGTTGAATGGAATATTATTTCGGGGGGTAGGGCTAAATGTAAGAAAATTTCACAAGCCCCCTTGGGCAGGCGGAACCACTGTCCACGCCCCACAACGCAAGCTGCATAAATATCTTCCAGCAACTCTGTTGGCAAATTATACTCACGTATTGGTTTAGTGAAATGCGGACCGAAGACGTGGCGCCGCTTCCCGCCCCTCCAACCTGAACGATTGATTGTGTTTCCCAATATCCGCGGGACACGACAACATGCCACCCAAAATCATCGACTCGCTGCGTATCGCCGTCTCTTCGGGCGCCTACTTCCGCCGGAGCGTGCTGCGGCGCTTCGCCGTGTTCATGGCGCTCGCGCTGCCGCTGGTCTGGCTGCTGGCGGGAATCGAGCTCGCGCGCCTGGGCACGATCGCACAGAAGGAGAGCAACCGCGACCTGCAGAACCTCGCACGCGCGTTTTCCGAGGAAGTGCGGGCAACGGTGCGCACGGTGGACATGTCGCTGATCCAGTTGCGCTCGCACTGGACGCGCAACAACGATGAATTCCGGGGGATCGTCACTGAGCTCAATTCCCACCTCGAAGGCAAGGTGCTGCTGCACGTGGCGGTGACCGACCGGCGCGGCCGGATGCAGTTTTCCAGCAAGCGGCTCGACGTCGAACAGCTGGACGCGAGCGGCCTCGAGCACTTCCGCGTGCACCTGCAAGGCGGCACCGACCGCCTGGCCGTCAGCCGTCCGATGATGGGCCACATTTCGCGGGTCTGGACGGTCCAGTTCACACGTCCGATCTACGACCGGGTGGGGCGCCTGGCCGGCGTGATCGGCGCGTCCGTCGCCCCTTCCTATTTTTCCCGCTTCCACGCCAATATCGACCTCGGCCCCGATGCGTCGGTCGCCCTGATACGCGACGACGGCACCGTGATCGCGCGCACGACCCGCGACGGCCGCAACGCGGACATGGGCAAGGTCCTGGCCGGTATCCCGTCCGCCGAAACCGACGCGGTGAGCGGCCACTTCCGCCGGGTCAGCCGGCTGGACGGGGTCGAACGCTTCTACGCCTGGCACAAGCTGCCCGAATACGGCCTCACGGTGAGCGTGGGCCAGTCGGTGGCGACGGCGAAGCGCCGCTACGCCACGCAGGAAAGCTCGATCATCTACACCGCCAGCGCTGTTTCGTTCATCCTGGCCCTGTTCGCATGGAGCGCCGCGGCCGCCACCGACAACCGGCGGCGCGCGGTGACCGCGCTGGCCGCCGCCGAGGCGCGCTGGAAACTGGCGCTGACGGCGTCGGGCGAAGGCGTGTGGGACTGCGACCTGGCGCGCGGCCAGGCCCTGCTGTCGCCACGCGCCCAGGTCATCATCGGGGCGGAGGGCTCCACGGTCCCGTGCGATGCGGCCACGCTGCACAGGTGCGTGCACCCCGACGACCTGCCCGAGGTCATGCGCGCGCTGCGCGAGCACTTCGCCGGCCGCAGCCACGACTACGTTGTCGAGCACCGCATCCGGCGTGGCGGCGAGTGGGTGTGGATCCGGGCGCGCGCGATGGTGGCCGAACGGTCCGACGACGGTAGGGCCTTGCGCCTGGTGGGCACTTTCGCCGACATCGACGCGCGCAAGAGCGAGGAAGAGCAGATGCGGCACATGGCGCACCACGATGGGTTGACGGGACTGCCGAACCGCGTGCTGTTCGGCGACCGCCTGCGCCAGGCGGTGCTGGTGGCCCAGCGCGAGGGCGGGAAGGTGGCCGTCATCTACTTCGACCTGGACAAGTTCAAGCCGGTGAACGACACCTACGGGCACGCCGTGGGCGACCGCCTGCTGCAGATGATGGCCGAACGGGTGCGGGGCGGACTGCGCGAGTCCGACACGCTGGCCCGTGTCGGCGGCGACGAATTCGTGGTGCTGCTGCCGAAGGTCGGCAGCGCGGCCGATGCGGCCAAGGTGGCCGAAAACATCCTGGCGCTGCTGAACCAGCCATTCGAGGCCGAGGGGCTGGTGCTGAACATATCGGGCAGCCTTGGCGTGGCGCTCTATCCCGATTGTGGCGGCGAACCGGGGGAGTTGCTGGCATGCGCCGACAAGGCCATGTACGACGCCAAGGCGGCGGGCCGTGGCCGCGTGTGCGCCTACCGCGCCCCGGTCGCCGCCTGATTCGCCCGCGCCAATGCAAAAACCCGCCAATGGCGGGTTTTTTTCGCAGCGGCGGCGCCCACGCTATCGTGCGTGGTGCGGGCCGTGGCTACCGATCGACTCGGGCGATCAGATCGCGCAGATGTTGCCGGCTTTTTCGCCCTTCGGGCCGGTCGAGCGCACGAACGAGACGCGCTGGTTTTCCGACAGGCTCTTGAAACCTTCCGACTGGATATCCTGGAAGTGGGCGAACAGATCGCCACCGCCAGCATCAGGGGTAATGAAGCCGAAGCCTTTGGAGTCGTTGAACCATTTTACGGTGCCGGTTTGAGTAGTCATTTACATTCCTTTAAATTTGCATGGGCAAAGCGCCCGGAGTGCACGTCCGACCAAGGTGTAGAGGAGGAAATCAAACAGGAACCGTCAGAAGACGACACGGGAGAGAAAGACCAGATTTACGACGACTTGATGTGGTGCGAGATCAAAGATACAGGGCTTCGCGGGAATCACCTAATCATTTCGGATTTATTTTCGATCGCTTTTCCTATTGGAATTCTTTTTGATCCTTATGCCATTTATTCCATTTCACGGAAAGGCTTGAAGTGACTCTTGCAGGAATGGCGAAAATTGGCAAACACGGCGTAGTGAATGGAAAGGATGTCCCAGGTCTGGCGCGCCGGCCCTCGGATACTGGCCGGGATGCTTCGAGCTGGGACAGCCCGACCGGTTGATCAGGCCACCGTTCGGGACGGCGCCAGCGCCTTTCTCAAGTAGTCCAGCATGTCGTCTCCGATTCCGCTGCCCATCCGCAGGACCGGTTCGCTGGCGCTCGCGCGGCGGAAGCCTTCAACGGCAGCTGGATCGGTGCCGACCATGTCCTGGAACATCGTCATCCAGCGCCGCGCCAGCGCGCGCGCCTCGTCCTCCCGCGCATCAGGGTCGCGCCGCATCTGTGCGCGTACCGCACCGATCAGGCCCGGCCACTCATGCCCGTGCTCGGCCTGGTGGCGCTGCATGCGGTCGAGCACCTCGGGAGCCAGATAGCGGGCATAAACGTCCCGGCGCAGCGCCGCGATCGACGCCATCACGTACTCCATGAGTGCCGGTGACACGCCGAACTGCTCCTGCATTGCCTGCTGTTCGCGCGCCGCCATCAGGTTGATGCGCGTGGCGTACGAATCGTCGTTTGCGGTGTCCCGCTGGAACGCATCCAGCCAGCGCCGCGCGAAGGACTTGGCCGCCTCGGACGAGGGCGGCACCTGCGAGCGGATCAGGCCCTCGCCCTGTTCGACGAGGCGGCGCCAGTCGGCGCGCGAATCGGGGTTGCTGAAAATGGGAAGCCGGTCCAGTTCTTCCTGGGTGAAGTATTGTTCGTACACGGTCATCTGCTCCAAAGTGGTGAGCCAGTCCGACAACGGCGGCGCCGCGCCGCGCGCCAGCTCGTCGCGCAGGCGCAGCAACTGAGCGCGCATGTGCGTGGCGTCGGCGATCTGGCGATCGACGGCCGCGAGCTGGCGCTCGACCACCGCCAGCGACGACGCGTCCGGACTGTCCAGGTAAAGGCCGATGTCGGACAAGCTCATGCCCAGCACGCGCAAGGCCTGGATCTGGTGCAGGCGACCCACGTCGTTGCGGTCATAAAGCCGGTAGCCGGCGTCGGAACGCGCGGAAGGCCGGAGCAGGCCGATGTTGTCGTAGTGGTGCAGGGTGCGCACCGTGAGGTTCGCGAGGGCGGCGAGTTCTCCAACTTTCAGCATCGGTCGGTTCCTTTCTTCAGCGTGATGCCAGTGTCGGGCCTCACGTCGCGTGAGGGTCAAGTACGATGTGCGGTCGGCATGATGGCGTCCAGCGACGCCAGGAACGCCTGCAGCAGCGCGGGCGCCACCGGCTTGGTGAAGTGCCGGTCGAATCCGGCCTGGGCGGAGCGGGCGAGGTCCTCCTTGGCGCCCCAGCCGGAGACCGCGACGATGGTGCTCCGCTCCTGGCCGTCGATCTCCCTGAGGCGGCCCGCGACCTCGTAGCCGGTCATGCCGGGCAGGCCGATGTCGAGGAAGACGAGCTGCGGACGGAACCGCCGCGCCAGCCCCAGGGCCTGCGGGCCGTCGTGCGCCACGCGTACTTCGTGGCCATACATCGCCAGCAGCGCCGCCAGGCTGTTCGCCGCGTCCACGTTGTCGTCCGTGACGAGCACGCGCAAGGACCGGGCCGGCGGCTCCGGGCACGCGGCTTCAGCCGGCGCAGCACTCGGCGACGCCGCGCCGGCATCAAGGGGCAGCCTGACGACGAAGCGGCTGCCCAGGCCCGGCCCGTCGCTGAAGGCGGCCACCGATCCGCCGTGCAGGGCGACCAGCTGGCGCACCAGCGACAGCCCGATGCCGAGCCCGCCCTGGGCATGCGACATGTTGCGCTCCACCTGGCTGAACATGCTGAACAAGCCTTCAAGCGCTTCGGCCGGAATCCCGATGCCGTTGTCGGCGACGGTGACCACCGCTTCGGCGCCATCCGGTTCGACGCTCAGCGCGACGTTGCCACCGGGCGGGGTGTACTTGGCCGCGTTCGTCAGCAGGTTGCCGATCACCTGCGCCACCCTGGTCGGATCGGCGAGCACCGGCAGGGGCGCGTCGGGCAGCGCCAGGCTGAAGGCGTGGCGCGCTTGCTCGATCAGGGGCAGGCTGGTTTCGACCGCGCCCGCCACGATCGTGCGCAGGTCGGCCTGCTCCTTCCTGATCTCGACCTTGCCATTGGTGACCCGTGCGATGTCGAGCAGGTCGTCGATCAGGTGCGACAACTGCTTCACCTGGCGCTCGATCACGGCGCGCACGTTGGCGACCGTGTCCGCACTGCCGGACCGCATGCGCATGATCTCCAGCCCGGTCAGGATCGGGGCGAGCGGGTTGCGCAACTCGTGCGCCAGGACGGCAAGGAACTCGCTAAGGTTGCGGTTCGACCGCGTCACTTCGTCGAACAGCGCGCGCTGGTTCGCCTCGGATTCGCGCAGCGCGGCCTCGGTGCGTTTGAAGGCGTCGATGTTGGTCACGACCGTGACCTGTCCCGACTGGATACTGTCGCTTCCCAGCAGCGGCACGGCGGAGACCTGGGTCCAGATATCCTCCCCGTCGTCGCCGGTGTAGAGCATCTCGATGCCTGGCACCACCCGCTCCCCGCGCAAGGCGCGCGCGGCCGCGAATTCGTGGCGCTGGTATGCTTTGCCATCGGGGTGCGTGGCCCGCCAGCGGGTATGGCGCGACTCGTCCAGCGAAGGCAGGACGCCCGTGGGCAGGTAGCGGTGCATGGCGTGGTTCGACAGCAGCAGTTCGCCCGCCTGGTTGGCCACGGCCACGCCCACCGGGAGCGCCTCGAACACTGCGCTGAGCATGCCCTGGGTCTGGTCGAGAATCTGCTCCGTCCGCTTGCGGTCCGTGATGTCGAGGACACTCCCGACGAAGCCGAGAAATGCGCCGTCCGCGGCGAAGCGCGGACGCCCCGCGTCGATCACCCAGCGTGGGCTGCCGTCGGCGTGCAGTATCCGGTGCTCGAGGCTGAATTCCTTCCTTTGCTCGTTGGCCAGGATGAAGGCCCGGCGCGCAGGCTCCCGGTCCTCCGGGTGCAGCGCGTCGATCCAGCCGAAACCCAGTCCTTCCGCGTCGCTCTGGCCCGTGAAGGCATACCAGCCGCGCGACAGGAAGGTGCAGCTGCCGTGCGGGTCTGTCACCCACAGCATGGCCGGGGCCGCGTCGGCCAGGTCGAGAAACTGGCGCTCGCTGCGCTCAAGCGCCCGTTCCGCGATCTGGCGCTGCAGCACCGCGGCCGCCTGGTTGACGGCGACGTCGAGCAGCACGCGCTCATGCTCGCAGGGGAAGCCGGGCCGCCGCGAACCGGCGACCAGCACGCCGAGGTCGCCGCCCGTGCCGAGAGGCCTCGCGTGCAGGTGCAGCGGCTGGCCCGCGATGAGGATTGGAAGGGCGGCCGCGCCATCCGCCGCGGAGCGTGCCCGAATCGTCTCCAGCGCCGCCCGTACCGCTGGAAGCAGCGCGTCCGCGCCGCCTGCGAGCCTGCCCTGGATCGCTTCGCTAGCCCCGTTTCCGCCGGAAATGGCAATCCGGACGTAGGCCAGGTCGAGATCGAGCGTGGTGGACAGCACTTCGGACAGGCTCTGCATGACGGCCGGTGGCGTCATCCCGTTCCAGATGGCCGGCATGGCGGAGATCGCGGCGAGGTCCCGCAAGGCTCGTTCCAGCTGGTTGGCGGGGACGGAGTCCGGTTGCGGCAAGCGCATCAGACGCCCCGCTGGCGGTCTTGGTGGGTATGGGACGCGCCAGCCGGCTGCGCGGGTTGGGTGACGGCGGTTCGCATGGTGGGGCCGGCTGAGGGAGTTGTGGACTCACCCATTATAGAACCGGAAATCGGCGCACTCCAAGCCGAAAACAATCGCGCCCCGGGACTGTTCCCCGGACCCGGAGCGCCGGGGCCTAAGCGGCGCTCGCGTGATCGGTTTCCCCGGCCAGCACCCGGCGCAGCGCGGGAAGCGGCATCGGGCGGCCCAGCAGGTAGCCCTGTAATACCTCGCAGCCGGCATCGCGCAGCCAGTCGCGTTGCGCTGGCGTCTCCACGCCTTCGGCCACCACATTCAGGTGGAAGCTGTGGGCCAGCGAGATGACCGCGCTCGCCAGGGTGGCGCCGGCTTCGGGCAGCGAGCGCACGAAACTGCGGTCGATCTTGAGCTGGTTGATCGGGAAGGCCTGCAGGTAGGCCAGCGAGGAGTAGCCGGTGCCGAAGTCGTCGATCGCCAGCCGCACGCCGAGCTTGCGCACCGCGTGCATGAACTCGATCGCCGCGTTCACGTCCTCCATCAGCATGCTTTCGGTCAGTTCCAGTTCCAGCAGCCGGGGCGGCAGGCCGCTGCGCGCCAGGGTCGCGCGCACGTCATCCACGAAGTCGCGCTCTCGCAACTGCCGGGCCGACACGTTGACCGCCATCGTCAGGGCTTCGCCCGCCACCACCTGCAGTGCCGCCCCGTCGCTGCAGGCGCGCTCCAGTATCCACCTGCCCAGCTCGACGATCAGGCCGCTTTCCTCGGCGATGGGAATGAACTCCGCCGGCGAAATATAGCCGTGCTCGGGGTGCGGCCAGCGCAGCAGGGCCTCGACCCCGACCATGCGTCCGGTTCGGCTCGCGTACTGCGGCTGGTACACCACTTCCAGCGCTCCGGCGTCGAGCGCACGGCGCAGGTCGCGTTCGAGCTGGGCGCGGCGCTGGGTCGCCATGATCATCTCGCGCCGGAACGCGGCCAGCCGGTCGCGCCCGCCGCCCTTGGCCTGGTACAGCGCCACATCGGCGTTGGAGACCAGTTCGCTCATGTTGGTGGCGTCGTCCGGGAACACGCAGGCGCCCACGCTGGCGGTCGCCGTCACCTCCATGCCGCCCAGCGTCAGGGGCTGGCGCAGCGCGTCGATGATGCGCTGGGCGATCAGGCGCAGTTCCTCGCCGTCCGCGAGCGGCGCGGCGATCACGGCGAATTCATCGCCGCCGATCCGTCCGACGAGGTCGCCCTCGCGCACCAGGGCGAGCAGCGTGAGCGCGACTTTGCGCAGCAGTTCGTCGCCGGCGGCGTGGCCCGCGGTGTCGTTCACCACCTTGAAGTTGTCCAGGTCGATCAGCAGCAGGCCGACGCGCTCGCCGGCCGCGCCCCGCGCCGCCAGTTCCGATTCGAGCGCCTCGTAGCTGGCGCGCCTGTTTGGCAGTTCGGTCACCGGGTCGGTGTAGGCGAGGTAGGCCATCTCGCGTTCGGCGTGCGCCACCCGCGTGCGGGTCGAGCGCACCACCAGCGCCGTGGTCAGCAGCGCGCCGAGCGAAGCCAGTGCGAGCAGGACGCCGAAGCGCAGCAAGCCGTCGCGCACGCCGGCGGTGTCGGCGGTCAGCACGACGCGGCCCAACTGATTGCCGCGCCAGGTGACGGGATGGGTGATGGTCAGCGGCGCGAACAGGGCCGGGGCCAGCGTGGCCAGCACGCCCGCGCCCTCCGCTTGCGAGCCGTAGGACGCGAACAGCCGCTCCTTGCGGTCGTACACGCGGGCCGCGCGCAGCGACTTGGCGGGATGGAACGAGCGCAGCATCTCGCTGGCGGCGTCGTGGTCGTGGAACATCAGCGAGGCCGAGATGTTGTCGGCGATGATCGCGGCCTGCACCTTGACGTCCGCCGCCAGGCTCTGTCGTAGCGCGACGAACTGGTAGGCCAGCAGGATGGCGCCGGCCACGGTCAGTGCCGCCACCGCCGCCGCCAGCTGTCCCGTGCCGAGCATGCCGGCGATGCCGGCGCCGTTCTTCGTCCGTGTGCTCATTCGACGTTCCTCGCAAGGCGCAGCAGGCGCGAGCTCAGTTTCAGCCCGTGCCGTGCCGCTTCACGCGTGTTGATGTCGAAACGCACCTGCTCGTCGTCGCCGAGCAGCGTGATCGTGGCGCCCTGGCCCGGCCCGTCGCGCACTACCAGGATGCCGGTCGCCTCGGCAGGCAGGCGCTCGCTGCCGGACAGCACCAGCAAGTCGCAGACGGCGCCGGGCCGGCTCGTGTCCACCGCCGCCCACGGGCGCCCGTTGACCGATTTGCCGTTGAGCGCCTGCAGGCTGGGCCACAAGGTGCTGGCGCTACCCGCGCACACGTGGAAAGGCTCGCGCGCCCGCACCCCGTCCGGCCATTTGGTGAACAGGGCGAAGTTGTAGATGAACGCAGCCTTCAGTTCGACATCCTGCACCTGGGCCAGGCAGGCCGAAGCGGCCAGGCAGCCACTGGCCGCGATGCCCGCCACCCAGCATGCGCGCGGCACGCCCATCACAGCTGCCACGCCAGCTGCGCGTGCAGCGAGCGGCCCTTGTGTTCGATCGCCTCCTGCAGGAAGGCGGGGCCGGCGGGGTCGCCGTAGCGCTTGCCGGTGGCATTGAACAGGCTGACGGACAGGTCGGCGCCGGGGAGCAGGCTGGCCACGGTCAGCGTCAGGTTGGTCACGCAATGGCCCCCGGTGCTGGCGTTTTGCGTCTGGCGCGCCGACATGCAAAGCAGTTCGCCCGCCAGTCGTGCGCCTGGCCCGAAGCCTGCGCTCACCACGTTGACCTTGGCCAGGTGGCGCGGTGAATTGACCAGTGATTCGTCCAGTTCGCCACCGTGCGCGCGCTGCCAGGCGTAGCTGGCGCGTATGCGCGCGCCGCCGCGCAGGTTGCGCTCGATCGCCGCTTCCGCACCCATAGCGGTGGCGCTGCCGTCATTGCGGAACACCAGGGCCGAGGCCTCCTCGTCCCAGGCCTGGCCGATCAGCCCGCGCAGACGGTAATGAAACAGCGAGACGGTGGCGTGGCCGTGCGCGCCCATCGCGTGTTCGAGCACGACCTCGCTGGTGCTGATGCGTTCCGGTTCCAGCTCGGGATTGGCGCGCATGGCGCCCGCATCCCCCGCGATCGCGTAGTACATCTCGTACACATTGGGGGCGCGGAAGGCGCGGCCGTACAACAGCTTGACCGTGTCGGCCGGCGTCATCCTGTAGAGCAGGGCCAGGCGCGGCGTGGTGCTGCTTGCGCCGGCACGGTGGTGGTCGTGGCGCAGGCCGGCGTTGAGCAGGAGCTTGTCCGACAGGCGGATCTCGTCCTCCACGTACACCGCCCGCCGGTTGGACGAACGGCGGTCGTCGAGCACCGACAAATAGGGATCGAGGTTGAAGTTGAACTGCTCCTGGCGCGCGTCCCGGCCCACCTCGGCGCCCACCAGGATGGTCTGGCGCGGCAGCCCAGTGTAGGTCGCATGGGCCGACCCGCCATACCAGCGCCCGTGACCGCCGTCCACATTGCGCGACACCCCATCCTGCATCGGATAGTGGCCGAAGCCCAGGTAGTCGGACTTGCCGTACCAGACCCGGGCCGAGAGCGCGAGATCGGGCGCGAGCGTGCGCTGGAAGGCCAGGTCCGCGCTGGTCTGGGCGTCGCGCGTCCAGTTCTCCTTGTTGAACACGGCGCCGAAGGCCGCGGTCGGCACTTCCTTATGGCGTTCCACGCGCGCCAGCGAGACGCGCAGCGGGCCGTAGCTGGCCTTCAGGAAGACCCGGTTGGCACGCTCCGTGTCCAGGCCGCGCGCCCAGCCGTTCCCGCCGGTCGGCTCTTTCGGGGGTGGGAAGGTCGGCCGCGCGGTGAAGCCCTCGACCGGCGTGTCGTACTCCGGATAGTAATGGTCCTGGCCATCCTGCTCGTAGGTGCTGGCGGCCAGGAGCAGGTCGGCCCCGTTCTGGCCGTGCCAGCCCCAGGACACGCGGGCCTGCCGTTCGCCGTGGCTGCCCACGCCGGCGGCGGCGCGCAGCCCCGACTGGGTGCTGCCATCCTTGGTGACGACATTGATCACGCCGAACAGCGCGTTCGAGCCGTGGACCGCCGACCCGGCGCCCGGAACGAATTCGATGCGCCGCACGAGAGCCATGTCCAGCATGCCTTCCTGCCCGATCAGCGCCTGGTCGTACACCGCGTCGTTCACGCGCGTGCCGTCGATCATCAGCAGGAAGCGTCCGTTGTAGTCGCCGGGACGCAGGAAGCCGCGTGCGCCGAGGTAGGAATAGTTGCGGTCGTTGCTGATGTACAGGCCGGGCAGGGTGGCCAGCGCGTCGGCCAGCGTGCGCCAGCCGAACTGGCGGATGTCGCTCGCGTCGAGCACCACGACGGCCGCCGGCGCGTCGCTGATGAGCTGCTCGAACTTCGACGCGGCGGTGACGGTGCGCATGCGCACCAGGTCCTCGAACGGCATGCTGGCCAGTTCCCGTACGTCCTGGGCCGGCGCCCCGCCGGGATCGGCGCCAGCGACGGCGTGCGCGGCCCCGCTGCCGGCAAGGGAAAGCAGCAGCAATGCCGGCAAGGGCTGGAGACGCAGTGGATGCGAACGGGTCATCGGGTGGTCGGCCCCGCTGCGGCGTGGCACGAAATAGTTTCAATCCGGAACTAGATGATATCACGGGGAAACTATCGAAAACCCGCGACGAATACATACGACACCTGTTTTTTGTGGAGCGCGCTGTGCCGGCCGCGGCGCGAGGGTCTTGCCAGCCGGGCCGCCCTGCGCTGGACGGTGCCGGTGCAGCGCCAGGGCCGTTGTCGAGATGCTACACCTTCTCAGGATGCCGGCGCCGATGGCGCGAGCACCATGCCGCTGGCGGGCAGGGTGGGCATCCGCGACAGGCTCACGCGCAAGTCCTGCGGCGGCACCTGGTACCGGGTGCCGGCCAGCAGGTGCAGGGCCGACTTGACCAGTTCCACCGTGACCATCTCGCCTGCGCAGCGGTGTCCGGTGAGGTAGTCGCCGCCGCCCTGGGGCACGAGGTCGTAGCCGCTGCCGCGCCAGTCGAGGAAGCGTTCGGGCCGGAAGGTGCCCGGTTCGTCCCACAGGCGCCGGTCGTGGTTGGTCCCGTACAGGTCGAGCAGGAACCAGCTGCCTTCCTCGATCTCCACCCCCCGCCAGGCGAAGCGGGCGCGGGCGCGTCCGCCGACGGCGGGGAAGAACGGGTAGAAGCGCCGCACCTCCTGGGCGAAGGCGGTAAGCCAGGCGTCGTCGCCGCTGGCCAGCTGGTCGCGGTAGCGTGGAAACCGGTGCAAGGCGAGCGCGCCGAACACGATCCAGCGCGCCACCGCCACCACCGGGCGCAGCATGTTGAGCAGCTCCACCGCCGCGGCGCGCGCCGGCAGCAGTTGTTCGTCGAGGTCGCGATGGCGCGCGATCACGGCCAGCGCGCCGCCCGGGTCCGGCGCCAGCCGGCCGGCGCGCACTGCTTCGACCAGTTCGCGCGCCCAGTGTTCGGTGCGGATGCGCAGCAGCTGCGCGCTCCAGTTGCGCGGGCCGGCCGCGCCGGCCGCGTCGATCATCGCCGCGAATTCGCGCGTGCGCCGTTGCAGCTCCAGCTCGCTGGCCGGCACGCCTGCCCAGGCGCAGGCGGCGCGGCACATGACCTGCCGGGCTTCGTCGTGCAGGACCACCCTGACCCGCCCCGGCCAGCCCGCGATGTGCGTCCGCCAGGCATCGTGCGCCAGTTCGACCAGCCGGGCCCGGTCGGCATCGCCCTGCAGCGACATCAGCATGCCCTTGCGGTGGCGGTGCGCCGCGTCGTCGAGCACCAGGGCCGAGCCGTAGTCCTGAAGCAGCATCAGCGCCGTGGGTGGCAGCGCCCCGCGGCGCGTGAAGCGGCCCGGGTGGTAGAACATGCGCACCGCCTCCTCGCCGCGCACGCAGACCGCCTCGCGCAGCATCAGGCGCGTGGTGAAAACGTCGGAGTCGAGCTGGATGTGGCGGCGCGGCATGAACTGGTAGCCCTCGGCAAGCAGGGCGAGGGTGTTGTCGAAGCCTGGCGCGCGCGGCCAGTGGCGGGCTGCCGCGGCGGGGGAATTCTGGGCGTGTGGCATCGGAGCTCCTCGTGGCATGGACCGCCGCATTGTCGCGCGAGCGCGCCGAGCGTGGCGCGCGGGTATTCCGCCGGCGCGCCCTCGGTCTACGTGTCGTGGCCGCCCGCCAGCGCGTCGGGCATGTGGTCCTGGTCCGGCAGCGGGGCGCTCGTACGCGGCAGGTAGATGCTGACCGTGGTGCCCTCGCCTGGCGTGCTCGACAGGCGGATGTGGCCGCCGCTCTGGCGCACGAAGCCATGCGCCATCGACAGGCCCAGCCCGGTCCCCTTGCCCTCGGGCTTGGTGGTGAAGAAGGGTTCGAAGGCGCGCTCCATCACCTCGGGCGGCATGCCGTGGCCGGTGTCGGAGACGGCGATCATCACGTATTCGCCCGGTTCCACTTCGGGATCGGCGAAGCTGCCCGGCTCCAGCGCGACGTTCTCGAGGCGGATCGTGACCTTGCCCTTGCCATCCATCGCGTCGCGCGCGTTGATGACCAGGTTCAGGATCACGTTCTCGAGCTGGTTCGGGTCCACCAGCGCGTTCCACAGGTCGCCATCGCCGGCGCGGGTGACGGTCACCGATTCGCCGGCCGCGCGTTGCAGCAGGCTGTCCATCCGGTCGAGCAGGCGCGCCACGTTGACCACGCTCGGATGCAGGGGCTGGCGCCGTGCGAAAGCGAGCAGCTGGGCCGACAGCTTCGAGCCGCGCTCGACCGCGTCCAGGATGCTGTGCAGCCGCTTGTCGCGCGGGCCGCCCGAGCGCAGGATCAGCTGGACGTTGGCGCTGATGATGTGCAGCAGGTTGTTGAAGTCGTGCGCCACGCCACCGGTGAGCTTGCCCACCGCCTCCAGCTTCTGCGAGCGGGCCAGCGCCCGCCGTGCCTCGTCCAGCCTTTGCTGGCGCTGCTGCTCGCGCGCCTCGGCCTGCTTGCGCGGCGTGATGTCGCGCACGAAGGCGGTGGCGCCGTGTCCGCCCTGGGGCGGCAGCGCGGCCACCACCACCTCGACCGGTATCCGGCGTCCGTCGCGGTGCAGGGCGGTCAGTTCGGTGGGATTGCCCAGCAGCGCGCAGCCGCCACCTTGCACCAGGCGTTGCACGCCGGCCCGGTGCGCCGACCGCTTGTCCTCCGGAACCAGCATGGCCGCGTCCCTCCCCACCGCCTCCTGTTCGTTCCAGCCGAAGATGCGCTCGGCCTGGGCGTTCCAGTCCGTGATCCGGCCCTGCTGGTCGACCGCGATGAAGCCATCGTAGGCGCTGTGCAGGATGGCGCGGATGCGCTGCTGGTCGGCCTCGATCCGGTCGTGCGACTGGCGCAATTCATGGGTCATGCGCGCGGCCAGTTGCAGCGCGCGCCGGCGCTCGGTGGCCAGCAGCCAGACGATCAGGGCGAGCAGGAAGCCCAGCCCGATCCCGGACACGGCGATGAGCAGGGGGCGCATGGCGTCGCGCTCGTCCTCGAACGCGGGCGTCGAGCGGATCTGCACGGTCCAGGTGTGGCCCGCCACCTCGATCGGCCGGGTCCGGGTGAACAGCGGGTCGGACGGGACCGGGCGCGGCGAGCGGTACAGCAGGTGCTCCGGCGTGGTGCGCGTGCCGTCGTAGATGCTGACGTGCAGGTCCTCCGCGTACTCGCCGCCGACGCCGACCATCAGGTCGTTCATGCGGAAGGGGGCGTACACCCAGCCCACCAGGGCCGCGCGGCGTTGGGCGACGGTGGCGACCGGCATGCCGCGCTCGAATACCGGCAGGTACATCAGGAAGCCCGACTGCACGTTTTCCTTGCCTTCCTGCACCAGCGTCACCCTGCCGCTGACGGCGGCGCGCCCGGTGTCGCGCGCCGCGTCCATCGCCGCGCGCCGCACCGGTTCGCTGTACATGTCGAATCCGAAGGCGCGCAGGTTGCGCCCGCTGAAAGGTTCGATGTGGGTAATGGCGGTGTAGAGGTCGCGCGTGCCGGAGGGATGCACCCGGTAGTCGGGAAAGCCCTCGCGCCGGACCGCCGCCACGTGTTCGTCCAGGCGGTCGGGCGGCACCACGGTGGAGATGGCGATCGCCTGCAGGCCGGGGAAGTGCTGGTCGAGCTTGAGCAGCTCGTAATAGCGCGCGAAGTCCTCGCGCTCGATGTCGACCGAGCCGCGCACATAGCCCTGTGCGCCGCGCAACACCTGCTCGTAGACCGCCATGCGGCGCGCGATCGCGCGCGTCAGGTCGCGCGCCCGGTAGTCGAAGCTGCGTTCGAGCTGGGCCAGTTCGGTACGGTGCGCGCCGCTCGCGGCGCTGTATGTGACCAGCAACGCAAGCAAGAACAGCAGCGCGGCCAGGAGCAGGGGGGCGTATCCGCTGGCGGGGGCGGAAGTCGGCTGGGTACTGGGGCTCGTCTGGTCTTTACGCTGCATAAATACGTTGCATAGTTACGAGCGCGATGGGGGGCTCGGCCGCTGCTGGGGTTGGCTGAAACGCGTGGAGCTGAAACTAGCATACGCATCTATCCCTGCCCGGGGCGCACGCCTCGTTGCGAACCGGGCAACTCCCCATTATCGTCGATATTTACGTGAATCAAGAATGTCGGGTGCTACAATTGTCCGGTTTCCCGGCCTGCATATCCATGACCAGCGACTCCCCCGTGATGACCGACCGGCGCCGGCGCCAGCTGCTGGCAGGGGCCTGCGCCGCGCTGGCGCTGCCCGCCCGCGCGCGCGTTGCCGCGGCGCCACTGGTGGTCGGCGGCCTGCCCGTCACCTGCAACCTCACCCTTCCGGTCGCGTGCGAGGCGCGCGCGGCCAGCGGGGCGCCGGGGCGCGGCTTTACCTTCAGCAAATACAGCGGCTGGGCCGAGTTGAAGGAATCGCTGATGACCGGGCGCATTCCCGCCGCCTACATGCTCGCGCCGCTGGTGATGGACCTGGCCGCCAGCCGCATTCCGCTTCGCATCGTCTCGCTCGGCCACCGTTCGGGCGCGGTGATCATGGTGCGCAGCGACTCGGCCTACCGCCGCTTCGCCGACCTGAAGGGCAGGCGGGTGGCGATCCCCAGCCGCTTCGCGGTGGATTACCTGTTCCTGCGCAAGATGCTGGCGCGCGAGGGCATGGGCGCGAGCGATATCGAGATCGTCGAGATGGCGCCACCGGACATGCCCGCCGCGCTCTACGCGCGCGCGGTGGACGCCTACTGCACCGGCGAGCCGTTCGGCGCCGCCGCCCAGCAGGCCGGCTACGCGCGGCCGCTGGCGATGACGCGGGAGCAATGGCGCAACTATATCTGCTGCGTGTTGACCGTGCGCGAGGACCTGATCCGCGACGATCCCGCGCTGGTCCAGGACCTGGTCAACCACGTGCAGGCGGCGGGCGACTGGATGGACGCGGGCGCGGCCAACCGCGACAAGGCCGTGGCGATCGCCGCCAGCCGCCGTTACTTCAACCAGGATCCGAAGATCATCCGCTTCGTCATGAACAACCCGCACGACCGCGTCACCTACGGCGACCTGCGCATGCTGCGCGCCGAGTTCGACGAGCTGATGCGGCTGTCGCTGCAGGCGCGCACCCTGCGCCGTCCTGTCGCGTATGACACCTACGCCGATGAACGCTTCGTGCGCGCCCTGCGCCCGGTGCCGATCCGCCTTTGACGACGACCAAGCCATGAAAGCCTTGCTGTCCCTCCTGCTGCTCGCCGGCCTGGCCCACGCCGCGCCCCCCGCCGCGCCTTCCGCGTTCAAGTCCGGGGTGTTCGCGCCGCCACGCGCCGCGCCCGCCTTGTCGGCCCTGGACTCCAGCGCCGGCCAGCCGCTCACGCCCGGCGCGCTGCGCGGCAAGGTCACCGTGCTGGCCTTCGGCTTCACCCATTGCCCGGCCATCTGCCCGACGACGCTGGCGGTGCTGGCCCAGGCGCGCGCCCTGCTCGGGGCCGAGGCCGCCCGGCTGCAGGTGGTGTTCGTCAGCGTCGATCCGGCGCGCGACGACCCGGCCCGCCTGGGCGGGTACGTGGCCCGCTTCGACAAGTCCTTCATCGGACTGACCGGCAAGCCGGAGCAGGTGGACGCCGTGCTCAAGGCCTATGGCATCAGCGCCACGCGGGTGCCGGGCATGGGGGGCGGCTACGGCATGGCCCACTCGACCTACCTGTATTTCGTCGATCCGCGCGGCATGCTGCGCGCGATGATGCCGTTCGGGCGGCCGGCGGCGGACATCGTGCACGACGTGCGCCTGCTGCTGGCGGAGGCCGGCTAGATGGCGCCGCCGCGCCGCCACTGGCCGCTGCTGGCGCTGGCCGCCGCGCTGCTGCTCGCCCTGGCCTGGGGCGCACTGGCGCCGCTGCGCACGGCCAGCCACGAGCGCCTGTTCGAAATCCCCGAGGGCACCTGGGAGCGCCGCATGCGCGGCGAGCCGCTGGCCATCCTGCCGCCCGAGGTGCGGCTGACGCTGGGCGTGCAGGACGTGCTGCTGCTGCGTAACCGCGACAAGGTGCCGCAGGTGTTCGGGCCGGTGCTGGTCATGCCCGGGCAGGAATTCCGCCTGCCCTTCGAGCAGCCGGGCGAGCACCTGTTCAATTGCAGCGCCCACGCCAGCGGCCAGATGGTGGTGCGGGTGGTGCCGCTGCCCGACCCCGGCCTGGGACGTCTGCGCTGGCGCCTCGAGAACCTGGCGCACCGGCTGCGCTATCTTCCTTTGAAAGGACCGGAGAACCCATGAGTCATGTGAGAAGGACGGGCCCGGCGCTGGTGCTGATCGCGCTGGTGGTGGCCCTGTGGTGGGGCGCGGTGCTCGCCAGCGGCAGCGTGATCTTCCCGACCCCCGGGCAGGTGTTCGCCGGCCTGGCCGAACTGGCGGCCGACGGCTCGCTGTGGGACCACATCGGCGCCTCGCTGCTGCGCGTGGCCACCGGGTTCGCGATGGCGGTCACGGTCGCGGTGCCGCTCGGCCTGTGGATGGGGCGGGTGGACGCCGTGTACCGCGCGCTCAACCCGCTGTTCCAGATGCTGCGCCCGATCTCGCCGATCGCCTGGATTCCGCTGACCATCCTGTGGTTCGGCGTGGGCGACGCGTCGCCGGTGTTCCTGATCTTCCTGGCCGCCGTGTTCCCGATGATCGTGCAGACGGCGGCCGGGGTGCATGCGATCGAGCGGCGCTACCTGGACGCCGCCCGTAATTTCGGCGTGCCGCGCGGGACCGTGCTGCGCCAGGTGGTGGTGCCGGCGGTGTTGCCGGAGATCGTGGTGGGCATGCGCATCGGCCTGGGCGTGGCCTGGCTGGTGGTGGTCGCGGCCGAGATGATCGCGCCGCGCTCGGGCCTGGGCTACCTGATCATCGACGCGCGCAACGCCGGCAACCGCTACGACCTGGTGGTGGCGGGCATGCTGGTGATCGGCGTGATCGGACTGCTGCTGGACCTGGGCATGCGCCGCCTGGAGCGGCACCGGCTGGTGGGGTGGCGCTATGCACGCTAAGATCGTCGTCGACGCCGTGACCCGGCGCTTCGGCGCGCTGCCGGTGCTGGGGGGCATCAGCCTGCAGGTGGGTGCCGGCGAGTTCGTCGCCATCGTCGGCCCTTCCGGCTGCGGCAAGTCGACGCTGATGAAGATCCTGTCCGGCTTCGAGCGCCCGGATACGGGCCGGGTGCTGGTCGATGGCGTGCCGCTCGTGTCTCCGGGGCCGAACGGCGTCGTGATCTCCCAGCAGGGCTCGGTGTTCCCCTGGCTGACCGTGCGCCAGAACCTGATGTTCGGCCTGGCCGCGCTGGCGCCGGCGCGGCGCGCCGAAGTGGCCGACCACTATGCCGCCCTGGTCGGGCTGGCCGGATTCGAGGATAGCTACCCGCGGCAACTGTCGGGCGGCATGCTCAAGCGCGTGGAGATCGCGCGCGCGCTCGCGGTCAAGCCCGACATCCTCTACATGGACGAGCCGTTCTCCGCGCTCGACGCCCTGATGAACCTGCGCATGCGCAACGAGCTGCTGCGCATCCTGCAGGAGGAGCGCCATACCGTGCTCCTGATCACCCACGACGTGGAGGAGGCGCTGTACCTGGCCGACCGGGTGCTGGTGCTGTCGCCGCGCCCGACCGCGATCCAGGCCAGTTTCGCCATCGACGCCCCGCATCCGCGCAAACTGTCGAGCGCCCCGATGCAGGCCCTCAAGGACGCGATCCTGGCCGAACTGGGGCTGGGCGAAGGGGCCTGGGCGGGAGAACGATAGGGCGCCGGGAAGGTTCCCGGAGCGGCCAATCGTGCTCCGGTCAGGACCCCGAATCTGTCATCATGGGCGCATGTCGACCCAAACGATGCCACTCTTCCCGCTTAGCACGGTCCTGTTTCCGGACGGGGTGCTGCCGCTGCAGATCTTCGAGGTCCGCTATCTCGACATGATCAGCCGCTGCCTCACCGACGACCAGCCATTCGGCGTGGTACTGCTGACCCAGGGACACGAGGTGCGCCAGCCCGAGGGCGAGCGCGAGCACTTCGCGGCGGCCGGCACCCTGGCTGCGGTGCAGGAGACCACCGCGAGCGCGCCCGGCCTGCTGCAGGTGCTGTGCAGGGGCGGGGCCAGGTTCCAGGTCCACGGCGCCGAGCAGCGCCTGAACGGACTGTGGATGGCCGAGGTCGAACTGGTCGAGGGCGACCACGACGTGCAGATCCCGGCCGAGTTGCAGGGTGCGGCCGAGGCGCTCGAGCGCGTGCTGGCCTCGCTGCACGACGTGCCGCAGCACCGTTGGCCGCTGCAACCACCGTTCCGCCTGGACGACTGCGGTTGGGTCGCCAACCGCTGGTGCGAATTGCTGCCGTTGCCGAACCAGCAAAAGCACAACATGCTCATGCTTGACAACCCCGTGATCCGGCTGGAGTTGCTGCACGACGTGCTCGACGAACACGGCCTGATCACCTCGTAGCGGAGCGAGTGGTATGCGATTCTCCGACGATCTCCTGAGCGCCTACGTCAACGACGAACTGGCCGAACCCGCCCGCGTGGCGGTCGAGCGCGCGATGCGCGCCGACCCCGTGCTGGCGGCCCGCATCGCCCAGCACCGCGCAAGGCGCAGCCGCGCCTGCGGCACCTTCGCCGGACGCGAAGGTGGTGCGCCGCCGCACCTGCACGTGTGCCACACCAGCGCCAAGGTGGTCAGCCTGGACGCCGTGCG
>FWWL01003439.1_pt1 | contig 28805 bp, 21 predicted proteins | sample 2228331 | NCBI WGS metagenome assembly FWWL01 (sample SAMEA103939775, study PRJEB20133) | metagenome
GAGGTTAGATTGCGAAAGCGATTCTTTCTTTGCTTACTTTCTTTCTCATCGCTGAGAAAGAAAGTAAGAAGTAATTTTTCCACACTTTTTTCCAAAAAGTGAAACCTTTTGGTAGAAAGGTCGTTAGATTTAGAACGATGTTCTGCCCTGACATAAAGCTTCATAGGGATGATTGGATAGAGGCTCGATGCACGGGCATCTCTTTTTGAAAATTTATCTGAAATAAAATTTTATTTTTTACTTGACTTATTGTAAAAGCATTTTATAATATAAGAGGTTTAAATAACTTTTAAAATAAATTTTAAAAAGTTTGTGGGGCGTAGTGGTATTTTTTAGTGGGTTATTGTTAACCCATAATAGAGTTAAAGTAGGAGGAATATTCTATGAAGAAATATTTAAACTTTATGGCGATAGCATTGGTGTTAAGTTTTGTTTTAACTTCGTGTGGAGGCGAGAAGAAAGTTTCCGTCAAAGAGGAAAATATCGATCCTGTAGTATTTGAAAAAGAAGGGTTAAAGTATTTTGCAGAGAAAAAGGGAATTTTTATAGGCAGCTGTATTACAGAAGGTCAGCTTAATGATGAAAAATTTATTGAAATTTTAAAAAAGAATTATAATTATATAACTCCAGAAAATGAATTTAAGTGGGAAAATATACATCCAGGGAGAAAAGTCTATAATTTCAGTAAAACTGATAAATTAGTAGAGTTTGCACTTTCTAATAATATGAGGATAAGGGGGCATACTCTTATATGGCATACCCAGAATCCTTACTGGATCGCAAAGCCGGGTACAACTCCAGAGGAACTTAAGGAAACAATAAGAACACATATTTCTAATGTAATGAGCCGTTATAAAGGGAAGGTGCATGACTGGGATGTTGTAAATGAAGCTATAATGGATAGTGGTGAAATGAGAGAAAGTATCTGGTATTTAATAATAGGCGATGAGTATATTGAACATGCTTTTAAATGTGCAAGAGAAGTAGATCCAGACGCTAAACTTTACATCAATGATTATAATATAGAAGATATAAATCCTAAATCCAACAAACTATATGAAGTGGTAAAGAATTTAAAAGAAAAGAATGTCCCTATAGATGGAGTGGGGTTCCAATTTCATCTTGAGGGTAGATGGGAACCTGATTATGCTTCTATTAAAGCAAATCTCCAAAGATTTAAGAAACTTGGACTTGATGTTCAAATAACTGAGCTTGATGTTAGACTACCTAAAAATTATAGTGATGCTGACTTGCAGAGACAGGCAAAGATCTATGCTGAACTTATGAAAATCTTCCTTGAAGTGAAAGGGAGTGCTTTTATTATGTGGGGTGTTACTGATAAATATAGCTGGGTGCCTTCTTATTTTTCTGGTTTTGGTGCGGCATTGATATTTGATGAAAATTTCAATCCCAAGCCAGCATATATAAAACTTAAAGAAGTACTTGCAAGATAAGGAGATTTTATGAATTTGATAGCAGATGCTTTAACAGTTTTTGGTAGTAGATTTGGTATAGGAGCTAATCCTGCGAAGAAGGAGTGTTATCTTATCAAGGCAAATGACATGAAATCTTTTCCATTTGAAATTGAAGCAGGGGTAGAAATAGCTGGTAGAAAAGTAGTTTTACCATTAACGAAAGAGGGGGAAAATTTTTATTTTCACGATCAGAAGATTACACCAACAACTATGAGATATAGTGGAATTGATCCTGATAGTGGTTTACACTTTAAGTTGACTTTTAGAATACCTTTTCGACCAAGAGATGTTTATTTTTCTACAATACCTGTTATTTATATAGAAGCTGAAGTAGAAAAACTTTCTAACACTTTTAGATGGATGCCAGTTAAGATTAAAGATGCTGATTTTAAAATTTTTCTAAAACTTAAATCAAATGAATTTTCATTTAATTTTGAAAAGAAATCGAAAGAAGTAGAGTTAACTTATAAACATTTTATAAGAAGACCACCTGAGACTAAAGAAGGTCTTTTAGCTCAAGAGACAACACCAATTCTTGAAGAAAGAATTACAAAGAATAAAATAGCGATAATAGAAGGTGAATTTGAAAATGGAGAGTTTTATGAGAATTGTGGAAGTACAAAGGAGAGAAAGAAGATAATTCTATGTTGGGCAGATTATGAAGCTCCAGTACTACTTGTTAAGGATAAATTAAGGGAATTTAAGTATACTGAATATTTTAAAAACGTTGATGAAGTTTTAAAATGGGGTAATAACAATTATCACAAGGTTGTTGAAAATTCAAATAAGGTCGATGATATATTTCTTTCTCATAATCTTGGCACTTCTGTAAGTAATTTGCTTTCAATGACTTTACATTCATGGCTTTTTGATACATGGTATGTTCGCCTTGATGATAAAGATTGGTATTCTGTATGGGAAGGTTCATGCTTTTTCCATTCTACAGTTGATGTGGAATATACACAATCTCCATTTTATTTATCTGTTTGGCCAGAACTTTTAGAATTAGAGCTTGATGAGTGGACTGATTTTGGTAAGCCGGGAGAAAGTGTTATCGGAGATAGGGGTAAAGGTACAATATTTTTATCGCATGATATGGGAGTGCTTGCGAATGCAGATAGACAGTATTATCCACATGAGATGGAAGTTGAGGAAAATGCAAATTATATTCTTATGGCTTATGCTCATTGGAGAAGGACCGGTAAAGATAATATTATAAGAAAGCATAAAGATTTTATAAAGAAACTTATGGATTTCATAATTGCTTGTGATACCACGGGCAATGGAATTGTTGATTTATGTTGTGCAAACACTATTGATGATGCTTCCCCAGCGATTCAGTTTGGAAAGGAGCAGATTTACTTGGGTGTTAAAGCCATGGCAGCTATAAAAGCTGGAATAGAAATTCTCAAATATAATGGACTAAAAGATACAGATACCTATAAAAAATTTGTTTCCAGTTCTATTTCAACAATTGAGAAAGAAGGATGGTTAAACGATCATTATATTGTAAGTTTAACCAAGACAAAAGATGGGCTTATTGATCCATGGACAAAAGAAAAGTTATCCGGAGAACTTGAGGGATGGGATGCTTATCATATATATACTGAAAATGGACTTGCATTACTTGAAATGGTTGGTTTTAAAGTTGGACTTAATCCAGATAGAATTAGAAAGGATCTTATTAATGCGACGAAGAAAACAATCACAAAATACGGATGCAGGCATAGTAGTTATGTTTCAAAAGAGGAGAAGCATGATGTTAAAGTAGGGCTTGCGAGTAGTTCAAATAAGGTAGGATGGATTTCAATGAATATGCTTAGAGATATTGTAGCTTGTTATTATGGAATTGATCTGATAAATCTAAGTGAAAATTATTGGGATTGGCAACTTACTACTAATTCTCAGGATATTTATTTGTTTTTTGAAACGTTTTATGGAAATAACTTAAATCTTTATCCCAGGGGCCTTGCTATTTTTGGATATATGGAAGCCATAGCCAATTTTGTTTATGATAAAGTGAAGGGTAGAAAAACCTATAAGCCTTTGAAAAAGAATCTTATTGTTCCTCTATATTTCTTTGCAGATTGGGAAAAAGGTGAGGTTTTAAAGATTCAAAGTTAGTTTAATAAAAAAGGGTTGCTTTTTAGTAAGCAACCCTTTATTTTTGATTATCTTAAGAGCTGTAACATCAGTTGAGGTTTCTGGTTTGCTTGAGCAAGCATTCCAGTAGCAGCCTGAGTAAGAATCTGTGTTCTTACAAATCTACTCATCTGTTCTGCCATATCTGTATCTCTGATTCTTGATTCTGCAGCCTGTAAGTTTTCATAACCTATTAAGAGACCTACGGCAGCTTTTTCAAACCTATTCTGGTAAGCACCTAGATCTGCTCTTTGTTTTGAAACCTTCATTAATGCAAGGTCAATCATACCTATAGCCATATTGGCTTTGTCTGGAGTACTCAAACTTATGAATGATGCTGATTCAGCGTTACCAACAGGAGACTTTAGTCCTAATCCCTGTGAGTTCATTGTACCAATATACATTCTTTCTCTCTGATCCATATTAGCACCCATATGAATCCATATACTTGCAGTAACAGAGTTTTCACCAGTAAATCTTGCAAATCTACCGGTAAGAAGATTCATTCCGTTGAATTGGGCATGAGATGCTATTCTGTCAAGTTCGTCGATTAATTGAGAAACTTCAACCTGAATTTGCATTCTGTCTTCTGTGCTATAGATACCGTTTGCAGCCTGAATAGCTAACTCTCTTAGTCTCTGTAGAATAGTGTGGGTTTCTTCAAGGTAACCTTCTGCAGTCTGAATAAAAGAGATACCATCCATTACGTTCTGGTTTGCTCTTCTTAGACCTAAAATCTGGCTTCTCATCTTTTCTGATACAGCAAGACCAGAAGCATCGTCACCGGCTCTGTTAATTCTCATACCGGATGACAATTTTTCAATGTCCTTATCCCCGTCACGGCTGTTGATTTGAAGTTGACGGTGTGTGAAAATCGCACTGATGTTGTGGTTGATGATCATAAAATCCTCCTTGATTTTTAGCAAAACATCCTTGTTTTGCTTTATTATATCATTCGGAATAATAGAATTTTCTTTTAGAGATTTTTTATATTTTTTTATAAAAAATTGATTTAATATTTTTTTCTTTTTATACTATTGTCAAGGAGATAGTTATGGAATTTGCAGAAATTCAAGTTTTTTCTGAGAAATTAATTGCAAATATTGAAAAAGTAATAGTTGGTAAAAGAAATGTTATTGAAAAAGCTCTTGTGGCTTTATTCTGTGAAGGTCATATACTTCTTGAAGATGTGCCAGGTATTGGTAAAACGATGCTTGCTCGTTCTATAGCCAAATCTCTTGATTTGTCTTTTAAAAGAATTCAGGGCACTCCAGATTTGCTCCCTGTTGATATACTGGGTGTTTCGATCTTTAATCCAGAAACTAAAAAATTTGAGTATAGAAAAGGGCCTATTTTTTCAAATGTAGTTTTAGTGGATGAAATAAATAGAGCAACTCCTAAGACTCAATCAGCACTTCTTGAAGCAATGGGAGAAGGGCAGATAAGTATAGAGGGAGTATCAATTCCACTGCCCAAGCCTTTCCTTGTTGTTGCTACACAAAATCCAATAGAATTTGAAGGAACTTTTCCTTTACCAGAAGCTCAGATGGATAGATTCTTTATAAATCTGTCTATCGGGTATCCTTCTTTAGATGAGGAAGCAGAAATTATTGATATGCAGAAAGAAAAACATCCTATAAACTTTCTAAAACCTGTTCTTGATGTAGAAACTTTGTTAGTTATTCAGAAACATATTCAGGCAGTTCATGTTGATGATTCTATAAGAGAGTATGTTGTAAAAATTGTTCAGGCTACCAGAAGTGATTCAAGTCTTGCTTTAGGTTCTTCCCCAAGGGGTAGTATATCACTCTTTAAAGCTTCACAGGCATTTGCTGCAATAAATGGAAGAGATTATGTAATACCTGAAGATGTGAAAAATATGGCAAAAGAGGTCTTAAGGCATAGAATAATCCTTAAATCAGAAGCAAGATTGAAAAAGGTTACTCCAGATGTTATAATAGACAGAATTCTTTCTTCTATTCCTGTTCCACTTGAAGCGAAAACAGAGGAAGAATAATGTCATGGGGAAATTTTACTATAGTTGCTATTTTTACTTTACTTAATTTTCTCTTTCTTGATTTCCCTGCTGCAAAGATTATTGTTTATGTTTCTTTTTTATTTCTTTTTTTAAATTATTTATATTATAGGTTTGTTCTTTCAAATATTAATGTTGAAAGAGGTAATAAGGATTATTTTCTTTTTTCGGGAATTTCTGAAAACTCAGTCATTAAAGTGAAGAATAAACTTTTTTTTCCTGTTCATGCTATAACAGTAAAAGATCAATCTGATCTTAATATTGCTGTAAGGCAGGTTTATTCTTTTCTTGTTTCTCTGGATAGTAGAGAGGAAAAATCCCTTTTCTATACAATTTGTGGTAAAAAAAGAGGATTATACATTATAGGACCTACGACAGTAAATTTTGTAGATTTAGCAGGGATTTTTTCTTTTGAAATTGAACTGGATACGAGAAAGGAGATAACAGTTTTTCCTAATATATATGTGTTTAGCGATTTTCCTTATAAAAGTTTACAGCCACAGGGTAATTTTAGGAATAAGTTGCCAATTTATGAGGATGTTTCACTTATAAAGGGGGTTAAAGAATATCAACCCGGAGATGAATTAAAAAGAATAAACTGGAAAATTTCAGCAAGGCAGGATAAAATTCTTGTTAACACTTATCAATTCTCTATATCTGTGGATAGTTTTGTTGTTTTAAATTTATCAAAAGAAAATTATAATTTTAGAGAAAAGGATTATTATATTGAGTTGGCGATTGATATTGCAAGTTCAATAGTTTATTATCTTGAAGGGAAAAAGCAAAATTATGGAATAGTTAGTAATGGGAAGTTAAAAAATGATGAATCTTTATATTTTCCAATGAATAATGGTAATATGCATTTGATAGATATTATTAGTTCATTATCTATAATACTACCTTCTGATAATAAATTGTTTATAGAAAGTTTAAAGGAGCTTACTAATCTTAAGTGGGGTACTTCTATATATATAATTACACCGGAATTAAATGAAGAGGAAATAGCCTATTTAATTGAAATTAATAAAAAAGGGCATCCAATAAATATATTTAATTTAGGACCAAGGATAGATAGAGAACTTGATTTAAGTGAGATTGGTTTTTCGAGGTATTATGTTGATGTTGAAAATGGAATTGTGAAAATTTTATCATTATAAGGTATTTCTATGTATAAAGATAGTAGAAAGATGTTTTTAATATTTTTGTATTTTTTTTGTTTTTCAGTTGGTGCTTCTTTATCGTATACATTTTTTGCATTGATTACCGAGTTTCCATCAATGATATTAATTTTTTTAAGTTTTTGTTATTTATTGTTTTCTTTTATTGTAGTGTTTATTCATTTGACAAAGTTTAATTATTTTTTAAAGTTTTTTTTATCTTTTATAATTTTTGAGTTTTTACTTATAGATATTGTGCTTTTGTATATTTTTTTTAGTAAGATAAATTTTTCTGAAGTTAATATTTTGCTTATTATAATTCCAAACTCTATTTTTTATATTTTTATGTTCAGTATTTCTGAAATAATTTATATAAGGTTTAGAAAACTTGACCTTGTCATAGAAAATGAATCAATGTTTGAGAACAGAAGTAAATATATTCAGTGGGTTAATGATGAATATGGAGAAAGAACAGATAAAATTGAACCAAAATGGTTCTTAGCTATTGGGTTAAATGTTTTTTTAGCATTATTGTTTTTTTCTTTTCTTGCGGTTGCGAAAAATGAAAAGAACAGTTTATATATTTCTATCTTTTTACTTATATTTTTCTTTTCTTTTATTGGGATTTATCTTATTCTTTTTCAATATTCTACCATTATGAAGTGGAATTTTCTTGGTTTTAAAATAAAAGATGAAGTATTAAAAAACTGGAATAAATTGATTAAAAGTTTTATGTTTATTTTGGGGCTTGCTGTTTTTATTCCATCAAATTATGTAATATTTAAAATAGAGTTTCTCAAAGATTTCTTGAAGTCACTTTTTCCTGTTTTCTTTGAAATTTCTGAAAAACCAGTTGAAAGAGAAACTGAAGAGATTATAACATATTCAGAAGGAGTTTCTTCTAATTTTGAAAGTATCTATAGTATTGTTAAAAAAATAATATTTTATGTTTTAATTGTCTATTTGTTGTTAGCATTTGTTGGTGGAATATTAAAGTTGATATATAAAAAGAAAATTCCATTCTGGGCAAAATTTTTTATATTTTTTTATGAAAATTTAATAGGTATTTTAATAAAAATAAAAGAATTTGTATTGCTTTTAATTTCTTCACTGATGGAGGCTTTTTTTTCAAAAAAAGAAGAAAGAGAAAAAGAAAAGTTATCCCGACATTTTTATAATTTGTTTGGCAATTATAAGAAACTACCAACAGAAAAGCAAAGAGAAATTGAAACTATGGTTAAAGAATTTGTAAGGCTTATTCAGGTTGCAAGTAGATTTGTTTTACCTTATGTGTTTTATTATGGACCAAAAGAATATATGGATAAAGTTAGTGAAAAAGTGAAAAATGCAGAAGGTGAAATCAGGGATGTTGTTTCGATTTTTAATGAGAGCAGGTATAGTCTTCATTTGCTATCAGAAGAGAAAAAAATCCTTTTTAGAAGACAAATTGATATTATAATTGATAAAATTACAAGATTATTTTAAAATATGTGATAATAGGAGAAAGACCAATGTATATTTCGGTTATTATTCCTTGTTTTAATGAAGAAAAGGTAATTGAAAAAACATATGAAAGATTAAAAGATGTATTTAAAAATAATGAAATTTCAGATTATGAGTTTCTATTTGTAAATGACGGTAGTAAAGATAATACGTTAAATATCCTTAAAAATATTTCAAAGATAGACAGAAATGTAAAAGTTTTATCCTTTTCAAGAAATTTTGGGCATCAATGCGCTGTTTCTGCTGGAATTAATGAGTGTAAAGGAGACCTCGCTATAATAATAGATGCAGATTTACAGGATCCACCAGAACTTATTCCTGAACTTATAAAGGTATATGAAAAAGAGAGGGCTAACGTAATTTATTGTGTGAGAAAAGAAAGAAAGGGGGAGACATTTTTTAAAAAGTTTACTGCATCTATGTTTTATAAAGTGCTTAATATGCTTTCTGAAGTTGATATTCCACTTAATACGGGTGATTTCAGACTTATAGATAGAAAGGTTATAGATACATTCAAAAAAATGCCAGAGAGAAATAAATTTATAAGGGGTATGATTAGCTGGATAGGTTTTAAACAGATACCTTTTTACTATGTTAGAGAGGAAAGGTTTGCTGGTGAGACTAAATATCCATTTAAGAAGATGATTAAATTTGCATTTACGGGGATTTTTTATTTTTCCAAAAAACCTTTGAAACTTTCTTTAAATCTTGGATTTTTTTCAATATTGATAGGTTTATTTTTATCAATTTATGTAATTGTGGCACGTTTTTCCGGACTTATTTCTACGGTACCTGGTTGGGCTTCTATAATAATTAGTGTTATATTTTTTGGCGGAATTCAGCTTTTTACTATTGGTGTTTTAGGAGAATATATTGGAAACATATTTGATGAAGTAAAGAAGAGACCTGAGTATATTATAGAACAAAGAATAAATTTTGAGGAATAAAATGATAGAGTATATAACTGCTGGAGAATCTCACGGAAAGGGAATGATTGTAGTATTAAAAGGCATTCCTTCCAATCTTAGAATAGATGAGGATTTTATAAATAATGAACTTGAAAGAAGACAGAAAGGGTATGGCAGAGGCGGAAGGATGAAGATTGAAAAGGATAAAGTTGACATTTTAAGTGGAGTCTGTAAAGGCAAAACTACTGGCTCACCAATTACCATGGCTATATGGAATAAAGATTATGAAAACTGGAAGAATAAAGATGTGGAAACATTTCTTGCACCACGTCCGGGACATGCAGATTTAATTGGGGGATACAAGTTTAATCATCTTGACGACTTAAGGAAAGTGCTTGAAAGAAGTAGTGCAAGAGAAACAGCAGCAAGAGTCGCTGGAGGAGCAGTTATAAAACTTTTACTTAAAGAATTTGGTATTGATATTTTCTCTCATGTTGTTAACTGGGGAGGTATAGAGATAAATACGGAAGGTTTTCCTTATGAAGAAATTAAAAAAAGAGCAATATCTTCAGAAATTGCTTCTTGTTGTGATAAAAGTACAGAATTGAAAGTAAAATCTCTAATCGATAATGCAAGGGAGAAAGGAGATACTGTTGGAGGTATTATTGAAACTATTATTTTGAATGTTCCACCTTTTTTAGGTTCATATCAGACATGGGAAGAAAAGATTGATGCTAAGATTGCATATGCTGTTTTAAGTATACAGGCGATTAAGGGAATAGAATTTGGACTGGGTTTTGGCTATGCATTTAGAGGTGGTAAGAAAGCTCACGATGAGATTTTTTATAATGGGGGATATTATAGAAAAACTAACAATGCCGGGGGAATAGAAGGAGGTATGACGAATGGGATGCCTATCGTATTCAGGTCGGTTATGAAACCTATTCCAACTCTTATGTCTCCTTTAGCAACAGTGAATATAAATACAAAAGATAAGGTTGAGGCTGTAAAGGAGAGGTCAGATGTAACTGCACTTCCAGCCTGTGGGGTTGTAATAGAAAATGTTGTTGCTTTTGTGATTGCTAATGCTTTGATAGAAAGATATGGCGGAGATAATATAGATTTAATGAAGAAAAATTTTCAAAATGATGAGTATTTGAAAGAATTTAAACTATCCAATTAAATTTTAAAAAAATAAAAAGGGAGAATATATGAAGAAGGAACAAATTTTTACTTATATTGTAGTGTTACTTTTTGTGTTTTCTATCATTATTGGGCTTTTAGATTTAAAGAAAACTAAAAAGGAAGAAAAGTTGTCAAAGTCGATTCCTATTGAAACTTTATTTTCAAAGCAAAAGAAATTGATTACATTGCCAAATAGTATTGCTGTATTGAACATTTTTTCTACTATAAGTTATGTTGAAGAAAGTCCATATTTAGGGGTTGTAAAATCAGGAGCTATTTACTGGATTGATAAGTTGAAGTCGATAGAGGATGATGCAAACGTAAAAGCTGTAATAATAAGACTCAATTCACCTGGTGGAACTATAGCTGCTACACAGGAAGTTTATAATGAGATATTGAGGCTTCGTGAAAAGGGTAAAATTGTTATTGCTTCAATGGGAGATATTGCAGCTTCAGGTGCATATTATATTGCGTGTGCTGCAGATTATGTTATAGCTAATCCGGGAACATTGACTGGAAGTATTGGAGTGATTATTTATGGAATGGATGTTTCTGAGTTGTTTAAGAAAATTGGAATATCTTATAATGTTATAAAAAGTGGAAGAAACAAGGATATTCTATCTCCTTATAGAAAGATGACACCAGAAGAGCAAAAGCTTCTTGAAAATGTGGTTATGGATTCATATAATCAGTTTCTGGATGCAGTGGCAAAGGGGAGAAAAATTTCTATTGATAGATTAAGAGAGATTGCAGATGGAAGGATATTTTCTGGAAGGCAGGCTTTAGAATTTAAACTTATCGATGAGATCGGGGATTTTGAGTTCGCGATTAAGAAGGCATGTGAGTTAGCAAAAATAAATGTAAAACCAAATATCATCTATCTGGATAGAGAAAGTAATCCAATTTATGGTATATTTTCTTTGTTTAATCCTAAGAAAGATATTTTTTCTACAATCAACAAACTTGAAAATATGAATTCTCCAGTTCTCTATATTGCACCTTTTTAAAAAAAGGGGGGAAAGATGAGTTTTAGTGATTTTTTTTATGCTGTGATTTCTAATTACTTTTATCCTTTTAAAATATTGACAAAGGTAAATGAAATAATTAAGGGTGGGTTTAATAGAAGAAAATTTTTATCTTACTCTTTCTTTATTTATCTTTTTTCTTTAGCTTCTTTGATAGTTTCAAGATATATTTTTCAGGGTGGTAATATACATCTAGTAAATTACTCTTTTATTATTTCAATCTTTTTAGATTTATTTTATATTTTTATTTCTTTTAGTATATTTCATTTTTTCAGGATAAAAGTTGATTTTGAAAATTTTTCTATTTTATATTTCTTATCAAGTTATGTTTACTTTATATTGTTACCAGTTACGATAATTTTGGTTTCTTTATTACAGGAGAATGCAAGATTTATCTTGAATTTGGTCTTTTTTGGGCTATCAATTTTAATATTTGTAATGAAAATATATGTCTATTCTCTTGCTGCAGGTAGTTCAAAAGAAAAAGGTTTTTTATACTATATTTTGCCTTATTTATTTATCTTTTTGTTTGTAATTTTTGGTATTGTTGGTTTTTTTGTAAGTTTATTTTCTTTATTTTAATTTAGGGCTTTTTAATGTTAAATAAAATTACTAAATTTTTAAAAAATAATTTTGCTTCAAAGCTTGATCTATATTTTTATGAGGAATTAATACCTAATTATGTATATGGTTTGTTGTTTTTTACATTTTTAATGATGTTGAATCAACTCTTTTATTTAATCAAGTTATACACAGTTTATAGTGTTCCAGTATCTCAAATATTTCTGTTGCTATTTAATTTAATTCCATTCCTTTTATCTTATACAATTCCTCTTGCTATCTTACCTTCCTATTTAATAACAATGGGAAGGCTTTCATCTGATAGTGAGATTATAGCTATGAGATCGTGTGGTATTTCTACTATTAGAATTTTTTTACCGGGGTTTGTTTTTGGGCTTTTTATTATGTTTTTTTCATTTTTTTTTAATGATCTAATTGTGGTTAAGGCAAATGAAATTTATGTGAAACTCAACACAAAGATTATTGCTCAAAAACCAGCAATAGAGTTAAAAGAGAAGTCTTTTTTACAAATAGGTGATTATAAGATAAGTTTTGAGAGAGTAAGTTATGACAATAATATAGAGATTCTTCATAACATTTCTGTTGTTGATTTAAAGGGGAGAAAAACTATTCAGGCAGAGATGGGTAGAATATACCTTGATCCAGAAAACCCAGAGCATTATGTTATGAAATTTATGAACGGGACTATTACTGAGGTTACAACGACAGAAAGTATTACAGAAAAGGGAAAAGAAAAAGAAGAGAGATTTTTTGTAGCTTCTTTTAAGCATCTTTCTTTAAATATTTATCTACCTTTACCTGAAGAATACTATTCTAAAGGTCCTGATATGATGAGTGTTAAAGAATTAAGAAAGGAGCTAAAAGAGAAATCAAAAAATATTTCTGAAACAATAGAAAATTATCTTAAAGATAAAGATAAGATAGTAAAAGAAATAGAAGAATTTAAAAAGAAACATAGGCTTGAGTTAAAAGGATTGTCGAAGGAAGAGATAAAAGAAAAATTGAAAGAATATGAAGATAAATTGAAAGTTTATAAAAACCAATTGAATAGTATTCAAAAGATGATAGAAAACAGTAGAAAATCGTTACCAAGGTATAAGATAATGAAACTATATGAAAAATTTGCACTACCTCTTGCTTCTTTGAGTTTTGTTATATTGAGTCTTTCTCTTGGAATGTTTACGGCAAGAAGTGGTAGAAATGAAGGGCTTGGAATAGGGATTATTCTGACACTTTTGTTTTATGGGCTTAAAGTTGGAACCGAAAATTTAATAACTAATGGCTACTTACCACCTATAACAGAATGGTTTCCAACTATTTTATTTCTTACTGCTGGAATAATACTTGTAATTTTTAAGATAAGGGAATAGAAATGGATAAGAATAGATTTAAGGAAAAATTTTTATTTTTTAAAGAAAGGTTAAAAAACTTAAAGTTTACCTCTCTTGATTCATACATCTTAAGTAATTTTTGTTTTTATCTAATTGGTTCTCTATTATTTTTTGTTATAATTTATGAACTTGTTCAGTTTTTTAATGAGATAAGATATTTGCCAAAAAATGTTGATGGATGGGGTCTTCTTTTGTTTCATGTTTATGATGGGATTTTCTGGATGAATATTTTTCAGCCTTTTGCTTTTTTATTTTCTACTGTTTATGTATTCAGTAGAATGGCACATCTTAAGGAGCTGGTAGCTATAGTTAGCACAGGTATCAGCTTTTATAGAGCTTCTTTTTATGTTGTGTTATTCACTGTTTTTTATTATTTCATCCTTATATTTTTCCTGCAAAATTCTTTTATACTTCCTATTTATCAACAAAGATGGATCATCTGGCAAAAGGTTTTTCATAAATATACGGAGGAAGGGCTTAAGGGGCTTAAGAATAACGAAAGATTTTCAATGTATGGTAGGAATAATATAATTTATGTTGTTGATTTTTATAATTCTTTAACAAAAGAATTGCATAACATAACAATAATTAAACTTGATTCTTCAATTACTGAACTTACTAAGAAAGAGGAGATAAGCATAAATAGAGACGATTTTGAATGGCTTATTACTAATATTAATAAAGTTATAGTTGAGAAGGGTTTTTCTTATCCTGAAAATATAAAGATTGGATTAAGACTTGATGCTAATAAAGCAATCTGGGATGAGGTAAAAAAGAAATGGGTTTTTAATATAGGTACTGTTAGATATGTAGGTGATAAGGGAGAAAATTTTAAGGTTATTTACTTTACAAATGAAACCTTTGATTTTGTTGATGATCCACCTTATTATTTTGAGAAGGTATGGTATCCCCCAGAAGCGATGCCCTATAAAGAGAATCTGATGTACATTGATAAACTTAAAAAGACAAGGTATGAGTATAAAGGGGCACTTGCTAACTTTTATTCAAAATTTGCCTATCCATTAGGAATTATTTTTGTTGTGTTTATTGGTATAGGAATAATAGATATGTCAAAAAGGAAAGTTTCTTTTATTATCAACTTGATGATTTCAATGTCTGTATTTGTTGTATATTATATTTTTTATGTTATGGGATTGTCTTTAGCTGATAAGGGTGATGTTTCTCCCTTCTTTGGAGCTTTTGGTGGAACAATATTTCTGGGGCTCATTTCAATTTTTGCTTTTACTCATGTTAAGACATGATTTATTCATCAAAGAGTTCAACTTCTGTATTTTTTATAATATATTTTTTAGGAATTATGGTATAAAATTCATTGTCTTTTAGTTTATTTTTGGTATATATTTTAAAATAGTTAGCTGTATAGCCTGTTGAGTAGCCTTTCTCAAATTGTTCTATCAATACTTTCTGGGGTTTATTTATTATTTCTTTTTCTATAAATATTTTTATTCTTTCCTGAAATTTTGATATAAGTTTTTTTTCTCTTTCTTTTTTTAATTCTAAAGGTAAATCTTTTAAGTAAAATGCCTTTGTATTTTTTCTTCTTGAATAAGGGAATATATGAAGTCTTGTGAAAAAGATTTCATCCAGCAATGAAAGGGTCTCGTTAAATTCAATTTCACTTTCTTCTGGAAAACCTACTATTATGTCTGTTGAAATACCAGTATCTTTTTTTTTGTTAGTTATTTTTTTTATTATTTCTTTAAAAAATTGTATGTCATAATGCCTATTCATCCGTTTTAAAACTTCATCACTTCCACTCTGAAGAGATATATGAAAATGAGGGGAAAGTTTTTCATTATCAAGGAGTTCAATAAATCTTAAGTCAAATTCATCTGGTTGTAAAGATGAAAGTCTTATTCTAAAATTGCCATCCAGTTTTAAGATTTCATAAACAAGATCGTATAAAGTAAATCCATTATAATTGTAATCACTTATATTTACTCCTGTAATGACAATTTCTTTGTAACCATTTTTTATTAATCTTTTTGAAAATTCTATAATTCTTTCTGGATTGACACTTGTTGATCTTCCTCTTGCAAATGGTATTTTACAATAGCTACAGAAATTATTACATCCATCCTGTATTTTTATAAATGCGCGTGTCTTTTCAAAGAAACTTACGAAGGGGAAGATATCGACTTCTTTTTCTCTAAAATTTTCATTTTTTAATATGAAAGGAATGTTAAACTTAGAGTCATTTTTAATAATAAGATTGGCATCTGTTAGCTCTTTTAAAGTTTCAAAATCTGTTGTTGCATAACAACCAGTGAGAATTACAAATTTTCCTTCTCTTTTTGCCTTGTTTACTGCATTTCTTGACTTTGCATCAGCTCTGGATGTAACTGTGCAGCTATTTATAACTACATAATCGCTTTCTTTTATATTATCAGTTAGTATAAAGCCATTTTCCTTTAATTTTTCAGCTAATGCTTCTGTTTCAAATTGGTTTAGCTTACAGCCTATGGTTTCAAGAAAAACTTTCACTTAAACCTCCAATAAAAAGTTGACAAATTTATGCTTTTTATGTTATAATAATAATACTTTAAGCGGCCATCGTATAGTGGTAGTACCTTAGCCTTCCAAGCTATTGGCGCGGGTTCGATTCCCGCTGGCCGCTATTCCTCTCTTTCATAAATGTTGTATTCCTTTGGATATTCAGTCTTATAAGATATGTACAGTTTCTTTTCTTCTTTTGGTTTAAGATTTATTTTCCATTCTATTATTCCGTCTTTTGAAAGTATATTTTTTATTTCGCTATCTTCTTTTCCGGTTATCTTTATGTCCTTTAATTTTATTCTATCTTCTGATGGTAAAGGTATTCTATCAAATACTGAAAGTTCTATTTCTCTATTTAATATATTTTTTATTTTTATTTCTATAGTTTTTTTGTTAATAATTGTATTTCTTAGTAGATCTGGCATATCGTTGTAATCTTCTGTGAGTTTTCTTTCTACTGAGATTTCTTTAACCTCTATTCCTTGTAAGTTATAAGCTGAATTTTGTAATATTGTATTTGTAATGTTTAATTCAAAAGTTTCATTTTTACTATAAATGTTTATTTTTCCACTTAATAAGGGAATATTTGAGGTATTTGAAATTATTATTTCATTATATCCCCAGGATGATTTTAATGGAATTGCAAAATAACTACTTTTTGTTTGGATACTGAGATTTGTAATTAATGGGATATTTGATTTGTCGTTTAGTTTTATATTTTTGTTTATTTCAAAAATGAATCCTACATCACTTTCAAAAATTTCAACTAATTTTTCTTCTTGTTTTTCTGCAGCTAATTCAAAGGACATTGATTTTGCCATAACATTTCTTTGTGGACGCATTTTCCCTGTAAGATATAACCTTGATGGGTATAAAAATTTATCAAATAAACCCGGGTTGTAATTATAATTTATCAGGGTAATTTTTGAAACGGGAATTTCTAATTTTTTAGGATAATTAAAACTACAATTCATATCAAGCAAGTTATTTTCTTTATTAAGTGTGTAAAATATGTTCCATTTAAAATCAATTTTATATTTATAAATTCCAGTAAAGGGTTTTGAAAATTTGATTATAGAGTATGATATTTTGTTGTTATTAATAATCTTGTTAAGAGAATCTAATTTCTTTTCTTTCTCATTTATTTCATTTTCTAGTTTTTCAATCTGTAAGGAAATTTTATCTTTTTCTTTCATTTCTTTTTCAAAGGTTTGATAGAATTTTTCTATAGCATTTTCAGGATTTTTAGGATTTGAGGTTATGGGAAGGTTTATAATTAATTTTTCTAATAAGTCGATTTTTCTTTTTGAATTTTCCAGTTCTTTTTCTTTTTGTTTTTTTTCTGATTTTATGTTCTTTAATTCATTTGAGATAGTATTGTATTCTTCAATTATGCTTTTAAAACTTTCAGGATAGATATTTGTGATATCTCTTGAAATGATCTCAATATCAGTAGAAAAATTTATTTCTTTTACTTCAACTGGAATTATAATATAAGTAGCATTTGTGATATTTTCTTCAATAATTGTGGTGTCTTTGTAAAGAAACGCATTTGCTGAAAATAGCGTTGAATTTAATAATAAAAATAATAGAATAAATTTTTTCATATATTTCCCCCTAAAAAATATTGTTTTAGTTATTTATTTTTTATCATTTCTTTTTTGCTCTCGAGTAATTCTCTCCAAGGAGAAGCATTAGAGGTTTTTGTTAATGGTTTTTTAGCTTTTTTGGGTTCGGTGTATTTTCTAATTAACTCATGGTAAAGACTTAGTTTTAAGCTATTTGAAAATCCAAAGTATAGAGTTGTGGATAATACAATATTTAAATAAGGGATCAAAAGAAGTATCATAAGAATAATAAAATCAATAAGAAAAAGAGGGATAACTATGTGTTGGTTTCTAAGGGTTATTTCCATTGCAAATTTTATTGCATTTGAAATTTTGATTTTTTCTTCCTCATAGACATATAGGGGGAAAAAAACATATTGTGTAGAAATGAAAATAGCGAAGATATAGAAAACAAATAGGAGAATTATATTTTTTAATATGATCTCTGTAATTACCTGTGAGTAAAAACCACCAATAAACATTATCATTAATGAAGTAATGCCGAAAAATAATGTTAAGCCAAGCCATGGAAGTATTGTTTGAAGCAATTTTTTAAAGAAGCCGGATAAAAAATCTTTTATGTTTAAATCATCTTTATCAAAAATCCTTTTTTGAAATAAAGAGATGACAAATGTTGTAGGGAAAAAGTTCATAATGGAAATTATAAAGAATAAAAATAAACTAACTTCTAAACCTCTTCCCTTAAGCAAATTATAGTTTTGGAAGATTATGTTATTTACATATGCTAAAAGAAGTAAGAAAAATGGATTGATTATAGAAATCAATGATCCTATAATACATAGATTTATATTTTTCCACCATCTTACTATAGCATTTTTAAAAAGTCTAACAACCATATTTCACCTCTTATATATTTTAATAAAAATTATTTTTTAATGCAAAAAAGTAGCTATTTAAAAACAATACTTTTTGTATGGGATTTTTTGCAATAATCAATTTTGAATGTCTTATTTTGTTTAAAATTTTTAGCTAAAAATACGACTTTTTTTAGGTTTTATAAAAAGGAGGTTTTAGATATAATAATTCAAAATTTTACATTTTAGGAGGAGGTAAAATGAAACTTGGAAAATTTTTTTCTTTTCTGGTAATAGTAACAATGATATTTGCTTATGTAAGTTGCACTCAAACTCCCGAATCTGGTGCAAGTGGTGTAGATAGTTCATCTTCTCAGTCTTCAGAAAGTAGCAATACCAGTAGTTCATCTTCTCAATCTTCAATAATTGAAAGAATCGTATTGTTTTCTGATGATACTGGTTTAGGGTCTCAAATGCAAGATATTGTATTTTTTGCAGCTGGGAATCTTACTGTTGAGACAAATAATGAGGAAGGCGGCGAAAAAACAAACGTTTTAAGAGTTAATGTCTCCGGCTCAAGTGGATGGGGAGGAATTTTTGGAATTCAATTAAATTCCGGGGTTTATAGTCTTGATAAAGATAGTGGGGGAACTAATGTTTCCAGATTTTCTAGTGGAGCTATAGTTTTCGATGTAAAATTTCTGGATGGTACGGTACCAAATTTTAATGTAACTATTGAAAATGGAATTTATCCAACTAACTATGTTTCTAAACCTGTTACTATTGGTAATGGAACTTATGGTGAACAAAAGGATGGAAATTGGCATACTGTTAGAATTCCTCTTAGTGATTTTATGGGAGGAGGGTCTAGTGGTGATAGCTCCTATAATTATACTGTAGCCAATCTATCAAATGTTGCAGCACTTTTTGAGATCAGAGTTGGCGATGCAGCTACTTCTTATGATTTTTATATAGACAGGATATACTGGGAACGTTAATAAAAAAATGCAGTAGGGGTTGTCTAAAAAGGGCTCGTTGACCATCTTGAGATTGCTTCGCCTTTTTCAAAGGCTCCAATGACGGGCTTTCCTCTCATTCTTAGGATCCAGAACCATTTTGTAAGACTATCATTTTAGCTAAACAAAATGGTGCTGGAGACGAAAAAACCGACTTTTTAGACAACTCTACTACTGAATTTTTCATTTTAGGAGGGTATTATGGAAAAAATTGCAAGGATATTTTTTTTGCTTGTTTTAGTTTTGTCATGTACTAAGAATGAGGTGAAAGAAGAAAAAAAGGCAGTTTCTGTTTTAAAAAATGGAGATTTTGTGGGACTTACTGTTGTAAAGCACTATCCAAATTATTCAGAAGTTACTGCACAACTGGTTAAAGATGTTGAAGCAAATGGTTACTGGCAGGTATTGACTGGAGAATCCGATTTTGTTGGGGAAGCTACAAACTCTGTTGAGAATGGAGTATTTAAGATTGTTATCAGTAAACCAGGAAAAGAGGTTTATTCGGTTCAACTTATTCAGGTGCCAACACCTATAAAGTTTGGTAAAACATATACTGTAAAATTTGATGCAAAAGCTGATGCAAACAGGACTATAATGTCAAAAATAACAAAGGTAGGTGGCGATTGGGCTGCATATTCTCAGGAAAGAGTTTTTAATATTACAACAGAATGGAAGACTTATAGCTATAGTTTCAAAAGTACAATAACAGATCCTGTGGCAAGATTTGAGTTTAATTTTGGAAAAGATAAAACCACAACCTATATTGCAAATGTTTCAGTTATTGAAGAATAGGTAGTCAATTATTCGTTAAGGGGGCTTGTTATTCTAAAATAACAAGCCTTTTTTCTTAAAAGTGGGTATTGTATAATTTATTAAGTTATGGTAAAATATTAATATGAGTTTAAAGAAAAGGATCTCAGGTAGCTTGCCAACTCTTGGTGTTTTAATCAATCAAATCGATGGTAGATATCAATCTGTTATATATAGAAGTATGTCAGATTATGCAAGAGAGAACTCAATAAGACTATTGTTTTTTGTAGGTAGAGCATCCAATTCCCCTTATGTTGGCGAAGAAGAGTATAATAGAATTTACGATTTGGCAAAAAGTAGAAGGATAGATGGACTTATAGTAGTATCCGGTTCACTTGGAAATTATATTGGACCGGAAGGAATATTAGATTATCTTAAAGAATTTCCACAAATACCTAAAGTCAGTCTTTCTTTTAAACTTGATGGAATCCCATCTGTTTTAATTGACAATTATGCTGGAATGAGAGAATTAATTAATCATCTGGTTTTACATCATAGATATAGGAAGCTTGTTTTCATAAGAGGGCCAAAAGAAAATCCTGAAGCAGAAGATAGATTTAGAGCATATAAGGATAGTCTGGAAGAATTTGGAATTTTATTTAAGGATGAGCTTGTATTTCAAGGAGATTTTTCATTTCGATATGGTTATAATTTTGCTAAAACTACTTTAAAAAAATTGCAGGATTTTGATGTCATTGTATCTTCAAATGATGAAATGGCAATTGGCTTAATCTCTGGATTGGAGAAAAATAGTGATTTACTGAATAAAATTCATGTTACAGGTTTTGATGATATTATAGAATCAAGAGATATTACTCCATCTTTAACTACGATTAGGTGTCCTATTTATGAACAGGCTTATATAGCTTGTAGCATGATAAATGATATGATAAATGGAAAAGAGGTTGAAAAGGAAGTCTATTTAAAAGGTAAATTGATAATTAGGGAATCCTGTGGTTGTTTTGAAATTGATGGACATAAGTTTTCACATCTTTTTTCAAGTCCTGAAGAAAATTTTTCTAATAAAAAAGTATTAATTGATAGGGATTTTTTATTAAAAATTATTACTTCTAATGTGGATATAAAGCAGAGTGAATTTTCATTATTTTTTTACCTTTTAGAGAATTTACTTGATGCTTTTTCGTTTGATTTGAGTAATAAACCAGAAAAAGATTATTTTAGCAGGGATTTAAACTTCTCTCTTGAAAAGAGCATTCATTTTCAATATTTTGGTGAAATATGGAGAACAACTTTATTAATTTTAAAAGAATATGTAAACAACTATTTAAATGATGAGATTAATTTTGCAAATGAGTTAATTCAAAAGGGGGAACAAATAGTTTCAAGGTGGATAGAAAAAAAAGAATTTTTATATTCACAGGAGTTATTTGGGCTTCTTTATAATTTACGTCATACTGTAAAGAGAATTAATTCTGTATTTTATGAAAAAAATCTTATGGATGTCATTTTAGATGAGTTAAAAATTTTAAATATTGAAGAATTCTATCTTTGTTTATATAACAATTTGAGTTCTAAGGTTTTTATTTCTTTACCTTATCGCAATAAATTAATTAAGGATCTGGAGGGGTTTGAAATAAATAAGGAAGATATTTTACCTGATATAATTTTGGATGAAAAGAGGAAAGTATATATTCTTATGTCTTTGTGTAATAGGGATAAGCAATTTGGGTATGTTGTTTTCGGAGATTTGAATATGCAACCGATGGTTTTTGAATTCTTAAGGGAGCAGATAAGTAGTGCTATTTTTTCAGTGAGGTTGTTTGAGGAAAGAGAAAAGACTTCAGAAGAATTACAGAGAATTTTGGAGGAAGTGAAAAAAAGTGAACAAAAATTTAAAGAAATGGCTTTATTATTGCCCACAATTATTATAGATATTGACCTTAATGGCAAAATTTCTTTTATTAATCAAGCTGGTCTTGAATTTCTTGAAACAAATGAAAAAGATTTAGGTAATATACTTCAGTATGTTCAGGATAAGGATAGAGATAGGTTTAGGAAGGATATTTTTAGTGTTTTAGATAAAAAGGAAGGGCTTTCATTTTATGAATATACTTTTATTTCTAAAAGAGGGGTTGAAAAACCAATTATAGCAAAAATGATATCTACAGGAAAAGAAAAAAATGAAGTAAGAATTAATGCATTTAACCTTGAATTACTCCGCTCTTCCTTTATAATGCCAAAAGAAGATTTCTTTGAGAAGTTTAATATAACTGATAGAGAAAAGGAGATAATCCTTTTAATGCTCCAAAGCTATAGAATTAAAGATATTGCCGCTCGTTTATTTATAGCAGAAAGTACAGTAAAAGGTCATATTACCCAGATATACTCAAAAGTAGGAGTAAATAACAAATCAGAACTTCTTGAAGTTTTAGAAAAATATAAGGTAGGGTATTCCGATTATTATTCATATCTTTTATCAAAGCTTGATCGTTCTTAAAATTTCCATACAGTACTTTTTGTATTGTTTTTTAAGTGCATTTTTAGTTAAAAGTTCTTTCATCGAATACTAAATATTCTTTAAAAATACATCTTTTTGGAGCTTTTTTTATATATTTTTTTCTTTATACTTATATATCATATTGAAAGTGGAATTTTGGGCAAAAATGTCCCAGATTTTATAAAGGAGGTGCTTATGTTTAAGAAGTTTTTAGGGTTAGTCACCCTGATCTCGGTTTTAAGTTTTATTCTTGGTTGTTCGCTCAACCTTCCTACAAGTTCTACAGAAGAAGACACTGGAACTTATGTGCCAAAGGTTATTTCAACAGCTAAGAGTGATCCTCTAACATCTTTTAATTCCAGCATGTGGGAAAAGGCTGACTGGGTTAATGGTGCTCCTTTTGGTTGTGCGTGGAATCCAAACAATATTACTTTTAGTTCAAGTGGTATGACAATTACACTTAATAATACTGCTTACAGAGGTAAACCATATTCTGGTGGTGAATATCGAACTAAAGATACCTTTACCTATGGTATTTTTAGGGTTCAGATGTCCACTTTCACGGCAAGTGGAACTGTACAATCTTTCTTTCTTTATACTGGAACTCCTACATGGGATGAAATCGATGTAGAAAAGATTGGGACAAAAGGCTGGCAGTATAATTACTATAAGGATGGAAAAGGTGGACATGAGTATATGGGAAATGGTGATACTACTATTGAGTGGGCTCCTAACTATATTAAGTATGGTGGAACAACTGTTTATGGTAGCCCAAGCACGTTGCCTAAAAATAACATGCAGGTTATGATGAATGTATGGTGTCATGATGGAAGTGTAAATAGCTGGTTAGGTTCATTTTCTTATAATGGACCTTATAGAACCACTTACAAAAATTTTAGTTATACACCTATTAGCAGCAGTTCAAGCTCAAGTTCAAGCAGCTCAGGTGGTGGTTCGCTTCCAAGAATAACGCTTAATGCATGGCAGTATAATGCCAGTGGTGGTAGCATTACTAAATGGGAAGGTGGAGTTGGTAGCTTTGATCCAGGCGACTGGATAAGGTTTGATAATATTGATTTACAAACCGGGTACAACAACTTCAGTGTTGAATATGCTACTACTGTAAGTGGTAGTTTTGAAGTTAGACTTGATAGTACTTCCGGAACTGTAATTGCAACTGTAAGTTATAGTTCAACAGGAGGTTGGGGAACTTATAAGTGGACTGGTGCAGGTATGGATCCAAACAAAGCAAAGGGTAGACATTCAATCTATATCATAGGAAAGAGTGGAGCAGCAAATCTTAAGACATTTACAATTAACAAAAACTAGTAAAGAGGTGCATTGAGAAAGGAAGGGGATAAAACTATCCCCTTCTTTTAACTTTAAAAGAATTTTATAAATATTTAATTTTAAATTATAATTATTGGGGGATTAAAATTGTGAAAAGAAATATTTTTGTTTTTTTTATACTCATTTTTTTAATATGGGGTTGTTCTGATAACACAAAATTAATAGAATTCAACTATCAAAATAAAAAATATTTTATTAAGATAAAAGATGTAAAAGATGATTTTTTACTTACAGTACGAAGACATAGAGAAATCACAAATGACATTCTCTATCATAAAAATTCTCTCTTTGCAAATTATCTATCAAAAGAAATAGCTGTAATTGAAGAGATGGAATTGGGTTTGACAAATAGAGAAGATTTTAAAAGAAAATATGATTTGTTATATCAAAGAAATTATTATATGGATCTCTTTTCAAAGGGTAATAAAATTCTGATAAAAGAAATGAAAAATAAATTAAAAAAGTATCAAACTTCTCATAATATAAGAGAATTGGAAGAAAAATATGTTGAAGATTTCAAAAAGCAAAATATAGAAGAGTTATACAATGTTGATACAAATAAAAATTTAATAAAAGTGGGTGAAAAGACATATTTGCTCGAGAAATTACCGGATGAAGTGGTATTACTTAAGATTTTTAATAAACCATACAGATGGAAAGAGTTAAAAGATATTATTCTTCTTTTTGAATCTGATTTTACAAATAATATCAATATAAGACGGTTTCAGGAAACTTTAAAAAATTCGAAAGATCTTTTAATTTGTGTTGAAAAAGCAAGAAAAGAAAAACTTGATAAACCTTTAAAAATAGATATTATAGATGAGGCTATATTGAAAGAAATAGCTTTAGAAAATTTTAGAGAAAAAATGAGAGAAAAATTTAAAAAAGAAATTTTAACAGCTATAACACCAGAAGTTGTAAGAGAATATTATGAAAACAATAAAAATCTTGCAATAAAAGAAGAAAATGGGAAAAAGATACAATTAAGTTTTAATGATGTAAAGGAAGAAATTTATAATGTTATAGCAGAAGAAAAATGGCATGATTTTATCAGAAGCTGGAATGAGGCAATGAAGAAAAAATACAAAGTTGTGTATAATGATGATGGGATAAAAAAATTGATGAAAATGGAAAAAAGGTATGTGTCAGGAACCTTTAAGAATAAAGGAGAAAATTTAGCATTCAATAAAAGGGTTTTTGCCTCTGGGGGCGATAAACCTTCATATGCCTGTGATGGAAAGGATGATACAGAATGGATTTCAGATGCTACTGTAAATCCACAATGGATTTATGTAGATTTAGAAAAGAAAAAAAATATCAGTAGTATTAATTTGAAGTGGGGAAAAGATTATCCTTCTAATTTAATCCTTCAAGCTTCAAATGATGGAAAAAATTGGAGAGATGTTTATAATCTTACCGATATTTCTGGTGGAGTTAATATAGTATTGATTGAAAAAACAAAAGCTCGATTTATTAGACTTGTTACTCAAAATGAATCTAATTTTGCATTAAAAGAATTTGAAATATATGAGTAGGGGGAGTATAAATGCAAAGAATTAAGGCAAGAGATAATTTTGTAACTTCAGTAATGAAGTTAAGAGAAAAATTTTCTAATTTAATTTTAGAAAATGAAATTTGTGATGCAATTTATTGTAACTCAGGTTTTGAAAATGTTATAGGAGTATGCGGTCTTTCTGTTTATGCACCGGTATTGCTGGAATTATTTAAGGAAGAAAAGATAGCACACTATCTGGTTAAGCTAATAGAGGAGAAAAATTCAGTTTTAATTAAACTTGATAATAATCTTTCTGTTTATGTCTATCTAAATAAAAATGGAGAGATTTTATCTGCTAATTTAGAATCTGATGTAAAAAAGAAAATAGCAAAAGTTGTAAAAAAAACTAAAGAATTTGCAGGGGAAATTAATACAGAGGGGGAACATATATTTAATCTAAAAACGATTTCACCCGGGCCACATTTTTTTGTTAATCTCCTTATTGGAAATAGAATAGAGTTCGATTACCCACTTCAAACAACACCTAAAAGTGTTGTTGATGGACTTGGACGAGGAAGTTTTCGTTCGCATGCTGATTTTCAGGTTCTTGCAACAAGATGGGATCTTCGTCAGGAAGAAAACGGCTTTCCAGCTAACAGGCAGTTTTATCTTGTAGAAGATGGTAAAAAGATTTTTTATTCTGGTAACGTAAATGATCCAAACTTTAAATCCGGCTATTGTGTTCATTCACAAAATATAACAACTATTGTTGTTAATACTAAATGTGGTCTTGAAATAATTAGGAAAATATTTCTTTTGCCTCAGTATAAGGGATTACCATTAGCTACAGAGGTTCAACGCATTGAGGTTTATAACAAAACTGATAGAAAAAGAAGGATAAAAATAGTAACTATTGGTATGTTTGGCTCAAGTGCTCCGCATGCTCAGATGGAGGATGTCCTTTATTCAAATATTATTATGCAGTCTTCTATTTTGAAAGACAAAGATAACATTTTAGCAATTGGCGATGATTACTATCCACTTTATTGTAAAAATGAAAAAAGATTCCATACAATTTTAATAAGAACAGAAAATGGAGTAGATTTTGCGAAGGAATTTTGTTCTAATTATAATGAGTTTGTAGGCAATGGGACTCTTGAAGACCCAGAAGGTCTTTTATTTTTAACCAATAAATTAAATAGAAAGGGTCCTGGATTTTTTGCCCTGGGAGGATATTTCATTGTGAAAGAAAATGAAAGGGCTATAATTGATACTTTTACAGGAGTAGTATCCGAAAGGGCTAATCCTGAATATTCAGAGAATTCTTATGTCAAGGAAATTAAAGCTTTAATTGATAAGTTTAAAGAAAAAGATTCTATAGAAAAAGCCTTAAACGAAAATAGAGAATTTTATAAAAATTATTCTTCCTTTTTTAATGTACAGTCATCTGAAAAAGATTTTAATATTTATTTTAATAAAAATTTACCATTCCAGATCTTTTACCAGACTTTTGTCTCAAGGTCTTTCTGTCAAACTCAAAAAGGTTATAGAGAGATTGGTTTTAGAGAAATTCAGGATTTATATGCCTCAATGTATTATTTTGTAGCGATGGGGAAAAAAGAATTGGTGAAAAAATTGCTTAAAGAGTGGGCGTCAAAGGTTTTTGAACTTGGTTATGCTTATCATAACTTTTTCTGGGTTGGTAAAGAACCCGGTAGATGGTCTGATGATGGACTCTGGTTGGTACAGGCTGTGTATAGATATATTAATCTAACTGGAGATGTGGCTTTTCTAATGGAAGAAACAGGAGTAGCGGATAAAGAAATAAAAAGACCAATTTATAAAACTATTGAGGCAATAATCCATTATTCAGCTTATATATCTACAGGTAAACATGGTCTTCCACTTCTTGATAGAGCAGACTGGAATGACTGTTTGAGAATAGATAGAAATACCCTTGATGGTATTGAAAAAGAAAAACTATACTTTAAAAGAATTGAAGAATTAAAAGATAAGAATATTTGTTTTAATGATAAAAATGATTTTTCAGAAAGTGTTATGAATGCTTGCTTACTTAAACTTGCTATTGATGAGTATGCTGAGCTTTCAGAACTTATGAAGAATTATGAAACTTCTGAGGCTATGAAAAAACTTTCAAAAGATGTTTATGATAAAATACAGAAATATGCATGGAAAGAAGATTTCTTTGCAAGAGTTTTGCTAAACAGATTTCCTGATGGACCTCATTATATAGGTGCTAAAGGTGATAATTTAGGATTGGAACCAAATCTTAAAGATTCATATTTTATTAACTCATATAGTTGGCCAATTCTGGCAGATGTGGCAACAGAGGCACAGATTGAAAAAATGACAGAAACTCTTGAAAGAGCTTTAAAGACAAAATTTGGATTCAAATTAATGACACTTTCGGCATTAAATAAAATAGAAAAAAATGTTGCTACAGGAGAATATTTTCCAGGAGATAGAGAGAATTGTGCAGTTTTTAAGCATGCTTCTATGATGATGGCTTATTCAATGCTTAAGGCAGCGAAAATTGTGAATGATAGAAAATTGGCTGAACATTTGACTGAGTTAGCATATTGGATGATTGATATTGTACTTCCTTATAAAACTATGAAAAATCCATATATAACAGCTGGTAATCCCAGGTTTTGTACACAGTATATTAATTCGGAAACAGGCGAACATATTGGGCCTCTTCTTTCTGGTACTGCAACATGGTTGAATTTATGCCTTATTTTTGCTTTTGGTATTGATTTGAAAATGATGAAGATTTATTTTGACCCCATACTTAAATTGGATGAAAAGGAAGTATTTTTTAAACTCAATTTAGGAAATACTACTTACAGATTCAGAATTGAAAAACCCATAGGATTCTATAGAATTAAGGATAATAAATATGATTTAATTTTAGATGGAACAATAATTGAAGGAAATATTTTACCAGTTTTTCAGGATGGAAAAGAACATAATGTATGGTTGAAATTTTATTAAGAGCGTTAGTGAAGCGGAAAGTCGGTGTTGGATGTGTAACAGTTATAAAGTTAAAAGTTAAAAGTTGAAAGTTATAAAGTTATGTTTAACCAAAAATAATCTTTCGCAATCTAAAGGCGAAGGAATCACTGCCCTCAAGCATATATCAGTTATAAAGTTATAAAGTTGAAAGTTCATAAAGTTTTGTTTAACCAACATCTTCCCACCTTTGGATTTTGATTTTAGCTCACTGAAAAAATCATACTTTTCAGTTATAAAGTTTGTAAAGTTTAAAGTTGAAAGTTATTTTTAACTAGATATTATCTTTCGCACGAAGACA
>FWWL01003441.1_pt1 | contig 28791 bp, 29 predicted proteins | sample 2228331 | NCBI WGS metagenome assembly FWWL01 (sample SAMEA103939775, study PRJEB20133) | metagenome
TCATCCAGCGCGGCGAGTTCCTGACCGCCTACACGCCCTACCAGCCGGAAATCGCGCAGGGCACGCTGCAGGTGATGTTCGAGTTCCAGACTCAGGTCGCGCGCCTGCTGGGCACCGATGTCGCCAACGCGTCGATGTATGACGGGTCGACCGCGTGCTGGGAGGCGATCGGCATGGCGCGGCGCATCACCAAGCGCGCCAAGGCGATCCTGTCGGGCGGGCTGCACCCGCATTATGTCTCGGTCGCCAACACCATGGCCAAGTACACCGGCGACACGCTGGTGACCGCGGTGCCGGAGCTGACCGCCGAGCCCGATACGGCGAAGCTGATCGACCTGATCGACGACGACACCTCGTGCGTGGTGGTGCAATATCCCGACATTCTCGGCCGCATTGCCGACCTGTCCGACCTCGCCGCGGCGTGCCAGGCGAAGAAGGCGCTGCTGGTCGCCGTGGTGACCGAGCCTGTGGCGCTGGGCGCGATCAAGTCGCCGGGCGAGATGGGCGCGGACATCGTCGTCGGCGAAGGCCAGTCGATCGGCGTCGGCCTGCAGTTCGGTGGGCCCTATGTCGGCCTGTTCGGCTGCAAGGAAAAGTACGTCCGCCAGATGCCGGGCCGCCTGACCGGTGAGACGGTGGATGCCGAGGGCAAGCGCGGTTTCGTGCTGACGCTCTCGACCCGCGAGCAGCATATCCGGCGCGAGAAGGCGACGTCGAACATCTGCACCTCATCCGTGCTGTGCGCGCTGGCATGGTCGGTGCACATGACGCTGCTGGGCGAGAAGGGGCTGCGGCAGTTGGCGGCGCTCAACCATGCTGGCGCGAGCGCGGCGGCGGACCGGCTGGCGCAGGTGCCGGGGGTCGAGCTGGTGACGCCGACCTTCTTCAACGAATTCACGCTGAAGCTGCCCAAGGAAGCGCGCCCGGTCGTGCGTGAACTCGCCGACAAGGGCATCCTCGCCGGCGTGTCGCTGGGCCGTCTCTATCCGGGCGAGGGGGCGTTGGAGAACGGCCTGGTCGTCGCGGTTACCGAAACCACGACGGCGGAGGATGTCGAAACCCTTGCCGCCGCACTTGCGGAGGTGCTGGCATGAACATTCCATACTCCGTTCGCCCTGATGACCAAGTCGCCAAAGCCCCCGGCTTTGGCTGGAACGTCCGGGGGACGTTCCACTTGGTCATTGTCGAAGGGCAGTCCTTTTCCTCCGAAGTAGAAGGGCAGGGCTTCGACAAGCTCAGCCTGAGCGGGATTTAAGCAAATGGCACTGAATCAGAGCGGCTGGCGTCCGCAGATGAACGCGGTCGAGGGCGAGGCTGTAGCGACCTTCACCGGCAACCGCGCGCTGATGCTGGAGGAGGCGCTGATCTTCGAGATCGGTTCGCTCGACACGACCGGCGTCGATTTCGCCGAAGCGCCTAAGGCAACCTCGCGGCTGGGCGGGCTGGAGCGGCATCGCGACATCGGCCTGCCGGGCCTGAGCGAGCCTGAGGCAGTGCGGCATTACACCCGCCTGTCGCGCCAGAATTACGGCATCGACCTCGGCTTCTTCCCGCTGGGCAGTTGCACGATGAAGCATAATCCGCGGCTCAACGAGCGGATGGCGCGGCTTCCGGGCTTTGCCGATATCCACCCGCTGCAGCCGATCGACACGGTGCAGGGCGCGCTGGAGGTGATCGACCAGCTGGCGCACTGGCTGGTCACGCTGACCGGCATGAAGGCCGTGGCGATGTCGCCCAAGGCGGGCGCGCATGGCGAGCTGTGCGGCATCCTGGCGATCAAGGCGGCGCTGGAAGCGCGTGGCGAGGATCGCCGCGTGGTGCTGGTCCCCGAAAGCGCGCACGGCACCAACCCGGCGACGGCGGCGTTCGCGGGCTTCACGGTCGAGGATATTCCGGCGACCCCGGACGGGCGCGTCGATGTCGCGGCACTCACCGCGCGGCTGGGGCCGGACGTGGCGGGGGTGATGATCACCAACCCCAATACCTGCGGCCTGTTCGAGCGGGATCTCAAGACGATCAGCGACGCGGTCCATGCCGCCGGCGGATACGTCTATTGCGACGGCGCGAACTTCAACGCGATCGTCGGCAAGGTGCGCCCCGGCGACCTGGGCGTCGATGCGATGCACATCAACCTGCACAAGACCTTTTCCACCCCGCATGGCGGCGGTGGGCCGGGGTCGGGGCCGGTGGTGCTGTCGGAGGCGCTGGCACCCTTCGCACCGCTGCCGTTCGTCGAACGCCAGGGCGACCGCTTCGTGCTGGTCGAAGAGGAGACCGCGGGCGAGCATCACGGCTCCAGCTTTGGCCGCATGGTCTCGTTCCATGGCCAGATGGGCATGTTCACCCGCGCGCTGACCTATATCCTGTCGCACGGCGCCGATGGCCTGAAGCAGGTCGCCGAGGACAGCGTGCTCAACGCCAATTATGTCCTGCGCAGCCTGGAGGACGTGCTCGACGCGCCCTTTGCCAACAGCGGGCCGTGCATGCATGAGGCGATCTTCAGCGACCGTGGGCTGGCCGAGGGCTTCTCGACGCTCGACATCGCCAAGGGCCTGATCGACGAGGGCTTCCACCCGATGACGGTCTATTTCCCGCTGGTCGTCCACGGCGCAATGCTGGTCGAGCCGACCGAGACCGAGAGCAAGGCGGCGCTGGACCAGTTCATCGGCGCCTTCCGTTCGGTCGCACAGCGCGCGAAGGCGGGCGACGCCGCGCTCAAGACCGCACCGCACTTCGCACCGCGCCGCCGCCTCGACGAGACGCTGGCCGCGCGCAAGCCGGTGCTGGTGTGGAAGGAGCCCGCCCAGGCCCAAGCCGCCGAGTAACTGCGTTCGACTGTTTCACCGGGTTGGATTTCGATCTAACCTGGCTCCCAGGCGGGCGGTGGCTTCGGTCGCCGCCCGTTTGGCATTTGGGGAGGCGATGATGCGCGGCGCACTGGCTCTGATCGTGGCGATGATGATGACGGCACCGGCGATGGCGGGGCAAGACCCGCGCATTCCGCAGGCCGAACAGGATGCGGACCGGATCGAAGCGCAGCGATCCTATGACGCCCAGCGGCAGCGCGATCAGGCGGAGGCGGATCGCGTCGCCCGCATCACGCTGGAGCGCAAGACCGACTACGAACTCTATCTGGCGCGGCAAAAGGCCGAGCATGAGGCGAAGATGGCCGCATGGCGCGCGGATGTGGCGCGGCGCGAGGCCGAGGCCGCACGGGTGCGCGCCGAATGGGAGGCACAGGTCGCCCGGTGCAAGGCGGGTGACCGCTCCGCCTGCGCGCCCAAATGAGCGATCCGACGCCGTGGATCGTCGCGGAGGATGACGGCGCGGTGCGCAAGCATGCGCCAGCGACGCTGCGCAACCGCGAGGCAATCGCGGCGGAGCTGACGGCGCTGTTGCCGGAGCGCGGCACGGTGCTGGAGGTCGCGAGCGGGAGCGGAGAGCATGCGGCGTATTTTGCCGAGCGGTTTCCGGACCTGACCTTCGTCCCCAGCGATCCCGATGCGGCGGCGCGGGCGTCGATCGCGTCGTGGTGCGCAGGGCTGGCCAATGTCGCTCCGCCGTTGGCGATCGACGCGGCCGCGGGGGAGTGGCCGATCGCGGCCGCCGATGCGGTGCTGTGCATCAACATGGTGCATATCAGTCCATGGGCGGCGACGGTGGGGCTGTTCCGCGCGTGCGCCGTGCTGCTGCCGCCGGGCGGCCCGCTGATCCTCTACGGCCCCTATCGTGAGGCGGGGGTGGCGACGGCGGAGTCCAATCTGGCGTTCGATGAGTCGCTCAAGGCGCGTGACCCGGAATGGGGGCTGCGCGATGTGGCGGATGTGGACCGGCTTGCAGCGGAATGGGGCTTCGCGCGCACCGGGCGGGTTGCGATGCCGGCGAATAATCTGATGCTGGTGTATCGCAGGGGTGGTGGCGCGTAGGTTGGCGTTGCGGGGCGCGGCTGCGGGTTAGCGTGGGTTCAATCCGTTAGCTGGCTTCGGGCTAACGACCCCATTGCGGACATTAGCGGAAAGCCAAAAAGGCGTGTGATGAACCGGACACAATGATATGCCGTTCGCATGAGGTCCGTTTTTCTTGAAGGTATTGTAAGCGAGCAGCTTGCGCTCGATGGATTGGCCTTCGAGTTTCCGAATCAGCTAGGGTCAGCAAAGACAGTCTTCGGCCCTAACGGCACAGACCCAATTGGTTGGCTATACGTCGCTACAACCGAAGAGGATGATGCTGACGATCCGGACGGCCAGCGCGGACCATACATGATTATGGCGGATTATTCCGGACGCCTATGGGATTACGACGCGAAGCAACTAGTCGTCGACGCGCTACGCCGCGTGCAGGCTAGGATCGGCGGTGACATTCGCGATTACGGAGACTGAGCCGTCTCTGGTCCTCTTTCCACGCAATTGAAGTCGTACCCGAGCACATTGCTGGACCCCGAAAACGGACATCGCCCCATGACCCCCGCTAATCGTCATCCACATCCGCAACCGCCTCAACCGGCCCCGCCCGGCGCGCTAGCCCCAGCCGCTGCTCGCGCCAGGCGATGTAGAGGCCGCTGGCGACGATGATCGGGGCGCCGATCCAGGTCCATTGGCTGGGCAGCACCCCGAATAGCACATAGCCATAGAGCGTCGCCCAGATCAGGCTGGAATAATCCATCGGCACCACCGCCGAGACCGGGGCGAAGCGGAGTGCGGCGGTGAGCGCGAGCTGGCCCGCGCCGCCGATCAGGCCGATGCTGATGAGGATCGCAAAGGTCTGCCAGTCGTGCATCTGCGCGAAGAAGGGGTAGGCGATGGCGAGCGGCGGGACCGACAGCGTTGAGAACCAGAAGACGGTTGTCGCCGGCCGTTCGGTCTTGGCCATCTGACGCAGCTGGATCGCGATCAGCGCGACGAAGAAGGCGGCGGTCAGCCCGACCAGCGCGCCGACGAGCGGGATATGCCCGTCGCCCGGCTGCGCGACCAGCACCACGCCTACGAAGCCGGCGATCACCGCCGCCCAGCGCCGCCAGCCGGTCTTTTCATGCAGCACCAGCGCGCCGAGGATCGTGGCGAAGATCGGCGCAGTGAAGGAGAAGGTCGTCGCTTCGGCCAGCGGGAGCAGCAGCACCGCGCCGAAATTGAACACCATGCCGGTGAGCCCGATCACGGTGCGGTTTACGTGCAGCCCGAAGTGCCGCGTGCGGATCGACCGCATGCCCGGCCCGGCGGCGATCCAGGCGAGGATGAAGGGGATCGCGAACAGCTGACGAAACAGCATGATCTCGGCCAGGTTCGCGCCGCCGCGCTCCGCCAGCTTGATCAGCGCGCCCATGGTCGAGAGCATCAGGATGGCGAGCAGGCGCAGGCCAAGGCCGGTAAGGACGCGATCACGATGCACCCGCGAACGCCTAAGCGGCGGCGCGGCACGGGGCAAGCCGCGAAGGGGCGTGACGGGCCGGATTTCCCGCGCTAATCGCGCACCCATGATTAAACGCGCACTCAACGTCACCCGCGAAGCGGATTTCGCAGCCTGGTATCAGGCCGTCATCACCGAAGCCGATATGGCCGAGGAGAGCGGCGTGCGCGGGTGCATGGTCATCCGGCCATGGGGCTATGGCATCTGGGAGCGGATTCAGCGGCTGCTCGACGATCGCATCAAGGCGACGGGGCATGAGAATTGCTATTTCCCGCTCTTCATTCCGCTTTCCTACTTCGAGAAAGAGGCCGAGCATGTCGACGGCTTTGCCAAGGAGATGGCGGTCGTTACGCATCACCGGCTGGTGCAGAAGGACGGCCGGCTCGTGCCCGATCCCGAGGCGAAGCTGGAGGAGCCGCTGGTCGTCCGCCCGACATCGGAAACCGTGATCGGTGCGGCGATGGCGCGCTGGGTTCAGTCGTGGCGCGACCTGCCGGTGCTGATCAACCAATGGGCCAATGTCGTGCGCTGGGAAATGCGCACGCGCATGTTCCTGCGCACCGCCGAATTCCTGTGGCAGGAGGGGCATACCGCCCACGCCACGGTGGACGAGGCGCGCGAAGAGACGATGAAGATGCTGGAGGTCTATCGCGAGTTTGCCGAGACGTGTCTGGCGATGCCGGTCGTCCCGGGCGAGAAGCCGGAGAATGAACGCTTCCCCGGCGCGGTCGCGACCTACAGCATCGAGGCGATGATGCAGGACGGCAAGGCACTGCAGGCGGGCACGTCGCATTTCCTGGGCACCACCTTCTCCAGCGCGCAGGGCATCAAGTATCAGAATGCCGAAGGCGTGCAGGAGCTGGCGCAGACGACCAGCTGGGGCGTGTCGACGCGCATGATCGGCGGGGTCATCATGGTGCATGGCGACGATGACGGCCTGCGCGTGCCGCCGCGGATCGCGCCGTGGCAGATCGTGATCGTGCCGATGCTGCGCGACACTGACGAGGACGCCGCGCTGATCGACTATTGCAAGGGGCTGCAGGCCGAACTGGCCAAGGCGTCGGCGCTGGGTGAACCCGTGCGCGCGCTGCTCGACCTCAAGGCGGTCAAGGCCGCGACCAAGCGCTGGGGCTGGGTCAAGAAGGGCGCGCCGGTGGTGATCGAGGTCGGCGGGCGCGACATGGCGGGCGGCAACGTGTCGGTGATCCGCCGCGACCGCCTGTATCGCGAGGACGGCAAGCTCGACAGTGCGGTGGTGGCGAAGGACGATTTCGTCGCAGGTGCAGCGGCGCTGCTGGAGGAAATCCAGGCCGGGCTGCACGCCGATGCGCGCGCGCGGCTGGATGCGAACATCGTGCGCGGGGTCGAGAGTTTCGACGCGCTCAAGGCGCATTTCGAAGGGTCGGGGAAATATCCGGGCTGGGTCGAGGTGCAGTGGTGCAAGCCCGAAGGCGGGGAGCTGGACGCGGTGGTCGAGCGGATCAAGGCGCTCAAGCTGACCTTCCGCAACGTGCCGCTGGACGCGGCTCCGGCCGATGGTGCCTGCATCTTCACCGGCAAGCCGGCGGTGGAACGCATTCTGGTCGCGCGGGCTTACTGAGCCAGAAATGACTGCCCCCGCCGGAGCGGGGGCAGTGGAAGATTATTCGGCGCCGGTACCTGGCTCGGTGGTCTTCGGCATCTTGCCGTCTTCAATCCGCCCTTCGTTGCGCAGATCGCGGCCCTCCTGTGCGGCCTTCTTGCCCTCGGGCGAGTCGCGATGCTCGTTCAGCTCTTCCTTCACGAAGCCTGCGGCTTCTTTCAGCTTTCCTTCGACGCTCATACTGGCCTCCTTGAGTTCAGGTTGCCTCGGTTAAGCGCTTGAACTCGCGAAAAGGTCCATGGTCAGGGAAGGCGGCGGTCGCGGGTCACCGGGCGGGCGGTGAAGTGCAGTTCGGGCGCCAGTCGGGATAGGGCATGTTCCGCCAGCGCGCGGGCGGTGGTGATCTTGCCGCCGAACACCGACAGGATCGGCGCGGCGTGGCGATCGAGGTCGAGATGATAGTCGCGCGTCACCGTCCGCGCCTCGTCGGCGCCATTGTCGTACAGCGCGCGGATGCCGGACCAGTCGCCGGTCACGTCGGCGGGGGTGATCTGGCGACGGAAATAGCGGTTCGCGGCGGCGCAGAGATAGGCGATCTCGTCAGCGTCGATGCCCGCATCGCCGGGGTGCTGGACCGGAACATCGGTGGTGCCGATCATCGTCTCCCCCCGCCACGGCGCGGCGAAAACCACGCGGCGATCGGGCTGTTGCAGGATATAGGCATGGTCGCCCTCCCACAGCGCTGGGACCGTGATGTGGCTGCCCTTGATCAGCCGCAGGCCGCTGTCGGTCGCGACGCCAAGTATGTCGAGCAGGTCGCGCACCCATGGCCCGGCGGCGTTGACGATCGCGCGCGCCGCGACCCGGCGCCCGTCGGACAGCGTTACTGCCCAGCTTTCCGCGTCCCGCTGTGCACCCGTCACCGCGCCCCCGGTGACGATCTCCGCCCCATTCGCCTCAGCATCTTGCGCATTGGCGCGGACCAAGGCCGCATCATCGACCTGCGCATCCCAGTAGAGAAATCCGCTGGTCCCGGCAGTCAGCGGCGCGAGGCGCGGATCGTCGCGGTGCAACGCTTGCGAGCGGGGGAGCGAGGAGCCGAGGCCGAGCAGATCGTAGAGATACAGCCCCGCGCGGACCATCCAGCGCGGGCGGACGGCATGGGCGTGGGGCAGGACGAACGCCATCGGGCGGATCAGCTGCGGCGCGGTGGCGAGCATCCGCTCCCGCTCGACCAGCGCCTCGCGCACCAGCCGGAATTCATAGGTCTCCAGATAGCGCAGCCCGCCATGGATCAGCTTGCTCGACGCCGAGGAGGTATGTGCGGCGAGCGTGTCGCGCTCGACCAGCAGCACGCGCAGCCCCGACAACGCGGCCTCGCGCGCAATGGCGCTGCCGTTGATGCCGCCGCCGATGATGAGAAGGTCATAGGTCACGCGGCCAGCCTAATGGCTCGCGCGCGGCGGGGCGACCGGTTTCGACCGTTGACCCGCGCAGCCGGGCCATAGACGATGACAGCATGGGGTTTGGACTGTCGATCCTGCTGGCCATGGCCGCCGCACAGGCGCCCGATGACCTGCGCGCGCAGGAACAGGCGATCCGCGCGCGGATGGCCGTCAACCCGGACTATGAATGTTTGAGCCTCGACCGGGTCAGCTGTGCGGTCGAACTGGCCGAAGTGCTGGAAAAGCAGGGGCGCGCGGGCGAGGGGATCGACGAAATCGCCAAAGCGATGGCGGCGCTGCAGGAAGAGGGCGCGATGGGCAATGAGGCGCGCGGGGTGCTGCGCTTTGGCGCCGATGCAATGGCCGCGATCCGCGAACGCCAGTCGGGGCCGAGCGACGCGCTGGTGCGTCAACGCTGGGCGATTGCGATCGACCGTCAACGGCGGACGATTGCGGTGGACGGCGGCGGCGCGGAGATGATGACTGCGCGCGGCGAGGCAAGCTATCTCGACACGACCGCAGCCATGCTGCTGGCGCTGGCGCGTGGGGCTGAGGCGGTCGAACTGGCGCGGGCGAGCTATCGCACCGCGACGGCGTTCCGGTTCGAACGCGGCGCGGGCGATATGCAGGCGCAGGATATCGCGCGGTTCAAGGTGCAGCGCAGCCGGTCTATGGCGTTGGTCCGGGCGGCGTTTGTCGCGGCGCAGGAGCCATTTGCGCCCGAGCCGGAGTGGCGCGCAGCCGATGCAGTGCTGGAAGCGGGGGATTGGGCGGCCGCCGAAGCCGCGTATCGCGCGCTGCTGGCGCGGACCGGTGCGCCGCTGATCGCTACGGCTCAGCAGGTGCGCGCGATCCGTGGGCTTGCCCGCGCACTCGCCGCCCAGGGCGGGGCCAAGCTGGCCGAGGGCATTGCGATGCAGCGTGCGCTGCTCGACCGGCTCGTGGTGCAATGCTGGCGCGGCGACGCGATGCTCGTGGCACTGGGTGCCGAGCATCAGGCGGCACTGCGCGCGGCGCGGCAAGTTCAGGCCGCCGTACGGGTGGAAGGCCTTCTCGAACGGTATCGGTTGGGTGGGCCGCCGCCGCGCTTTTGACGCTATTCGACGTCGAAAAACTCGACGATCCCCGACGCCAAATGATATTCCGCCCCGACGATCTTGAGCTTGCCCGCGCGGCGCGGGGCGGCGAGGAGGCGCTGGCTGGGCGCGCGCAGGTCGTGGACCACCTGATGCACATTCTCGCGGATCGAATTTTCGATCAGGTCGCCGGGGACATTGTGCGCGGTGTGCACCGCCGGGACGATCGGTTCGACCATCTGGCCCAGGCTGCCGGGCAGCTTCGCGTCCTTGTCCACCACCTCGATCGCTGCCTTGACCGCACCGCACGCGGAGTGGCCGAGCACGACGATCAGCGGAACGCCGAGGTGCAGGACCGAATATTCGATGCTGCCCATCGCCTGCGCATTGGCCGCCGTGCTGCCGGCGTTGCGCACGACGAACAGCTGGCCGACGCCGGTCTCGAAAATCTGCTCCGGCGCGGCGCGGCTGTCCGAACAGCAGACGATCGTCGCAAACGGGTGCTGGCCGGCGAGGAAGGCGCGGCGCTGGCCATCGTTGAGGCCGTAGTTGAACGCGCGGCCCATAGTGAAGGCCTGATTGCCCTTCTTCAGCGTCGCCAGCGCCGCTTCGGGCGTGATCTCCGACGCGCCATGCCCGCCTTCGGACGCCACGAGCGGGCGGGTGGCGAGCGCGGCGCCACCAGCGGCGATGGCGGCGAAGAGGTGACGGCGGTTGAGGCGCATGGGCAGAACTCGCAGGGCGGAAGGAACTGATCCAATCATAGGCGCACGACGCCAACGCGGGGCGCGATTGCCGCGAATTTCCACCAGCGCATTTGGTTTTGCTGTGGCGAGGGGCTATGTTGTCGCCCAATGGCAAAACAGAAAAACGCAAAGTCGAAGCCCGTTCCGGGCCTGCCGACCCGCCAACAGATCATCGATTTCATCACCGCGTCGGACCAGCCCGCAGGAAAGCGCGAAATCGCGCGCGCCTTTGGCCTGTCCGCGCAGGAAAAGATCGCGCTCAAGGCGCTGCTCAAGGACATGAGCGACGAGGGGCTGATCGACGTCGCCCCCGGCCGCGCCTTCCACAAGATGGGCGGGGTGCCCAAGGTGACGGTGCTGCGCGTGGTCGAGGCCGACGGCGATATCGTCTGGGCGGTGCCCGAGCGCTGGGAGGCGGAGGGCATTCCGGTCCCGCGGCTGCGCGTGCGCGAGAAGCGCGGGCCGGGCGGCGCGCTGGGCGTCGGCGACCGCATCCTTGCGCGCACCGAAGAGGCCGGAAAGGGCCTGATCGCCTACCCGATGAAAAAGCTCGCCAAGGGCGATTCGGCGGTGCTCGGCGTCGTCCATGAAGAGGGTGGGCGGCTGTACCTGCAGGGGCTGGACAAGAAGGAGCGCACCAGCCCGGTCATCTCCGATCGCAACGGCGCGGAGCCGGGCGACCTGGTAATGGCCGAGGTGACGGGCAAGGGGCCGCGGCTGTTCGCCAAGGTCAGCGAAATCCTGGGCGACCCGTTCGCGCCGCGCAGCTTCTCGCTGATCGCGATCCACAAGCATGAAATCCCGCACATCTTCTCCGAGGAACTGCTCGCCGAGGCCGAACGCGTTGCGAAGCAGCCGCTAGGCGAGGGGCGGGAAGACCTGCGCGACCTGCCGATCGTTGCGATCGACCCCGCGGATGCGCGCGACCATGACGATGCGGTCTGGGCGACGCCAGACGATGATCCGTCGAACGCGGGCGGGTGGAAGGCGATCGTCGCGATTGCCGATGTTAGCTTCTATGTCCGCCCCGGATCGCTGCTCGACCGCGAGGCGCGCAAGCGCGGCAACAGCGTCTATTTCCCCGACCGCGTGGTGCCGATGCTGCCGGAGGTGCTGTCGGCGGATGTGTGTTCGCTCAAGGAAGGCGTCGAGCGCGCGGCGCTGGCGTGTCATATGCGAATCGGCGCAGATGGCGAGATCACGGACTGGCGGTTCAGCCGCGCGGTGGTGAAGCTGGCGGCGAATATTGCGTATGAGGATGCGCAGGCGGTTGTTGATGCGCAGGCGTCCGAGCGGGCGGCGGACGCGGCAAGCGTGGCGCAAGACGATGGCGGCCCCGGCCTGCGCCGGGGCGACGATTTGTTGCCGATCCTGCAGCCCCTGTGGGATTGCTGGGCCGCGCTCAACAAGGCGCGGGCGAAGCGTGAGCCACTCGACCTCGACCTGCCCGAACGGCGGATCGTGCTCGATGAGAAGGGCCGCATCCTGTCGGTCGCGCCGCGCGAGCGGTTGGATGCGCACAAGCTGATCGAGGATTACATGATCGCCGCCAACGTCGCGGCGGCCAAGGCGCTGGAGAAGAAGAAGGCGCCGGTCATGTACCGTATCCATGAGCCGCCGAGCCGCAAGAAACTGGTGGCGCTCAAGGAATATCTCAAGACGCTCGATGTCGAATTCGCGCTGGGGCAGGTGATCCGGCCCAAGACGTTCAACCATGTCATCGCGCGGACCAAGGAGGCCGATTTCCACGCCGAGGTGATGACCCAAGTGCTGCGCACGCAGACCCAGGCCTATTACGGCCCGCAAAATGCCGGACATTTCGGGCTGGCGCTGGGCAGCTATGCGCACTTCACCTCGCCGATCCGCCGCTATGCCGATCTGGTGGTCCACCGCGCGTTGACCGAGGCGTTCAAGCTGGGGCCGGGGGGCGAGCTGCCGGCGGACAAGGACATGGAGCGGACCGGCGAGCTGATCAGCAAGCTCGAGCGCCGCGCGATGGAGGCGGAGCGCGACACGATCGACCGCTATGTCGCCGCCTATCTGGCGAGCCATGTCGGCGAGGTGCTGGATGCGCGGATTACGGGCGTGCAGAGCTTCGGCTTTTTCGCGACGGTCGATGGCATCGGCGGCGACGGGCTGGTCCCGGCGCGCGATCTGGGCCGCGAATATTTCCGCTATGACGAGGCCGGGCAACGGCTGGTGGGTGAGGAGACGGGCGCGGAGTTCGCGCTGGGCCAGCGGTTGCAGCTCAAGCTGGTCGAGGCGAACCCGGTGTCGGGCGCGCTGCGCTTCGAACTGCCCGACGGCAAGGGCAGCGGATCAGGCCCGCGTCCGGACGGCGAGCGGCGCAAGTCCGGCCCGCCGCGTCCGCTCAAGCGACGCGGGCGTCCCGCGAATATCAGGCATCAGGGGCGCAAGCGCTGATGGCGGTCGTTGAATCGGTTCCGATCACGAAGTTCGCGCGCGGCCGTCGCCGCATTCTCGATCATTTCTGTGCCGAGCACGCGATCACGCCGCTCAGCACGATCCTCTACACCCCACCCGCCGATCTGAAGCCGGTGTTCGACAAGCTGATCGCGCAACGCGTGATCCGGCGCGAAGGGCAGGGCTATTACTGGCTCGACCTGCGCGTGCACGACGCGGTGATCGCCCATCACCGCCGCCAGCGCGCGCCGGTGCTGATCGCCGGGGCGGTCGTGCTGGCGCTGGCGGTGATGACGTTCTTTTACGTCGGCTGAGCATCTTATCCTCCCCCTTGCGGGGGAGGATTGAGAGCGTCACTTCACCACGAACTTCAGGCCCGCATTCGCCTCCAGCCGCGCCTTCAGCGGTTCGGCTATCAACGCGCCCGGCGTCCACACGCCGCCCTCGCCCGCGACATCGCGGATCAGGCACAACGCCGCCTCGGCGATCATCTTGCTGGTCGAGCCATAGCCGGGGTCGCGGTCGCCGGTGACGGTGCAGGTCAGCGACTCGCCGGTCGGCATCTCCGCGATGAAGTCGATCTCGTAGAAACCCGCCTCACGCTCTGCCTTCGATGGGCCTTCGCCGGGGGCTGGCCCCTTGTCGGCGTTCATCGGGTTCATCTTGGCAATCGCTTCCGCCGCCGCCTTGCCGATGTCGCCAAGGCCGGGCGCGACCATCATCTCGTCATAGCGGAAGTCGGTGCCATAGGGGTGGCCGGCGAGGAAGTTGGTCCGGTGGACATTCTTCGTATTGATTACCGCCATCACGAACGGCGCGACCCAGCCGCCGACCGCATCGTCATATTCCGGCATCACGCCCTTGGGCTGGTCCGGGCCGGTGAAGCCGGGGGTGAGCGCAAAGGGATCGAGCAGGATCTTGAACACTGCCGGGTTCTTCGCCGCGGCCGCCGCCGTCGCCTTGCCGCTGGCGAAGGTGCCGCCAGAGAAGGTGCCCTGCATCTTGCGCACGCGGCCCTTCACGCGCGGGGCGGGGCGGCCCCATTTGGCGATCGCGGCCTGCTCCGCGGTCCATACGCCCAGGTCGAACGGGATCGAATCGAACCCGCACGACAGCACGATGCGCGCGCCGCTCGCCTTCGCCGCATCCTGATGCCGCGCAATGACGTCGTGCATCCAGTTGGGCTCGCCGCACAGATCGACATAGCCGGTGCCGGTCTCGACACACGCCGCGACCAGATCATTGCCGTAAAGTTGATACGGCCCGACCGTGGTCAGCACGACACTCGCCCGCGCGGTGAGCGCGAGCAGCGCGGCGGGGTCGTCGGCATTGGCGGTCAGCAGCGGCGTATCGGCGGGCGCACCGATCTCGTCGCGGACCTGTTCGAGCTTGGTCAGCGATCGGCCGGCCATTGCCCATTTGAGCGAACCATCATTGTAACGCTGCGCCAGATATTCGGCGACGAGGCGCCCGGTGAAGCCGGTTGCGCCATAGACGATCAGATCGAACTCGCGGGTCATGCCATCCTCTCAAGCTTTTGCCCGAGCGTACCCGACTTTCCAAAAATTGAAAGGCCGGGTCAGCGCCCGCGCCGCGCCTGGGCGTGCGTTTCCGCCAGCGACAGCAGCACGTCCAGATCCTCGCGGCTGATGTCGAAACTGTCGGGCAGATCGGCGAGCGCGCGGTCGATGTCGTCGAGGTGCAGCCCGCTCGCGACCGGGGCCGCCGCCACGGGAACCGCCCGGTGCGGATAGCTGTGCGTCGACAGCCGGTGAAACACCATCGCCAGCATCACCAGCGCGACCGAATTGAGCGCAACCGGGGCCAGCGCGAAGGAATAGCCCGCCGCATGCACGCTCTCCCCGCCGATCACTGCGGTCAGCGCGGCGGCACCGCCCGGCGGATGCAGGCATCGGCAGAGCGACATCGCCAGAATCGCCAAGCCGACAGCAAGCCCCGCGGCGACCATCGGATCGGGGACGTGCCGATAGACCGCGATCCCGACCAGCGCCGAAATCGTGTTGCCGCCGACGACCGGCCACGGCTGGGCCAGCGGGCTGGCGGGCACCGCAAAAATCAGCACCGCCGACGCCCCCATCGGCGCGACGATCAGCGGCAGGTCCGCCGCCGTCAGCCCCAGACCCGCGCCGATGACCATGGTCAGCGCGATACAGATCGTCGCGCCGATACAGGCGATGATCCGGTCGAGCGGCCGCGCGCCGGCGAGAATCGGCTTGAACAGGCGAAAGCGCATGCCGCGCTCTACCGCTCGACCACCGCGCGTGCGAGCTGGGGAATCCTGTGTGGCACAAAGGTCCAGCTATCGGCGGCCTTGAAACCCGCGACGCGCTTCCCGACTATGGGCGCTTCAATGGAGACCCGCACATCATGCCGCTCAACGGCGCATCCGACCTTGGCCAGTTCCGCGTCCAGCGCCATTTCGCGGAGCATCGCGCGATCTCGCCCGGCACCGCGATCGAATATGCGCCCGGCCCGGTCGAGCGCGCGGCATTCGACCGGCTGCGGGCGAGCGGCGTGATCCGCGAGGCGCATCCGGCGCATTACTGGTTCGACCTCGACCGCATGGGACGCGAGCGCGAGCCGGTACGCAACCCCAAGCTCAAGGTCGCGCTCGCGCTGGCCGCCGTCCTTGCCGTCGCGGCCTGGTATTTCTCGCGTTACTAAACGCTCTCGCTGAACTGCAGGCTGGCGAGACGCGCATAGAGGCCGCCCTTCGCGACCAGTTCGGCATGGGTGCCGGTTTCGACGATGCGCCCCTCATCCATCACGATGATGCGCTGCGCCGCGCGGACGGTGGCGAGGCGGTGGGCGATAACGAGCGTGGTGCGTCCCTGCATCAGATGGTCGAGCGCATCCTGCACCAGCCGCTCGCTCTCCGCGTCGAGCGCGCTGGTCGCCTCGTCGAGCAACAGGATCGGCGCGTCGCGCAGCAATGCCCGGGCGATGGCGATGCGCTGACGCTGCCCGCCGGACAGGCGCGCGCCGTCTTCGCCGAGGAAAGTGTCGAGCCCTTGGGGGAGTTCGCGCAGGAATTCGGCGGCGTTGGCGGCTTCGGCGGCCTGCGAGATCTGTTCCTCGGTCGCATCCCAGCGACCGTAGCGGAGGTTGTCGCGCGCGCTGGCGGCAAAGATCACCGTCTCCTGCGGCACCATCGCCATGCGCGCACGCACCTGCGCCGGATCGGCCTGGGGCAGCGGGACGCCATCGACGCGCACTTCGCCCGCCTCGGGATCGTAGAAGCGCTGGACGAGTTGGAACAGCGTCGACTTGCCCGCGCCTGACGGGCCGACCACCGCCACAGTCTCGCCCGGAGCGACGGACAAGGTGAAGTCGTTCAGCGCCGAAACCTCGGGCCGCGTCGGGTAGCGGAAGGTGACATGGTCGAAATCGATCGCGCCCTGCGCTGGTTCGGGCAAGGCCACCGGATTGGCGGGGGCGGCAATCTCCGGCTCCTCCGACAGTAGCTCGGCCAGTCGCGCGGCGGCACCCGATGCGCGGAGCAGGTCGCCATAGACTTCGGTCAGTGCGCCGAACGCACCGGTGACGAGGCCGGCGGTGATCACGAAGGCGGTGATCGAGCCGCCCGAAATACGTCCCTGCGCGACGCCATAGACGGCGTCCCACATGATCAACGTGATTGCGGTGAACAGCGCGAAGATGACGAGCGCGGTCATCAGCGCACGGGTGGCGAACCGCTTGCGGGCGGTGGAGAAGCCGCGATCGACCGCGTCCTGGAAGCGTGCGCTTTCGCGAACCTCCTGTCCGAATGCCTGCACGATCCGCATCGCGCCGAGCGTTTCCGACGCGATCGATCCGATATCGGCGACGCGATCCTGGCTGGTCCGCGAGAAGCGGCGCACGCGCCCGCCGAGCCACATGATCGGAAGCACGATGACCGGGATGCCGACCAGCAGATAGGCAGCGATCTTTGGCGCCAGCACGAACAGATACAGCGTACCCCCGATCGCGATCAGCAGATTGCGCAGCGCGACTGAGACAGTGGTGCCGACGATCTGCTCCACCACGGCGGTGTCGGCGGTCAGGCGGCTGGCGATTTCGGACGGGCGGTTTTCCTCGAACCAGCGCGGGGGCAGGCGCAGCAGGTTGCGGTGCACCGCCGCGCGCATGTCCGCCACGGTTCGCTCGCCGAGCCACGACACGAAGTAGAAGCGCATGGCGGTGGCGAAGGCGAGGACGACCACCACGAGCAACAGCCCCTGGAAATATCCGCCGATCTGGGCCGGATCCGAGTCAGGGCCAAAGCCCTTGTCGACCACTTCCTTGAAGGTGCGCGGGATCCACAGCGTCGCGCCGGCGGCGAGCAGCAGCGCAACGATCGCCAGCGTCAGCTGGAGCGGATAGCGGCGCGTATAGCCCCAGACGATGGTCAGGCTTGACAGCTTGCGCTGTGGCTGGGCGGGGGCGGCGGGTGGTGTCGGCTCTGACATGGCTGCCGCCTAGCCCGAAGCCGAGTGCAAGGGAACAGGGTTCGCGGATCGAAAATCCGGTACGCCGCGTTTGCACTGCAGCATGAGCCCGCTATAAACCCAATGAGACCGTTGTCATTGCCCCGTGCGGGGCGGGGATGTTGATTGCCGATGTTGTACAATGCCTATGAACTTCAGCGCTCGATGCTGGCCGGCGCGAGTGCGCTGGCGAATTTCAGCGCGGGCCTGCTCAACAACCCGGCCAATCCCTTTGCCTATTTCGGCGGCGGCCCGATCCTTGCCTCGGCGCTCGAAGTGTTCGCCCATGCCTCGGCACCGCGCGGCAAGCCCGAATTCGGGCTGGATTTCACCGAAATCGACGGCAAGCAGGTCGCGATCCACGAGGAGATCGTGCTGCGCAAGCCGTTCGGTCAGCTCAAGCGTTTCGTGCGCGAAGGCGTTGAGGGCGGCCCCAAGCTGCTGATCGTCGCGCCGATGAGCGGGCATTTCGCAACGCTGCTGCGCGGTACGGTTCAGCGGATGCTGCCCGTTGCCGATGTCTACATCACCGACTGGCGCGACGCGCGTCAGGTGCCGCTCGCCGACGGGCGCTTCGACCTCGACGACTATGTCGATTATGTCATTGAATTTCTCGCCACCATCGGCGCGGAGGGTGATGCCCGCCCGCACGTACTCGCGGTGTGCCAGCCCTCGGTCCCGGTCTATGCCGCGGTCGCGCTGATGAACGCCGACAAGCATCCCAACACGCCGCGCACGCTGACCATGATGGGCGGGCCCATCGACACGCGTGAGGCACCGACCGCAGTCAACACGCTGGCGACCGAACGGCCGCACAGCTGGTTCAAGCAGAATGTGATCGCGACCGTCCCTGCAACCTATCCGGGCGCCGGGCGCACCGTCTATCCGGGCTTTCTCCAACTCGCCGGGTTCATGACCATGAACCTGGGTAACCACATGAATTCCCACTGGGAAATGTTCAAGCATCTGGTCAAGGGCGATGACGAGAGCGCCGATGCGACGATGCGCTTCTATGACGAATATCGCTCGGTATGCGACATGACGTCGGAATTCTACCTGCAGACGATCGATGTCGTGTTCCAATCGCACGCTTTGCCCAAGGGCGAGATGATGCACCGCGGCCGTCGCGTCGATCCGGCGGCGATCACCGACACCGCGATCCTCGCGATCGAGGGTGAGAAGGACGACATCTCAGGCCTGGGCCAGACCAGGGCGGCGCTGACCATCGCGACCAACCTGCCCGCCAAGATGAAGAAATATTACATGGCCGAGGACGTCGGCCATTACGGCATCTTCAACGGCAGCAAATGGCGCAACCGCATCGCCCCGGTGCTGGAAGAGTGGATCGCTACGCATAGCTGAGCGGGTTGGCTAGAGCCGCATCCCGAGCCAGATGACCGCCCTTGTCGCGCTGGCGATGGCGCGGTCGATGATCCGTTCGAGCAGCTTTGGCGCGCCCAGCCGGGCGGCGGAGCAGTCGTGATGCTCTTGTTCCTCGGCGATGATTGCGCGGATCGTTGCACATGCGGCGGCATCCTGGCCGTCCAGTGTTGCGAGCTGGAGCGTCAAATGGTGCAGCACCACGCGCTCGATCGCTAATGTGGTTGCGGCGAGAGCGCCGCGACCCATTAGGCCGGTCACGGTCCCGGCTGTGACACCTGCAAGGGCGCAAAGGTGGTAGCTGCGGCAACGAGCACGCCCACGCGCGGCGAGTTCGGCTGCGAATAGCGCGCGGTGTCGGCGCTCATGAGCAAGGAAATCGGTCAGTTCAGCGACCATCTCAGGTGCGCGCCAACGCGCAATCCAGCGTTGAGTTGCGTAGACCGCGATCGCACCCTGCTCACCCGCATGATTGACCTTCATGATCCGGTCGCCGAGGGTTTCGGAACCGTGCAGCGTGGCCGTAAGGCCCGGCTCAGTCATATCCGAGCATCAAGAATTCATAGACCACGAACGCGATCAGCGCCCATAGTGCGATCACGATGGCGACGCCCCAGCGGCTGACCGGGCGCTCCGCCGCGCGCTCTGCCGTCGCGCGATGCTCCGCCATGACGTCGACAGGCACCAGCTTCTCGAACAGCCACACCCCCGCCGGGATCAGGATCGCGTCATCGACCAGCCCCAGCACCGGGATGAAGTCGGGGATCAGGTCGATCGGCGACAGCGCATAGGCGGCGACCAGCAGGCCGATCAGCTTGGCAAACACCGGCGTGCGCGGATCGCGCACCGCGAGCCACACGGCATGCGCCTCAACCCGGATGCGGTGCGTGAAGGACTGTCGGTTTGCCATCCGCCTGCGATGTGCCACCACCCGCGCGGCGTCAAGCGCGGCCAAGTTTTGCGTTGCATCCAACCCACAGGAAAAAAGCCGGCGGATCGCTCCGCCGGCTTTTCGATTTCAGTCGGGGGAGGCGTCAGAGAACCTCGAACAACCCCGCCGCGCCCATGCCGCCGCCGACGCACATCGTCACGACGACATACTTCGCACCGCGGCGCTTGCCTTCGATCAGCGCGTGGCCGGTGCAGCGTGCGCCGGTCATGCCATAGGGGTGGCCGATCGAGATCGAGCCGCCATTGACGTTGAGCAGTTCGTCCGGGATGCCGAGCTTGTCGCGGCAGTACAGCACCTGTACCGCGAACGCCTCATTCAGTTCCCACAGGCCGATATCGTCCATCTTCAGGTTGAAGCGGTCGAGCAGTGCGGGGATCGCATAGACCGGGCCGATGCCCATCTCGTCCGGCTTGGTGCCCGCAACCGCCATGCCGACATAGCGGCCGAGCGGGGTCAGGCCGCGCTTTTCGGCGACCTTTTCCTCCATCAGCACGCTGGCCGAAGAGCCGTCCGACAGCTGCGAGGCGTTGCCCGCGGTGACGGTGCCGTTCGGGACGACCGGCTGGAGCGACTGAAGCCCCTCCAGCGTGGTCTCGGGGCGGTTGCCCTCGTCCTTGGTCAGCGTCACTTCCTTTTGCGAGACTTCCTTCGTTTCCTTGTTGACGATGTTCATCGTCGCGGTGACGGGGATGATCTCGTCGTCGAACTTGCCGGCGGCCTGCGCAGCGGCGGTGCGCTGTTGCGACTTGAAGCCATATTCGTCCTGCGCTTCGCGGCTGACGCCATAGCGCGCGGCGACCACTTCGGCGGTCTGCAGCATCGGCATGTATACGTCATTGTGCATCGCCAGCAGTTCGGGATCCATCGCGACGCGCATCTGGGGCGTCTGGACCAGGCTGATGCTCTCCACGCCGCCGCCGATGGTGATGTCCATGTTGTCGACCACGATCTGCTTGGCGGCGGTGGCGATCGCCATCAGGCCGCTGGCGCACTGGCGGTCGACCGACATGCCCGACACGCTGGTGGGCAAACCCGCACGCAGCAGCGCCTGACGCGCGATGTTGCCCGCCTGATGCCCCTGCTGCAGCGCGGCGCCCAAGATCACGTCCTGCACCTCGGCGCCGTCGATGCCGGCGCGCGCGACCGCGGCCTCGATCGACTTGGCGGCCAGCGTCTGGGACGGAAGCGCGTTGAACGCCCCGCGATAGGCGCGGCCGATCGGGGTACGGGCAGTGGAAACGATGACGGCAGAACGCATGCGGACGGTCCCTTCGGTTTATTGTCTATACAAAAAGCTGGCTGATCCATTCGGCGATCAAAGCGGGCTTGTCCTGCCCCTCGATCTCGATGGAGAATTCGACGGTTTGCTGCCACTGGCCGGGACGCTTCTCGACCAGTTCGAGCGTCTTGAAGCGGCCGCGCACGCGGCTGCCCGAGCGTACCGGGGTCAGGAAGCGGACTTTGTTGCCGCCATAGTTGACCCCCATTTTCAGCCCCTCGATCCGGGGCTGCGGCGTCTTCTGGCTCAGCAGCGGCATCAGCGACAGGGTTAGAAAGCCATGGGCGATGGTGCCTCCAAACGGGGTCATCGCGGCCTTGGCCGGATCGACATGGATGAATTGGTGATCGCCGGTCGCATCTGCGAACTTGTCGATCATCTCCTGCGACACGGTCACCCAATCCGACACGCGTTCGTCGCTGGCCTGCGCCGCAAGCTGCTGCATCGTGACGCTGTCCTGCGTGTCGGTATCGGCCATGACAAATCCCTGCGTCAAGCTGGCTCCCGCATCTAGGGGCAAGCGTGGCGTGGGGCAAGTGGGGCCTACTGGAAATGCGAAATCCCCGGCTTCCGTAAGGGAAGCCGAGGAGAGCAAGCCAAACCCAATCTTCTAAAAATGGATCGGGGGGCGAATCAGCGTTCGCCCGCCTCCTTGTCCACGCGCCGAACCGGCTGCACCTCGGGGTAGGGCATGATCAGCTTTCCGCTCGGATCGGCAGTATAGGTGGTCTGGGTCGGGTAGGGGATCGAAATGCCTTCCGCCGCAAACCGGCGCAGGATGCCGATGATGACCTTGTCGCGAACCTTGTGCGCCGTCGGCCAGTCGTCGCCCGGAATGTCGAACCACAGGTTAAAATCGACCGAGCTCGCGCCCAGCGCTTCGTAGCTCGCCCGCGCGACGCTGCCGCCGGCTTCCTCTACGATGCCGGTCAGCATGTCGGGAAGCGCTTCGAGCTGCTCGGGCGGCGTTTCGTACGCGACCCCGACCGGCAGCTTTATGCGGATATGGTCGCGGTTGGAGATGTTCTGGATCTCCTTGTCGAGCAATTGCTTGTTCGAGATGATCCGCACTTCGCCGTCGAACGAGCGCACGCGAGTGGATTTCAGGCCGATTTCCTCGACCACGCCCACGGTCTGGTCGTACATGACCTTGTCACCACGCCGGAACGGCTTGTCGAAGATGATCGCGAGCGCCGCGAACAGGTCGGCAAAGATGCCCTGCGCTGCAAGGCCGATGGCGATGCCGCCGACGCCGAGACCCGCGACGAGGCCGGTGACGTTGACGCCGAGATTGTCGAGCACCACCACCAGCGCAATTGCGAACAGCGCGACGGTGACCAGCAACCGGATCAGGCCCAGCGCCGACAGCAAAGCCTCGCCATGGTAATTCTCGGACTCGGTCTTCTTCTCGATCGCGCCGAGGATGATCTCCCGCGCCCAGATTGCGCCCTGAAACACCACCGCCACCGTGAACAGGAAGGCGATGGTCTGCTCCAGCATCGCTGGCGGCGCGGCATAGTTGGAGACCAGCCGGACTGAGAGCATCACGATGAAAAAGCTGCCGGTACGCGACACCGCGCGCCCGATAATGGTGCCCCATCCCATCGGTCCGTCAGACCGCTCACACAGTTTCGCCCCCCAGCTGCGCAGCCAATAGAGCAACAGAACCACTCCGACCGCGATGCCGGTCGCGATCAAAATTTGCAGCCAGTGTGACTGCACCCACAGGCTGGCATCCGTAAAAAAGGCGCGGGTCTGCACTTCCAGCACTTCACTGCTGTTCGATGCGGCCTGCTCGGCCGCGGCGGCGGTGTTGCTAACGGTCATTGAATTCCTTCAGGCGGCCTTGGCAGTGATCCCACCGGTCTCGAGAAAGGCGATCAGTCCCCGCTCGGCGCGGGACAGGTAGCGCGTGGTGCGCGGGAGCGCGAGGGTCTCGCGAAACGCGGCCTGCGCGTCGCGATCCTTGGCGAGTTCGATCAGATCGGGGTGCACATAGGATTTCCGGGCGATACTTGGCGTATTGCCCAGCGCCGCGGTCACCGGCTCCAGCAGCGTCTTCAGCCCGATATGGCTGGGCGCGGTCGCCAGAGTCTCGAACGCGATCACGCTTGCCCCCCAGGTGCGGAAATGCTTGGCGGTAAAATCCTCGCCCATTGCATCGCGGATATAGGCGTTGACGTCGCTCGACGTCACGGGATGCGCTTCGCCCGCATCGTCCAGCCAGCCGAACAGATGCTGGCCCGGTAGATCCTGGCATTTCCTGACGAAGCCGATCAGGCTGCCGTCGGTGATGCGCAGCACGCGGATGCGGCCCGACTTGGCGCGATATTGCAGCTTGAGGCTTCGCCCCTCCAGCTTGGCATGGCGGCGGCGCAACGTGGTCGCGCCGAAACTCTTGTTCGCCTTGGCATAGCCCTCATTGCCGACGCGGACATGGCCCAGGTCGAGCAGGCGGACCACCGCCGCCACCGCGCGGTCACGGCTCAACGCGCGCTTGCGCAAATCCGCCTCGATCTTCGCGCGCAGCCGGGGGAGGCGATTGCCGAACCCGGCGCAGCGATCATATTTCGCCGCTTCCTGCGCCGCGCGAAAATCGGGGTGATAGCGATATTGCTTGCGCCCGCGCGCATCGATCCCGGTTGCCTGCAGATGCCCGTCGGCATGGGGGCAGTACCAGGCGTCGGTATAGGCCGGGGGCAGAGCGATCGCGTTCAGGCGGTCGATCTCGTCGCGATCGGTGATGCGGTTGCCGTCCGCATCCCAATAGCCCCAGCCGCCACGCACCGCCTTTCGCGTGATGCCGGGTTGCCGATCGTCGCAATAGCGCAGCGCGCCGCTCATCCTGCCCTCGTCATATCCGCTCAATGCGCATCCCGTCGCATCGTTCCGGAACCGCCCGGTTGCTGACCGGTTGAGGGGCCAACCCCCAATGAGGAGAATGAAGATGGCCGAGCTTTCGAATGCACGCGTGCTGATGATTGCGACCGACGGATTTGAAACATCCGAACTGATGAAGCCGCGTCAGGCGCTGATCGACGCGGGCGTTCAGGTGACGCTGGCGTCGCTCAAGCTGGACCCGATCACCGGCGAAAGCGGCGGTGAGAAGGGTGAGAGCATCACCCCCGACACGCTGGTCAGCGATGTCGACAGCGAGGCGTTCGACGCGCTGGTGCTGCCCGGCGGCGTCCACAATCCCGACACGCTGCGCATGGACGACACGACCATCGGCCTGATCCAGGAGTTCTTCGACGACGGAAAAACCGTCGCCGCGATCTGCCACGCCCCATGGCTGCTGATCGAGGCGGATATCGTCGACGGCAAGCGCGCGACCAGCTGGCCCAGCCTGCGCACCGATCTGGAAAATGCCGGCGCGACGGTGGTGGATGAACAGGTGGTCGTGGACGATAACCTGATCACCAGCCGCAACCCCGACGACATCCCCGCCTTCATCGACGCGATCAAGACGGCGCTGACCAAGGAGATGGCGGACGCCTGATCCTTCAAAGCCCCTCCCCGGCGCGGGAGGGGCTTTTTAACATTCCGAGCGCATACCCCCGGCAAACCGCCGGAGCCTCATCATGCGCCTGTTCACGCTCGCCGCCGCCCTGCTCGCCACCACCGCCCCCGCGCTGCCGCAGGGGCAGGACGCGCCTTTCACCATCGAAGAAACCGGCCAGTCCTTCACCAGCCTGCAGGAAGCGGTCACTGCAATCGGTGAGCGTCGCGGCACGATCCGCATCGCGCCCGGCCGCTATGGCGAGTGCGCGGTGCAGGAGGCAGGCGACATCACCTATGTCGCTCAGGTACCGGGCAAGGCGGTGTTCGACCGCGCAATCTGTGAGGGCAAGGCGACATTGGTCCTGCGCGGCCGCGCCGCCAAGGTCGACGGCATCGTGTTCATGCGCACGCTCGTCGAGGACGGCAATGGCGCCGGCATCCGGCTTGAAACCGGCAATCTCTTCGTCACCAACGCCATGTTCATCGACGGCCAGTGCGGCATCCTCACCGCCAGCGACCCGCGTGGAAGCATCACGATCGAACGCTCGACCTTTGCCGGCCTCGGCAAGGACCCGACCGGCAACGGTGCGCACGCGATCTATGTCGGCAATTATGGCAGCCTGCGCGTGTTCGAATCGCGCTTCGAACGCGGCACCGGCGGCCATTATGTGAAGGTCCGCGCGCCGCGTGTCGAAATCCTCAATTCCAGCTTCGACGACAGCCTGGGCCGCAACACCAACTATGCGATCGACCTGTCCAACGGCGCATCGGGCCGCATCGCGGGCAACGCGTTCGAACAGGGACCGGCCAAGGACAATTACGGCACGATCATCGCCGTTGCCCCGGAAGGCGCCAAGCACAGCTCTGCGGGATTGGTGATCGAGGGGAACAAGGCGTGGCTGTCGCCGGGGTTCAAGGAAAACACCACCTTTGTCGGCAACTGGTCGCGCGATGCGGTGACGGTGCGCAACAACGACCTCGCCGATCGTATTGCGGTGATCGCGCGGCGTTAGGGGTTAGCTCTTGCAAACGATCCGGAATGCGGGGTCTTTCGCCGGATTGGGGATCTTCTGGCGCGGGCGCTTGCCCACCGGGAACAGGCGCTCGCGCACGACGCGGCCGCGCGCCAGCAGGCGCTGACCGCGCAGTTCGGTAATCCCGGCGGCACAGTCCATCGCCGCGGTGCCGATGATGGTTCCCTCGACCCCGAGCGAGGTCGTGCGCGTGCGAAACACGCGCCATTTACCGTCGCGCTTGATGCTCGCAGTGTCGATGGCGAAGGCGACGTTCGCCGCGCCCGGGACCTGCTTCCACGTCTGCGCGGCGGCCGGGAGGGACAGGGCGATCAGGCCGAGCGTAAGGGTGGCACGGATCATTTGAGCGGCTTTCCGTCGCAGACGAAATCGATCAGCTTACGCATGAACGGATGGTCGGGGTCCGCCGGTTCGCGATTGTCAGGTGGGACCTCGGTCGCCTTACCCGACTTCACGTCGGTGAGGCGGATAATCATCGCCTGACGCTTCGCGCACGATACCGACAGGTCGATATAGATGTCGCTGGTCGCCGGCGTTTCGGCGGTGTCGAGCAGGCGGATGACCTTCTCTCCGCCCTCGTCTTTCACGCTGGTCGGATCGACGAACACCGGCCCTTGGCCTTTTGCCTGAAACCGGACCCATGGCGCCCCCGGATCGCGGTCGAGGCAAAGCCCGGCCGCGAACAACGGGAGCGCCATGCAGATCATGCCGCCAGCTTCCGCAGCACGTATTGCAGGATGCCGCCGTTGAGGAAATATTCCAGCTCGTTGACGGTATCGATGCGGCAACGGGTCAGGAACGTCTCGGTGCTGCCATCGGCGCGAGTCAGCTTGACCTCGACGTCCTGACGCGGGCGCAGGGCCGAGACGCCGGTGATGGTGAAGGTTTCGTCGCCCTTCAGGCCCAGCGTCTCGCGAGTCACACCTTCGGCGAACTGGAGCGGAAGGACGCCCATGCCGACCAGGTTCGAGCGGTGGATGCGCTCGAAGCTCTCGACGATAACCGCCCGAACTCCAAGGAGATTCGTGCCCTTCGCCGCCCAGTCACGCGACGATCCGGTGCCATATTCCTTGCCGCCGATGACGACCAGGGGGGTGCCGTCGGCCTTGTGGCGCATGGCGGCGTCGTAGATGGGCATGACTTCGCCGTGATAGTGGGTCATGCCGCCTTCGACGCCGTCAAGCATCTGATTTTTAATGCGGATATTGGCGAAGGTGCCGCGCATCATGACTTCGTGATGGCCGCGGCGGGCGCCGTAGCTGTTGAAGTCGGCCTTGCTAACCTGATGTTCTTGCAGCCATTTTCCGGCCGGGCTGTCCGCCTTGATCGAGCCGGCCGGGGAGATGTGGTCGGTGGTGATCGAATCGCCGAAGATCGCCAGCGGCTTGGCTTCGATGATGTCGGTCACCGGCTTCGGGTCCATCGTAAGCCCCTCAAAATACGGGGGATTTGCGACATAGGTCGAGCCGGCGCGCCAGCTGTAGGTGGCAGAGCCAGCGACGTCGATCGCCTGCCAGCGCGCGTCGCCGGAAAAAACGGTCGAATAGCGGCTAACGAACATGTCGCGGGTTAGCGCGCCGTCCATCACCGATTGGACTTCCGCAGTCGTGGGCCAGATGTCCTTCAGGTAGACGGGGCCGTCGGTGCCTTCGCCGATCGGGGTCGTGATGAAATCCTGAACCACCGTGCCCTTGAGCGCATAGGCGACCACGAGCGGGGGCGAGGCGAGGAAGTTGGCGCGCACGTCGGGCGACACGCGGCCTTCGAAGTTGCGGTTGCCCGACAGGACCGACGCGGCGACGATGTCGTTGCCGTTGATCGCGGCCGAAATCGGCTCGGCCAGCGGGCCGGAGTTGCCGATGCAGGTGGTGCAGCCATAGCCGACTAGGTTGAAGCCGACCTGGTTGAGATAATCCTGCAGCCCCGCCTTCTCCAGATAGTCGGTCACGACCTGCGACCCCGGGGCGAGCGAGGTCTTGACCCACGGCTTGGGCTTCAGGCCCTTTTCGACCGCCTTCTTGGCGACGAGGCCGGCGGCGATCAGCACGCTGGGGTTCGAGGTGTTGGTGCAGCTGGTGATCGCGGCGATGACGACGTCGCCGTCGCCGATATCGTGGTCCTTGCCCGCGACGGGGACGCGGACCGGATCGTCCTTGCCATACACCTTGGTGAGGTCGGCGTTGAACACGTCATCGACGCTGCCCAGCAGCACCTTGTCCTGCGGACGCTTCGGCCCGGCGAGCGAGGGCTGGACGCTGCTCAGGTCGAGTTCGAGCACGTCGGTGAACACCGGCTCAGCATTCGGGTCGAGCCAGAAGCCCTGTGCCTTGGCGTAGGCTTCGACCAGCGCGACATTCTCTTCGCTGCGGCCGGTGAGGCGCATGTAATCGAGCGTCTTGTCGTCGATGCCGAAGAAGCCGCAGGTCGCGCCATATTCGGGCGCCATGTTGGCGAGCGTCGCGCGGTCGGCCAGCGACAGCGAGGCGAGGCCTGGGCCGAAATATTCGACGAAGCGGCCGACCACGCCGCGCGCGCGCAACATCTGGGTGCAGGTCAGCACCAGGTCGGTCGCGGTGATGCCCTCAGCCAGCTCACCGGTGAACTTGAAGCCGACGACTTCGGGGATCAGCATCGACACCGGCTGGCCGAGCATTGCGGCCTCCGCCTCGATCCCGCCGACGCCCCAGCCGAGCACGCCCAGGCCGTTGATCATCGTGGTGTGGCTGTCGGTGCCGACACAGGTGTCGGGATAGGCGACCAGCTCGCCGTCCGGCGTGGTCGACGACCACACCGCCTGCGCGATATTTTCCAGGTTCACCTGATGGCAGATGCCGGTGCCGGGAGGGACGACCTTGAAATTGTCGAGGCTCTTCGACCCCCATTTCAGGAAGTCATAGCGCTCCATGTTGCGCTGATATTCCAGCTCGACGTTATCCTCGAACGCCTGGGGCGTGCCGAATTCGTCGACCATGACCGAATGGTCGATGACGAGGTGGACGGGGACCTGCGGATTGATCTTCGACGCGTCGGCGCCGAGCGCGTTCATCGCGTCGCGCATCGCGGCGAGATCGACCACGCAGGGGACGCCGGTAAAATCCTGCATCAGCACGCGCGCGGGGCGATACTGGATCTCACGCTCCGGCGCGCGCGGGTTGTTCTGCCAGTCGACGATGGCTTGGGCATCTTCGGTGCTGACGGTCACGCCGTCTTCGAAGCGGAGCATATTCTCCAGCAGCACCTTCATGCTGAACGGCAGACGGCTGACATCGCCCAGCTTCTCGGCCGCCTTGGCAAAGCTGTAATAGGTGTAGCTCTTGCCACCCACGGTAAGCGTGTCGCGCGTCCCGAGGCTGTCCTGACCGATGGCTGTCATGTGCGGGTCCCTTTCCCTGTCCAGTTGACGCCGGGCGTCACGGGGAGGCGGCAAGATGCCGCGCGAGCGCGCCGGTGTGCGAATGCGAAGATTCGCGTGGCAGATAGCA
>FWWL01003444.1_pt1 | contig 28786 bp, 28 predicted proteins | sample 2228331 | NCBI WGS metagenome assembly FWWL01 (sample SAMEA103939775, study PRJEB20133) | metagenome
GCCGCGCCAGCGGTAGAGTAATGCGGCGGCTGCGCGGCGATGCGTGCGTCGAGAAAACGCACCGCGACGGTGGGCGCGCTCGAACCGTCAAAGGACGGTCCTATATGTTGCTGCGGATGGAACGAGTTACCGATCGTCATCCCGATTTCCCTTCTTTTTTCTAGCCCAAAACCTCTGATCTTCGACTTGTCCTGGGACGTGCCCTGCACGGTAGTGAAAATAATGAATCTTTTGATGGCGATCATTGGCTACGTGGTTGCCACAGGCGAGCCAGATGCGCGACGATCCGCCACGCGGTGCTGGCTTTGTCGGCAGGCGGCAGCGGCGTGGTTTTTTGCGCTTGCACCAACAGCACCCGCGTGTCGTCTCGGCCCAGCGCTTCGCGCACGTCGTTGGCCACCACCAGCGCCAAGCCCTTGCGCACGAGCTTGTCGCGCGCGTACCGTTCCACGTCCTCGCTCTCGGCGGCAAAACCCACGCACAGCGGCGCGTTGGGCAGCGCAGCAACTTCGGCCAGAATATCGGGATTGCGCACCAGTTCCAACGGTAAGCGTTCCGCGCCTTTTTTGATCTTTTGGCTTGCCATCTGCGCCGGCCGATAGTCGGCCACCGCCGCCACGCTGATGAACACATCGCACGCCGCGACATGAGCCATCACCGCGTCGCGCATCTCGAGCGCGGTGCGCACATCCACGCGCCTCACCCCCCAAGGGGTGGGCAGCGCCACCGGCCCGGCGATGAGCTGCACCTCGGCGCCGGCCTGCGCGCAAGCATGAGCGAGCGCAAAGCCCATTTTGCCAGAACTGAGGTTGGTGAGCACACGCACCGGATCGATCGGCTCGGCAGTGGGTCCGGCAGTGATGAGCACCCGAACTCCCGACAAGCACTTGGGCGCGAGCGCCGCCTCGATCGCCGCGAAAATCTCCTCCGGTTCCAGCATCCGCCCGGGGCCGGTCTCACCGCAAGCCTGCGCGCCGCTCGCTGGCCCCCAGACCATCACCCCGTCGGCGATGAGTTGCGCGACGTTACGTTGGGTAGCCGGATGTTGCCACATCGCCTGGTTCATCGCCGGCGCCACGGCCATCGGACAGGCGCGCGCCAGCGCCAGCGTCGAGAGCAGATCTTCGGCCCGCCCCTGCGCAAAACGCGCCAACGCATCGGCGGTGGCCGGCGCAACCACCATGAGTGCCGCACCGCGCGTCAGTTCGATGTGCGCCATGCCATCGGCGGCACGACCCTCCCAGACGTCCACCCATACCGGTCGCCCGCTCAGCGCCTGAAACGTCAGCGCAGTGACGAACTCGGTGGCGGCGTGACTCATCACCACGTCCACCTCGGCGCCTGCCTGGCGCAGCTGGCGCACCAGCGCACAAGTCTTGTAGGCAGCGATGCCACCGGTCACCCCGACCACGAAACGTTGCCCGCGCACAAACGGTGGGGTAACATCACCCTCGTTCGCCTTTGCGATTCGATCTTCCATGTCGATTGCTCACTGGCCTCAAGCGGAACGGCCGCGCGAAAAACTGCTGCAGCACGGAGCCGCGGCGCTGTCCAACGCGGAATTGTTGGCGATTTTCCTACGGACGGGCGTGCGCGGCAAGAGTGCGGTGGCATTGGCGCAAGAACTGTTGACGCAATTCGGCAGCCTGGACGAGCTGATGCGTGCCGATGCGCCAACGCTTGCGCGGGTGCCAGGCATTGGCTTGGCAAAGGCGGCGCAGCTCGTCGCCACCCTAGAACTGGCGCGGCGCGCGTTGTCCCAGGCGGTTCGGGAAGCGCCGGTGTTCGAACGGCCGCAGGAGGTTGAGGCGTGGTTGCGCATGCAACTGGGTTTTGAGGCGCGCGAGTGTTTTCTCGTGCTGTTTCTCGATCAGCGCCATCGGCTGCTGCGCAGCGAAACGCTTTTTCGCGGCACGGTGCACGAAGCAGCGATCTATCCGCGCGAGGTGGTCAAAGCGGCGCTTTTGGCCAATGCCAGCGCGGTGATCGTCGCGCACAACCACCCCAGCGCAAGCCCAGAGCCGAGCAGCGCCGATATTGCGATCACCCAACGCCTGCGCGAGGCGCTGGCGCTTGTTGACGCGCGGCTACTGGATCATTTCATCGTCACCGCGCAAGCGGTGGTGTCATTCGCCGAGCGCGGACTCTTGTAAGCGAAACGTTCCCCGTTCTCGCCGCTTTACTTCCGGCAATGACGGCGCAACGCTCGCCAAGCGACAACGGTTGTCAGCCACATCGCGTTTTTTCATGGTATCATTCGCTTTTGATTACCGTTTTGGGAGCACTGACATGGCTCGCGTCTGTCAAGTCACGGGCAAGCGCCCGATGGTGGGACACAATGTGTCGCACTCCAACGTCAAAACCAAGCGCCGGTTCCTGCCCAACCTGCACTACCGTCGCTTCTGGTCGGAAGCCGAAGGTCGCTGGGTTCGCCTGCGCGTCTCCAACGCCGCGCTGCGCACCATCGACAAGAAAGGGATCGACGCGGTTCTGGCCGAGCTGCGTGCCCGCGGCGAAGCCGTCTGATTGAACTCTAGGAGCGCATCATGGCCAAAGCCGCCCGCGAAAAAATCAAGCTCGAGTCCACCGCCGGTACCGGTCACTTCTACACCACGACGAAGAACAAAAAGACCAAACCGGGCAAGCTGGAGCTGATGAAATACGATCCCAAAGCGCGCAAGCACGTGCTGTACAAGGAAACCAAGCTCAAGTAATGACCTCGGCGCCGGGATCTCTGGCGCCGAATCCGACACCCCAAAACAAAAACCCCCTTTTGGGGGTTTTTGCTTGAACCCGAACGCGGTTGCGCGCGCGTCAGATTTTCTGAATGTTGGACGCTTGTTTGCCTTTGGGGCCTTGCGTCACTTCAAAGCTCACCCGATCTCCTTCTTTGAGGGTCTTGAAACCAGGCATGTTGATTGCCGAAAAATGCGCAAAGAGGTCGTCCCCACCCCCATCAGGAGTAATGAACCCAAAACCCTTGGCGTCGTTGAACCACTTGACCGTACCTGTTGCCATTGCCAACTTCCTTAACCACTTCGTTTCATCACTCGCCGGGCAGAGCACCCGGGCACACCGTGTTGTGATGACTTTGCGCCAGAGCACGAACACAGCATCCACGATACGCCCTTTTCCTTGACCTGTCAACCACTGCTCGATAAAATCGATGACTCTTGTGACCCCCCAGTGATAGGAGCAAGCGCCAATGCCCAAAATCTCCCCCTTACGGATGGCTGCTCTGATCTGTTCATGCTCCGCGCTGGGGTTGGCCACCGCGGCGTGGCATCGCGCCACCGAGGAGCGTGACGTCGTTCCGGAAACCCGCGTCCTGACTTGGACTTACGCGCTGACCGACGATCCGTCCGCTGATCGTTCCTCCCTGACTGCCCCCACGCTGATTACCGATCGTCTACAGCCCGGTGAAACCTTTGCCGAGTTGCTCGCCCGCTTGGGGGCCAACGACGCGACGTTACTGGACTATTCGCTTTCGGCGCCTGAGGCCAAGGCCTTGCACCGGCGGCTGCTCGGCGGCGGGCAAGTGTCGTTGTTGCGCCAAGACGACGGTACGGTGCACGCCATCTCGTTGCCGCTCACGCGCGGCGAACGGGTATGGTTACAGCGACAGGACGACGCGTTCGTGCTGCTGCAGGGCGAAGCGATTCCCAGCGAGCCATACCATGCCGTGCGCGAAGGGGTAATCCGCTCATCGCTTTTTGCCACCGCCGACGAGATCGGGTTGCCCATGGAAATCGCCAGCCGGCTCGCCGAGGTGTTTGGTACCGAAATCGATTTTTCCCGCGACCTCAGAAGCGGCGATCACTTCGTCGTCGTCTATGAAGTAAGTGTCTCGGCGCTTGGCGAAGAACGGGTCGGCGACATCATCGCCGCGGAATTCACCAACCGCGGCAAGACCTATCACGTAGTGCGCTATACCAACGCGGCGGGTGAAACGGGTTTTTACACGCTGGATGGCAAAGCGCTCGGGCAGGGCTTTTTGCGCTATCCGCTCAAATTCACCCGCGTCAGCTCCACCTTTGGCCGGCGCCATCACCCCGTCACCGGCGAATACAAGAACCACGCCGGAGTGGATCTCGCCGCCCCCACCGGCACGCCGGTGTTGGCGGCTTCCGATGGTCGAGTCAAATTCGTCGGTTTTTCAGGCGCTTACGGTAACTTGGTGATCCTGGAGCACCGCAACGGCTATGAAACCCGCTATGGGCACCTCAGCGCTTTTGCCGCGGCGTTGAAAACAGGGCAACGCATCCAGCAAACGCAAGTGATCGGCTTTGTGGGTGCCACCGGTCGCGTCACCGGACCGCATTTACATTATGAAGTACGAATCAACGGCAGCGCTTACAACCCTCAGACGGTCCAGCTCCCCAGCCCCGAGCCCTTGCCGGCCAAGGAGCTCGCGCGGTTTCACGAGCAAACCGCCTCGGCGCGGCAGCAACTTGCCGCCGCAGCACGACGCCCAGAAATGGCGCAGCGCGAAGCGCTTTCGGCAAATCCCTGAGGGGGTCCGCAAGTTAGTCCCCCTCGTGCCTAAACCCAGCACCTCGGATAATCCAGCCCAGCACCTCGGAAAATTTAAACTTCCCGACAACACTACGCGGTGCGCATGAGCCGTCACTGGGGGTCCGGATCGCCTTCCTGACCCTTTCCCTTCGTCCGCTGGCACGGATTATTTCAGTCAAACACCTCTGCCTCGGCCAATAGCGGCGCGCCCTGGTCTTTTGCCGACAGGATCAACGGTTTCGTCAGCTGCGGCCAGGCAATACCGATCGCCGGGTCGTCCCAGCGCACCGCGCGATCACACTCCGGCGCATAGTAATCGGTGGTTTTGTACAAGAGCCGCGCGTATTCACTGAGCGTCACGAACCCATGCGCAAAGCCGGGCGGGATCCACAACTGGCGTTTGTTCTCGTCGCTCAGCTCCACTCCCACCCAACGCCCAAACGTCGGAGAGGATCGGCGCACATCCACCGCGACATCAAAAATCACCCCTTCGACGCAACGCAACAGTTTTCCCTGCGCGTGCGGCGGCAGCTGATAGTGTAGCCCCCGCAGCACCCCGTAGCGCGAACGCGACTCGTTGTCTTGCACGAACACCGCGGTCACACCGGTGAGTTCGGCAAACCGCCGCGCATGAAACGCTTCGAAAAAATACCCGCGCGCATCGCCGTGCACCACCGGTTCCAGAATCAACACTTCGGGCAATGCTGTGGCGAAGACTTTCATTGCCGTTCCTTTCCCAACAAGCGTCGCAGGTACGCCCCATAGCCGCTTTTGCCCAGGCGCTCCGCTTGCGCCAGCAGCGCCGCATCATCGATCCATCCCTGTCGCCAGGCGATTTCTTCCGGACAGGCGATCTTGAGCCCTTGCCGCCGCTCGATGGTGGCGATGAACTGACCGGCCTCCAGCAACGAATCGTGCGTGCCCGTGTCGAGCCAGGCGTAGCCTCGGCCAAGGATCTCGACAAAGAGCGACCCTTCGGCGAGATAGCAGCGGTTGAGATCGGTAATCTCCAGCTCGCCGCGCGCCGACGGGCGCAGCTGCCGCGCGCGCGCACTGGCGGTGCCGTCGTAGAAGTACAGCCCGGTGACGGCGTAGGAGGATTTCGGACGCGCCGGTTTTTCTTCGATGTCACAGGCTTTGCCCGTGTCGTCGAACGCCACCACCCCGTAGCGCTCCGGATCCTGGACGTGATAGGCAAATACCGTCGCCCCGTCGCGACGCGCATCGGCGGCGAGCAACTGCCGCTGCAGGTCGTGCCCGTAATAAACGTTGTCGCCCAGAATCAGCGCACACGGTTGTCCGGCAAGATAATCCTCGGCGATGACGAGGGCTTGCGCAATGCCTTCGGGTTTGGGCTGCACCGCGTAGTGAAAGCGCACGCCCCACTGACTGCCGTCGCCAAGGAGTTGCTGAAAGCGTGGCGTATCCTGCGGGGTGGAGATGATGAGCATCTCGCGAATGCCGGCGAGCATCAACGTGGCGATGGGGTAATAAACCATCGGCTTGTCGTAAATCGGCAGCAGCTGCTTGGATACCGCGAGCGTTGAAGGATGCAGCCGCGTGCCACTGCCGCCCGCAAGCACGATACCCCGGCGCACGCTCGCGGCACGAATGAAGGCATAAGGAGCGTTGGGACGCAAATCCGGTATGGCAGTCATCGTTGGTCCTCGATCGTATCGCTCAGGAAACTGTCCGCATCACTTGCCCGCCTCGAGGACGCGCTCCCCGGCGCGACACCACGGCGCAGCGAACCCAACGAGCGCCGCCACCGTGCGATCCACTTCTTCCTCCCACGGCGGCAATCGCACATTCAGCGCTTCTTCAAGGCGCCGGGTATCGAGCAACGAATAACGCGGCCGCGCCGCCGGGGTGGGATAGTCGCAGCTGGCGATCGCTGCAACCGCCTGCGGCGGACAGCGCAGCGGCCAGCCCCATGCCTGGGCCGTGGCGAGCACCCGCTGCGCGTACGCGTGCCAAGTCGTTGCCCCTTTTGCTGTCAGATGCAGGAGCGGCGGCAGCGCCTTACCTGCCAACAGTGCCTCCAGCGCCAAGACACTGACCTGCGCGATGAGTTGGGTACCCGTCGGCGCCCCGGTTTGGTCAGCTACGACGCGCAGCGACTCGCGCTCGGTCGCGGCGCGCAAGATGGTTTTGAGGAAATTGCCGCCACGGACGCCATACACCCAGCTGGTGCGCAGTACCAGCGCCTTCGTCCCCACTTCGAGCACCGCCTGTTCGCCGGCGCGCTTGGTTCGCCCATAGACGTTGAGCGGTGCCGTGGGATCGTCCTCGCGATACGGCCGCTGGGCATTACCGTCGAAGACATAGTCGGTGGAGTAATGCACGAGCACCGCCCCTTGCGCGGCGCACCAGGTAGCGAGCAACGCCGGAACTTCGGCGTTGAGTCGTTCGGCCAACTGCGGTTCGCTTTCGGCGCGATCCACCGCGGTGTAAGCGGCGGCGTTGACGATCGCCGCGGGTTGCAGCGCGTCGATCCGCTCGCGTAGTGCCGACAGATTCTCCAGGTCACAATCCTCACGTCCCCACGCGACGAGTTCATGGCGCAACGCCAAGATCGGCGCCAACGCCGAACCCACCTGGCCGTTTTTGCCCAAGAGCAGCACCCGTGTCATCGCGTCGCTCCGGCCGAATTGGGCATCTGGCCCTGCGGGGCGGAGGATGACCCCATGCTTTTTTGCTGCCCTGCCCCCGATAGCGCCGCGGCGTAGTGCCGCTCCACCCATTCGCGGTACGCGCCGGAGCGCACCCGCTCCACCCAGTCGCGATTGGCCAAGTACCAGTCGATGGTTTTCTCCAAACCGGTGGCGAACGTCTCTTGCGGCTGCCAACCGAGCTCACGCGCGATCTTGCAGGTAGCCATCGCGTAGCGCCGGTCATGCCCTGGGCGATCCGGCACGAAGGTGATCAGCTCCTCGTACCGCCGCCCGCCGGCGCGCGGCAGCCGCTCGTCGAGCAAGCGGCACAGCGTACGCACCACCTCGAGGTTGGTGCGTTCGTTGTTGCCGCCAATGTTGTACTGCTCCCCCACCCGACCGGCATCGAGCACCCGCCGCACCGCGGCGCAGTGATCGCCCACATAGAGCCAGTCGCGCACGTTTTGCCCGTCGCCGTAAATCGGCAGCGGCTCTTGCGCGAGCGCGCGCAGCAAGCACAGCGGGATGAGCTTTTCCGGAAACTGGCGCGGGCCGTAGTTATTAGAACAATTGGTGGTGAGCGTCGGTAGCCCGTAGGTATGGTGATAGGCGCGCACGAAATGGTCGGAAGCGGCTTTGCTCGCCGCGTACGGAGAATTGGGCGCGTAGGGGGTCGTTTCGCTAAACGGCGGATCGTCTGGCCCCAGCGACCCATAGACCTCGTCGGTGGAAACGTGCAAAAACCGAAACGCCGCGCGTTCGGCCGGCGGCAGCGTCTGCCAGTAGTGCCGCGCCGCTTCCAGGAGCCGCTGGGTGCCGAGCACGTTGGCGTGCACGAACGCCTCGGGTCCCGCGATGCTGCGGTCCACGTGCGATTCGGCGGCAAAATGCACGATCGCGCGCACGCGGTACTGCCGCAACAGCTCGCCTACCAGTGCCATATCGTTGATGTCGCCATGCACGAAGGTATGGCGGGGGTCGTCGGCGACCGGCGCAAGGTTGTCTAAATTGCCGGCGTAAGTGAGCGCATCGAGCGTCACCACCGCTTCCGCACGCTCCGAAAGCCAGTCCAAAACGAAATTGCTGCCGATGAAACCGGCGCCTCCCGTGACCAGGATCGTCATCGCTACCTCGTTTGCTTATGCGGCAAATGGCGCAATTATCGCAGGTTTAGCCGCAAGGCCACTAACGCCGCTGTCCATACGGATTCTTGCCCCTTCGGGTACAATCGCGAAAAGATCCCACACAACGGAGTTTTGCGATGATTTCCTATGCGTTTGCGCAAAATGCCCCCGCTGCCGACCCGACGGGCGGGTTGATGCAACTGCTGCCCCTCATTCTGATGTTCGTGGTCATCTGGTTCTTGATGATCCGCCCGCAGATGAAGCGCGCCAAAGAGCACAAACAGATGCTCGAAGCACTCAAGGTCGGCGACGAAGTGATCACCCAAGGGGGCGTGATCGGCGTGGTGCGCGCGTTGGATGAAAACTTCGTCACCGTCGAAGTCGCCAAAGGGGTGGAAGTGGTGGTGCAGAAACCCTACATCATGGCCGTGTTGGTCAAAGGAACGGTAAAACACCTGTCATGACCTTTCCGGCGGGCAGTGGTGCGCTGCCGCCGTCCGCCACACGGGTTGCCGTACCGCCGCGCCTATGCCCTGAACCCATGTGGGGCTGCCGTTCGCGCTGGGCCGAGAGCTATCGATCGGATGTCTGGATTGCAATGAACCGTTATCCTTGGTGGAAAACCGCGCTCATACTGCTGGTGTTGTTCACGGGTGTGCTCTACGCCTTGCCCAATCTTTTTGGCGAGATCCCGGCGGTACAAGTCGCCCCCCTCAAGGCCGGGGCGCCGTGGGATACCGCGGCGACCCAGACACGCATCGACGAGGCGCTCCAACAAGCCGGGTTGCCTGCCCTGCGCCAGGAGGTTCGACCCGATGGCCTGCGGGTGCACTTTGCCGACACCGAGACGCAGCTCAAGGCCCGTGACGTCATCGACGCCGCGCTCAACCCCGACCCTGCTAAGCCGCCATTCGTCGTCGCGCTTAATTTGTTGCCCGGTGCGCCAGCGTGGCTACAGGCCATGGGCGGCAAACCGATGTATCTGGGTCTCGACCTGCGGGGCGGCGTGCACTTTTTGCTCGAAGTCGATATGGATGGCGCGATCGCCCAGCGGCTCGACGCACTGACCAGCGACGTGCGCGCGCTGCTGCGGCGCGAGCGGCTGCGCGCCCAGAACGTCCAACGGCAAGGACAAAGCATCGTGCTGCAGTTCGCCGACCGAGACAGCACCGAAAAAGCCCGCCAGCTGCTCGCGAAGGAGTTTCCCGAACTGGCGCTGGACGTAGTGACCAAAGAACTCGACAGCCGCCTGATCGCGCGACTGACCCCCTCCGCCGAAAAAACCCTCCGGGAATACGCGCTCAAACAAAACATCACCACACTACACAACCGCATCAACGAACTGGGGGTGGCCGAGCCGATCATCCAGCAGCAAGGCGCCAACCGCATCGTCGTACAGTTGCCGGGGGTGCAAGATGTGGCCAAAGCCAAGGACATTCTGGGACGCACCGCCACACTGGAAGTCCGGATGGTCGATGACACGCCGGGAGCGCTAGAGCAGGCGCTGGCCGGACGGGTCCCGCCTGGAACGGAGTTGCTTTACGAACGCACCGGTCGACCGATCCTGGTCAAGCGCGACGTCATTTTGACCGGCGAGCGCTTGACCGACGCGCAACCCGGCTTTGACTCCCAGACGCAGGAACCCGCGGTGCATCTGACGCTCGATGCCGCTGGCGCGCGCGTTTTCCGCGACGTCACCCGCGACAACGTCGGCAAGCGCATGGCGATCCTGCTCATCGACCGCGGCGTACCGGAAGTGGTCACCGCACCGGTGATTCGCAGCGAAATCGGCGGCGGGCGGGTACAGATCTCCGGGGCGATGACCAGTGCGGAAGCGCGCGACATTGCGTTGCTGCTGCGGGCGGGAAGCCTCGCTGCGCCGATGCGTATTGTCGAGGAGCGTACGGTCGGACCGAGCCTAGGGAAAGAAAACATCGAGCGCGGCATCAACGCCACCCTATATGGTTTTTTGGCCATTGCCATTTTCATGATCGTTTACTATGAAGTGATGGGGTTGATCTCGGTGCTGGCACTGGCAAGCAACCTTATCCTACTGGTGGCGATTTTGTCCTTGCTGCAAGCCACGCTCACCCTTCCCGGGATCGCGGCGCTGGCGCTAACGCTGGGGATGGCGATCGACGCCAACGTGCTCATCAACGAGCGCATCCGCGAAGAATTGCGCGCCGGAGTCAGTCCGCCGCTGGCGATCGCCGCCGGTTATGAACGGGCCTGGGATACGATTCTGGATGCCAACCTCACCACGCTGATTGCTGGTCTGGCGCTGCTCATCTTCGGCTGGGGGCCAGTGCGTGGCTTTGCGGTGGTGCATGTCATCGGGATCCTCACCTCGATGTTCTCTGCCGTATGGGTCTCGCGCCAGTTGGTCAACTGGGTCTATGGGGGCCATCGTCGCCCGGACCGCATTCGCATTGGATAAGCCATGGAACTGTTTCGTTACCGCGCTGATATCCCCTTCATGCGCCATGCGCTGAAGTTCAACCTCGTTTCGATCGCGCTCTTTGTGCTTGCCGTGGCGGCGATCGCTCTGCGCGGCTTGAACCTTTCCATCGAATTCACCGGTGGCACGCTCGTGGAACTACGCAGCGAAGCGCCCATTGACATCGAAGCGTTGCGCCGGGTGCTCGCGCAAGAGGGGTTTCCTGAAGCGCAGGTGCAGCATTTCGGTTCGACGCGCGAAGCGGTGGCGCGCCTGGCCTCATTCACCGACCGCCCCCCTGAAGCTGTTGCCGACGCGCTGCGCGCGACGGTGCGCCGCCATCTGACGGGGGTGGAAGTCACGCGCGTCGAGTTCGTCGGCCCGCAAGTCGGGCGGGAACTTGCGGAAAACGGCGCGATCGCACTCGTGATCGTCGTTCTCGGAATCATGGCCTACCTTGCGGTGCGCTTTGAATGGCGTTTTGCGCTCGCTGCGATCGTTGCGAACTTACACGATGTGGTGATCATCATCGGTTTTTTTGCGTTATTCCAGTGGGAGTTTTCGCTGGCAGTGCTGGCCGCTGTGCTGGCGGTGCTCGGCTACTCGGTCAATGAAACGGTGGTGATTTTCGATCGCGTGCGCGAAAAAATGCGTACGTCACGCGGCAACGTCTCCACCGCAGCACTGCTGGATCACGCGATCACCTCGACGATGTCGCGCACCGTGATCACCCACGGTTCGACCCTGGCGATGGTGCTTTCGATTTTGGTTTTTGGCGGCGAGACGCTGTACTACTTTGCGCTGGCGCTCACGATTGGCATTCTTTTTGGTGTCTACTCATCGATCTTTGTTTCCAGTGCCCTGGTGATGTGGCTCGGCGTCACCCGCGAAAGCCTCATCAAGCCCGAACGTAAGAAAGAAGAAGCCGTGGTGTAAGCGTCTCGTGGGTCAGCGCCCTGCTTGTCCCGAGACCTGGGCGGCGTTTGCGCTAAAGGCGGCAAAAAGGCACTGAATTGGCTCTTTCCTCCTCAGCATCACACACATACACCACGCTTGGCTCTTAGGGGTGCATGAGGACGGTTTGCAGTCGGTTTCGCTTGGCATTTGTGAGAACCCCCACGTGCCTTAGGACACGTGGGGGGTAGGATGTCCTTGCCGCTGCGGTGAGGCTTAGCGAAGCGGGTCAGTGGCCCATTTTTCATTCCCGAAAAACGTCACCGCTCACAAAAGCTGCGCCGCGGCCGCCACTTGTGACTTTAGCGCATTTTCTTGGGATCGAAACCGGTGGCCTGATACACGGCTTCGATCACGTCCTTGCCGATGCGCGTAGCCATTTCTTCATGCACCGGCAACAGCGCTTTTTTGAGCGCCGCTTTTTCATCCGCGCTCAACTCGATGATCGTGCTGGTACCGGCCTTGCGTACTGCCTCGAGCGCCGCGTCGTTTTCGTCCTTGGCAATCCGGTTGGCGTACTCAGTGGCCTCTTGCATCGCCCGCTCAAGCTGCGTCCGGATCTCCGCGGGCAACCCATCCCAGAACTTCTTGTTGGTGATCACCGCGTAACCCAGGTAACCGTGGTTGGAGACGGTCACGTACTTCTGCACTTCGTGCATTTTCTGGGTGTAGAGGTTGGACGGCGGGTTTTCGGTGCCATCCACCACCCCCGTCTGGAGCGCTTGATACACTTCCGAAAACGCCATCACTTGCGGCAGCGCTCCCAGCGCGCGCATCTGCGCTTCCAGGACTTTCGAGGACTGGATGCGCATCTTCAGGCCCTTGAAGTCCTCCGGTTTGCGCAATGGCTTATTGGCAGAAAACACCTTGAACCCGTTGTCCCAATACGCCAGCCCTTTGATCCCTTTGGGTTCGAGCGCCTCCAGCAGTTTTTTGCCCACCGGTCCATAGGTGACCTTGTGCAGTTCCTCGTAGCCATCAAAAATGTAAGGCAAGTCAAACACCTCGAACTGCCGTACCCCCAAAGGCCCGAATTTGGCCAGAGAAGGCGCCAGAATATGCACCGCCCCCAGTTGTAGTGCTTCGAGCTCTTCCTTGTCCTTGTAAAGCGTGCTGTTGTGGTACACCTCGACTTTGACCGCGCCGTTGGTGTATTTCTCGGCCAGCTCCTTGAACTTCATCGCCCCCTTGCCTTTGGGGGTATCTTCGGCCACGACATGGCTGAACTTGATCACGATCGGCTCTGCGGCCACGGCCGTCCCAAACACACCCACCGCAGCCAGCGCCACGAGCAAGGTTTTTGCTTTCATCTCGACCTCCTTACATCATGCCCAAAGTTCTGGGCAACCACAGCGACAACGCTGGCCAGTACGTGACCAGCACCAAAAACACCAGCATCGTGATGAGCCACGGCACCACCGCCACGCTGACCTCGGTCAGGCCGGCGCGGGTGATGCCGCTGGCGACAAACAGATTCAAGCCCACCGGCGGGGTGATCATGCCGATTTCCATATTGACCGTGACGATGATGCCGAAATGCACCGGATCGATCCCCAGCGCCACCGCCACCGGAAATAGAATCGGCGCCAGGATGAGAATAATCGAACTCGGCTCCATCAGATTGCCGGCAATCAGCAACAGGATATTGACGATGATGAGAAAACCCACCGGCCCCAGGCCAAGGTCGATGATCATTTGCGCCAAGCGCTGCGGAATTTGCTCGCTGGTCAGGATGAAGGAAAACAACACCGCTGAGGCGATGATGAAATACAACATCGCGCTCATGTTGGCCGATTCCCGCAGTACCCGCGGCACGTCCCGCCACTTGAGGTCGCGATAGACAAAAAGCGCAATGAATCCGGCATACACGGCACTCATCGCCGCTGCCTCGGTGGCCGTGAATACCCCCGTGTAGATGCCACCCATCACGATGGCAATGAGCAACAAGCCCCAGAACGCCTCGCGAAACGCGCGCCAGCGCTCGCCCCAGCCGACCGGCTCCTGGCGGGGAAAACCGTGCTTGCGCGCCTGCCAGTAGGTCGTTACCGCCAGCATCAGGGTCAGCACCAACCCGGGCACCACCCCGGCCATGAACAGGGCGCCGATGGAACTGTTGGTGGTCACCGCGTACATCACCATCACGATCGACGGTGGGATGAGGATCCCCAAGCCGCCCGCCGAGGCGACCGTGCCGATGGCAAACCGGCGCGAGAACCCGTTCTTGAGCATCGCCGGGATGAGAATGGAACCGATCGCCAGCACCGTGGCCGGGGAAGAGCCGGAAACGGCAGCAAACAAGGCGCAAGCCACCACCGCGGTCATCCCCAGGCCACCGGTGATGTGACCGACCATCGCGTTGGCAAAGCGGATCATCCGCCGCGCCACCCCGCCGCTGGTCAGAAAGTTCCCGGCGAGAATGAAAAACGGAATCGCCAGCAGCTCGAACTTTTCGATGCCGGTAAACATTTTGAGCGCCACCGACTCGAGCGGCACCGAGGTCATCAACGTCATGAAGGCAATGACCGTCAGTCCCAGCGCCACACCGATGGGCATGCCCAGCAACATCAATACCAACAACAAACCAAACAAAATTGCAGCATTCATCGTGTCTTTGTCCTTGTGGCCAGGTTTGACAAACTGAGGCCGTCACTGCAATCGTTACTGCCGCCCCTGCGCCGACGTTCCCTCAAGATCGGCCACGTGCGCGATCTCGTGCCGGGGCAGATGCCCCGTGCGCCAAAAGTCGTTCAACACCTCGAAAAAACGCCATCCCATCAAGGCAGCCCCCAAGGGGATGATCGAATACACCGCCCATGTCGGCCACTCCAGGTCAGGCGTCACGGGGCCTTCGAAATACGCTCCGGTATCGCGACCCAGCGCACTCAGCAACGCGTAGGCCAGGCCGTTTTCCCAGACGAAACGTGCTCCGAACCACGCGATGATGAGACAAAACACCAATCCGGCCAATAAACTGATCGTGACCACGACGCGCTGCGCTGTGCCGTGCAATTTTTGCGTCAACAGATCGACGCCTACGTGAATGCCCGTACGTACCCCGTAGGCGGCACCGATCTTGGCCATCCACACTGCGCAGATGATTGCGAACTCCTGCGCCCAACCCAAATCGAGCCGCAGCAACCAGTCTTGCACATAAGGAACCGGTAGCCCGGAGCCATAGCGGTGTACGACCGCCAAAAAAATCACCAACGTCGTCAGTGCCATCAAAAACGCGATGCTGTACTCTTCTAGCGCATCGAGCCAACGCCAGCGGCCTTTCATCCTACCTCCAGAAAATGAGCATTGCACCCTTTGGCCAGGCCTCTCGAAAACGGCCCAGCAACCGTATGATTCCATCAAACAAGCGTATTGTGCGACAATTTTCGCTCGCGCACCATTGGGGTAAACCCGTAGTCATGACCGACTTCCTTCACTGGCAAGAGGGTTGGCGTCGTCTCGCTCCCATGCTCGCCCTGACAGCCCTACTTGCCGCTGCTTTGGCGCTGGCGGGTTATCAGATGAGTTGGGTCAAAGAGCAACAGTCGCGGCAGCGCGTGCAAGACACCTTATGGCTTCGGCAATACCTCGTCTTTCAGCTCGAAGACGCACAGCGCAAAGTCGCGGCGGCGCTGCAAGCCGACCCAGCGATACGCCCAGCGGCCTTGGGGCTGGTGTTGCGCCAGCATCCCGAAATCGTCGCGGTGGAGCCGATCCTGCTGCCACGAGAGGAAATCGCCAGAGTTGAGGATGAAATGTGGTTGCTGCGCACGCCCTCTGGCGCCGAGTTGCGCTGGTCGATCGTCGCCTCGGACGGCAACATATGGCAAGCGCGCCTGACCCTGAGCCGCTGGCTAGCCGAAGCACCGTGGTGGTTGGCGCAACACTACCGCGTCACTTTGTTCGATGCCCAAGGAGAACCCTTGGTCCGCCACGACCCCGGCTTATCTGAAACGAACGAGGCCTACCGCACGCACTTGGGATTGCCGGGCAGCGCGATGATGCTGGAACTTGCGGGTGCCGCACCGCTCGAGCACACGGCGCAGCAATGGTTACTGCCGCTGGCGCTGGCGTTGGCGGCGTTCGCTGCCGCCGCGATGTGGCTGGCGTGGCGGGCCAGCGAAGCACGACAAGCAGCGCTGCAAGAACTGCAATGGCAACGCGAACGGCTGGCGGCGCGGGCGCGATTGATCACCTTAGGGGAAATGGCCGCCGCGATTGCGCACGAAATCAATCAACCTTTGGCGGCAATCACCAGCTACGCCAGCGGAGCGCAGCATTTGCTCGCCAGCGCCTTTTCCCGCTGCCCAGGTGCGGTTTCGACCGCTTTACCAGCCATCAGCGAAGCGCTCGATAAAATCGAACAACTGTCATTGCGCGTCGGCAAAGTGATTCAACGCATTCGGCGTTTCACGCGCAGCCAAACCCCCCGGTTGACGCGTTGTGATCTGGTCAGCGTTGTGGAGGAAACCCTGGAACTCGTCCGACCGCAAGCCGAACGCAGCCACGTGGCCTTGCGCTGGGTGCCTCCACCAAACCCCATTCCCGCTTATGTCGACCCGGTGTTATTGCAGCAGGCCATCGTCAATATCCTCATCAACGCGCTGGAAGCTGCAGCGGAGCCGCAGGCTCGCGCCGCCGAAGTGTGCGTACATTTGATCGAGGGGGATGGCCAGATCGAGATCGTGGTCGCCGACCGCGGCCCTGGCGTTCCTGCCGACGTCACCCATCGTTTGACCGAAGCGTTCGTGACACAAAAAGCGCAAGGCCTGGGCCTTGGCTTATGGATCACCCATGCGATCGTCGAAGCCCACGCCGGGCAATTTCGCTTGCAAGCGAACCCGGAAGGTGGTGCCATCGCCTCGATCCTTTTGCCCCGTCAACAGCGCCCTGGCTCCGATCAAGTATCGCACCGAGGAACCGCTGATGCCTTTTCTTGAGCCCACCGTTTATCTCGTGGATGACGACAGCGACGTGCGCCAAGCGCTGGCGTGGTTTCTGCGTGCACACGGTATCCCCACCCAGGAATTCTGCGACGGCGAGACGCTTCTCACTACTTTGCCCGCCGATGCTGCCGGGGTGATCGTGCTCGATTTGCGCATGCCAGGCATGAGCGGCACGACGGTGCAAAACGAACTGCGTTGTCGCCACCTCATGCTCCCGATCATTTATCTTACCGGACACGGCGATGTCGCCACCGCCGTCACGGCGCTCAAAGCCGGTGCGTTTGATTTTCTGGAAAAACCCGTCGCGATGACGCAGCTGCTCGATCGCGTGCGGGCGGCAATGGAATTTGACGCGCAAGTGCGCCAGCAACGACAGGAAACCGCACAATGGCAATCGAAGCTCGCGCAGCTCACCGAACGAGAACGCGAAATCACTGCGATGATGTTACAGGGGTTGACCAGCAAAGAAATGGCCGCACGGCTGGGCATCTCACTACGCACGGTGGAAGTGCATCGCAGCCATGTGCTGGATAAGCTCGCGGTACGCAACGCTGTGGAGCTGGCGGCGCGTTTGCCCGAAACCATGCGAGCCCAGCTCGATGCATTAGCACTGCTCGCTCGGGAGCGCGGCCGCTAAACTACTACACCCTCGCCGCCAATTCCTTGGCCCTTCCCAGGTACGTGCGCGGGGTCAGCATCAGCAGCCGTTCCTTGTCCGCCGCGGGAATCGGCAACTGGGCAATGAACGCTTTGAGCTCCGCCTCGGTGATTTCCCGCCCGCGCGTCATCGCTTTGAGTTGCTCGTAGGGGTTCTCGAGCCCATAGCGACGCATCACCGTCTGCACCGCTTCGCCCAACAGCGCCCATTGTGCGTCAAGGTCCTGCGCGAGCGCCGCTTCATTGACCTCAAGCTTGGCGACACCGCGCAACAGCGCGTCCAGCGCCAACACGGTATGTCCGAACGCCACCCCAAGGTTGCGTAGCACCGTCGAATCGGTCAGATCGCGCTGCCAGCGCGAAACGGGGAGTTTGTCCGCCAGATGCCGCAGCAGTGCGTTTGCGACCCCGAGGTTGCCCTCGGCGTTTTCGAAGTCGATCGGGTTGACCTTGTGTGGCATGGTGGAAGAACCGACTTCCCCCGCCTTGAGCTTTTGCCGGAAATACCCCAACGAAATGTAGGCCCAGACGTCGCGCGCGAAGTCGATCAGTACCGTGTTGGTGCGCGCCATCGCATCCAGAAGTTCCGAGATACTGTCATGCGGCTCGATCTGGATGGTGTAAGGATTGAACGCTAGGCCCAATCGTTCGATGAACGCGCGCGCGATCGCCTCCCAGTCGAGTTCGGGGTAAGCGGCGCAATGCGCGTTGTAGTTGCCCACCGCACCGTTGAATTTGGCGGTCAGTGCCACCGCGGCGATGTGGCCCCGTGCGCGTTGCAGTCGCGCCACGACGTTGGCGATCTCTTTGCCCAGGGTCGTAGGGCTGGCGGGCTGACCGTGGGTGCGCGACATCATCGGTGTGGCGGCATGGCGATGCGCCAATACCCGCAGCGCCTCGATCAGGCGATCGAGCTGCGGCAACAGCGCTTCGTCACGGCCGCTGCGCAACATCAAGGCATAGGCCACATTGTTGATGTCCTCGGAGGTGCAGCCGAAATGCACAAACTCAAGGTGCGGCGCCAGCGCCGGCCGGGTTTTGAGCTGCGTCTTGAGCCAATATTCGACCGCCTTGACGTCGTGGTTGGTTTCGCGTTCGATCGCCTTGATCGCCGCCGCGTCCTCGGCACTGAAGTGCGCGACGAGCGCGTCCAGCGCCGCGGCATCTTCGGCGGCCAGTGGCGGCAGTTCGGTGATCTCTGGCGTGGCCGCCAGGTGTTTGAACCACGCCACCTCAACCGCCACGCGATATCGAATCAAACCATATTCCGAGAAAATGGGCCGCAGCGCTTCAACTTTGCTTGCGTAACGGCCATCGAGCGGAGATAAGGCAAACAAAGGATCCGGCGTCATTTCGTCCTCTTGTTTTTCATCAGCTGCGATACTCAGCGTTGATTTTGACGTAATCGTAAGAAAAATCACACGTCCAGACCGTGGCTTGCGCCGTACCCCGCCCCAACGCCACACGGATGATGAGCTCCGCTGCCTTCATGATGCGGGCGCCGTCTTCCTCGCGGTAGGACGCCGCGCGCCCGCCATGTTCGGCCACCAGCACCGACTCGCTGGGGTTGCCCAGCCAAACGCGCACCGCCGCGACATCTAGGTCACTGATCCCCGCGTAACCGATCGCCGCAAGGATCCGCCCCAGGTTGGGATCACAGGCAAAAAGCGCGGTTTTCACCAGCGGCGAACGGGCAATCGCATAGGCAACCTGCTTGCACTCCGCAACATCACGCCCGCCTTCAACCACTACGCTCACGAACTTGGTCGCCCCCTCGCCGTCGCGGACGATCGCCTGCGCCAGGTGCTGTGCCACGTCGGTGAGCGCCTGCTGGAACACGGCGGCGTCGGGGTGTTCGGAGGTCAACTCCGGCCCCGTGCGCCGGGTCGCGATCACCACGAACGAGTCATTCGTCGAGGTGTCGCCATCCACAGTGATCGCATTGAATGAAACGTCGGCCACTTGCCGCGTCAGCTGCGGCAACCAGGCCGGATCGATGCAAGCGTCGGTGGTGATGAACGCCAGCATCGTCGCCATGTTGGGGTGGATCATCCCGGCACCTTTGGCCATGCCGGTGATCGTCACCGTGCTGCCGTCGCTAAGGCGCACCTGGCAGCTTAGCGCTTTGGGCACGGTATCGGTGGTCATGATCGCTGCTGCGGCATCGCACCAGGCGCCTCCGTCGGCGCGAAGATCGGCAAGTGCCGCGGGCAATCCGGCCAGCAAGCGCGCCATCGGCAGCGGCTCCAGAATCACGCCGGTGGAAAAAGGCAACACCGCTTGCGGCGCAATGTCCATCTGCGCCGCCAATGCGGCACAAGTGGCGTGCGCATCGGCTAGCCCTTGCGCCCCCGTACCGGCGTTGGCGATGCCCGTGTTGATCACCAGCGCGCGCACCGCGCCGCCGCTGGCGGCCAGATGTTCGCGGCACACTTGTACCGGAGCGGCGCAAAAGCGGTTTTGCGTAAACACCCCCGCCGCGATGCTCCCCGCATCGAGCGCGATCACAGCGAGGTCTTTGCGCCCAGGTTTGCGGATCCCTGCGGCGGCGACCCCCAGGCGGACGCCGGGAACGGGGTGGATCTGTTGCGGCGAAGGAGGTATCAAGCGTACGGCCATGAACAATCCTTTCTCATCACACCAATCGCCCGTGGCAATGTTTGTATTTCTTGCCCGAACCGCAGGGACAGGGGTCGTTGCGCCCAATGCGCGGGCCAGCATGCACCGTGGGCTGCGCTTTGCTCTCGGCGGCCGGTTCTTCCTCGGCGACGACATGCACCTCGGGATGCTCGTAGCGCACGTTCTTCGGCGCCGGTTCGGCGGAGGCGACTTCTTCGACCGCTTCGGGCGCCTGGATGCGCACGGTCATGAGCACGCGGGTGACATCGCGCCGGATCGCCTCCAGCATCGTTTCGAACAGTTCGAACGCTTCGCGCTTGTATTCTTGCTTGGGGTTTTTCTGCGCATAGCCGCGCAGGTGGATGCCCTGACGCAGGTGATCGAGCGCCGCCAGATGCTCGCGCCAATGCTGGTCAATGCTCTGGAGCAGCAACCCACGCTCGAAATGCGCCCACGCCGACGGTTCCACCAGCGCTTTTTTCTGGGCGTACGCTTCGTCCGCTGCGGCCAGAATGCGCTCGAGGATCGCCTCGTCGCTCAGTTCTGGCTCGGCCTCTAGCCAGCTACGGATGGGCAGCGGCAACGCGAATTCGGCGGCGAGTTCCTGCTCAAGCCCCGACAGATCCCACTGCTCGATGACACTGTCGGCCGGAACATAGCGGCGGAACACGTCGGTCAGTACCCCCGCGCGCATCTCGGCGATCAGGTCTGAAACTTCCTCGGCGTCCACGACCTCGTTGCGCAACCCGTAAAGTACCTTGCGCTGCTCGTTGGCGACATCGTCGTATTCCAGCAATTGCTTGCGGATGTCGAAGTTGTGCTGCTCGACGCGCCGCTGTGCGGTTTCGAGCGCACGCGACACCATCGGGTGTTCGATCGCTTCGCCCTCGGGCATTTTCAACCGCACCATCAACGCATTGAGGCGATCACCCGCAAAGATCTTCAGTAGCGGGTCTTCGAGCGAAAGCAAAAACACCGAGGAGCCTGGGTCCCCTTGGCGACCAGAGCGACCGCGCAGTTGGTTGTCGATGCGCCGCGATTCGTTACGCTCCGTGCCAATCACGCGTAAGCCCCCCGCCGCGATGACCTCGTCGTGGCGGCGCTGCCATTCGGCTTGGATCGCCGCGATGCGCTGCGCTTTTTCTTCCTCGCTGAGGTTGGGGTCGGCGTTTACCGCCTCGATCTCGGGCTTCGGGTTGCCGCCCAGGATGATGTCGGTGCCGCGCCCAGCCATGTTGGTGGCAATGGTCACCATCCCGGGACGACCGGCCTGGGCGATGATCTCGGCTTCGCGCGCATGCTGCTTGGCGTTGAGCACTTGGTGCGGTATACCGGCCTTTTTGAGTTCGCGCGACAAAAACTCATTGACTTCGATCGAGGCCGTGCCCACCAGCACCGGCTGGTTGCGCGCGCGGCAGGCCTTGATCTCGTCGATCACCGCACGCCACTTTTCTTTGGCCGTGCGGTAAATGCGGTCGTTCTCGTCGCGGCGGATCATCGGCCGGTGGGTCGGGATCACCACCACCTCCAAGCCATAGATCTGCTGGAACTCGTAGGCTTCGGTATCGGCGGTGCCGGTCATGCCCGCGAGTTTTTCATACATGCGGAAGTAGTTCTGGAAGGTGATCGAGGCCAGTGTCTGGTTTTCGGCGCGGATCGCCACCCCTTCTTTGGCTTCGATCGCCTGATGCAACCCTTCGGACCAGCGCCGACCCGGCATCAACCGGCCGGTGAATTCGTCGACGATGATGATTTCCCCGTCCTGCACGACGTAATGCTGGTCGCGGTGATAGAGGGTATGCGCGCGCAAGGCGGCAAAGACGTGGTGCAGTAGGGTGATGTTGCGCGGGTCATAAAGGCTTGTTCCCGGCGGCAATAGCCCTTGTTCGGTGAGGATGCGCTCAAGCTTTTCGTAGCCGCGTTCGGTCAGCAGCACCTGCCGCGCTTTGAGGTCGACCGTGTAGTCGCCCTCAGCGATCACTTCGCCGTTTTCTTCTTTGTGTTCGTTGAGAAAAGGCACGATCGCGTTGATCTTGACGTACAGTTCGGTGCTGTCTTCGGCCTGCCCGGAGATGATGAGCGGCGTGCGCGCCTCGTCGATGAGGATGGAATCGACCTCGTCGACGATCGCGTAATGCAGCCCGCGCTGCACCCGGTCGCCGGGGTGATAGACCATGTTGTCGCGCAGGTAATCGAAGCCAAACTCGTTGTTGGTGCCGTAGGTGATGTCGGCGGCATAGGCTGCCTGTTTGTCAGCATGGCTCATGCCGGGCACGTTGACCCCGACCGTCAGGCCAAGAAAGCGGTAGATTTGCCCCATCCACTCGGCGTCGCGTTTGGCGAGGTAGTCGTTGACCGTCACGACATGCACGCCGCGCCCGGTAAGCGCGTTGAGATATGCCGGCAGGGTGGCCACCAGCGTCTTGCCTTCACCGGTGCGCATTTCGGCGATTTTGCCTTCGTGCAGCACCATGCCACCAATGAGCTGGACGTCGAAGTGGCGCATCCCAAGCGTGCGTTTGCCCGCTTCACGCACCACCGCAAAGGCTTCCGGCAACAGCGCATCGAGCGACTCGCCATTGGCCAAGCGTTGTTTGAATTCGGCGGTCTTGGCAGCCAGTTGTTCGTCGGGAAGCGCCGCGACGCTGCTTTCGAGCGCGTTGATTCGTGCTACGATCGCACGATAGCGCTTGATCAGGCGGTCGTTGCGACTGCCAAAGATTTTCTTCAAAAAGTTGGCGATCATGTCGAGATGCCGCTCCAAATTCTCATCAGGCGAAGTGTAGCATGGGCTGGCAGGGACTGACCGAAAGCGCCAAGTCGGCCACAGAGTTGGCGGCGCTGCAGCGGCACGCGCGCTGGCTTGAAGCAATGCAGGGGGTCGTGCGCGCCGCTTTGCCGCCGACGCTCGCGTCGCTGGTATTCGTGGGCAACTGGCACGAAGACGAAACGCTGACGCTCCTGAGCCCCTCGGCGTTGGCGGTAGCCCGCCTCAAGCAAATGACGCCCACCCTGACCGCCGCGCTGCAAGCCAAGGGTTACCCGGTGGCGCGCATCAAACTGCGGGTCGCGCCGGGGTTAAGCCATTTGTCGCCGCCGGAACCCTTCGCGGCGCCGCCCAAAGCCCCCCCTCGAGCGCTCACGCCGCAGGCGCGTTCGGCGCTCGCGGCACTGGCGCAGGAGCTGCCGCCCAACAATGAGGTTGGGACGGCGCTGCGGGAATGGCTAGCCAAGCTAAGAGCCCGAGAGGATCGGTAGCCCACGCACCAAACAGAACGGACAGCAAAGCTTAGAGCCCCAGGAGTCGCTGCAACGCAAATAGCAGAAGATAGAGCGCCGTGACGCCAGCGGTAAGTATCAGGACACGCCAAGCCCAGCGGCGATAGTCGATCCGCCCGGTAAGCACCGACGCCAGGAGCAAGATGGCGAAGGCGATGAGCCCCGCGACCAGCACGAAACGAAACGCGATCATGGCGCTCCGGCCAGCCAACGGCGCAACGAAAAACTCGTCGCAGCGGGCAAGGAAGGAACAGGGTTTTTCGCCTCCACCGCCCGCAGCGTTTCCATGCGCCAGGCATGCGCGTTCGCCAAGAGTGCGCGCAACAGCTGGTTGTTCAACGCATGGCCGGACTTGAAGGCACGATAGCGCGCCAAGAGCGGCGCCCCGAGCACGTAAAGGTCGCCAATAGCATCCAAAATCTTATGACGCACGAACTCGTCTTCGCGACGCAATCCCCCGGCGTTGAGCACGCGATGCTCATCGAGCACGATGGCGTTGTCCAGGCTGCCGCCGCGCGCCAGGCCCATTTGCCGCAACGCTTCGACTTCATGCACAAAACCAAAGGTGCGCGCCCGGCCCACCGTTGCCTCGTAGTCGTCTTGCTGCCAATCGAAACTCGCCGTGGTCGGTGTCGCGGCAATCGCCGGATGATCAAAAGCGATCGCGAATTCGACGCGAAAACCGTCAAAAGGCACGAGCTCGGTCCATTTGTCGCCTTCGACGACGCGCACCGGCTCCAGCACCCGCACATAACGGCGCGCTTTGGCCTGCGCCACGCGACCGGCTTGGCGCAGCAGCATTAGGAACGGGGCGGCGCTGCCGTCCATGATCGGCACTTCCGGCGCATCGAGCTGGACGAGCACATTGTCGATCGCCAACGCCGCCAGCGCCGAAAGCAGATGTTCGACGGTCGCCACCGTCACCTCCCCCGTCGCCAGGCCCGTGCACAAGCGCGTTTCGCGCACGGCTTCGGGGTGCACCGCCAAACGCACGGGCGGCGCAAGATCGCAACGCTCGAAGACGATGCCGTGATCGGGGGGTGCTGGCAGCAGCCGCAGCGTCACTTTCTGTCCGCTGTGTAACCCGACGCCGACCACTTCGACGGGTCGAGCCAGGGTATGCTGCTGCCAAGGAAGGGAACGCACGACCGCAGACTCCGTCAATCGTTTTGCTTGCGCAAAAACGCCGGGATGTCGCGTCGATCCATGCCGCGGTTCACCAAGCCGTCGACAAAACCGCGCGTACCGGGACGGCGATTGTGGCGCATCGCTTGGGGTTGTTTGTCCATACGGGCACCGGGACCGGTACCCCCATAAGTCCCAGTGGCCAGCGAGTCGTCCATTGCCGCCTCGTTGACTCTGGATCCCCGGCCGGCGCCCAAGCCAGTGGCCACGACGGTAACGCGGATGCGATCGCCCATCGCGTCATCGAACACGGTGCCGTACTTGACGAACGCCTCGGGGGCGGCAAAGCCCTTGATCGCACGCACGGCATCGCGCACTTCGCTCATCTTGAGCGTTTCTTTGCTGGCGGTGATGTTGATGAGCACACAGCGCGCCCCCGACAGTTCCGTGCCTTCGAGAAGCGGGCTGACGGCTGCTTGTTCTGCGGCGATGCGTGCGCGATCCACGCCGCTGGCCTCGGCCGAGCCCATCATCGCCCGGCCCATTTCGGCCATCGCCGTGCGTACATCCTGGAAGTCGACGTTGACCATCCCCGGCACGTTGATGATTTCGGCAATGCCGGCGACCGCGTTCTTGAGCACGTCATCGGCCGCCTTGAAGCAGCTTTCAAAAAGCGCATCTTCACCGAAAATTTCCAGCAAGCGATCGTTGAGTACGACGATGAGCGAATCGACATGCCGGGTCAGTTCCTCGATTCCGGTTTCGGCCACCCGATCGCGGTTTTCGAATTCAAAGGGTTTGGTGACCACTGCCACGGTCAAGATGCCCATTTCTTTGGCGATTTCGGCAATCACCGGTGCTGCGCCCGTGCCCGTGCCACCGCCCATGCCCGCGGTAAGGAAAATCATGTGCGCGCCCTCGAGCGCCTGGGCGATTTTGTCGCGCGATTCGAACGCTGCTTCGCGTCCCGCTTCCGGCTTGGAACCCGCTCCCAGCCCCGACGTGCCGAGCTGTACTTTGACCGGCGCCAGGCACCGGGCCAAGGCCTGGGCGTCGGTGTTGACGGCAACGAACTCAACCCCCTCAACCCCCTCGCGGATCATGTGATCGATCGCATTCCCGCCTGCCCCACCCACGCCGAGCACGCGGATCACCGTGCGGTTCGAAGGCTGTACCACTTCTTCTAATGCATGCAGTGCCATTCTTACGTCCTCCCAAGCTAACGACATTTTAGCCGATAAATTGGCTCATCGTTTCCACAATTTTGCCCACCAACGCCTCCACCACGAATTCTTTGGCCAGTCGTCCTGCCGATACTCCTCTAACGACGACTGTACCAATCCACAAACACAGGCAAAGGCCGGGTCTTCCCAATCGACGCCCAAGCGTTCCCGGCCTGCCAATAAAGGGATGCCGATTCGGGCCGGCGAGGCGAACACTTCTTCGGCCAAATCGGCAATGCCGCTGAGTTTAGCCGTTCCGCCGGTCAGCACGATCCCGCCGCCAAGTAGACCGTCCACACCGGCTTGTTGCAACAGGTCCGCGGCCTGTTCGAAGATCTCTTCCACCCGCGGGTGTATGACATCGACCAGACGCTGACGCGCCAACTTCCTGGGAGGACGATCACCGATCGCCGGAACCTCGACGATTTCGCCCGGATCCACCCAACCGTGAACGGCCGCCCCATACTGGCATTTGAGGTGCTCGGCATCGGCCGCAGGCGTTCGCAGCGCCATCGCCAAGTCGTGTGTGATGCGCTCACCGCCCAACGGTAATACCGCACTGAACTGCACTGCCCCATCACGAAATACGACGATGTCGGTCGTTCCCCCGCCGATGTCCAGCAGTACCACACCCAGGTTCTTTTCATCCTCGGTCAGCACAGCTTGGGCAGACGCAATACCTTGCCACGTGACCGTGTGCAAGTCAAGGTCAGTGCGTCGGACAGCCTTGATCAAGTTCTGCACCGCTGAGGAAGAAGCACTGATGACATGCACGCGCGCTTCCAGGGTCGAAGCCGCCATACCGATGGGATGAATCACGCCGCTTTGACCATCGAGTGCAAAATCCTGGACCAACGCGTGGATCACTTCCCGCCCTGGTGGCAACTGAATTTTCTTGGCTTCCTCAAGGGCACGGGCTACATCGTAGGCACTGACTTCCGCCTGACGCACGCTGACCACACCCTGGTTCTCATGACAGGCGATATGATCTCCTGACAGTGACACGCTCACTGCCTCGATGAGAAGTTGGGTTTGATTCTCGATTCGGGATACCACCTGTTGGATGGCGCTGAGGGTCGTTTCGATATTGACCACCACCCCGCGGCGGATGCCGCCACAGGAAGAGCCCTGGGCCGCCGCGACGACTTCCACGCCCCCCCGCTCCGAAGGACGTACCATTAAAGCGGCAATCTTGCTCGAGCCGATGTCGAGTGCCAAGAGAGGCGTCGCCGCGCTCTTCACTCTTTTTTTCCTCCCTTTGCTGACGCAGCACCGGACACGTCGATCGGCATGGCCAGCGCAACTGCGCCGTCATATCGCGCGTCGAGGCGCACCGGTACCTGCGGCAGCGCTTTGACCAATTTGGGCCATTGCCCAATCAACCACTGCACCCGTTGTGCCAAAACAGCAGGCGCAGAGACTTGTCCGAGCTCCCAGCGCGTGCCATCGGCAAATTCGATGGCATAGGCCCCCAGAGGCGATACTTCGATGCGGTGCCAAGTTCGAAATCTCTGAAGCACCGGCGCCAGAACCGTCAGTATTTCCAGTCCTTTATCTCGCCATGCCCGGGTGGTTACCAACAAGGGCAAACGGTCGTCGGCGCCAATGTCGCGCTCGTCCTGAAACGCCACTCCGTCTTCATCCAGCCACCACCAACTGCCTTCGTCGCGATCGAGCCAACGCAAAATGGGGGTGCGCACGAACAGGTCGACATGCAGCCGGTCTGGCCATTGTCGCTCGACGCGAACGTGCCGCACGGCAGACGGCTGACGCAACCGCTCCCGTAGCCGCCACACATCGACCTGCCAAAGCGGTCGGTCCGCCGCCGCTTGGCGCACCAGCTCAACCCATTGCTCGACGGGAACCGCTGCCTGACCATGCACTTCGATCGTTACGGCTTGCACCGGCGCAAACCGGTGCGACAACCACCACAGCAGCAGCACCGCCGCCCAGCTCAACACGACAATTGCCCAAACCGTTCGGGTCGCGCGGCGCCACGCTTCAGCCTTCAACGGCTATCTCCTCTTCTTGCCAAGGCGCCAGGGCCAACTGCACGATACGCTCGCACAGCTCGGCAAAAGTCCAACCGTGCGCCCGCGCGGCCATCGGCACCAGCGAATGATCGGTCATCCCGGGAACCGTGTTCATTTCCAGCAGCCACGGCCCATGTTCATCCCAAAGCACGTCGAGCCGCCCCCAGCCGCGACAGCCGAGCACTTGCGCGGCACGGCGGGTCAGCGCTTCCAACCGCTGCCGCTGCTCAGCGCGCAACGGCGCGGGACAAAGGTATTGCGTTTCATCGCTCAAATACTTGGCGTGATAATCGTAATTGCGTCCCGGGGCGATGATTTCCACCGGCGGCAGAATGTCGTCACCGACGAACGCGACGGTGAGTTCGCGGCCGCGCACGCGCGGTTCCACCAACGCGTCGCCATAGCGCAGCGCTTCACCCAAGCGTTGCACCAACGCAGCCGGATCGTCGAGCCTTGCCGCGCCGGCGCCGACGCTGGAACCCTCGGCGATCGGCTTGACGAACACTTCCGCTGTGGCGGCGAAAGCAGCGCGCAAGCGGCGCATGACCTCCTTCGGTTCTTTCTGCCACTGGGCAGCGCTCACCACCTCCGCCGGCAGGACCGGCAGCCCCACTGCCTGCCACAGCAGCTTGGTGCGCCATTTGTCCATCGCCAGCGCTGAGGCGAGCACGCCGCTACCGGTGTAGGGAATCCCCAGCCACTCCAGCACGGCCTGCGCCACGCCATCTTCGCCCCCTCGGCCATGCAGCGCGATGAAGGCCACCTCTGTGCCTGTCTCTTTGAGCGCCGGGTAGGGCTGTTCCGCCGGATCGAAGCGCATGACCTCATGTCCGCGCTCCGTCAGCGCTGTCGCCACAGCTTGACCAGAACGCAGCGATACTTCGCGCTCAGAGGAATTGCCGCCGTAGAGCACCGCGATCCGTAGCCGTTTCATACCGCTTTCTCCTCCAACCGATAAGCAGCGAGCATTTTGGGCAAACGGCCGATCGAACCCGCCCCCAGGCTCAACACCACATCCCCAGGCTGCACCAAAGCTTGCAGCGCTGCGGGCACCTCTTCTACCGACGGCACGAACACCGGTTCGACACGGCCGCGCAAGCGCACGGCGCGCGCCAGCGCCCGCCCATCGGCGGCAGGAATCGGTGTTTCGCCAGCCGGATAGACGTCGGTGAGCACCAAGGCGTCGCACTCGCTCAACACCTGTACGAAATCCTCGAAACAATCGC